>JAALOO010000310.1_pt1 | contig 45200 bp, 32 predicted proteins | sample 7257641 | NCBI WGS metagenome assembly JAALOO01 (sample SAMN14085613, study PRJNA598686) | mite metagenome | biome: ENVO:01001000; feature: ENVO:01001002; material: ENVO:01001226; isolation source: single female mite from University of Michigan culture on fish food culture... ...
AGAGAGAGAGAGAGAGAGAGAGAGAGAGAGAGAGAGAGAGAGAGAGAGAGAGTCTGTTAGGAGTGCATCCAGGAGGACCATATAGCTGGTGCCATGTCGACGTGTGCTCCCTGGCTCATTATCGGCGGCGTCGGCTGCTGTTGCTGCTGCTGCTAGTGCGGCACCTCTCGCCCATTCTGGCCAAATAAAGCACGCTTATTAATAGATGTTTGTACTGTGTCTGCTCAAGCAAGAGTACATACACACAAACTCTTGACACGCTCACACTGACGCCAATCACGGCCTGTGGATGCTGAGAAAACGAGAGGCAGAGAGAAAGAAAGAAAGGAGGGAAGGAGCAGCAGCAAATTCTCCGCTGTCGTGTCATTAATTTTGACGCGTGCACTGCTGAAAGGGATGCAGGGGCGAGTGGTAGTACTCACACATACACTCACACCATCACCACTGCCACTACTACAGCTGAAGTAGTACATAATTGGTTAATTTACAGGCCTTTAATGAAATTTCCGGACGTTTTGTTGCTACAACGGGCAGCAGAAAGATAAGCGCACCCCAGCTGCATCAGTAGCAGCAGTAGTCGTCGCTCGTCAGAGACAGATTGGCGGAGAATGCGGGGAAAGGTCACCAAAGCAGAAATAATTAGGATCCCCAATTGGGATCAAGAGCGAGCACATAGAGCACATGAAGCTGCACCAATCGGCAGTACGATAACGGCTGCCAGTTGCTGGCAATTGGCATTCCGGCGAGTGCTCTATTGTTGGCGGCACTGGTACCTCCTCGAGGCCCCTTCTCCCTCTCTCTTCCTATCCCCTCTTCATCCGCCTGTGCCACCGGCTCGATTAGATCGAGTTGGCCTATTAGGAAACAATTACACCGCCATTAGATGCAGCGACCACCGCGACGATAGGCGCACCAGACAGATAGACAGGGTGCAATTCAGTGCTAGATGCAGTGGACACATTTGGCCACTGGCAGATAAGAAATGGCCAACAAGATGTGTGTGCGAGTGTGTGTGTGTGTGTGTGGCCAGTTAATATATTCCCCTCAGTGTCCATAATCGTAAATCGAGCGTCCGTGTCTAGCAGTGCCGGTCGAGAGGCAGCAACAAAGTGACAAGGAGTAAGTGAATGCGCCCTTCGATTGACTCGTTTAGCTCGGGTGTCGGTGTCGGTGGCCGCTCATGGCTTGCTGCTGCCGCCGGTGCTGTTTCTGCTGACGTGTTCAGTGGATTACCGCCATGACGCATTCAATTGAACGAAGCCTCCTTTCTCGGATCATTACCTTCTGTAGGGAGAGTGGTGCCGCCAGCTTGAGCAGACTGCAATCTTCGGATCACTATGCGGATAAAGGTATTACGCTCAGCCAGTTGGTGGTACCAGTCAAAGTGTGGAGGTGAAAATGGTCAATTAAATGCCAAGATGATTGGATATTGCAAAAAACAAGAAACAGTGATCAAGAAAGGAGCAGTGACGAGTGCTACGGAGACAAACAAAAGTAAAGAATGGAAAAAGGCTAACTGTTTGACATGCAACTATGGCCCACTGGAAACCTATAAGTGTGGAAAAGTGTGCCATCGGTGCCGGATGGAGCGATAACCGCTAGATGGGTGAGTGGGAGAGAGAGAGACAGAGAGCATGCCAATAGATCGATGGCAATCGGCCCACTGCTTCCAATATAGAGCACTATTAAAAGACCATTAAGATGGGGAGTCTGCGTGGCAAAGATCTGTCTTAGAAGCTAGCACTGGACACTGTCAGGCTGTTCCAGCAGCAACAGCAGCAGCAGTACTGACAAAGCCAGTCACCCAAACTGTGAACCCGTCATTGGGGGTCATTCAGAGACTGATGCGATTCACCTCTCCCTAGACTACTGCTCACAATTATCTGCTAATTGCGCTCGTGGCAATAAATGAAGGCCTATTAGCACGGGTGATTCGAGTCGCCTGAGCAGATTCGTCGATACGGAACTAGACAGCATCAGCATCGGTGTGAGCAATCTTAATGGCTCTTTAATTTGTCAACATAAATTACCATTGCAATGTCAAGGTGGCATTTGCGCCCGCTTCAACACTGATTTGATTGTTTATCAAATCGTTCACAACCACAACGACGACAACGATGAAGGCGCTCACAGGCACACCGTCCGAGAGTGAAGGAGGAAAACTGTCGATTGCAAATGGAGACTTCACAGTGAGCAATGACAAGGCTGTAGTTGACAAGCTTGCAAAGCATTTCTAATCACCGTGAGGAGTGCTGCACGAGAATTGTCGCCGGTCGTTGAGAAGAGGCAGAGGAGACACTGTCGGCAGAATTTGACGATTGTCGATTGTCTAACTATGGGAACATTCTTTCTTGGACTCGCAATCGCAATTAAATTGCCTGTGACTTCTCCTCTTTCTTTGCAGGTATGCAAAAGACTGTTTGTCTGTCTGTCTGTGTGACCAATGGGTCACCACAAGTGGGCACAGTGATTTGTTTTTCCCTCAAAGCAAAGATCAATTCAAATTCTCCTGTCGACCGAGAGCACTCACTGGCGGGCGCCCACCTCTGCGCACTTGGGCACTGTCCATTGAAAAGATCACCGCGGCAGTGCTCGGCGAGTGATGATCAGCTTTAGTGATGCGATTGCACAAAGATGGCAAAATCTCTCTCACTCTTTCTTTAATTAGACTAAAGTATTTTGGTTATCGCTACTGCAAATGCGCATGCTACTACTAAGGTTGAAGTTGAAATCCTTTCGGTGGAAGAAGAAAGGCACGTCAGTAATTTCCAGCCATCAGGATGAAGGCAGTAGCACTGGCGGTGTGATGATGTGCAGTGTTCACGGCTAGCCAGTTTGCAAACATTGAGGGTAACCTGAGCGTGGAGATGACGACGACGACGGTGCCACTCTGGCCACGAGTCTCCGCTGCTGCTGCTCTCTTCCTTCACCCAGCCAACACCGCCGTGAAGAACAAGGTGTGTGGCCTGACGGCGATTGTCAGTGCGATGGAGTGCATCCCGCATCCGAGCTGTGACAGCAGCAGCAGCCGCAGTCACAGTCTTTCTCGCTCTTTCACAGCGCGTAATGTGTGGCCGCTGGTGCGAGAGCCATTAGCTCATTAGATGGAGACAGATCGTCGAGCACAGATGACATTTTCTAATCGATGTCACTGCCAAGCGGAGCTGTCATCTGATACGGCTCGGGAGGCACCATCCCTTCTCTCCTTCCCTTCTCTCCTTCCCTTCCTCCCTCTCTGTCCCTCTCTTTCTCTGGCTATGCATGTGAATTATGGTGCTGCTTATCGACTTGGCCAGGCAAACAGTCAATAAACGAACCAATTAGTGAAATTAGTGCCTACTGCTCGCTGGAAAGGCACACAGCACCACTTTCGCTGTAGCTCTGCCCTGACCTGATGCCCAGAACTAGCCATAGCCGGCATACTGCAGGGCAGCAGTTACACTACAAACAGAATGCAGTAAACTGCATTGTCCACCACTGACTGCACTGTGATCACCGATCATTGCCCCTGCTGCCTCCATGCGATCGCACGTGCGTCCAATAGACTGCAGGCAAGTAAGCAGGCAAGCTATTCCAATAAAGGCGAGGAATTTCAATTAATGACACACAAGTCAGCACTGTACATCTGCATACAGACAGACTGAGAGAGAGTGCATGAGCACGGTTATTAATAGATATCGCCCGTCAGGCCGAACAGGCTCTAATTTTGATTTCACACTACTGAACACAAGTCTCTCTTTCTCTTTGACTGTGCCCTTTCAACTAAACTAAATGCTAATATGTAAGGACAGGCAGACAGGCAGCATTACATGCCCGATGTGTTTGTACCGCAATAAACGACCAGTGAGTGTGTGTTTGGAAAAAGGTGACAAGTGGAAGGGAAAACAGCAAAGGCGAGAGAGTATAGTTGACAAAAAGACACAGGCAAGAATTTATGAATTTATCGACCAGTGACTTGATAGAATGCAGTGGAGGCGAGAGCAACCCGAGTGCCACAGAAACGATTAGGAGCAGCAGCAGCAACATTTACCGAGTGCATTACTGTGTTCACTGGGCGAGGGCACTGTGTCGGTGGTGTTTGGAGGCATTCTCCGTCTTTCTACTCTGGTACTGAACTGATGACGTTGCTGTTGTCTTTCACTGTTGTTCAATGCAGTCATTTGTAAGTGAATTACAGCAGTGCCGATGACGATCGAGTTAGTGATAGACAATCGACACGCAAAGCAGACTAAGCCACTCTGCACTGCCTGGACTGCAGAAGGCTAATAACAATAATCGGCCACGATTGGCTCTTAATTTTCATATCAAACTAATGGCGCGGAACAGTATGCACAATGGTCGCCTGTGCACTCACCGATTACACAGTGTGATTGTGAGTGTGTGCTTGGAAGCAGTGAGCAGTGCCTGCACCGGTGGCCAATCCACATCAGCCAGTGGAGCACTGCTGCTCCTCTCCTGGCCACCTTCTAGCCCGAAAATGCCATTCTCTGGCTGACTGACTGACAGTCGATGGACAGACTGCAGAGGAAAGAAAGGTGACGCCGAATGAGGATGCCAGTGTTCAGGGCTGATGTGCTCACCGCTCAAGCAGTAACCTTCATCATCATCATCATCATCAACATCAGCAGGCCCCCTTCCAAGTTTGAATGTCACAAAGCATAAATTCAACTTTCCATTAAACAGTGGCAACTAGCTCCTCAATACTGCTAATGCTAATTGATATCGATCAGCTTGCGACGAGCTAACTGCCGAGGGTATGTCTGTGTGTGTCTCTGAAAGTGTGATGCACACGGTGGGTAAGTGAACCCGGTTGCTGTCTAATCTGGCGAAACCACCGCCGCCGCCGACGTTTCAGTCGCCGCTCTGTCACCCGAACTTTGTGACGCAATTAATCAAGCAGCCACTTGCCAGCATGCTAAGGACAGACAAACATCGTCTTAAATGGGATAAAACCACATTACTCGCTGCGTCTTAATTAGACAGTGCACATGTAGATGCGGACATGGTCAAACACAACAGACAGTGAAACCTGTGTGTGTGTGTGTGTGTCTGCGCGTCTCTTTCCTTGCTTTTTGATGGTGGCCAAAGTATTGCCTCTGAAATGCACTCCTCCTTTCCGTGGTCGTTATTGCACTCGCGCCTCACTGCTCAATTAGTTTGCTGCTTAATGTCATAATCACCAATAAAACAAATAAAGGATATACACGGCGCACTTGGCGAGCATTAGCCGAGCAAAGTCAATTATCTGGCGATGATTTGCCGCAAAGCAAGCTGAATGTGCTGCACCGTTTTACGAGTTTGTAAACTTCAGGAACAAATGTTGAGGTTGCATCTCCCTTGCCAACAACCGCTCTACAACAGCCTGGCGCATTCGGGTCTCTGATAGTGAAAGGACACTGCTGCTTTTATTATCTCTATCTTATGCCAGGACTGGGCAATGATGACGATGATGATGCGGACGACAGAGTAGTTCTAGAGTGACCAAGTGGCATTGAAGACGTGTGGCAGTAATAAAAGAGAACATCTAAATTTACGACAGTCAGATATCAACTGCAGAAACGCTTGCCTCAATACATCGACTATCTCTGCCGGTCAGACTGACGGTTGATGCGTGCTCATTCCATTGAAACTGCTGCGGCATTGATCGAGCTTCAAGAGGAGGAAGGGGGAAAACTATCAAAAGATTGGGTAAAAGTGCATTGCTTGCAGCATTAAAAAGTCCAATCATCCCCTTGCCCTGTTGGTCTGTGTCCGATTAGACCTGAACAACTCGTAAAATGTAAGAAGCCGAAGGCAGCAGTTGTGAATGTGTGTTTGTGTTAATTATAATTTCAAATGCAGAAATTTTTTTCTGGGATCACAGAATGTTCTTTGGTCATATAATGCAAACAAATAGCCAAGTTTATGATATGAGAATGGTGCAGTTTATAGCGTCGTAAAAATGGGTACCACTGGTTGACCACATCACAGTTGTGTTGTGTGTGCCGTGTGCCGCTCACGATTGCATCGCTCAGATTGTCAGTCAATAAAATAATAATTTTATTCTAATTAATCAGGTATACTTGAGCAAGGCGGCCAGCTAGCACATAAATACACTTTCTTTATGGTCTTCGGGCACTGACATAGTGTTCACGACCGGACTTGTGTCAAAAAACCCAGCCAAATCTCAAGTTTGTCTGTCTCCTTGCCTCAATGTCTCAATGTCCGCCAGTCACTAATTGCGATCGTCTGCTGGCTGTCAAAGCAACAAGTTGACTTGTGAGTTTCCTTTTTACTGATCAAATCAATGAACTTCCAAGCAAGTTCAAGCATAATAAGTTTGTCGCTACTTTTTTGGCTGTTATCTTTCTTTTTGCAGTTGACAATCAAATTGTGACTATTGTAAAAAAGTAACCGTTTACTAGGCGATTGTCTACCTCGACTTTGTTGACATGTTGGCAAAGCATTTCAATTAAGTGTATTGAAGAACTGTGCCAAAGAGTAGAGCAGTAGCCATCTCGGTGGTGATCGAAGCGATACGAAGGACCACTGACTCGTCTCCGACCAGACAATTTGTCAGTGGAAGTGAAAGACAACAAAGGATGACAGTGGCAAGTTGACTTCACCTGATTAGCCGTGTTGACTGGGTCCATTGAGGTGCATTGAGGTGCAATTAAGCACAAAATCAGTTTACTATCTATTGTCACCAAGTGGCTTTGTGTGAGAGGAGACACACGGTGGTGACTGCTGGCGAACAACAGTACTGACTTGGCTTCTGGACGAAAACTTCCACGTAGGTGGCATTGCCAAATAGAGTCATCTGCCAGCTTGGCTCAAAAAGAAGTCCTCCTGTCAACAGTTGGCTATCGATTGGCCCGCCGATCTGGGGGCCACCACCAGGAGAACGTCGGACTGGTCTTCCTCATCACTGAAGCAGCTGTTGTGAAATCGATTATAACTGATATTGAATTATCAAAGAATGTGCGCCTTCATCGGATCAGGCAGTTGATGCTAGCGTTACTGAAGATTTGCGATCAGGGGGATCCACACTGGACAGCAACAGCGGCAGCAGAAGCAAACTGCGTCTCGTAAATCAAAGGATTATTTCAGCTAGAAAAGCGAGTGCCACCGACAAGTGGCACTTTGCTCTGTGCTCGCTCCTCAGCAATGGCACCGTCATCATCATCAGCCGCAAAGGGCTAAAGGAGAGAGGTAAAGCGTCACTGAAAGTGCTAATACCAGGGCTTTTCGGAAGATTTTTTCCGCCAAAATGGCTTGTTTGGCGTTAATTAATTCGCAGTATGGCAACCAAGTACCAGTGCCTTGTGTTTGAACTGAGCCCAACAACAATGCTAAATTGGAGATTAATTTTGCATAGACAGACAACGGACGAAGAGATGAAGAGATTTGCAGATCCTCCACAAAGTGTGAGTGTTTGCAAAAGCAAATGCATTAATTCAAATTTATTCGCCGCTCATACGGCGAGAGTTGTGTTTGTAAAACATCAAAATTCTCATTAGATTCCAGTTAATTGGCTGTTTGCAAATAAGCACGGTCAATAAATTACTGATTTGACCGATCTGGCTGGATGAGATAAACATTGAGCAATAAATTTGGCTACATTGTCAGCTGTAGTGCTGCTGCTGCTGTTGCTGGCGATGAATCCGTTGTGACGCGAGTTGGGCTGTGGCTGTGACCACAAAGCCTGCGAGTGAATAAGCCACTACGGTCTCAGAGAAAGGCAAAGTTGGTTTGAGAAAGTCAAACAAAACGTGCCGGAGAGATAGTGAGTAAGAGACTTGTGAATGAGACGTGCACTGGATTTGCATTCACTCTCCATTCATCGAGTCAATCAAATGTAAATCGAAACCATTAGAGCTGCAATGCTTCACAGGCACATGGCCAGGAAGGGCACCGCCGCCACCACCATTACTACGAGGTCGACTGTCAGTTGAGCAGCAGACAATGGACAGGCTGAGTGTGCCACACACTGCTGGACCCCACACTAATGGATGATATTTGCACACAAATGGAAGCCACACTGCCGTTGCTGCTCTTGCTGGCCTGATTGTGCCATTGTGCCCGGCGACTAATTTGAAGCAAAGTATAAATTGAGCTATACAGTGCAGGCCAGACAAAGTGCAAACAATCCACACTGGCATTCTTTGGGAGCAGGACAATGAGCTGATAGTGTCCAGGCGGATATACTCACGGGGATGACTGCAGACGCTTCCAAGACGAGTTCCATCGTCTATTTAATTTGGCAGCAATTTATTAGCAGGACTAATTGCCAATTTGCGGTCAGATAAAGACGGAGAGTGAAACCGTAAAGTGGAGCAACGGACATGGCTGATATGAAGGTGAACGGTACCGCGTGGTACAAGAGAGAAGAGCACTGTTGAGCACATACACATACAGACTAGCCTCTGTGCGGTCTGGGCAATCAATCAAAGCAAGGTGTCAATGTTTTGATTAAGGCCTTTACGCCTTTTGTATCGCAGCAATTGGCCGTGTGTGTTCTCACTCACTCGCTGGCTCACTCACTTCAGCTGACTTCAGTCACACAGACACTGCTGCAATGCTCCAATTCAAAACACAACGCAATGGACAAAGATAGCACCAGGTAGTGTGGATAGATAAAACGCGTGTGAAGCAGTCAGGTAAGGCACACACGGGGAGAAAGAGAGAGAGAGGGAGAGGGAGAGACCTCACAGAAGTCGGCAGTCACGGGCAAATCGGAGCACTGCGCAACAAGAAGGGGCAGAAGAACACTGAATGACTGAAGTCAGAGCGCTGACCACAATGTTGGCCCCAGTGTTGTGGGCAATGTTACCAAGCAATGTGTAGTGCAGTGATTGAATTAGCCACACTTACTGGACCAAAACTAGAGAATTCTCTCCCTCTGCTGGCAAGTCAACAATGCTGGCAGACCGGTGAGAAGAAGTAAGTGACTGGCTCGCACAGCATGGATGGCATTAGGCAATGATCGCCCAGTCAACAGGAGTCAACAGTGAATGCATGTGCAGAAGTGCCCATAAATCACTGGCTACTTAGCGGGCTCGTCATCGACCATTAGGCAGAAAGGGCAACGGGAAAGAGGAATACGCTTAAAGTCTCTGAACTTAGCGAGGGTTCAGCCTAACTAGGGTTGAGGAGATAACTACAGCACCCGATCGATCTGCAGCACTGCCTGGGTGCACCAGCAAGAAAGAGAGAGAGAGAGAGAGAGAGAGAGAGAGAGAGAGAGAGAGAGAGAGAGCTGCGACGTTTCAATTAATCCTAATTGAGTTAAATGTAATTAATGCTCAGAAACTGTGACGTTAATTTGAATATCGAAACAAACAAACGACTTGCACGAACTGCTGCACAGCTCAAAGACTTCAACTGCTGCTGCTAAACCGGCTAATTAATGATGGTGCAAAGTAATGGTGCTCGCTTAATTAATCAACTGACTGCCTGTGTCTCACGTCGATTCAGATGAATCAAATTGTTTTGCAACACATCAAGGACAATCTAATTGTGGTATGTGTTAGTGTGTGTGCGTGGGGGAACTTACCTGAAGAAGGTCTGTCAGAGTAACGGGTGCAGTAGACCCAAGCAGGCCAGAGGACCGGCTGTTTGGTCTTCTCGTCCAGTGTCGCCTCCTTCGAGTTTCCGCCGTCACCACCGGGACTCTTTGGAGAGGAAGAGTTCAGTCGTGAGGCAGAGTCGCCGCCGTGCGATGAGTTGGTGGTTGAAGAGCTGGCCGCCTGGGTGATGCTCGTTTCCTTGGAGTTATTGCTCAGTGAGCTCACCGTGGAGCTTTCCGAATCAGAGCGCTTCCTCTTCTTCCCCGACACCAGGCTGTTGATATCAAAGGAGGAAAGCTTTTGACTGGCGGCTGCGCTACTGCCGTTGCTACCGCTGTTGTTGTTGTTGTTGTTGATGATGTTGTGGTTGTTGTTGTTGTTGTTATTGCTGTTACTGTTTGACTTGACTAAGTTCAGCGAGTTGGAGTACTTCTCCTGAAATTGCTGGTAGTAGCTGAGAAGAATGCGCTGGTTCATCATCTCATTCTTGCCAAACTCCGGCGAGAGGATGTTGTCGATGGAGAACTTGAGCGAGCGAGAGCTCTCCACGACTCGGGCGGCGGCATTGCTGAAGGCAATGGTGTGCGGACTTAGACTTTGTAGCTTCTCCAGCGGACTGGCGCCCGTTATGGGCGGACTGGTAATTCGCAGTGAGTGCGGCAGCAATCGGTGGTGCTGGTGGAGGTTGTGGAGGTTGTGCAGTTGGTGAAGCTGGTGGCCGGTCAGCGCCAGGGGCTGCGGCGGAGAGATTGACTGAGGACGACCCATGCCTGCTGCTGCTGTTCTTGTGCTTGTGCTGTTGTTGCTGTTGCCGTTGTGCTGCTCAAGATCAGTCTCGCTCAGGCTGCGCGCAACGAGTGACGGCGAGTCAGACTTCTCCGGTGATTCTGGCATGGAACTTGTCGTCGGGCAGGGAGAGGCGGCGTTCTCGGAGGCGGACACTGCAGCGGCGGCGGCCGCTGCTGCAGCTGCCGCCGCTGCCGCCTTAAGGAACAGGGTTGCGTCCTCCATTGTTGACTTGGATGACTGTTGCTGCTGGCCCTGCTGTCCTTGCTGGGCCTGCTGGGCCAGAGCTGCCGGCCCGTAGCTGCTGAGTATGTGCTCAATGGAGCCATTGCTCATTGGCCCGCCGTTCATCATCAGCGACTGCAGTGAGGGCTCGGCAGACGAGGAGAGTGAACCACTGCCACGGGTGCTCACGTCCAACGCCATGTTCCGCTGCTGCTTCAGGAGCAGGTACGGCCCCCAGAAGTTCTCGTAGAACCAAATTTTGACTGATTTTACCGGACGGCGGTGGAGAAAGAAAAAGAAGGGGGCTTGGGTGAGTTGGGCTGAGTGTAAAGGAGAGATCAGCGACGGCTGTTGCACTGAATGTGATGTGATGTGTGTGTGTGATCACTTGTGGCTTGACGGAGAGGGAGACAGCAGATGAAGGGCGCGGGGATGCGCGAGAACAATAATATTATATCAAAAGCAAGGTGAGATCAACATAAGAGAGGATGAAAACTTTGACATCAAATAGCTCAAAGAAAGGTTGTGGTTGCCGCTGTGGTGATTATTGTTGGGAGGCTAGTGAAGACGGATGATGAAGATGAAGACGAAGGCGGCGCAGAAGCGGAACTGATGTGCAGAGCGCAGTGTCGGATGATATGATAGTGCCTTCAATGGGAAATGCAAAGTGGTGCAATCGCCCAGACGAAGACGAAGACAAAGTCGACGGCGAGGCAAGGTGGTGGTGGTGGTGCACCCGTCGACGTGCACACATGAAGCGGTCGAGAGGCAGAGTGAGCGAAGCCAATTAGGCGGAATGCATTTTTATGAAGCACAAATTAGACGACAAGGCAAGCGCGAGGTGGTAGGCGAAGAGGTGGAAGAGTGGCACTGAGACCACTGCACTCCTGCTTTCGGTGCTGATTGAGTTGTGGTGCCTCCTTGTGTGCCTGGTAACGGCAAGTGGCACAGTGGGCCCGCGACAACGGCAGAAGAAGAACTTCGGTGGCTGTTGACACGACGAGGCCTGTCCTCTTCTGTCCTGTGGACATCCACGACCCGACTCTGTACGTTGTGGTGGTGGCAGTGAGCAGAGTAGTGGAGCACCGTTCGCGAAAGTGCCAAATGAAGATGCTCTTGATGACGATTTAATGGCTATATTCCTCACACATGTACACTCTGCATAGTGCTCTCTCTCTCTCTCTCTCTCTCTTTTCGTCGGCTGTAGTCTTGTCTCTTCTCTTTCAGTGTCCGTCTCTCTTTCTTCTTTCTCTCTCTTTCTCTGCTGCTCACCCGAATCAGCTCCATGTGGTATCAATTTTCCCGTTCTCTATACGCTGCTGGCACAGGCATACGCAGGCACACATCTTCATTGTGCGTCTCTCATTGCCCGCCGAGGAGTGTCCTCCACCGTCGATTGCCCGCCTTCCACCAGTCCTCTGCCTTGCTGGAGTTGTCGAACTGGTTTAGGCGTGGTGTTGTCCTCTCCCCACTGACGCCGCTACAGTGTTCTTTGCTGCCAGGCCGACTGCTGCCACTGCCGTTGCTGCTGCTAGACCCTCCTTGCCTCTCCTCAGCCTATGATCACTGGCGCAGTTAGCCTCGCTCCAGCCACTGCAGAAGTGGACGGAGAGGCGCCAAACGAGCACAGTCTGACACGACAGTGCACCCTGCCACTCACTCACATCACCCCGAGAACATGGCCACCCTGGCTGATGTTGATCATCCTGATCATGTCGATGGTGCAGTAGCGGTGGCAGCTGCTACTGCTGCTCCTGCCTCAGCTCCAGAGGATACCACTTGAGTAGATGCATTTCGCATGCGCGATAACAGCCAACATCCGTGGATACAAAGTGGCCACCGAGTTTCATGACACCGGGTGGTTGATGCTGCTGCTGCTGCCCAGTTTCGAGCACTTCAGTGGCTGCAGAACGGAATGCAGCATCTTCTCAATTAGCCATCGGCAGAAGACTTTGTCCGCCTGTCTTTCTGTCTGTCTGCATTTGTTGTCTTCACTTTTTGCTCTATTTGAGCTCAACACACTGCAACGTCAACTGTGTGCATATTAAGATATATGAATTCCCTTTTTTTGATTGACAAAAAGCTGGCTAATTAGGTGGACGTGCACAAAGGGACGCAGTGATATGTGTGCGTATGTGGGCAAAAACAAAACACAGATTGAAGATGACAGTAGTGCAGTGACCAGCAGTGTCGGTGGTGTAGCTTCTTCACTTGCTGGTAGCACCGTGGTTCTCTCTGCTGTCGGAAACTGGCCAAAAAGAGGCTCAGGGAGTGAAGGCAAGTGGACTGGGCGCACTGTGCAGTCGCTCATTTGCTGGCCTTTGGCTTTGTCCACTCCAATGAGCGTCACGCGGAGGCACGACATCGCATTATCGTTATCGCAATTTGCCGGATCGCATTCACATCGAACCTCGAATCGCGCCATTCAACACTGCTGCACATTCACTCTGTGATGACCTCGCCGAGAGAAACTACTATTTCTGTTGCTGCTGTGCAGTTTGGGCGCTGTTGCTATTGCTCCTTTTCTGTCATTTGGTTTTCAATTTAGATCGTAGCCATTAGGGTGATTTGAGCTTGCAATTAGCAAACGCCTGTGATTGCATGCAAACTAGCAGCCAAATGGTCGTAATTAAAATAGATTACCACCACCACCAGCAAACGGTGTGACTCCTTTTCATCTCACAGCATAGCCACCAGCAGCAGCAGCAGCAACATCAGCACTACTAGCGCACAATCACTCGCCAATAAACTCAAGTCACCCGACGAGCCGAGGTTGTTATAAATTATTAGTTTGCCAAATTGCTCGCTCTTTATTCGTGTCTTCATTAGCCGGCATGGCGCAAGCGTCACCGCCATCATCGTCGCTGGCAATTGGCTATTAGCCATTTACAGTGCTGTAGGGTAGAGAGAATAATATTAGTAGTGGAGGTGGTGGTGGTAGTAGTAGTGGGGAGCACTATTAAAGTAAATGGTGAGTGTCTTTGCATTTTAATCGAAAGACAAACCAAATGATGATGAAGATTACCTTATGATAATTACAAATCACATTCATGACACTTTAGCTGAAGGTTTTTCTGGTTCACCCAAACATTTGCAGATATTACCAGGTGATAGTGGGAAGGGGGAGTGTTCCCATTTTTGGGGAGCAAACTGTTCTGGTGCTGGCGTCCGGAACAACCGGCAAAGGTGAATGTGCGGCAAGCTAAACATACACGCACACAGAAGAGGAGCTGTTTTCTTTGTTGTTGATCGGCACTTGGTCAGTGCATCGAAGCGAGTTTCCGATGTTCTGCCAAACTTCTAACCACCTATAGTGGCGCTCGTAGGCAGCAAATTCCACCGTTTGCCATTTGGCAGAATGCAGACTCCACTAGACTGTAGTAGACGACGGGCAGTAAAAAAGAAGAAAAAGGAAAAAGCAGGCAGGCAGGCAAAAGACATCGTGGAAAGGAGAACCGCCACTGAAACGTGATTGCAGCTGTCAGTCGTCCAATGATTAAGTAATTTCGATGATGATTTCGCTCACTTTCTCTCATACACACTCACATCAGCGGCACCAAGCAGCGAAGCAAGGCAAACTTCAGTTTCAACTTTGCCATTGACTTAGCAGTAGGCACTCTCTTTCTTCTCTCTTTATCTCAATTTCTTCTTCTCTACGCTTCTTCTTCTTTCTCTTTTGCCCGATTTAGCTACTTTCACAAAATTAAATCCTGCCCAAGTGAACACTAGTTGACATCTAATTGATACCTTCACCTGAACATTGTCTGCCTGCGACATTCACACTCTCTGAAGTGGACGACAGCGATACGGGCGCCTATCTAATCGCCCTCTCTTCTCAGTGGGTAAAGTGGCTGAGAGAAAGGTGCTCTCAGCCTAAGTTGATGGTGCCTATTCAAATGTCTCCTGCTAATCAACGGCGCAGTGGTAGCGGCAATTAAAGGCGAAAACTTAATGGCATCTCAGACTGGCTGCAGCAGCAATAGACGTAGCAGCAGTGTTTGCTTTAGCGTGAAACAGGCAGTCAGACAGACAAAGAGAAGACAATTTAAGAGGTTCGTCACTCGGCTCATTATGCTTCACAAGTCGACGCCACCAGTTGAAGAGCCAAGACTGGAAACTGTAGACTGTAGACTCACTCAGCTGCATCAGCAGCAGCCACAACCCCACTGGCCATAATTGTGCACTCTTTTCACGGTCATTGGCTTCCAATGTTACAAATCAATTATATGTTCAGCTTATTCAGCTCAGCAAACTACACTTGGAGACATCCACTGCTGCCACTGAGCACTGCATTGCACTTTGACTCCAACTTTAACTAGAAGAAAGTGCCCACAACTGAGTAGAGCGTCTACCGCTACTACCATCATCATCATCATCATTAGGTCTTATAAGTTAATTACGGTGCTAACCCCGTAGAATCGATCGATTTGCATGACGATGCTTAATCATGAGCATTAATTATTAACAAAGCCATCCAATTAATTAATTAATTTGCCCATGAATACTGAACACAAACTGTGCACTGGCTACTTGATCCAGTACTAGTGTCTAAAAACAAAATCATTTGTCATTCTTGGCAAGCACCAGTAGCAATTAATCTGGTTTCAAATTAGGACCATAATTTAGAATCAATTAACGCATGTGCTTGTATTGAACGGGTGCACCCTGAGCACTATTCAGGTAGCATTCAATCACATTAAGCATTCTTATTACCAATTATTAATCAACGTTAATTGATTGTCAAGCTACTGCCATAAGAAATGTTGAGGGTCGCTGAGCATTTTCATTTTTTTCAAGGCGATTTTAAATTTCAAACTTGACTTTTTTCAAGTGACTGGGTTTGGAATGAAAAGAAAAGCCTTTGGGCTGACGAGTATAGAATCAGCGTCCAAAGTGCAACGCCAACAATTTGTGCTTATGTCAGCAGAGCAGTCCTCATCGACAGTCCACGACTGCTGCACAATGCACTTTGATGAGTGCACGAAATATTCCTATATGTAATGGCCACTGCAGCAAACTAATTTGATTCTGATCTGCCAAGTACTTTGACTAGTCGTTTTCGTCGTCAACGTTTGCACACACACGAGCATTTTCACAACATCCTTATTGGCTTCTGATTTGATGACCTCACCGCTCGCTGGCTGACTGGTCGATTATGCAAACTTGATTACAGCTCAAAGTACTTTTGTTATTGGCTCCTTCTCAAAGTGTGTGGATGCTTTTCAGACTGAACGACGGCTGAGTGAACCTGAATCACCCAATTAGAAACCAATTTACCAATGACTCATTGAGAAAGCACTCTCTATAAGCATCTAGGCGCACAAGAATTCACCATCACTACCTGAGATTGGATCGCAATGTTAGTGCACTCACCTCCCCGATGTGCTGGCAAATGAATAATAATTTTCTTCTAGCACTAGAAAGCAGTCGTGCGCACTAGCAAAGTGCCAAAAAACAAAGTGTGACCCAATCTGTAGCCACAAAGGAAAGTGCAAATTTATCATCTCCCAATGTGCTATCGGATGACGGCTTCTTATCTGCCCAAGCATTTGTTTTGATCGCTTCAGTGATCAGCCTTTGCAGGAGTTCATGTGCATGTACTTGCTGTTTTCAGCTGAGCCAATGCCCTGAAGAGGAGAACTCATTGCTTTTTCAGTTCTTTTCTTTGCGACACTCTGAGCACAGTTCTGGACTATATACCCAAAGAATCACCTACTGCCACGCACACACACATGCACGTGGGGAGCACTAAATGAAGCAAAAGCGTTCCAGCAAATGATCTTGGCAGTGTCGCCTTGTTTGTGTATGCTTGTGTTGGTACTTGTATTTGCCTAAGACGCAATTACCCGCAATGTAAATATGGCTGGCTCTATTAAAAAGCTCATTAATGTAAATCCAGCCATTTGAATACACACATATGTGAAGAGCACATAAATCAAAACTCATGTTCGCTCTGTTCAATTGTGCCAATCGTTCATGCAGTACAGCTGAGAGCGGACATTTAGCTGCAGATAGAAGTCGATCAGAGTTTATTCGTGCTGCATTCAGGTGTAATTGAATTCACTACCAGCAATAACAAAATAGTGTTCATTTGTGCAGCTGAAATGGAACAAAAGTAAAAAAATGTAATGGAACATTTTACCACTGCAATCAAGAGATTTGCAAGCGTTTTACTGATATTTCCAAAACAAGATGCTGTTGCTGTTTATATAACTAACTTTTATGCTCTTTTTAGCATCATTAGTTGCCGTGTTTATGATGTGTTTTTCTAATTATTATGCATTGTTTTGAGCACATATGTTAGCTGCAGCACGGCAGCTTTGCTATAATAAAAAAATAAATTTTGTGATGACTCTTTTTGTTTTTTATGTTCATTAAAGAAGAAAATGAAATTCTGAAAAAGAGCCCAAAAAACACATTTTTGTCAGTTTTGAGAAAATGAGCAGACAGACAGTGGCAATCGGCAACAGTGACATTGGACGTGTTTCTTCGTTTCTTCCTTTTTCTCTGTCAGAATCGACAAACTGTCACTGAAAAAAAGAGAAAAGAGCAATCTGTAAAATGGCCTTCCTAATTATCGCAGTGTTGGTTATTTTTAGACAGAACAAAACACTTTCAACATGACAGTCGTGATTGCCATAAAATAGAGGAAAGAATTTGCAGAATATAAAGGAAGGGGACGGTGGTGATGGTCGTAGCACCTCAGTGCAAGTGCAAATGAGAGTCGTTCCTTTGCGTGATGCACCTCAATCCACATTCACAATGTTTCTATTTGGAGGCGATTCAATTGAACCCAGCCATTCGAACAATCTAATTAGGCGCATAATAGAGGCCCCTCATACAGTACAGACCAGCACACCATAGCAGCAGCATTAACACATGCTTCTCTAATGTCTATTAGATTAGCTGTATATGTAATATTTTCAATACATTTTTGCGTTTTGCTGTGCAGTACAGAGAACTGATAATAATTTATTGGCAATCGCACAGCAATGATGTGTGAATGTGGTCAGAGAGACCCGGGGAAAAAATTGAGAAGAAAAAGAGAAGTGTGTGTGTATGTGCAGATGCATTGAAAGCAAACAATCGATTCAATTAATGCAGTCGCGTTCAATCAAGTCAGAGACAAATGTACAGGACAGCCACGGCCACACAGAGCTAGTGAAGTGCACTGCAGATCAGTGATTGATAGTTGCCGCTGCCATATCGCCTCGGCACAGCATCATCAGCAGAGCCTCAGTCTCAACAGCAGCAGCGGCAGCCTATATTGCTGGCAGTAATTGCATTTGCACAGATCAAATTCAATTTGGGGCTCAATCGCCCGGTGCTGCTGCTGCTGCTCTGACCTGCTCGATCTGCAGTCTAGTCTATTGCTTTCATTCACCAGGCATCCCTTTTGCGCCTGTCCGGGCAAGTAGCAATCGTGACCACAGCAAATCAGCAGCCCACTCTTCCAAGTATTCATCTCTTTCTCTCTCTTTTTCTCTCTACACTGCTGCATCGCCGCCTACAGTCATGCGATGAGATTATCAAGTGTCGATGACATATTGCTCTCCACCGCCACTACACTACACCGCTGATCAGACACTACCACTAACACTAGCACTTTACTTTACTTCACTTCATTTCACCTCGCCTCGTTTTTGCTCTACTCAGTCACTGTCGCACCTTCCACCCAGTCAACTTGCAGCAGCAATCAAACTGTAAAACAAAAGAAGTGGACGGCCAAAGTTGAATCGATGGTAATATCGTAAATGAGCCGCTGTCGATCAATTGCCAACTTTGGTGACAGCTTGGCACACACACACACAACATGCTAGCAGTGGTGGTAGAGAGCTCTTCCACTTCCGACTGCTGCTGCTGACACAATCCTCGATGAAAGCTAATTAGGCGCGATCAATAGATTGCCCGAATGGACCCGAATGGGTGGCTTAACTCCGCTCAACTTTGCTGCCAGCGCCAGTGTCAGCGCTGTCAGTGTGTCTGCACCCCTGGTAAACTGTAGCACTGCAGCTCGGGAGCTCAGCTCACCTGACCTGCGGCGGCGGCAGTGTTCGGAGTAGACGGTGAGTGGTTCCGCTCTGGCAGCATTCGCGTCACGGCGTGCAGACAAAGAACGCCAACCGCCAACTTTGGGTGATTGTGCTGTGACAGCTCCGTCAGCCTCTGCTCTGGCCTGTCGAGGACAGAGTGCTTTCGCAAAGAGTGCTGTCGTTGTCGCTGCTGCTGCTACTCGACAGTGCGATCTGCGCCACCGACGTGCCAAATTCGCTCGTCACATTCACCGACGGCTGCTGTTTCAGTTGTTACCTTACCTTTCTTCCTTTCCTCTCTTGGCCATCCAATTGGCTTAATTGCCAGTCAATCTAGTGAGGCCAATTGCCGTAGATCACCAGCAGCAGCACTGGCGCCAGCACCAGTCCTCGGAGTGCTTGTACTCAGTATCTGCTGCACGCACAGTACAGTAGTAGATGAAAAAGTAGTTTGCGAGTTCACTCACTGCAAAACTAATCAAATTAATGCCGCCAACCTGGAATCTTAATTCGATTCAAATTGCTATTCATTGCCGATGTGAATGGCATCACTGCCGGCGATGATCATTGTTCCACTCGATTCGAAGATTCAAGTCATCTCAATAACTAAGTAAAGTGCAGGAGCACACAGACACTGCAGGCTGCACTGGACCTGTTTCTGTTATGTTTGGCTTTTCGATCTCATCTCAGACGTTGTTGTTGTTGTGGTTGCTGGCTGGCTGGTGCTCCACTGTCGTCCTTTTTCTCTCTGTCCGGTAATTGCCCGCAATGACCGCCTGTCTTCGGGCGGAATGGGAGATTGCTTGCTTAGCAGCTGTTTGCTGGAATTACTCTGTTTACCACAACAGTGCTCATTCACTTTGATGCCCAAGGTCTACTTTTGTTACTTAAAAATAATTTTAAAAAACTTTTATTTAAACTAGGCAGGCAGTGATTGCGCCAGTGTAGTGCTTCTGCTGGTAGTGCAGCTCATCTCTTCATTAGGCTCTGTAATTTAAATTAAAAACTAGCGCACTTTGGCGCACAAACACAGAGTTGTCCAAACATAAAGAGAGAACGTGCCTCTCTCGTTTTTTAGCTCTACCTGCCAAAGAAATCGAATTAATGCATTACAGCTGAAGTCATAATCAGCAGCGATTACATTTTGCTCGCAGCCATCGGCGAGAAGACGAAGACGAGCATGGCAAATTAAATTGAAAAAAGATGTTCATTATCTGCCCGTGAACTGACCAGGCACTGCACTACCGTCCCTTGTGGTGCTATTTATTTGCCTGTCAGCTCTATTCAATAGGCAAATTGACTTGCTGTTGCTGATTGTGTAGATCTTTGAATCATTCCATTGCACTGCCTCGCATTCGTTAATTAAATCCGCAATTCGTAGGCCATCGAGGGTGCGTTGGGTGAAAGGTGAGGCAGAGTGGAAGAGTAGGAAGGTAGAGTCAGAGAAGCCTTGGCAGCAGCAGCCATTCAGTGCTGTCAGTGGCTCAGCGCCATGACCAAATCGATCAAGCGGAGAAGAAGCGTGGTGTCTGAGTGGCTGTGAGTGTGTGTGTGAGTTGGGTGCTGTAGCACGAGTTGCCCGTAGCAATGGCCGGCGGAGGAAGAGAAGGACAGCAGAAGGGAGGTAGGCAGCAGCGAGGCTGGCTCAGCTGGCTAGCTCACCTGGAGGCCACCGTCACATCGCAGTGCACTGTGTCGGCGGCTTGTTTGTGCCCTCTTCCACCACTGCCACCTCGGTTCAGGCCACACACGACGGCCTGCTCGGTGTGGGGCAGGCACCCTAGCCTCCGCTTCGCCCAGCTCTCGTTAGCAGCCACCCTGGCCTCTGCAGCGCTTGGGCCCTACACTGGGGATCAGCAGTGCTCAATGTTGATGGCTTGATGAGTGCCAGCACCGATTGACAGACTCTCTGGTGGGCGCACAAGGGCTCGAGCACACGGCTTTGCCATTAGCTTGCAATATTGTAGCATCAGCAAGTGTGATTGTGTCAATTTGTGCGGCAGTAGACAGTAGAGATGAGAGTGAGAAAGAAGAAGAAGCAGTATCAAGTAGCAGAGATGGTATGCAATTAGTGGGCAGCATTGATGCAGCTTGCCTCTTCTCCTGCGCTGCTCATCTTCTTTTCGCCAACTCACTTCTGCAACTTTCCACTTCTGCAGTTTTCAGTTCTTATCTCACTGGCCAAAGACGCACACTTAAGTTTGCTTCACTTTAGAGCGCGACCCTCTGAGAAAGCTCGCACAGAAGCCATTCAGCGAATTAGCGCCCAGATTAGCTGGCGAGTCTGTCAGAGGAAGTTGTCTACCGTGCGTTGAGTAGTCGAGTTCAGCAGATGAATTGCAGCAACACTGGGCGATTGGAGTCCCAATTGGAGCCGAGAGTGAACACACAGGCACATTGGCGAGGAATAAATCAAGTGCCCTTCTTCACTTCTCACTTCTCGACACTTCTTTGCCTGAGCAGTGCTCTTGGAGTCGTCTTTGCTCTCTGTTTCTGCTGTTGCCGTCGCCTGCCTCATCAGCGCCTTATCAGAAGCCTCTGTTTGTGTGTGTGCGTGTGTCAATTTTATCGTCGACTACAAATCAAAGTGGAAATTTAAATTAAAGTCAAGTCGACAAACTGTTTGGTGGCGGGCAAGATAATGGAACGATATATAGAGGCGCTTTCAATTAATCGAGCCAGTGAATCAGGCAAATGGTAGTGAGCATGCAATTCACATTGACGCGTCGGACATTTATCACTTGAGCCAACTTTGTCTTACTGTGCCAACTGTTCACAAAAACCATGAAGGAGAGGGAAGGAGAGAGATAGGAGCCCATTAAGTGTTGCATTCAATTAATTTTACAATCCACAAGACAGAGAAATGGCCAATGCTGCAGCAGCAATGCGATTTGATGCGATTGTTGCGCTCTGTGACATCGGTCGCCCTGCTGCCATCATCACCACTACCACCAAAGTGTTCTCAAAGGTGGCCTCTACAATTGCAGCAATTACAGCAGCCTGCAAACATACACACACAGTCACCTCAAACCGCATGTCACTAAATTTGTCGCAGTTAGTTGGAATGGTGATTAGTACGCCATTATGACATTATGACTGCCCGCCAAGACCATCCACTTCTAAAACAGACTCTGTTGTAGTTTGTCTTTTCCCTTTTTACAATCTACCTTTCATTGCCTCAATTTGGCATACCTGGCCAACTTCGTCATGCTTTCACTGTGGTCCGCAGGCACTGTCACCCTGCTCCACTGACTAGGCAAACTGTCTCACTGTTTTTCCCTGAGTTTCTCTTCACCTGAACTTCACCTTGGGAAGCGAATGAGCGACTATCTCAGCCAACAGCAGCACCCTATGAAGCGTATCATTTTGGTGATCATCTATTTACAACAAACAAACAATTTGTTGTTACTGCTGTCAGAGTCTGACAGTGACGGCGAAAGGGAGAGGAGAGAACAAGGCCCATCAGGCGCCCTGTACTCTTCTTTGTTGGCCCACTAGCACTCGAGGTGGTAAAATGCCACCCGTGTGCGCTGTTTGACTGCGGTAAGGAATTGACTACAACGACCAGCTAGGACCGCAATGACAGTAAATATAACCGAGTGAATCATTTGCTGCCCCTTAATGATTGTCATTATGACCACAACACGGACTGAACAAGTCAGCCAACAGCAGCAGCAGACTGCGGTGGTGCCACCAACTCAAACGACAACAGAATCGGTGGGAATTCGCCTTCGGATATATTTCGGTGATTGTGACAAATCAGCAATTAGCGTGTCTAGTGTGCAGTTTAGCCAGGTAGCACACATACAGGTAGGTAACGGGTGCAGCGGGGAGCACTGTCTCAGCAAAAGTGACCACCGCGGAGGTACAAACACCGAAGAACACACAAAGAAGGGACAAATACACAAACACACATACACACAAACACTGACTTTTTGACTCTTTTTATTGTCTGTCCTCTTCGGCACTATTTGCGGTCATTTGTAGTGAAAACCGTGTTAGGCTCATTATGTGACGATCACTGTGTGCACACACAGGTTAAACAAGGTAAACAAATAGTAGCAGATTGATTCCCAGGTAAGGAAAACATTGTGTCAACCTACTGCTGTTGCTGTTGTTGTTGTTCTACTGAACAAGAGTCACCTTTGACAAGGACAAGCAAAAGAAAGAAAGAGAGAAACTCCTTTGCGCCAATAGATTAGGCGGCAATCACAGCGGCCCCCGGTGAGAATATGGTACGCATAAATCAATCGTAAGAAATTGGGCATTTGTCTCGATCGATTCCCAATTCCTTCAGTTCGATTATGACAGCCGAAGAATCGAGCTGCAGTTGCTGCTGCTGCTGTTACCGCCTTCAACTGCCCAAACTTGCTTTTCTTTTTCTTTCTCCTCATTCCTCAACACGGCACCCTTGGCCGCGGTTTGTCCTATTCGACAAAGAAGGAAGACCGGCAATTTTATTAATAACCACCAAAAATTGCACCACTGCTCACACACTTTCCCAGGCTTGTCAGGTTTGCCACCGTGTGTGTCGCAGAGTCATAGTGCAACAGCAGCAGCAGCAGTGTTGACGAACAGAATTTGATCAAATAAAGTCGACAAAATCAATTCTGCAGTCAAACACTTCCTCGCTCTGACATTCTCGCCAAACACACTATCGGGCACGGTTAATTTGGCAAAGCTATTTACTGCCGATAAAAAAGAACTTGTTCAAGCCATTAGACGGGTGGCCGTGTTTGTGTGATGCAGATCAATAATGTCCTGCATATAGGGCCAATCGATGTGTCGCTGGCCTGAGATTCAATCATTAGCTGCGGCCATTAATGGCAATTACATTGGTGGCGGCAGTGCTTGGCGTGTAGTCCTGGGAGCCCACCGACAGACCAATTGGCGCACGAAGAGGCGGCTTCACTTGCCGTAGCGAGCACTGCAGAATAAAATCAGTGCGCACATGCAAATCGATTCTTTGGTGCTCGTAGCTGAGATTGCGGCCACAGACCACGCTGACCAAGAGGCAAGAGCACTGCGGCGACTTTCTGTTGTTACTATTCCGCAAACCAAAGGAGGCTCATTGCGGCTGAGCTTGTTACAGCTAATCGGCTGTCTTCATTTGCCGTCGCCACTAGCAACACTTCGGAGAAAAAGTAAATGAAGAAGTTGATGATCATTACATGTTGAAGCCAATGCTTTGCTCGTCATTGCAACCAGCTAGTACCGATAGATTGCCAATAAATCAAGTTGAGGCGCGCAAATTGAAAGCGATCGTTTCCATGTTGCGAGTCAAAGAGAGCAGATAATCGAGAGATAATCGAAATGTGAGCCAATAGAATGCTGCTGCTCCTTTGCTGTCAATTTCTGCTCAAAATGAACGAGGGAAAGAAAGAGAGGGAGACCATCACTGGGAAATCAATCAAGATAGAGGACAAGGCGGATTAGCATACATTTGAATTGGAAGAGGCTGTACAGAGTCTCTGCAAAATTGGCTGCTGCTGGTGCCTAGTTTGTGTACACACACTACTTGTACTATTGTCCTCTGCACTGCTAGGCCAATCAAAGTAGCAGTGGCAGGCAAATGTCATTATCATATATCATGATTAGACTATTAGGCCGACCGGGGCGATGAAGAAGATGTCCCTACAAAAGGGAAGCAGCTAAACGGAGGTGACAGCTCGCAATATGTCGCTGACGAGGACAATGACAATCAGGGTGAGCAGCACTGAACACTGGCCAATGGCTGGGAAGATGAGTCGCAGCGGTGAGAAAGTGAACAAACTGACTAGACACACACACAGTCACAGTCAACGTCACCGGACGGACGACCGGTGGGGACGAGGAACAAGAGAAGAGGAGACTGAAAAGGAAACACAGTGAGGCTACTGTCCTAACGGATTAGGCTACTGATTGGCCAATGAGGATCGTACAATAAGAGCAGTTGTGCTACCGGTCGTCTGCCCACGAGTGTCATCCACTCCTCGTGCACATTTGCATGGAAAAGCAGACAGACAATTTGACTGACATTGCTCGATCAGTGTATCAGCTAATCTGTTCTTCCTAGTTCAATTAGCTACGATTGCCGTGTCCCTTCTCTCCTTCTCCGCCTGTCTGATTTATCTATTAGACGACGGTGCAATTGAATTGTCTCCTCTCCTCTCTCTCTCGTTTCTCTTCATTTTTGCTGTAATATTTTGAGCTCGTTAGACAGCCAAAACGCGTTTGTGCGGCAGAAGAGCAGACAATACGGCCAAAGACCAAGAGAAGAAATGTTTGTCCAACAAAAGCAAACAATGGAGAGGAGAATGTAACAAAGTGCGAAACCAAATGCGACAATGCATAATTGAAATGAGACATTTATTAATGAAGCAATTGCACTCATTTGCAGTACGGACACAGGGACCTAGGCACTGCCTGCCTGCCTGTATCTTTCACAAGCTGATGATTCAAACTGTAGCCAGTAGAAGCAACGGCCATTCAGTGGTCGCACGGTCTGGGCAGATGGCCTGCTGCCTGTCAGTTTCAGACAATTGAGCCAATTTCTGCCAACAGGGTGGTAGCAAAGCTAACTGAAACTGCAGCAGCAGCAGTGCCGATAGTGCTGGTGCTCTTGGTGGCCGCATTCAGCTGCGACTATCTTCTGTCAGTTTGTAAGTAGAAAGAAAGAGAGAAAAAGATTTGGAGAAGCGAGGAAAACAATTGACACATGATAGTAATAATTTAAGGACAATACAAACATAAATTGGCAGATTAGAGAAAAAGCACACACACACATACAAACAGACACACATCGACTGTAAGGAGTCAGCGACTGCCCATGCTGCACAATGGCTGTTTTTGCAAGCCAATAATCGGTTCATTATTAGGGCATGATTGTTAGCTTTTGCCAAATAGATTCGCTGCAAGAAAAAAATAAATTCAATTTTTCTCTACTCGATCAACAATAGCAGCAGAGTTTGTTTTGGACATTTGGGTGATACGTTTTCCAAAAGAGGCAATCGCTTGTGGCTTGTGGCGGTATCAGCGGCGGCGGTGGTTGGCCAATTAAATTGCACTTCAAAGTAAAGATTATCGGTTTGTTTGTTTGTGAAAATTAGCTTAATCAAATTGTGAAGCACAGGTGATTGAGGTGAGTGTTGCTGCTGCTGCTGCTGCTGCTATTGATGGTGATCAAGAGAGAACAGAAACTGCAGGACCGGGCAGACCACCCAGACCACTGAATGGCAGCTACAGCAGCCGACGCCAGTCAGTCAGCCAAGAGAGTGTACAATTAGTAGTTGGCAAAAGTTAGAGAAGTAGTAGTGCTCTGTAATTTGCAGTATGTTCAGGGTGCTCTCTTTGACTGTCCGAGGTAGACAGCCAAAGAAGCAAAGCAATCGCACTTGGGTGCTGCCACACTGCTGACCGACTTAGGTGCCAGAATTGAACATACTCAAATTGCTGGTTTCCCTGGCCAAATTTTGAAAAGAAAAGAACGAGCAAGCAGGCTGACTGACAGACCGACTGATAGACAGCGCACACTAAGCGACATAATTTGCCAAATGACTTGGGCGATTGAATTCTGCTCAAGAAGTAAGAGTACAGTGCCACACACACACAAACCAACATCGTCTTTTAGGCGCTGCTTAATAGCTTCTCATACTTTGCAACGTGTCATTGCCAAAGCACGCAGTAATGGACGGTAATGCACGGTAATTGAATCGTCCCACCGTCTGTTGATTGCTTTGGCACTTCCACCAGACCCACCAAATACACGCCCTAAGCTTTACAGTGCCCTACAATGCAGTCTAGGCACAACATAATGGTGAGCTGAAGCTGGCATCAGCGCCGTTTACCAATCAATAGACTGTGAATCTTTGCACCATATGTGCTCTCTTTTCTAGGTCTGACAGATGCGATAATCTAGAAGTGCAAAGAGAACATGACCAAAATGGAAAGAGGGAGCAAAGGTTAACGGGCATTAGGGCAGGTCGACAACAAACTAATGGCGCCTGACTGACGGTGACGGCTCTGATCGAAACCATCAAGTAGTCCTGGTCTGCTCGGTGAATAAAGTGCAGCGCTAGTCAATACCAGCACAACCACTACTATCCTCAAGCTTACCAGACTCAGTAATTACAGTTTCTGTTCATTGACCAAAGCTACCGCAATTAGAGAATTAATATTGCAAATAGGAGGAAAGCGATCCTGATGAGCGATTGCCAACATACTGTAGAGCAGTACTTTAATTACGCGCTCTATAAAAAACAAAATGTGAGCAAAAAAGCAAGCTTTTTGTTAGGAAAGATAGCTCACTAGCATATATGACTGGACAAGCAGGCGAATTGATTACAGCTTAATAAGTGAATTATTATTATTATTTGCAGCCAACCAAGGGAGCACTAGCACCAAGACAGCACTCTGACTGATTAACATCTCGACCATTAATTAGCTGCCCACTAATTATAATCTGCATTTGTTTCGTAACTGCTCACTGCTCCATTTTATTGCTTCCACATGTAATCTTGCACGGACCACACTTTAATTACCTTTTCCTGTTGAACTGCCGTCCAGCGTGATGCACTTGCTTGGTTCTTGCAGTTTTTGGGCACAAATTGAAATGTGCTTACTTTATGAACGTAATTTCGACGCCACCTTTTTTGTTTTTTGGTTTGGTGCAGAATGGGCTTTTACTTCTACTAGCTTGGATGAGGGCATTATTGTAGTAGACTTTATTTCACTGACGAGCACGGCTGCCAGTAAATGTGTGTATGTCAGTAGAGAGTGGTCCAACCACTCAGGTAGACCTGTAAATTAAGCTTAATTATTCAAATTAGTACCAGGAACGAAGACACAAACACAAAGTCCGTGTAACAGGCGCGTCACTCCAGCTTCTCTGGTCTTCAAACCAGCTCCCAAGTCTCTTGATTGGTTTACCAAATATTAATTCGCTCATTAGAACCGTCAGTCTGTCTTTTAGTTTGTGTTTTTAGGTGAATGTGTCCTCTGTAATTATTCTTTTTACCAAAGTGCATTAATGCAGAAAGCGAGTTCAACCTTGTGAAAGAAAGGGCAGCACCAAATGTCGGGGTTCAACCTAATCGAATGACAGCAAGAGCGATCTGTGTGAGGAGGCAGTTAGATGGCAATGTGAACTGTGCCTGATGTCTGTTTCCTCAGAGTCGCCGGTGTGTCTCTGGCTCTTGGACCGAGTGCCAGCAGTGAAAGAGCAAAGAAAATAGAAATAAAATTGATGAGGGAAGGGAGAATAAAGGTGGCAACATGGAGTATACGGCACGAACATCCAACACCTAAGTTTGGCGCTGGCGCTCACTTTCAATTACCGAGTTGCCGGTGGTCTGCACACTCTCGCCCGAGTGCGAACATCACCTAATTTGTCCGTGTCTTGCTCTGTGTTTGGGTGCACTCACTGCACCAGAGTGCAGATGCTGCTGCTGCAGCAGTCTTTCATCTGCAGCACCCTTGGGTCTAATTCAATAAAGCAAATTGCTTATTTAAGCACAAAAACTCAATTACACTGGGCCACACAACTAAATTACGGCAAATTGAGTGCGACTAACGCTGACACAGAGTTATGCGCAAATAATCGAAATGTTTACGCCAACAGAACACACGGTGTGTGTGTGTGGAAGATGTGTTATGCCTGGCATAGCACCGACTGCAACACGAAACACTACAAGCACTGAAGTGCAATGGATGAGAGCATAGGAAAAAAGCGCAAGCCTGAAAGAAGTAAGCAGGCAACTAGGGAAGGAGCGAAACTGGCAAAAAATGGCGAGCTGTTATGATGGTGAGCCGGTGGGGTTGGGTGCCCGATGACAGATGACTCGGCACGATCGGAATGCCCGTTTGCCTGCCTGCTCGCGACGACGACGATGACATGCCTTATGCCTGGTGCTTCATATTCACTTCTTGGTGCCCGATTCGCCTGTCTATTCTGCCTATCTCTGGTGGCTTGACCTGACTCAGTGACTGGGACTGCCTGGGTTGTCGCACTGGCTGCCTCTACCACTGGCTGCTCTGTCCCCCTCTTTCCCCAACCGACCTATGGCTTTCCGATCGGGTGACGATGTGTTGTGCTGTGCAGTGTGTATTCACTCGAGAAGTCACCAAGAATGAGAGCACAAAGCCGTATTCATAATAATTGTTGCCACACGCTTCAAGCAGCACTGATTCGCTCAATGGCTGCTGCTCATTTTTGCGATACTCGATTGCAGGCAGTTCAACACACACACACACCACATTCATACACAAATACAGAAAAGAACAAAAAGCTGCAAGCAAAGAGCCATTGATCGGCTCGGCATCGCTGCCCGCGACCGACAAAAAGAAGCAGGCCCGTGTCAGCGGCTGACAAATTGTCTGCCAAATTGCCGCCGCCGCTGCCGTCGTCGAGAATTGGGTTCCAAGTGGAACCAACAGAAATTCCAAGTGGCACAGTCAGCGTAGGCCTGCAAGACTAATCTGCGCTGCCAGCTCGATAAGAGCTTATCGCGGGTGGCCAGAGTTGTGCCTTAATTCACTGCCACCGAGCAAATAGAGCAATTTGCAGCAATCTGAAGGCAGCACAAGTGAACTTAATCCACATACACACACAGTGCACATCATCATCCTCCTCAGTTCGGCGATACCAGAGACAGGCTCATACACATTTATTAATAGATCAGCAGTTATGTTCAAATTAATAATTGGCTTGCAAATTTGTGCGCCTCAGTCAAAATACTGCAAAGTGAAAGACAGTGAGCGCCTACTGCTTCCATACATCTGTGTGTGACTTGAGCAAGATTGACGCTACTCTGGTGATTAATTGAAGGACAACTCTGGTGAGCGCACGCCACTTGCCACCACTACCACTACTGCCTCTTCATCGTTCTCGTCGTAGTCGTCGAAGACACCCAATATTAATGAGGTACACTTGACCTCTGTGACAAGACAGCACACACTTGGACAAAGCCCTTGGTGGCCCGAATGGTACGCTCCACGGCCAGTGCATGTCGCAATTGTGGAAATTAATTAGCACTCCAGCAGGAGCAACAGCAACAGCTAGAACACTGCGATTTATCAGCGCTCCAATAGTCAGACAGAATCGGTGGCCAATCTGAATTGTGTGAATTGCACACAACAATGGCCAGATGACTGTTGACTGCTGAAAAGATCTAATTAAATTCTTGCCCACTATTCAAATGGGATGGCGCAATTTAATTTGTGCCTCGTTTCGTTTCGTTGGTCTTACAGTGAATACAGAAAACGAAAACGAAAAAAAGACCTGGCAAAGACAACAGCAACTGAAATGCAGCTTCTCAAATGAACGGCAGCAGTAGCACTTGCTAAGCGATGCCAGCACGCACAGAGCTGGCCAAAAATTTTCCCGTCACAACTGCTGCAAGACAGAAGAGATCTAATCGGTTTGGCCACCACCACCACAATGCACTATTAAGAACTGATTAACATTTCAACACTTTCAAGAGATATTAATGAGCTCGAGAATGCGCCACAGTGGAAGAAACGACAAGCGGAGAAAGAGGAAGCTGAGAAGCTGTTGACGAATTATAAAATTGAAACTACCACTACAAATTAATTACGACTAATCACTGACCACTTATGATTAATTTACCCTAGCACTGTAGTGAACTGACGCCCTAGACGCTTAAGTTAAAGATGAAGAAGAGTGAAGGGAAGGTAAGGAGAGTTGGGCGCTCGTGCATCGATCGACACTGCAATAAACGAAAAGCAAGAGAGAAAAACCAGAGTACAATTGGCAGGACTGCGTATGCTTGGTCGTAAAGGTGCGCTCCTCTTCTTGATCGATCTGAACATCGAGAAGCGCCTAATTAAAGAGAATAAAAGCCAGGCAGTCGAGTGGTCCTGGCAGCGTCCACAATTAAAGCCAATTACGTTATAGTCTGGTCGTCGTCGTCGTCGTGTCCTCCGTCATTCTCCCATTCTCTCTTGCCTTAATCACCGTCCGCGCTATGCAAAGCAAGTCCGTCCATCCGTTCGTCAGTCCGTCAGTCAGTCAGACAGAGTTAACGAGCAATGGGCACGTTGACGTGCTGGTGCTGGTGGCAGTGGTGGTTAGGTGCTGCCCTTCCTAGCCATCGATCGCTTCAAAGGGCTACAGTGCTGATCATCCACTGCCAGTGAGTGGATGATCGATAGTGGACAGGCAAAGGTGCACGTCTGCTAATAGAAACGTACCATTGCCATACACCGCTGGCCTCATCTCATCTCTTCAGTCAATGGCATTCTACACATTTGCCAATTCTCCAACTCTATCTCTGTCCGTCAGTCAGTCACTGTTTTCCTCTGCATTGACCAGCTCAGAGTGTTGCCCTTCTTTTCAGACGCCCTCTTGATGTATCATCACGCGAGTGCAGCAGTCAGTGTCTGTATCATCTCATGTTCTGTTGCTGCTGTTCATCTGCTGTGCCCTTTGTATCTTCTCATTTATATTCAAATTACAAAGAGTATTCCCAATGAGTTAGTTAGACAGCTCAAGCAGTCAAGCAGTCAAGTGCTGTTGCTGCTGCTGCTGATGTTGCAGGCTGGCAGTTTATTTGCCACAAGTCAGGTGAGCCGCAAAACTTGCGGGCACTCGTTACAAATGGGCCATTGTTTGTTGTTTCAGTGCAGTGGCTATCTCTGGGGCCAACAGGCAGCGGGAGCGTGCCCTAGCAAATGAGGCATCAATTGAATTAGCTGCAATCACTGATCACAAGCAAACTGACTGACTGATGTTATCAGCGCACACAATCACATAGTGCACCACCTAGTCGTCGTACTTCAGTCATACTCCTCTCTGATTGTATCGAGATTGTATTTCGCAGTTTCTTTCTTTCTCTTTTTATTCTATCGGTTACTTCTATAATTAACTTGCTCAAGTGCCTTTGTTTTGACATGCAATGCAAACACTCACACACTGCCACTGACCACAATTGTGTCTAGGTTTCACGTTTTATTCATCTTACACATGCGATCTTAGAAACTGCTGCTGTGCCTAGTCTGCTGAAACAAAGTTTTTTCTAGTGGATTAGTGGCTCGTATGTAAATAGATTCCTCTTATTCACAGCATCGGACAACACAACAATTGCCTGATCTGACTGGTCCGATGGCTAGAGGTTGAATGAGTGAATGAGAAGTCACTATAGTGCTGCTGCTGCTACTTTGACTCGGAAATGGCAGAGATAGAGAGCAAGACAATACCAAGTCCAGTGAGTTATTTGCGTCCGAATGACCAAACTGAAAGAAAAAGTACTGTGTGTGAGTGTCGGTGTGTAGTGTGCCTTAGCAAGGTAACTGCTGCCGTCGTGCTGTGAGTGTTTGTGTGAGTATGTGTGTGTGCCAGCACTGGTCTCCTCTTCCACCATGAGTGCATTCAGTTGCGATCTGTTGATCTGCAGCACAGTTGCCGTCGATAGAGCAGTGAGTGTCAGAAGGAAGAGAGGTGTGGTCTGTGGAGCTGTCAAGAAGCCGCGCAAGGCAAGGGCGGCTGACGTCGCTCACGTAGGCGTTTACCCTTCAGGCGGACGTGTGCAGCAGAGTCTGTGCGCTGCTGGCACTGCCACTGTCAAACTGCAATGAGTGCTCTACTTTGCTCTGATGGTGGCCACTTGCTGATGGTGGCAAACGAGCTGAGGGTGCCTCGGTGCTGTTGGGTGGCAGACAGTGACTGTTCTCTTGTTGAGCACTCTAAAGCGTTGTCCTGTCAGGACATCGACGAACAACGATTGGTGGCAGGCAAACAATTCGGCTCGTGTTGAAGCGTGCAAGTTGACAATAGTGCAGCACCACCACCGAATGGGGTGGCAATCGATAAACATGACTTTAGTTAATGGCACTGTCAGAACGGGACAAGATAACCACAGCACCTTTACCTGTCTCTCTTTCTGTCTCCTACCTGGATGACAGTGTTTGCCAAGCACACAACTACTGCAGACCGCTCAAGGTGGCTCATTGGCCAGGAGAGGGGAGGGCGATCATCGGCGATTGGCGATAATGAGAAATGGATAGCACTGCCAGGGATGACACGGACAATGCGCTTCTCCATCAAAGACCCCGACTGGGCGAATGTGTAAATCAAGTCTTTGTCTGGCGGCCATGTAAAGTTGCCTGTCTCCCTCTCTCTCCGAGGAATGCTGCTCGATTGTTAGGTGCTACTACACTGTCTATTTGCCGGAGAGAGAGCAAAACACAAAAGGCAACTGCTCGTCGCAAACATGGCTGCTGTCTTGTTCCTCTTCGTTGTCACACACAAACACACACAAACACTCACTGCCAATCGTGACCTGGCCTTTGTGAAACTGCTGTTCATTTTTTGACTTTTTTCAGTACTTTAGTCTGCATGTGAAGAGAGCACTGTCTTCAAGCTGCACTACAAGCACTATTCGCTTCTTCAGCTCAACTGTTCCTTCATTGGCTCAATCATTTAGGCTGATGTCCACGTTTGCGGCGTGTTTGATCGACGGCTTTACTTGCACGCTAGCCAGTCATCGCTTTGTGGAAGGGAGAGAGATAGATAGATAGTCTCAGTCATCGTTTAATGCATCTTTAATTGGACCAGTGTCTGCGTCCGTCCACCATTGGATGCATATGCACACTGGCAGTGATGGCAGTAGTACGCCGTCCTAATGATGCGCCTAATGGCACTCTAATGAAAGTATCAGTATTTATAATTATGCCCTTTGCCTCGTGTACTATTTACTTGGCCAAATTTCTCTATTATACTTTAAAAACTTAATTATATTTAGGCACTGTCTGATCGAGGGCTCAATTATGGCTCCAGTCAAGTGGCTTCCACTCTATCTCTCCTCTAGTTTTCTCTCTTCCCGATATAACTCGTCTGCGTAGGTCTCACTGAAAAATGGTTCATCTTCTTTTCTTTATGGGTTTCCCCTTCCAGACTGTGCTCAAGACGGACGTTTACCGTGCAAATGCAACACGCACTTATATAGTTCGTCGATGCTTTAGGCACATTTTGTGCGTTCCAAGACTTGCAGCATTTGAAGCAGCAATTTGCTACTTCAAAGTACCTCTTTCTTTCTTACTCTCCCTACATCTCTATAAAAAGCAATAGTGTAGTACTCTTTGCTGTTTTGTTAAATAGTGCCATATTTTACAAAAATTTGCTTAACTTCTTAATTTGCCTGTCTAACTGCCTAGCACTCTTTGCAGGTGTGCACATTCTAGCTGGCGGAAAACAGAACGGGGCCTCTTGGCCTCTCTAGGCAGTTCAGTGCAGTGTGTGCTGCTGGTGAACATCTTCATAAGAACATCATCATCATCATTGCTGCTCTGCTGGAGCCTTCTGACCTGTTCTTCTCCTCGCCATCACCTAGGAAGACTACAATCGAAGAAGACCGAAGAGGCGGGCATGCAATGGCCCAAACGTCGTGAGGCTACATCGCTCTTGCCCCTATGATGAATGGCTCACTCAAATAATTGAGTCTTAACCAGCGACCAAATGAAACAGCACATGCACACACACAGGTACACACTGAAAGAACTAGAGAAGCGAGGCACTCGATTTCCTCTGAAGAAGGACGAGGCACTTGTGAAAGTGCAACAATCACCGCTTGCCGCCAAGCATGAAGATTTGAGTCTGTTGTTTTTCTGCTTCGCCCATGAGAAAATGGCAGTCTAGGCAGCAACAGAAGAAAGACGAGAGGCGCTGCTGACGAGGGTGCTCAAGGTGCTGCAACAATGGTGCCAACGCTAGCTAACACTCCAAATATTTGGAATGGCAATGGCACTGTTTCTGGGTAGTCATTCTGAAGTTAACTAAACCAAGTTATAGCATAGCAAAGGGCAATAGGCGTCGCCTATCACAGTGTGTCAGCTGTGTGCCAAAATGTGTATGTGCAAATTAGCTAGATGAAATTGATAAGAGCTCAATTTAGAAAGATCTTTGTGGAGCGCCAGTTATCTGAGTGAGTGGTACTAACTTTACAGAATAGCATGTTGATGGCAGTGTGGCGCTATCAGGGCAGATCACCAACCGCACACAAGCCCACCACCAGCCTCTGACAAGCGAATTCATCTTGACTGACCCGATGCTGCTGCACTTCAATGGGCTTCTATTATTATAAACCAAACTGAATGGTGGATAATGAAAAGAGAGAAGATAAATTAAAATATAACAAACAATCGGCCTATTCTTTCATCGTCAACTGATCATCTGATCTATGTCTTCTCTTTCTCCTTCCCTCAGTAGATGATCTAGCAGACAAGCAAATTAATTTGAGAGTAAACTATGGCACAGTTCGTCTGAGATGACTGCTCCGTTTTCGATTTCTCTCTTTCTCTGTGTTGAAGTGTGCGCAGCTAGTCACAACTAGTGTGCCTCATATGCAGATATTCGCTCTGCTTTTGCCTATATGCCCTCTGATCAGTGTGCTTGTGCCAGCCATTCAATGTTCGGCCCTGCCAGATGCCAGCCGGCCTCGTCCTCGCTGTTGTCGCCGCCGTCGTCGTCGTCATCGTGCAACGGAACATACTTGTGCAAGTGTGTTGAAGTGAGCTCACTTTATAATAGACACTTCAGTTTTGACGATGGTCAAAACAGAGAGTAGAGTAGGTAAGAGAAATAGGGAACCACTGACAAACAGTCGGACAGTCTCACTGAAGGCACTGACAAGCGCTGGGAGATGGGAACCACGAAATTGAGTGGAAAACATCACACAGTCATTTACATGGCAGACCAGTTTGAAGCAATGATTAAAATGCAGGATTCTGCAATGAGGTAGCAATCAAGTGCCGGCAGCAAACAAAAACAAAACCTACATCGTAGAATGAGAAGGCCAGTGCCAGCACATGCATAAAGTGTCAAATTATCGCATTACTTGCACCAGCACAGGTATGAAGTGTCTCGTCTGGTGGCACTGTCACTGGCCAGTAATTGGAATTCATTTGATTTACTGCTAAAATAAAGCGATTAAAATATCGTGATACCCATTGAGAGGGTGAATGAAATATTGATTAGCATAAGTCAAAGGCACGGTGATGGCACCTTTTTAATCCTCACAAATATCCTGCTAATTGTCGCGCTGCTGATGACTGTCGGTAACGGGCAAACATTTGCTCAAACGCACCACTGACGCGGGCATCAGCAGCAACAACAACAGCAGCAGTAATCAACGCTAATGGGCAAGGAGTCACTGCGCTGGACACCATCACCTGACCGTGGTCAACACTGCTGTCTGTCCTTATGTGTGAGGTGCCCACTGCAACCACTCTTCACAATTCATATGATCATTATGACGCTTGCAGAAAAAAAGAACAGAACGATATTTTCATATGATGAGCATTAAAAATATGCAGTCGCTTTTTTGGCAGTCGGCGGAAACTGACAGCCTGGCTAAGCTGTCTGTGTCGGACAAGGCATGCTTTCCTTTTTCCTTTTAACTAAATTCGTTTGAGTACGACAAGCATTAGCTGCGGATAGACAGACACACAATTCCATGGACCAGGCAATGAACACTTGCCATGAATATAAATTTTCAAAGGCGTCAAACGGTTGGCTGCAATGTCTTCACAACATGTCTTTACACTGATAAACTGCCAACTAACAAATACAGACTGACTGCCTTTAAAATGAAATTTATCACCATTGAGTGTGGCCTTTGATAAAACACCGACAGCATGTCCATTGTAGAGCAGGCGACATATGCGAAAATGTGACGCCAAAATAAAGTGAGTGTAGCTGGCCAGCAATTGCTGGCTGATTGTTCCCATAAACAGCACAGGCAGAGGACCTGTCTAATGAAGTGCAGTGGACCGCGTGGCGTTTATGTTCTTTTCTCGATTACGTGAAAGAACCATAAAGGCCGTTTGTGCGCAATGAATGCTGATCTGGCACCGAAGCCTGATCTGAGGAGCGTTGCGCCGAGGAGAGTGCATCCTTTGGGTGCCGATGTGCTCCTCCTAATGACCTCGCCATTTACTCGGCTGCTGAGTTTATTTACATTTGCACCTTGCACTGCGAATTACTGCAATTTTCAATGCCATAAACGTCAATCAAGAGGGCAATCAAATGGCAATTAGATGGCATCCCCAGAGCCCATAAAAACAATTGCCAAGCATCGCTGACACAGCCCAGCCATCCAGGCAAAAGCTTTTCAGCAACAGCAGCAGTATCAACAGTGGAACGCTGACGAGCACCACTTAATTGATCGGGCAATTTGTTGTTGTCTTGTTCTTCGTTTTTGTGGTGGTCCTGGTGCACTTTGAGTCCAGTAACGGAGTCAGTTGATAATGGCTCAAATAGTCCTTTGAGAAGTTTTTGCCTACAGGACAACAGTGAATTGAAACTGTGTAATTGAATTAGTGCACTCTGCATTAGGTGTCGACGTGTGTGCGCTGACTAAAAAGAAGTTGCAAAGAAGAAGGTGGACCGGACTGAGTGACAGCAGCACACGAAGAGCTCTTCGTGATCGATGCTGTGATTGCAATTATAGAGCGCGCGCTAATTGCAAGTGCACACTCTTTTCAGCTGAGGTACAATGGATGAGACGGATAGACAGGGCAACACACTGCTCACTGCCCACTGGTCAGAAACAACTTGCACCGGTGGGAGAGCAGACTGCATCACTACTGGTTCACCGACACCGACAGAAGCACTCTCTGTGTCCAGTCAGTGTTGTCCATCACTGGCGGCAGTATCATCAACGGCATAAATAAACAGCGTCAACAACAACAGCACAGCCCGTATTGTATAATGACCACTTCACGTTTTTGTGCCCGTTTTAGGGGCAAAATGTGAAAAGAACAAAAATTAATTTAGCAAAGGTCTAATAGAAATTAGTGTGACTGCAATTATGAGTGCTGCCGTTGATGCTGGTACACTTGGTGAGCCAGTGAAACCAGGCGCAGGTTTGGAGCAGAAAGTGCTCAATGCTTGGTAATAGAGAGATTCACGGCGCAGGAAGCTACACATTGCCGGGGTCATTTATTAGTGTGTGTGTGTATGTATGTGCAGATGAGCAGTTGGTAGGCAAACATGAATCAACAGCAGTGGTGGTAGTGGTGCACCAGTTCGCAGATAAGTGCCGATAAGAAGTGAAGACAAATAAATCTTTCACTTTGAAGCCAACTTCGAAGAAGAGTGAAAGAAGGTAAGTAGACGCGAGCCAGCAGCCACAGTCAGTGTGGTCAGACCTCGCCAGCCACCAAGCGCTCGCTGATGGATTGCTAATTTATTGCAGCAGATAAGAACTGACGCATTGTTCGTTACAGACTCACTGAAATATCGCCAATGCTTCTAATTTCATTTACAATCAGTACACATCATTTTGTTCATCTTCTATTTCATGTAGACACTCCAGAGTTATCAGCAATCATTTGACCTATACACAAACTTTATGTGTCAAATAAAATTGACTTTGTGCAAAACAGTGCTAATAATGTTTATCGTTTAGAAAAAAGTTAAAAATTGCCAAGATCAATTTTTGAAAATAAATTGCGATATTATGTCATGCGCCATCTGGTATTGAATGAGCGTATTTCGTGATGTCTATTTTCACCTCAAAAGATTCTGAACTTGATTCATTGAAAATTGCCGAAATAATCAAAACACGTGAATTTCGAAGGTAAATAAAATGCACTGATTTGATCTAATTAGATGATTACACAAGGTATTCTTTTGCAGATATTACTACAATGCTGCCTCTCTCATGCGGGGGAAGTTTATTGAAAGCGAGCAAGTCTTTAACACGAACAAACTGGCAGTTTGTTCGCTTCAACTTGAAGCACAAACGTAAAGAACCTTTACGCAAGCCAATTTGGCAACCTACGGCGCCTTCAAAATTGTATCGAATCAGAAAACCAGAACAACTTTCTGCTGAGGAGCAGGCTCAACGAAACCATCTCACCGAGACATATGCAATCAACATGAAGTCAATAAAGCAATTTCTCGAAAAAGAGTTCTACTTACCTACACTTGAAGCCGGCGGAATGGCACATGAGGATGTCGTCCAAGAAGAGGAGGAACAGAAACAACTGATCGCAGAGAACAATAGAGAAAATGAAAAGATTGCGAAAATGAGAGAAGAAAGATTAAAAGAATTTACTGCTGACAAAGAAGCTCAGCTGATTGCACTGAAAATTCAAGCGGACGAGGAAAACAAACGGTTAGGCGAGGAGTTGGATATTGTTGTTCGGCGAGAGATTGAGCGATCAAAAACGTACATTACAAAGGACAATTTAGATGCATATATCGAAGAGGTTCTCACTCATCAAACTGATTATGACTTTGCCATTGACACAAATGGAAAGATTGTCTTCTCCGGTTCACTTCATCCATATGCACTGACGCCAAAAGCAGTTCCTGAGACGAGTAGCAACACTGCAGAGTACAAGGATGTAGATCCAAATAAGCCTGTGTACCTAAAAGCAAAAAAGTTGTATTAATTTGCTTCATTTGTATATGTTTAAATGTACTTTTAATAGTTTGTAGAATAAGAAAAAATATTCAGTTGAATTATAATTTGAAATCAATAGCAAAAGGGAGATCACTTGGCAGATTTCTTAAGTTTCTCCGCCTCTTCAATATGACGCTGAATGGTGGCGGCAATGTCACGATACTTTGGATCATTTGGATCGTACACTGGGATGTTGACAAAACTAGGATCATTCCCAGCGTTTCGCTCGTACTTGCGCGGATCTTCCTCAAGCTTCACTGGAGGACGACTAGCCACTTCAGCCTTTAACTCGGCGATGTACTCTTCGATGGAGTTGATCAACTCTGGCTCCAGCGGGATCGGTCCCACGCGATTCTTGTGTTCTTCCATAAAGGCAGCCAGTTCAATATCAAGCTCGGCTAAGATCTTGTCTTCGTTTGGCAACTTTTGGCCTTTGCTCAACGCTTCCAAAGCAGCCTGCTTGGCCTCCTCTTCTTCCACAGCCTTTAGCTTTTTCTCAGCCAGCTCATCAGAATCGGCAATCATCACATCACTTTGCTCGCCTGATGGATCAGCATCAGCATTACAATCGGCATTGTCATCAAAGCATTTCAGTAAATCCATTTGATCTTTACAATCCATGGCTGTAAGAGTGACGAGATTGTTTGCTTGTAGGACGTATTGAACAATCGCACAATATTTCAGTTTAACAAAATTATTTGAATTTCTATTTGTCCTTTGCGAATGACGCAACTGCATTGTTTTACGTTTTAGAATTTTAGAACTAAAGAGGCTGTAAGAAAACATTTGAATTGATGAGGTCTGATCACTCTTTCTTTCACTTGATGCAGTGACTTTTCTGTGCAAACTGACTCTGATTTTTCATTTCATTTGAAACACTCATCCGAAGATACGAAGCTCTTTTGTTTTGTGTTCTCTCATATGACTTGATAACAAAAGCAAGTCACTATTCACCATTTAGGTCCTTGCAGTGCGGTCGTAGTTCTTCAGCATCAGCAGTTCAGCACTTTCCCGATCATCATCATCAACAATCAGCAACCTACAACCTTCACACTCAATCTCTGTTAACCCCATTGTGTGATTTACGCCTCTTTCCATTTGCAGCAAGATGGCAGCAGAAAGATTTTCAATTAGAAGCGTTCTCCAGCAGTTGGCGACCCTGGAACAAATTATTGATGCCCTTTTGAAAAGCAACACACCAATGTCACCTATTGTAAAAGAGAAAATTGAACAGGCAGAAAAGCTGATAATCCAAATTGGTGTCATTTTGAGGGGCTGGCAAACGAAGCTGGTGTTTTGGTGGCTGGGTTTAGCAACGTAACAAAATTTCTTCAATATTGACCGTGAAAAAGAACTTAAGTTGATCAAACCCAAAGGACCACCCATCACTGATCTACAGCCAGTAAAAAATTTACTTGACTTTTACAGATTAAGTAGACATCAAACACTGACATCTGCTTGTGAATCTGGATCGATCATTGAGCAAGTTCCAGACGACTTTGACTTCACTTAAGTTCCATAAAAACAACTGTTGCTAATTCTAGCTCGATCTGATGGAAAGATGAGGAACACCCACCAGTTTAAAATATTATCTACAAGTAGCAAGCATCTTTATTGATGTGTTGCAAGATTGCTACAACCGACATTTAACCATTTTTGTTATTATTTTTGTTACTTTTATTATCCCTATCCCAATTTAAAAAATTCATTTTTTTTCACACAACACACAACGCTCGCCGGCAGCCAAATCCAGTGTGATCAGTTCACTTTAGCTTACGTCAAGGCACGTACAGAGCTCACTTGCCAGCACCAATAATTTCACCCGAATTTCAACTTCTGTCTCCCGTTCCAACCGCTCCTTCGACCGACCAACGCTTCTAGTCATTTTTGACACCAGTAAGAGCTTCTCGTCTCGATACCTTTCTCAGACACAATGCAGCTTCTGCTAAAACTAGGACAATCAAACCACAATGTTTATCATTTCATATTGCACTGATTAACACATTTTTCACAACAACCTTTTACTTTTTAAAATATATCTTATATGAAAGAAAATTCTCGAACCCGCAAACTCTTAAAGGCATGACGATTACTAACGGCAACTTGAATCTAAACCTTTGAACTCTCATTGATGTGAGCTTTATTAGCAAAACGGCACCTCAAAGTTTGCCAGCCACTTTAACCGAACCACATTGCATTTTATTGCCAATCACTGACATTTCACAATCAGTTAACGACGGCGTTCTGAAAATGCCACACTAGGTCCTATCCCGTGCTTAAAGTAAAACTTTTTCTCGTGTTCACCACTACTTTAGCATGTTTTCTTTGTTTTACCTGCAAAAGGTTTCTAATTTATTGTAGTCAAAATGAAAGCAGTATCAAGATTCTTCAGCTAATGCAAAAACAAAATACTAAAAAGAAACTCATCCTTTGTTTTTTGTTCCAAAGAGAGTGAACAGTTTTGCAACACTAATTTAGGATAAACCAGCCCCACCACCACCATCTTCTTCATGCTTGTCTTCTGGGGCAGCACCAGCTTCAGTCTCAGTGGTAGAAGCTTCGTCATCGGTGTTAATTTCGCTGGTGGCAGACAAATCGTCTGAAACTTGTTCTCCCGGCACATGTACGTTCATCTTCATCTTCTCCATTTTCAACTCGCCCTTGAGAAGGCGTTTGAACTGCTCCACCTCATCGAGTGGCACTTCAATAGAGCTGCCCGTTTGTTCGTCCATCACCACTTTCACCGCTTCGCCGCCTCCACTTTTAGAAACATGATTCAATTTTCCTGTTTCTGACGCCACAACTGAAGTACCCTTTGAAGGAGCTATTTTTAGCAAGGAAGCGTTGCTTTTCTGAGAAGTGTCGCTTCGTGCGGTTTGAACCGAAGTCTTGCTGATGCTGACCGCCTCTTTTCCCTTGCAAATTGTCTTTGGAACTGTCTTTTGAGGCATCTTTCGGACGCCTTTTCTCTCCTCTTTAGACAGTTTTCCACCCATTTTCCCTCCTTTTTTCTTGATCTGAATTTTCAGCGCCTGCGGTGTCAGGTACTCCTTGGGGATCATTTCAACAACAAAAGGAAAGTAAGACATCAAGTTGGCGCCACGATTGAGCCACTCCGGAATGCCACGGCCGCATAGTTTTTTGCAAAAAGTATCCGAAAAGTTGTTGCAGTTTTTGTATAACAGGTGGTACTGGCGGCCCTTCCAGGTTTCTTCTAGTTGGACAATCTAGATTAAAAATAAAACGGTTTTACCTAAAAACCTAAGTTTTTGAGTTCAAACTTACGATCTCCCTCACCTGCTCCAAAGTAAAATCAGTGAAACCAATGCGCAGTGTTTCTTTGAAGATGAAACTGCCGTCAATGTCAGAGAGAGACTTCAGGTCACGCGGCTTCTTCATCAGATATATGCCGCTGCCTTCGAGTGGGTGGCCACCGTAGGCCCACTCGTTGCCGTGCACTTCGGTACCGGAATGGTAAATGCCGATGCCGGTGTATTTGATCTTTTCGTTGACCTTCACCAGCGAGTATACGTTAAGACGGACTGGATATTTGCCTTTACGGGTCTTCTTTACACTGTCAACTGACGTAGCTTTTATCTTTTCCAAAGAGCCAACTGATTCATCAGAGGTAGATTCATCAGTCTTTATCACCATTTTAAGGCTTCCACCACGAGACTTGAGGTGACCGATTGGCGGAGCTGAAATGATCTTCACTTTCTTTGACTGAACAGTTCGAGTGCTTGGAGCTCGAGCTTTAGAGCTTGAGGTTTTAGAAGTTGACTGCTTTAGCTGCTTGCTGATGCTTTTCCCAGACAACATCGCCTTCTTGTTGTTCGTCTTCTGTTTCTGTTTCCCTTTTGCCTTTTTCTGTCCAGTTCCTTCGTTACTGCCGTTAATCCAATCTCTCATTTGCCAGTACATTGTAGATTAGTGGAAAAAGCAAAACAAATAAAAAAAAGTGTTTTGAGTTCAATAAAGTTATACACTGTGTCTTTAGTTTGATTTGGAGCAACAATTTATTTTATAAAAAAATTAAGGGTTGATAACGCGTAACACAAAATATTTTCGAATTTTTAAAAAGTTGATCGTCTTCAATTTGTTATTTTGGATTTACTTGTTTTTTAAATTGTCCCCCCTAATAGAACTTTTGCTTTCGACAAAAACGAGATGAAACGTAAGCATCCTCTATTTAATTTTATTTTTTTGTCACGTAGTTTATGTACGGTCTGTAGCACGTCACGTGGTCCACGTGTTTACTAAAGTTACAGTTTTTTATTTTGATTTTTAGCCGTTTTAAAATTGTTTATTTCTGTGATTTCAAAATGAATAAACTCAATTTTGTATCATGTGTTTCATGGATACCGAAGGGAGTGGCGAAAGAAGTTCCCAATCGAATCCAAATGTCGAAAGAAGATATTCAAATGAAGATTGAGCAAAACAAACATCAGCTTCGGCAAATGTACGTATATAAACTTCAAAATTCACCTTTTAATGGTATTTTTTCATTCCAGTGATCCAGAAAGTGTTGACGAAGACATGGATCAAGATGTGGAAAATGAAAACGTATCTGCAGAGGAGAGACAAATCATAGATCGTTATAATTTGAACGACTACGACGATGATGACGATGATACTGCTCTGAACCACAGCGAACTTGTTGTTTTTACCGACAACAATCAAGATCCCTATCTGAACAATGAAGAGGAGTTTTCAGACGTACGAAAATTGTAATACAGCTCTTTACTTTACAAAATGCTAAGTTTTAAGTTTGTAGGATGAAATGGAGAAACAGGATTTCAAAATAATGCCAACTGACAATCTTCTTCTTGCTGGACATATTGAAGAAAACAGCATCTCTCTTGAAGTTAAAAGTAATTGTTTCAATGTTTTTATTCCACTAATTAACGCTCATTTTTTTCAGTTTACAACCAGGAAGATGACATTTACGTCCATCATGAAATTTATCTGCCAGCATACCCGCTATGCTTTGAATATCTCGACTTTTCTAGCGATAGTGACTCTAAGGTCAACTTTTTAGCTATTGGCGATATGCAGAAAGACATTAATATTTGGGACCTAGACACTGTTGATGCGCTTGATCCAATCTTAACTCTTACTGGTCATAAGGACTCGGTTCTAGATTTATCGTGGAATTCATTAACCCGTAAAACGCTGGCCAGTGTGTCTGCTGATAAGACTGCAAGACTGTGGGATCTTGAAACAAAAAAAGTAAGTTTGAGTTTTTTTATGTTAAAAACAATTTCAATTTCTGTTTATCTCTTTAGACTACGCAGAAGTTTGATTTTTACAAGTGCAACGTCCAAAGTGTTGCCTTTCATCCCGTAGAAGCGCACATTTTGCTGACTGGCGACTGTAGCGGACGAGCATCACTGATTGATTGTCAGAGTGGATCAGTTAAGAAATGGAACGTTTGCAAAGACGAAGTTGAGAAGGTCATGTGGAACAGATACAATCCATTCACATACTTTGTCGCCACTTCGGAGGGCTTTGTATACTGCATCGACTCTCGAAATGAGAGCTCTAACCTTTTTACCCTCAAAGCACACAGTCAAATGATTTCTGGAGTTGAACTAAGGTATGTTGACAGTAGCGGAAAAGTTTTTTATACAGCATTTCATTTACCTTGTACTATTTTTAGTTCATCTTGCAATGGTTGTTTGGTGACTGCTTCAGCTGATAAGCTTGTTAAAGTGTGGGACGTAAAAGAGAATCAACCCAAGTTTGTCAAAGAGATTGACCCTCAAGTCGGTACCATATTATCGCTCAGTGCCAATCCAGACTACCCTTTTGTTTTTGCCGTGTCCGGAGATAATATTGCTGAAAATATGAAAGTGCTAGATATATCCACTTTCAAAGCTGGTAAGTTTTTGGATACATCGTCATGTTTTTACAATTTCTTATTGATTCTTTTTTGTGCAGTTCGAGACCATTTCAGTAGCCGTTTGTAGTGCTGTACAATTTTTCTATTTTACGCCAGATGGCAATATTGTTTCTAAAAATGTTTTTTGTAATCGCGTGTATAAAAAACTAAATCCATCAAAACTAAATTGCCTTTTTAAAAAATTGTAACTCTTGTTGCAAAGCTGAATACTACCGTATCATCTAGGCTCTTTCAAAATGGTCATTGTGCAAACACACACACACACACACACACACACACACACACACACACACACACACAC
>JAALOO010000312.1_pt1 | contig 45145 bp, 30 predicted proteins | sample 7257641 | NCBI WGS metagenome assembly JAALOO01 (sample SAMN14085613, study PRJNA598686) | mite metagenome | biome: ENVO:01001000; feature: ENVO:01001002; material: ENVO:01001226; isolation source: single female mite from University of Michigan culture on fish food culture... ...
AGGTGATCTTGCGCGACTTCTGGTCCTGGTAGTTCTTCGACGGCTGACTGGGCCGTCGGCTGGCCTGGGTCTGAAATAAAAGAAAGTTTATGGTTAATTCAAGCTCACAAAAAAAGGTAAACAAACACAAAGCAGTCACCTGAGACTTGTTTCGATAGGAGTCGTTGGAGCGGCCACCACCACCGCCGCCGCCAGAGTTGGCAAAGCTAGGCAGGAACATGTCCGCCTGTGAGGGATTCTTGTTGTTGCCAATCTAGTGGAAGTAAAAATGAGTTAGTTTGTTATATCACATATGACACACCAAATCAGCGACTTACCTTCTTGACAATATCCTTCAGATTCTCCTGATTGGAGAGAATGATGGCGTGATCAGAGGCGTGCTGGCGCAGATTCAGCAGCTCATCGCGCTCGTACACCTTCGGTCCATTCTGACTGGAGTTTCGCGAGAGGCTGGCCGCTGAGCCGGGCGTCGTCGTCGCCTCTGAGGTGCTGGTGGTCGTCGTCGGTGTCGTCGTGGTCATCGCCTCCTCAGCGGCACTTTTGTTGTTATCACCATCACTGCCTGCGGTGGCAACGGAAGGTGGCGAGGAAGAGGAGGTGTCCGGTGATGGAGCGCTGGCACCACTCTCACTGACCACCTTTGAATCATTCTCAACAGTGGGCGTCTGCGGCGGAACGGGCGTCGTCTCTCGACTGCGACCACCACTGCTCATCGCAGAGGTCGGCGGCGACGGAGTCGCTGCTGCCGACGGCGGTGTCGTCGTTTTCGCTGTCGTCGTTGTCGTCGGTGTCGTAGTCATCGCCGGAGTCGTCGGCGCCGATTTGTCGCTGGTCTTCAGCAGACTCTCCTCCTTCTTCTCCTTCTCAGCCGCAGCGGTGGCAGCAGCCGAAGCTGAGGCAGCACTATTATCATTACTATCACCGTTCGCTGCAATGGAGGGAGAGGGGGAGACAGCGGCGGCGGCGGTGGGGGGTGATGGGGCACTGATGGCGATGGCACTCATCTTCTTCACCACCTTCTTCAAATTATCGCCATCTTCAGTGGTGGTGGGCGGCGGCAAAGGCGTCGTCTCTCGACTGCCACGGCTGCTGCCACCGCTCTTCTCTGCAGAGGTCGGCAGCGGCGTCGCGGCTTTCGCTGTAGTCGTCGTCGTCGCAGCAGCAGCAGATTTGTCGTTAGTCTTCAGGCTCTCTTCAGCAGTGGCGGCTGCAACAACACTATTTTGGGCCTTCTTCTCCGGCTCGGCAGCAGCAGCTTTAGTGAGCGGCGTCGTAGCTTTGCTGCTGCTGATCACTTTGGCATCTGCTGCTACCGTTTTTTCTTCGTCAGGAGTAGCAGCGGTTGGCTTCTGCTGTGGTTCACCAGTAGCTGCTGCTACTGTTTTTGACGTTGCGTTCTTCGTCGCTGTCGCATTGGTCAACTGTTGTACCTCCTCATTGTTGCTCTCCTGTGAAACGCTACTACTGCGAGAATTGTTGGTGTTGTTGTTTTTGTTGTTGTTTGTGGTGGTGGTTGTGGTGGTGTTGTTGTTGTTGTTGTTGCTGATGGTGGTGGTTGTGTTGGTGGTGGTGGCTGTAGGTGTGGCGGAGGTGGTGCTGCTCGAAGTGGCTTGTGGCTTGCTCTTCGATTTTTCAAACTTCATCAGATCAATCACATTGCCGTGCTCATCCAGCACAGTGGCCATCTGTCTGGGCTTGTTGTGTGTCAACGGCCTCGGCTCGGGATACTTTATCGGCGGTGGCGGCTGCTGTGGCGGTGGCGGCTGCTGCTGCTGAGGCGGCTGCTGCTGCTGCTGCTGCATCTGCTGCATCTGAGGCGGATGAGGCTGCTGCTGCTGCTGTTGTTGCTGCTGGGACTGCTGCTGCTGCTGGTAGACGCTGGCGTTTGGGTTCATCATCTCACTTGGCGGAATATTGTTCGACATTATTGGTGCTTGGCTCTGCTGCTGGTAGCCACGTGCCGACTGGGCTTGCTGAAGTTGTTGTTGGTCTGTGTGTAGAGGGAGAGAAAAAGAGAGAAATTGTCAGATGATAACGAATAATAAGCAAACAACAAGCAAACACTTACAAACTTCTATCTGGTAGGGATTAAGATGAGCATAGGGCTGTAGAAGGGTGAAAAGAAAGATATCAATAAAAGAAGAAGGAAACAAGAGAAAAAAGGGTATATTTACGGGTACTCTTTGTCCTAGTCCACCTACCATCATCTGCTGTGATGGAAGGTATATCTGCATTGGATTGTGACTCGGATGCTGATACGGCATAGTGTAGTACTGCATCGGAGGCATTCGGTTCGCCTGCATGGACATCTGGGGAGGGCCGCCGCCGAGGCCGCCGCCGGCGGCGTTCTGTCGATGTGAGAGGTTCGCCGCGGCCACACCGCCATGCTGGTGCTGGTGCTGATGCGGGTGCTGGTGGTGAATCTGCTGCTGGTGATTCGCCATCGCCTGCTGGTGCGGATGCGCCTGCTGGTGCTGCTGGTGGGCGGCGGCGGCGGAGGCGGCGGCTGCCTGCTGCGCCGCCGTCACCTGTGAGTTGTGGTGCATGGAGTTGTTGCCTCGGTGTGAGCTGTTGGAGCTGTTGACCTGTCCCGCGTTGGGGTGTTGCATCGAGTTGTTGCCGCGGTGCTGAGAGGAGGCGGCGGCGGTGGCGGCGGCCAGCGCGGCCGCCTGCTGCTGCTGCTGGTGCACCAGCGCCGGCGGAAATGAGGGCGGGTGAGCGGCGTACTGGGGCCGGTGTGGCGGCTGCATGCCCGCCACCCGGTTCGGGCCCGGGCCCATGTAGGTCTGAAAGGGCGCCTGGCCGCGGATGCCGGTCATGTGCGGCGGCAGCGACTGCTGCTGGCCCGGTCCGCCGGGATGCGCCTGCGGGCCGCCGATCTTCGGCTGGGCCGCCTGCGGCTGGTAGATGCTGGCGTTGGCGTTCAGCATCTCATTTGGTGGAATATTCGCCATCTTGGGGCTAGTGGGTACTCTGCGCCTGTCGGGGACCCTCGTTCTTGCGTGGCGTTCTGAGTGGGGTCTTCGGGAGGGAGGGAGGGAGTGAGGGAGAGGAAGAAGGAGGAAAGAGTGTAAGGTGAGCCAAGGGAACACGTCATAGAGAAGAGTGTCAAACGGCCGCCGATCCGACCGCTGTTGTTGTTGCTCTCCTTCCGGAGGCGGGGCACCTACCTGGGGATACTTCCAATTGAGATAGGGAGTCCGGGGTGAAGTATTTCGAACGTGTGTATCCTGTACCTCTGGGCAAGGATAGCGGATAGCGGAGAAGATTTGGTCGGTAAGGTTTACTTGCTGCTTTTGCTCGCTTTCACTCTGCGATTCCTTTCCAGCCAGCGAGGAGCGTGGCAGTGTGCGCCGAGTGTGAGGAGAGCATGAGCGCCTGCTTTGTCTGTTTCAATCGCCTCGGCCGCCTTTCCCAGTGCTACTCGCCGGCCTATTGGCTCCTCCCACTGGAAACAGAGACGCACGTCAGGAAGAGAGCGGGAAGCAGTGCAGGCGTGCAAGAGGCGCCTGTTCTCTGCACTGCAGCAGCAGCGGCAGGCGGGCTGCCGGGAAGATCTGTTTGTCTTGATCTGCGCTAGGTGTCACTCTCTGAGGTGGCTGACTTTTTGCAGGGGGCTGGCAAATGTTATGAAGCCGCTGTCAGCGTGCTTTTCACGGGAAAAGAGCCACGCACAGAAGCTGTAACCTGTACGGGCTCAAAGTGTAGCGGCAAAACTAGCAACATTTTGTAATCCTCGAAAAAATCAGTCCACCGCCGACGAATCTCCCTTACGATGGATCGATGTAGCGATTGAGAGAGCGAGTGAGATAGAAGGCTGCCGTTGCCGGCTGCTGCCAAAATACCAGAGATACATGAGATAGAAAGAGAAAAAGAGTGATGGTCAGTAAACAGACTAAACAGAAACATGAGAGCATCAACATCGTAAGACATCGGTTTCCACTACTGTTCCACTACCATTGCGTCACCACTTCCGTTGCACAACACACCGGTGAACGAAGCAAGCCACGTGTGTGAGTGAGACGTGACGAAAAAGAGGCGGTATCGAAACGGGAGAAGAGAGAGAGACAGTCAGAGATTCTCTCACACTCTTGTGCTCTGTCGTTGCTGTGCATTGGTGCGCTGCTATTGTTTGCCAACGAGAAAATCACCCAATTTCAGGGACTGATATTGATCGTGAGAGAGCAGCGGCAGCAGCAGCAGCTCCTGCTCGATATACCTTTAACTGGCATTCAGCACCCCCCCCCCTCGTGTTGACAGCACTTCCCTTTCCGGTTTGCAGCTCATCTTTGCCCACTGCTGGCATTTCGACAACGTTAGTCACTGCTGCTGCTGCAGACAGCGACACCGTCAGAGACAGTTTTTCCTCCTCTTCTTTCTCTGTCATGAACACAGCAGTAGTACTGGTAGAAGTACTTTGCTCCTCTCTCCCGTCTAAACTCGTTTCACCTGTCTGACTGTCTCTGACGGTGTCTGTCTGTCTGTACAGGCGCCACCAGCACTGTCACCGCCGCCGTCGCCGATTTAGTCTCCTCTCCTCTCTTCTCGATCCGATTACTACGGTAACCTGTTCACCTTCCACCTCCTGTTCTGCTCTTGCCTGATCAGCTGACGGCGACGGCGATGGTAGCTGTAGTAAAAGTGGTAGTAGCTCAGCTAGGCTACGTTACAGCGGTGGTAACTGATCTTCTCTTCGATCTCCCATTGACATGCTGCTTGGACTTTGAAACGGGGTAGAAGTAGGCAAAGGAGAAAGAGGAGACATCGATAGAAAGGGAGAGAAGGAAGGGGGAGGCAATTCATTAGTCTGCTGCCACTGGCAACCATCTGACACCAGCAGCTAAGCTTAAGTGAGAGAGAAACGAGCACATGTACAGCAGACATTTTTTCTTCTTCTTGCTCTTTGATCTACCGCTACCACCACTGCTCTCTTCTTGCCCTCATCCTTTTAATAGAGCTGCTGCCGATGCTGACCACCAACACCGTTTGCAGGCTCGTGTTGAGCAATCGCCGTAACTTTTTTCTATTTCTCACTAGAAGTTGGTTGAACAGCGGTAATCTAGTTTTGGCACAAGTTTAGGTAGTGGAAGGAGGGAGGGGATGAGGGTGTGCAGAGTTTCAAGTCTGAAAAAAAGAGATTCAATGGTGGTGATGAATGTGAGCCAATTTGGAGCGATGATGATGATTTAAAGCGATGCTAACAGTGCTATAAAAGACTAATCTCTAACATCGAACATCAGTGCAAGAGTTCGATTTGAACCATTCAGGAGTGTGTTTTAAAAGTCTTTTCCCACTTCCTCAGCTGACCTTACAGTCGATGCTGTCCCTGGGCAGGCAGCACTCGAGTATCTCCGTGGTGGCCCGTATCAGGTAGGTCATGGTGCCGTAGTTGCCGCTGGGCGCACTGTCGTAGAAGTGCTGGCAAATGTTGGCCGCCCCGCCGCAGTACGCGGCAAACTCCGAGGTGCTGCCCTTTGCGGCGCAGCACAGCGTCGCGTCGCCGTCCACTTGAACCTACAAAAAGGCATCAATTCAATGAAAAGTCGATCCTAAAAACCCTCTCCCGATTTTTACCTGTTCCTCGAGAAAGATGCGATTCGCCCCGTGGACCAGCTGCTCGACGTTGATCACCTGCTGCCCCAGACTGCTGATGGAGGGGACGTTGTCGATGAGTAGGGTGAGGACGATCATCGCCTCGACCATCAGCTGGCGGTACTCCGGCTGCGGCACCGAGTTGAGCACCTGCTCCGCCTGCAGGGCAAACTTCAGCTCGCCTGGGGTCATCTCCTTCGTCAGCTGGTTCATCAGAATGCGTCCTTCAATGGCGATGCCCGGGCACTGTGGGAAAGGAGTTAGTTTTAGATATTCAAAAGCACACAACACTAACCTTCTCCAGGACGCTCCAGATTTTGGTGTAGAAGCCACTGGGCACCCGATTCAGTGCCCCATCGAGTCGCCGCCTTCGCAGCCACTGCCCATGGCGGTCACTCTCAAAGCCAAACTCCTCGGCGTCGTTTTCGTGCAGGTTCCCTCCGACGACACTTCGCCTACTGAGCATTCGATCGTTGATCAGCGAAATGCGCCCACTTGCTCCTGGAAAAAAAGACGTCAAACACACAACTTGAACTAATAAAAGTCCGCCACTTACCTCCACTCCTAATGGTGAACTCCTTTCCGCTGAGAATGTGATGCAGCAGCGTCTTCATCTCATAGGGGCTCAGGTTCAACAGATGGTCAGAGGCCTCCTCGCCGTCGCATTTTAGCGCCCGGGCCAGCTCCGAGGCCATCACCTGAATGATGAGGCCGACTCGCAGGCGGAGCATCTCCGTAAAGAGCAGCGGCTCGGTGCGGATGAACATCGAGAGGTAGATGATCAGCTCCTGCGTCAGCATCGCAGTGCACTGGTCGCCCAGGTGGGCCTTGCCGATTATAGTCCGCAGCTCTTTCGCGGGCAGCGGGCGGACGATGGTCTAGAAAAGGTGAAAAGAAGTTAAAATTCGAAATTCTAAAACTCTCCGCTTACCTGTTCATACTGCGGCGGCATGCCCACCGTAATCTGCTTCTGTCGAACGAGCAAATCAGCCACCGACTTGCTCAGGTCCTCCACCTGCTTGCCCAGCATGCCCGCCGAGTGCCTCACCAGCGCCCACCGCTTCTCCGTGCACGCCTTCTCGTAGACCTCCTTCAGCATGTCCCGCACCGACTCCTCCGACCCATTGCTCAGCGTCCTGCCCGTCTTAAAGTCGAGGCCCTTGTTGTAGAAGAGGTAGTGGAGGATGTCCGCCTGCTCCTCCAGCACCTCCGAGTCCTTGTACATGTTCACCAGCTCGTCGTCGGTCAGGTTCTCGGTGATGGTCAGGTCAGAGAGCTTGTTGATCTTGTTGATGTGCTGCGAGGAGCCGCCGGCATGGTCAAAGGAGGGCATCTCACTCTCGTACTCGTCAGGGTACAGCGACACCGGCTCGTGCATCGGCGAAATGGGATTGGAGGCGCTCTCGGGCGTCAGCTGATTTCTCGCCTCGTACGAGGCGCGAAGGCTCATGATTTCTAAATGCAAAAAAGTGGTTTTAAATAATGATAACAAAAAACTGAAAGGAAGAAGCTTACCCGGATCATACTGATCCACCTGAATCGACCGCGTCCGCTTGATGATACCCGAGATGCCCGACTTTCGCGAGCGAATGCTGATCTTCCGCTTCGCCGAGACCGACTGCTGGCGAGTGAGCTGCAAAAAGGGAAAAGAAAAAGGCAATGTAACTACAAAGGTGTCATATTTCACACCGACAAAAGCCACACAAAGCTACCACTTACCCGACGAACGAAAAACGGCCGACTAAGCTCGTGCTCGAGAAAGAGCCGAACGGCCGGATTGAGGTTCTCATTGTCGCCATCCTCAATGTTCGCCAGAAAGGTGAGATTGGAGATGCAGGAGGTGGAGAGAAAGTCCTCCAGGTTGCCGAAGACCACCCGCGTGCCGTGCAGGTAGCCGCTCTTGATCTTCTTCAGCGTCGAGATGATCGACAGCGGCACTTTGTCGTTCTCTGAGAAGGAGGGAAATTAAAAGCATGAAAACAGCCTGTCAATCTTAAAAGAAAAAAGCGCTTACCCAAAAACTGCCGGTACATGATCAGCGTCAGCGTCGGCCGGCCCAGCTCGCGCCAGTTGCTCTTGAGCATGTGCACGGCGCTGCGAAAGTTGCTCGCCATCAGGTTCACATCGTTGACGATGTAGAAGTTCAACCGGTCGAGGTTCTGTTTATAGTTAACAATAAATAAAACTCCACAAACTAAACAAAACTTCAACAGCACTCACCTGCGGTGTAAAGGCAAAAATGCGGCCCTGCAGTGAGTAGAGCTTGCTGGTCGCCAGGATGCCCACCTCCTTCGAAATGCGCCCTGACAGCGACAACTTCTCATTCTGCCCCAGATAGGTGTAGAGGTTGGAGAGAAGGCGGGCGGGCTGGACCTCAAGCGGCGAGGCCTCTTCGATGGTCTGCACCGCCAGGTCGTGCTGCGCCATGCGCTCCTTCACCTTCTCGTCCTCGGCGAGGATGACCACTTAAAAGGGAAAAAGGTCAGAAATATTCCAAAAAGCTAAATACTTACCTTGAACCACCACATCAGGCTTCTTCTCGGTGCACAGTCGCCGATTAAGGGGATCCAACTCCCCGGGCGCAATGAACCCCTCCTTGAGCAGCCGCCCCACCGTGTACAGCGACTGCGCCCACATGAACGGAAGCGAGCCGATGGGAATGCGCTCCTGCGAATGAGGCCGCCGGTACTCACTTTCCACCAGGTGCCCCGGCACGGCGTACATCTCCGGCACCAGGCGCAGCCCGTCCTCCGTCTTGATCAGCAGCGCATCGAGCTTCTCCGCGTACTCCTCCACCGCCTCGTCATCGCCGTAGAAGAGGCCGTCCAGTATGAGGTAGCAGTAGAAGAGCGGCCACTCGCACTCGATGTTCTCAAAGGCCTTCAGCTCGCTCGGTTCGTAGTAGAGGCGGCGGGGGTCTTCTCGGGCCGTTTTGTAGCCGTCGCGAAGGAAGCGCTTGCAGCCGTATCGGCCCTGCAGCTTGGTCTTGATCTCATCCCGGGTCACCTTGATCAGCTCGCGGCTCTCCACGGCAAAGGCGGGGAAGCTGATGATGGAGAGAAGGGAGGCATCGACCTCCTTCGAATTGGACTCTCGCGGGAGGAGCGACTCGAGGACGGCGTGACACTTTTGCGCCTCGTCGGCGAGGACGTGGATGACGGAGGGAAGGCCGCCGCGGCCGCCAAAGAGGTCCAGCTCGTTCATCGCCTCGAGTGCGGCTTTGGCCATTCCTGTGGAGGGAAAAGGAAAAGAGTTAGAAAAAAAACATCTTTCCATTTCGAAAGCTTACCAATGGAGCTGGCATTGAGCTCGGGCAGGCCGTGGTTGGTCTTGTCGCCTCGCTCCCAAATGCCATAATCCGGTATGCAGTAGGCGGACTCAATGTAGAAGACCAGGTTCTGGACGAAGGCCACCTCGTCGAGGTTGAAGACGATCTGCAGCCCGCTGGCGGTCATCTGCGCCAGGGTGAGGAGGAAGAGCGAGGTGGCGTCCAGCTGCAGATGGCCCCACTCGCGGTCGCCCACCGCCGGCAGCATCGTCCCGGCGGAGTACTTCGCGTGGAGGGCGTCGGTGGGCGCCTGCGTCTCCTTGAAGGCCTCCACCTTGTCCTTCTGGCGGAGCATGGCCATCAGCAGGCCGCGCATCATCTTCACGCAGCTCTGCTCCAGCTCGTAGCCCTTCGCCCGGTCCTCGTCCAGGTCGGTGTTCTTCTTGTACGCCATCGATAGCGCCCACACCGCCATGATCGAGTAGACATTGTCGCGGACCCAGGCGTGGTCGTTCAGCGACTCGTTGGTGGGCAGTAGACCGGAAACGGGGTCCTTGGGACGAAGAGGATGAAGATCAAGAGATCCTGAACTAAAACTGTACCCTGAAAGTACCCAGAATCAAGTGACTTACCTGATGACTTAGGATGGTCTTGTAGACGACTCGCTGGTAGTAGTCCAAGCGGACGCCTGAGTTGCTTCGATTTCGCATCGCCGTCTTGGCTGCTGTTGTTGTTGACACACACTAATGACTAAAGATTTCAGACTTCTTTGACACTGAGAATGTAATCACTTGTTAGTTGTGCGCTGATATCTTTCTTTAGTTTGAGATGATTAAAGTTCGAGATGTAAAAAGAGGCCCCAATCTTTGGCGTTGACGATGGTGATGCTTGCCAAGATAGGAAACCGAAATGACATTAGACTGTTTTTTTTGTAATGACCGCTAGTGTGTGCACTTTTTATATCACAGACAGGAGAGAGAAACTGAGAAAAGACTAAATAAATAAACTTGCACGTTTGAGTATTATTTTGTTGCCTTCAAAGCTAACAGTCTGTTCACCAGCACCACATGACAACTGACCGGGCGGACCGCGTCCTAGGGCCGCAAACCCTTCAGATCAGAACAATGACAACAACTTCGAAGGCCACAACAACAATCTCGAAGAGGTAAACAGTAGAGGTCGTACAGCTGTTTTTTTTCAAGCTGCCTGGCGGCGCCATTCGTAGTGGCTGTGTCTTCAGCAGAATTCTTCTTCTTTTTCGAGCGCGCGCTCGAGCGAAGCAGCAGCAGCAAAGGGAGAATTCTCGAGAGAGAATCCGCCACCGCCGAGGATTCTCTCGCGTTCTTTTCACTAAAAAAATGAAAAACACACAACCGACAAACAGACTACTGCTGCTGCTGGCTGATGGCCGTCTGGGGAGCTGCTGTTCACTCTAATTAGCATACATACACAGCTAATTACTAGAACTCGATGTGTGTGTGTTTCCCCTTCCTGTTTCTTGTACAACGAGCATTGACAATGCACGACGACGGTCCTTGTCACACACTCTAAGTGAACGAGGGGGTTCGTACATCCTCGTTTGCACAACAACCTCGTTCCAAAAAGTGTCAATTAAATAGTGGAGAAGTGGAGAAGTGCCTGCAAAAGATGGAAAAAGAAGTTTTAGATTGAGAGTTGTAGACTGTTTTTAATTGGGAAATTGGGTAAACTCGGCACAAGCAATTTCGGTCATAAAAGTGGGCGCACTTTTTCATTCATTTGTGACAAAAACAAGGACACAATGGAAGGAATATTACCTTGTAGACTGTTTTTATTATTTGGACAGTGGAAACAGAAAGAGAAGGAGAGAGAATGGAGACATTTTGGGGAAAGTCAGAGGGGGGTATTGTGTGTTTTGTAGTGTTATTTCTGTTTGTTTTTATATTATTGTTATCATTTTTTGAAGTAACGAGTGTACAGCAAAATAAAAGCAAAGATGATGATGAGGGTTATGGTAATGGGGAGGGTGATTGGGAGGGTGATGAAATGGTGGCCGGCTGTAGTGAGGGGGAAGGAAGGAAGGTGATCGCTTGACGACACTGCTGAAGATATGATGAAAAAGAGGGTGAATCTCTGGGACTTTTTTGTTTTTTTTATTATTTGTTTGTTTGTAACACAATATACTATTTCATCACTGTTGAGCTCAGATTGTTGTTGTATATTGCGTCGGTGAGTATCCTGTATCGGTTGTGTAGTTTTGTTTCCTTTTATACAAATGACAAAAATAATATACTGGGAGGGAAAGAGAAAGTGGGTAAGTGGGTGGGGAAAGTGGGAAAAGTGGGGTGAAAGGCATTTAATGGTCGCAGAAGCTAAGGTTGAGTTTGCAAAAAAATATAGAAAGGTAATATCAATATCAAGAGAAGAAAAAGAAGAAGTTCTGTCCGCCAAAAAAAGAAAGAGAGGGTGGAGATCAGCAGCACTTTTCAAGATCCTTTTGGTGTGATGGTCGCTTTGAAAAGATGATGATAATGATCCAATAGCGGAGTGGTGATAAAACTCTGGTAGAACTCGGCTGAACTTCAACAACAACAATTGAGCCCTGTTTTGGTGGTGGTGATCAGTTTGCCCAAGAGGAAGCAAGTGCTGGTGAAAAAGGAGTGAATGAAAGTAAAAGACCAAATATAAAGACCGGTAAGTCTCAAGTGTTTGAGGACGCATAACAAAAAGAAGAAGAGGGTGAAAAGACAAAGAAAGTGAATCAAACAAAGAGAAAAGAAAGGAAAAACACACAGGGAAGGCAACAAAAGAGAAAGGAAGAGTGGATACACACAAAAAAAGAAAAAACTCAAGAGTGAAAGAAGAACACAGGAGTGAATAGAAGTCAAGTGGAGTAATAGGAAACAGGTGAAGATAAGACATCAGAGGGACTAGATCAACATCGACATACTCAGTGCAAAAGGAGGAGATAATACTTAAAAAAGATACAAATAAATAGCTAAATAATAAATAAGTGAAGGCAACGAGGGAAAAGGGAAAAATTGCAAGCAAGACACACAAAAGGAAGAAAAAAGATGCAGACAAAAAGATTTACAATGATATAGTTGATGATTAAGTTGGTGCCTCTGAGTACAGCTAACTGTGCTTTGGCGCCATAAGCACAGTGACAAACTCTGGTTGAAAATAAAGATTAGCTTTTGAAAACGGCTTCCAAACCTTTTCAAAAACCTACCGTCATAGTTGACCAGTCCGTCTCCGTCCAGGTCCGCCTCCTTGATCATGTCCTCCACCTCTTCGTCAGTCAGTTTCTCCCCTAGGTTGGTCATCACCAGGCGAAGCTCCGGAGCGCTGATGAAGCCGTCGCCGTTGCGGTCAAAGACGCGGAACGCCTCCTTCAGCTCCTCCTCCTTGTCCGTTTCCTTCATCTTCTTGGACATCATGTGGAGGAACTCGTTGAACTCGATGGTTCCGTTGCCTAAAAGAAAAATGAAGTTTAACTAAATGAGTTCAACCTAATCACCCCACTTACCATCCTGATCAACCATGGTGACCATGTTCTTCAGCTCCGTCTCCGAGGGCCGCTGCCCAAGAGAACGCATCACAATGCCCAGCTCGGTGGCGGTTATCCGCCCGTCGAGATCCTTGTCGAAGAGCATGAAGGCCTCCTTGAACTCCGCCACTTGTTCCTCCGAGAGTCCGTATTCAGCCTAGAAAAGAAAAAAAATAAAATTTTAAAGTCAAACACAGTAGAACATTAGCTGTAGTTAGAGTTGCAAAAGGGCACGGCAAATTGGCAGCTCTGATTTGATTGATTTCTCTCTGGCTGTGTTTGTTGTGTCTATTTTCCCAACATTTTTGTTGTTTGGCCGCAATCACCACACAATCACAACACTGTCACCCTCAAATTGAGGCGGCAGTAGCGTGCAAATTGAATTCCGCCTATAGGCGAAGTGGGTGAATGAATGGTAATCATCAGAGAGAAGAGCATAATAAAATCACTTTTTGCTTTTTGGTGATTTTGTCTGGCGGCGGCGACAAAACCTCTACTCACGTACTCCAGACAGCATTTTTTGGAAATAAAAAGGGTACCAAAAATGTTCGACACTTGCTCTTTTGTTTCTTTGATTGAATGACAGCGAGTGCTGGTTCTGGTGGTAGAGGGTCCCACACTAGAAGATACTGATTTGCGATAATGAGACACTCCAAACGAAGAGAGAAAGAGCAACAAAAGGAGGAAACCTTTCACATTTGTCTGGAACACACATTCAAGTACAGTGCACACTTGTGAAGCAGAACTGCAGTTTTTTTGGTGTTCCAAACTGTGCGGCAGTAAATTGTGGGCAGTAATGGGCCATTAGTGGCCTCAAACCTGTCGGTGGTGATAATGGTGGTGGTGATCACGGGTAGAGTGCTAACAATTTCTCACACGCAATCGATCTAATTAGTGGCTATCATGTAATCAGGCGCAAGTGTGTTTGGTTGTGTATTTACACAAGCATTACAGAGAATCCGGTCCCAATTTGTATGCCAATGTCCACTGTTTGTCCCAGCCACAACCAACGACCAACCCAACCTTGGCCTTTGCCAAATTAATTAGCGAGCACTAGAGGTTCACATTTCGTTCTTCTTTTTTCAGTGCTTCTAATCTGTTTTTTTCTCGCTAAAAGCAAAAAAAGAAAGATAGAGGGCAAATAGTGCTAATTACAGTCGGTGTGTGCACCACCACCACACTTCAGCAGCTGGGCAGCATTAATGCACGGTGAGTGGACAACAACAATAGTAGTGCAGGGACAAACAAACAGAGACCGAAAGTGGGACACAAAGCACAAACTACTACCGTCGACCAAAAACAGCAGCTTCCAAATGTCATTTAAAATTAATTAATTTCCCCCTCCCATCGCTTTTTTGACAATCATTAGCACGCTGCTGTTGTTGACCAAACGACCTTGGTCACATGCAGCGGCGGCAGCAGCAGCTCATTAATGAGCTCATTGTGTGAGCAAATCATTTTCTGCTTTTTTTCTGCTCCCTTCTTTTGCTCTAGTTTGTCTGCCGGACACCAATAACAATAATAATAATAATCATCATCATTGGGAAAGGACAACACTGTGAGTGACAGAATGATGGTACTACTAACAAGGAGAGGACGAAGAGGAGGACAGCAGCCTAGAAAAAGCAGCTGTCAGCTGTCAGTCAATAGAATTTGGATAGACAGGAAGAAAGGGAAAGAATGGAGAGTGAAATAGGGCTAAACAATAACAACAACAACAATAGGGAACCCTCCAAAACCGCTAATTGCTAGTCACAATAGGGTCTGACCTTTCCCTTTCCTCTTTTGTTCGAGAAAGCAGCAACAACAACGAGAATTACAAGCAGAGCGACAACTGACACTAATCCTCAACTTTTGACTTTGAAAAGTTACACAAACAGCAACAATGACTGCGCCATTATAAAAAGCTTTTCACTGTGCACTAGTTTTTAAAAACTTTTCGTTTTTAAAATAGCAAATTTTTTCTCATTATTCTAACGGCAAAGACAGTTTTTATTTTCTGTGCATTAGCAAAGTAAAAGTAGTGCAGGGAAGCACCAAACTGGAAAAAAAGTCTGGCGCATTGAGAATTTTCGTCTGCCATTTTTTCTCTCTCTCTCTCTTTTTTCTAGGCACAGGAAAAACTTGCGTCTGTATTAATTAAAAAACTGTAATATCGGGACCAGACACACACTTTTTATAGGCAAAAACATGTACCCCCTCTATCTGCGCTGCCCCAGTTGCCCTGCTCGTTAAACAACGAAGATCAATCATCGAAACTAATCCGCCGCTAAGTAAAGTCTAAAGAAAGCGATCCGTTGCAGAAAGAGCAAAGTTTTTGTGTCTTTGTCTACTACTTTTACCAATAGTGAGTGTGTCTCAAGGACAATTCTAAAACATTTTATAGAATTATACTTTCAAATTAAGAAAATGAAAAGTAAAGTGACGATGATAAGGATGACAATGGCAAAGTGGCAATGATGATGATGATGATGATGATGATGGCAATGCACCTGCGACCTTTCACGTGAGAGGCTACCATCTTTTGTTTTCTCATTGTTTCTGCTACATAAATCCGAAAATTGTCTCTCTCTCTCTCTCTTTTTGTTTTTCTGTTTGTCTAGGCTGTAAAAGGGCTCTAGTAAAATAATGTAGTGAAGATGAAAAAAGTGAAGCAAGATTTGATTGAGTTTGATTAGTTGAATGTGTGTTGCAGTGAGTGAGCAAGTGAGTGCTCTCAAACGCTAAAAACAGTGCACTTTTTTCAGTGCATGCACTTGGCACACTAATAATAATAATGGAACTAATTCTCGCGTCCGGAACAAAAAGAAGAAAACGCAAAAACGGTCGTCATCGCCGGCCCAGTCTCGTCTCGTCTGCTCTGCTATGTCAATAAAAAAAGCTGTTTCCAAAACAAGAGCAAAATTATTCCAGGCACTGAATATGACGTCTTCCGTTTTCAAAAAAGAAAAAAATGCACTTGCAAACAATGAACAGTGGCCAGGGCTGCTCTACGGTTGCAGCACTACACAATACAAAGAGGACTCTTTAGCAGTCATAGAAGACTGCTTGATAATTAAAATTAAAATCGAGACAAAAAGTTAATAATAACGGGCAATGATAATAAAATAGATAGTGAGTGAATAGAAAAATGAAGCTTTCACCCTCAACGGCAGGAACTGTAGAGGGGAGATTAGTTTAGAGTTTCTTCCACTTTTGGCTCTAATGGCCACTTGTAAAGCACTTTCAAGGTGAAGCTTGCGTGTGCACTTCCACCTCACTTTACTCCTCAAGCAGTTTTAAAGAGAGAATAACACTTCTCTGAAAGAAAGCTATTCAGCAGCTCTTCAGAACGCACTGGTGTGACACAGAAAGTAGTCCAGCGCCATATTATTTTTTTGTACCCAGCACCCAAAGCTTAAAGGCGTCTGTACAACTACACAAAACAAGAGCTTTATTTGGCGACTATTTTTAGATCCACCTCTTCCTCCTCCTGTTGAACTGAGCTCACCGATTAAAAAAGCTGACCAAAAAATGAGATAGAGACTACATGGTAGTGCTGATTCAAACTTTCACCACTACACGACTACTACCACAACTACTGCTACCTGCTATCTGAGGTAGCGCAATTTAAATTTAAATGAGTTTTTAGAGAAAAAACTGGTAGTAAGAGAAAAAGTAAAGTTTAAAAATTTTGTTAGAAAAAACCGCCATCAAAAAAACTTACTAAGAGCTTGTTTTGTGCATTGATAGTAAAAGTAGTAGAGAAGAGAATGAGAATAGGAAAAGTATATTAAAATTTAGCACTCACCGGCAGCGGTATTTTCTACTTTACATTTCCCTTACTACCCTTACCACCGCTACTATCTTTTCATATGCCTTTTTATTTATATAGCGCGATGAAAGGCAACTGACGGTAGCACACTGATGCTATTTGGTGCCCAATGCTAATCGCGGCAGCAGCAACGACAGAAGAGCAGAAAATGCTCAACAAATTAACGTACCATTTGGGTGCAGTTGAAAAGAGAACGGTGGTTGCTCTAAATTTTGCTGTAGTTTAGTTGCAGTTTAGTGTGTTTAGAAGAGTTTAGAGTTGATGGTGATGATGATGATGATGCAGCAGTTGGTGCACCGTTCCTGCACACTGCTCCTTGCCTTGCACCCTTTCTTGATGCTCCTCTGTGTTTTCTGATGCTTGGCTGGTGGTGGTTTCTCTCCTCTGAAGCAAAATTGATTCAGCCAAAGTTAAAGTTTTGCCGTTTGTGCGCCTTGTGTGCCTGTGTGTGTGTTCAGTGGTGCCCACGAGGCCAGCTCGGCTCTTGCTGAAAGATCTGCTGCTTCAGAAGTTGCGGTATTCTTGCGCCCAGTGTCAGCTATGTGTTATTCACCCAACGAGAGAAAAAGGAAGGGGAAGAAAAGAAAAGTACAAAGCAGCAATTTAATAATTTTAATAATTTACAATACCAGTTAGCTGAAAAGCTGCTGCTGCTGCCTGTGATGCAGTTTATCTGGTTTACTAAATCGCATTTTGCTCTCACTTTCACTTTTACTCTCTGCCTTACTTTCCCCACTAACTGGAGAAAGTGAGAGTCTCGTTTGGTTGCACTCGGATAAATGAAGCCTAGAGAAGAGAGGAAATGAGGGAAAGGAAGAAGGTGCCCGTTTACGATTGCAATTGAGAGTGAACTGAACTGACTTCTGCAGAGACTGCTGCTGAGATGGCGGCGGCAGCGGTAATGTGCAGGTTTTTGATCGGACGACGATCGAATGGCTTTGCAGCAACACACACAACAAAAGTGGTGGAGGGAATAAATGGCCAAAAAGAAGGAGGGAATGGTAGTGGGGCAAATGTGTGTGTCTGTGCTACCGAATTGCAATTTGAGCCGATTACTGGCGGAGGGGGGTGATTCTAACGTTGCTGGTGGTTCTTGTACTGCTGCTGCTGCTGCTGTCTATAACGAGCTATAAAAGACACTAATTGCGAGATGAGGTTGCAAAGAACTGCAACAGAACTACTGCCTGCCTGTGTGTGTTTGTATTGGTCTGCGTCTATGTGTTATTTCTGTTATTTCAGTGTTTGTATGTTGGGAAAGCGGTGGTCTCTTCAGTCTTATTCTCTCTTTGCTTCCACTTCTCATCTCCCGGGCACGCTGTGTGCTCTCAAAGTGCATCAGGGACCAGGGGAAAAGAATGCCGACGGTAGCAGTGCTGGTTGTGGGGGCAATTGTTGCGAAACTAGAAAAAGCAAAAGAGAGCACCAAATTGCTTGGTGGCGGAGATGGCAATTGTGCATACCGTTTTTGTGGTAATGTCCGTGCTGCTTTTCCCGCCGCCGTTGTCGTTTTCGTATTAGGGTTTTGCTTTTTTGTTTTTTTTCGTTCAGTGGTCTTCAGGAAAAATAAAATTGAGAAGGTCGATTAGTATTGCCAAAGAAGATGATGATTGGTGGCAGATAAACGTGGGTAGTGTTAAACTGTAATTGAGAGATTGAATCCCCGGATTGGAAGCAATTTTGAAGTGCCGGCCAAACAAGCTCTAAAGTGGTTGTTGATGAAATGAAGAAAAAGTGGGAGATGATGAGGAAAGTTCAACGACGTTTGACTGATAAGTCGGATTAAGAGTTGTAGAGGGCTAGTGTGCTGACTGTGACAGGTGGTGGTGGTGATGGTTGACAGTCAAGGTGAAGGTTTATCATCAAATCAAGTCAGCGACAGAAGACAAACAAAGGATTAAGTTGGTGAAAAGCGTCTTTTTCTTAAATTAAAAAACAAGCGCAGCACTTGGGCAACAATTGGGCCGACAGGAGATGTGTGTGTGTGTGTGTGTGCTCACCAATTGGTCGACAGGCGAAGATTGTTGGCGTGAATTGATGTGTGGCTGTGCATTGATGAATTACCAAATTGAACTGTTGCTCCACTCACCTCGCCACTTTCACTTTCTCTCTCCCCTTCTTCTTCCTTCAGATTACACCTCTCGAGGACGGTCGAACTGACGGTGATGGTGCTGCTGCTGTTGCTGATCTTTCGGCTCGGTGTTGCTGTGAATCACTTTCAAAGCAGCATCAACAGTAGCCTCCTTTGCTGGCGCCTTCTTCGTTGCCTCTTCTTCTTCGCACTCAATACTTCATTGTGCTTGGGTTTGTGCTGGTGTGCTTGTGTGTGTTTGACTCTGACTACTGTCTATATTTACATTGGCACACACAGCACACGGCAGCGGCAATAAACGAGGAGGACGACGGCGACGGTGAGCAGTGTTAGCAGTCGTTGCTGAAGATGCTGAAGAAGATGCTTTTCACGAGCCAAGATTCACGACGGCAACAACGGCAGCAGCAAATAATAAAGAAGACGGTTCAGCTTGTTCTTCGCCTTCTACTTCTTCTTCTCGGCTGGCAGTAAACAGTCGATGCTTTAGTTTTCTTTCTCTCTCCTTCTCTTTCCCCCAGTTCTTTTTCGTTCACCCGAAAAAGTCACTGAGAAGATGAAGAAGACAGACAGAGGCACCGTAAACACACACACAAACAGGCAAAGGATGCGATTAATTAGAGGAATGGGAGACTGGAGAAGGAGAATGGTTCAAGACAGAGAAAGAGAGTGCCTGGTGCGTGCCTGAAGAGACTGCAGAAGAAGAAGTAGAAGACAACTCGAAGACATTCTTCTTCGTTTTGACTCAGCTCAGCAACATCACCTTCCGCCGTGTTGCTTGCCTGCCTGTCTTCTGCTGCTGATTCTGATTCTGCTTCTGCTGATTCCGTTGCCTGCCGTCCATCGTACTGCTGACTGTGTTTGTACTGTGTGCACTCTCTCTCAGTGGCTCAACATCTGTACATCACATGTACGGTCGGCGGTAACGAAGATGCAACTGGATGGAGTTGATGGCAACTGTAAAAAGAGAGAGAGAGAGCCAGTTGTGTACTATGAGGCAGTAAACCAGTGAACATCAGCAAGCAAAGGAAAGGCGGTAATAAAAAAGACAGGGCACAGGCACACGAGATGTTTAGAGTTGGTAGATAGAGGAAAAGAGCAGCAGAGTATTTGGCATTCGCTGCTGTTGCAGTTGATGGGTATTTTTGGACACTTCAGGAGCAGACACACTGCTCTTTGTTGCTGCTCTTCGGGCAGATGAGGCGGCAAGTGCCTGCTTCTTCTGCTGGTGGTGGCAATGATCACAGACGCCAATGATGTGTTAACAGCAGTGGGCAATGGAGGCGGCGAAAGAAGGTAGCCAAATGTCTTTCCAAGAAGAAGAAGTACTGGAAGGTATGCAGAAGAAAGCAACTGGATTCAATACCACTTTTTTTCTAATCAACTCTGTCTACTCTGAAATTTTCGTTTTGAGTGCTGCTGAACCCGGGCAAATAAGAAGAAGAAGAAGAGGGAAAGACGGCAATGATCATCGAGAATGTCTAACACATTTGCAAACACAATTGAAGAGTTCAGCTGAAAAATTCAACAGCAGCGGTAATGTCAATCGGAAACAGACACAAGCACACACACATGTGCGCCCGCTCTTTCCATTCAAAAGCTGAGCTGCCAAGGCTGACGGACGGACGTTATTTGTCGGGCGCTCAGGAGAGAGAGAATCAACGACGGCAGCAGCAGCCGTCTTCACTCGTCAAGTGCAGCGTCTGCACTGGGCGCCCGGCGACCAAAAGCAAGCAAACCGAAATTGGAAGTGAAAGCGAAAGAGAGAGAGAGACCAAGCAAACGACGACCACCAGCGAGTACACACAAAACAGAAGACACTACTACCAAAGGCAGAGGTAGTGGTCGAGGCTCTTTCTATTTCTCTCTCAACACGCAAAACTTTGCCACACTGTAATTCAGACGTCTCTCTCACTTTAGCAGAGAGAAGGAAGGAAGGAAGGAAAAAGTTGGCCAGCAGACCTGCACAGGCACACATTGAGCAAGATTGCCAGGAATCTGTCTGACCAGATAGGAAAAAAGAGAAGAGAGAGAGAGAATGTTATGACCAAGGCTAATTGGAAGATGGAGTGAAAGAAAAAGGAGAGGATGCAACGGAGAAGATGAAGGAAGGAGTTGGTGGCGATAAAATTGCGTCATTGGGGAGAAAGAATAGAATGGAATGGAATGAAAGGGAAGAGAAGACTTTTACTCTTCACTTTTACGGACACTCTCAAGAGGTGCTCCTCTCACTTTCATCGCCATCGCCATCACCACTCATCATCCGATTGTCCACACTTACTTTCACTTTTACTTTTACTCTGTCTGTCTCACTCACTAATTATTGCACGTAATCTTATTAGCTTCACTTCTTCTCTTTCTTCTTTTACCAGCACCTTCAAAAGAAAGAGAAAGAGAATTTAAGGCCCATTGTTCGCCTAAGGAAGTAGGAGACCAAAGGAGAGCCGATCAAATAGGGGAGAATAGGAGATCGCAAATAGATCACTGCTGCTGCTGCTGATCGTCGTCGTCGTTGCCGCTGACGTCTGCAGTCTCCATCAGCCGCCATCATCACGCTTCATTGCCCGGACGCCAATGGTAGAAAGAAAAAACAAAAAAGAAAAAAAGGAATCTGCACTGAACGGTGAGGGCACAAGGTCCGGGAAAGAAAAATAAAGATAGAGGGGAAAGAAGGAGGGAGGCAAACTATTGGAATACAGCTGAATGAAAAGAGATAGTCAAGTTAAGGACAGAAGCCTGCAGGTGTGTGCAAGTGAAGGAAAAAGAGAAAAAGAGAGGTTTTTGTCTCTGACCATCAGCTAGATGACCGGTACCAAGGAAGAACGAAAGAAGCAGAAATAGAAGCAGAAAAGAAGAAGAAAGGGAAGTGACAAATGAAACGAACTGCAATTCGGCACCTGTCATTTGCATGCACTGCACTGTGTGCCCACTGTGGTTCAGTGGAAGGCAGTTTCGATTACTCTCAGTCAGCTTTAGTACTTTGGACCTATTCATTTGTTATCGTCTGAAGTGCATGCAGTGAAAGCGAGTGAGCGAGTGAGTTTCAAGACCAATCTAGCACTTCCCATTACCCGCTACCTACTACTGACACTAATCGGCAATTATTCTCCCCTCTTTTACTCGCTGGACTAATTTTTCCATTTCCTTTCACAGGCTGAATGTAAAGCAAAGAAGTGAAAGTGAAAGTGAAATTCAGCAGTCGACAGATTAGCTGCGACTGCTGCTGGTGCAAAGGAGAAAAATCAAATTAGCCTAGAGTAGAAGAAGTGTATGCCTCATTTGCGGTTGAGAAGGGAGGCCACTGCCGTTGCTGCTGCCCCACAACAGGTAATTAATTGAATTCTTTTGCAGTGTAACCCCCACAAAAAAAGGAAGCCGAGGAAAGGGAGCCCAAGTTGGTTCTTTCGTGATCGATTGCACATTGAGATTGCACTCGGCAGCTGTTGAGCAGCTGTGGCTTTATTCAAGTGAAAAAAATGCAGGGAAATATGCAGGCAAACTGGCAATCTTTATTTCTTCCTTTCATTTTTTCTCTCTGAAAATTATTAGGGGAAAGAAAGAAGGAATGACCAGCCGTGGAATCGTGTGTGTAGGCCAAAATTAACTGAAGGGCAAATATAATAAGCAAAAATAGAAAAGGAAAGGGAGGAAATGGAAGGGGACAACTTTTATGATTGCCCAAAAAAAGAATTGACCGTGTGTGCTCTACGTCAATGCCAATCCAAATCGATAAAGCTCTCCCAATCTAAATTCGATTTTTATGCAAAAAACTAAAATTTTTGGCCAACAAATGTGAAAAAAGGACTGCAGCGAGGAAAAAACTCTCCACTTTCTTCAGTTGACTAATTGCAAGTTGTCGTAAGCGAGGAGTAGTTGCAGTTGCAGTGACAGTTGTCGTACAGTTGGCTCAAATTAAACCGAAGGAAGCATAAAACAAGAGTAAAAAGAAAATCTTTTAATTAAACACGAGAAAACTCTTTGAAAACAGCAGCTCAAACTGCCCGTCGAGTTGTGTGTCAACTCTTTTAGTGACTGCCAGCAACTGCACTGCTGTATCCAACAAATGAAACAAGATGAAGTAAAGAAAAAGAAGAAAACGAAAAACAAGCAAGCTTGTAGCTGCCACCAGCCGCTTTCAACGATTTTCAAATTAAAATCCCTCGAGAACTAAATGCAAAAGTCAGAGGGAATTTGACTAGCAATATCAGCAGCAGCAACAGCAACAACAGCAGCAGCATGAGACCACAGTGAAAATGAGACATCAGGGAGAGGAGGACTAATTAAAAGCGAATAACACACAATTGCCCCTTTCCATTCCTTCTTCTCCCCTGGAAAATTGGCTCAATTTAGACGTGCCCATCCCCTTTTCCCCACCACCACCATTACCATCACCACCATCAAGAGCCACAGCAGCCCTACTACCAGCACCTGTCCAGTCATTTGAGCAAATTGACAATTTTCCTCGCCAAAAGTCTCCGGCTCCTAACACAATTACCCTAATGGAGACTGAACGGTTTGCCTCGGTTTGCTCTCTGCTGACGTATAAATGTGCTCGGGCGATTCTTTGCTGTTGTAGAAGAAGGAGAAAGAAGAACAGGAGGAAGAGGAATCTATTTTTGCTGACAAAGGGCGAGCTTGCTCGTTTGCTCGTTTGCTAACTATCGACATTTTAGTAGAGTGAAACTTTGTATCGTACTGATGGAAAAGGAAGAGGAAGAAGAAAAAGAGGTGAAGAATGAAAAAAGTTTTTGAAAACAGAGAGAGAAAGAGAGAGAGAGAGAGCTTAAATCAATAGAAAGAACTCACAGTTGTACTTCTCTTTTTCATTCTCAGTTTCCACACTGATGAAAAGAGGTAAAATGAGTCTTTCTTTGCTTTTAATTAATTAACCAAGTCCTACCTCTGCTAGGCTATTGGAAGGTAGTAATAGGAAGAGCAAGCTGGTTTGGATGGTTTTGAATTTAGAAACAGGAGAAAAAGTGCTGCCCCAGCAGCCCCTGTAGCTCTTTCTTTGTTTACACTAAATTCAGAGCAAATGTGCAGTGAAAGGGAAACAGACAGAAAAAATGGAGTTTTTTCAAATGAAAAAACAGCTGCGCGAATCACTGCCAAATTTCAAATTCAGGTGAAATTCTACGTCTGTGCCTCTACGTGTGTCAACAGAATCGAGGCAGAAATAAAATTGAAAATTGAAAAAAAGGCACCAGTGCAATGCTCAATGTGCACACTGTGGCACAAACACACATTGAAGACATTGAAACAGACACCGACAAACACTGACAGTGTGTCAAATGAATCGTATCTTTTGTATTCAATCAGCAACGGCAGCAGCAGCAGCAATTGCCAATCGTGCATTGCAATCGTAAAGTCAGCGAGTTAGCCGTCGAATCAGTGCAAAGTCAGTGCGCCACCATCATCACCACCAGTGCCCGAACTGATGAATTCACAATGTGCAAAACCAGGCTTGCTGGCAGGAAGGAAGAAAGGGCATTCTCCGCCTAATTTTTCTTCCTCCCTCTGCCTGTAGGCAAAATTCTGTGCAATGCAAGATTGCACCCACAGATTCACCAATTTCTCTCACTTTAAAAAGTAAGATTCTGTATTTGGCGAGGGCGCTGGTTGTGTGTGTTTGCGGCAGCAGTGTGTCAGTGCATCAACGTCTACTGCTCTACACAGAGTAAACACACATCAACGATGTTCTCCTTCTTCTCTGACCAAGAAACAGAAGAAGATGATGGTGATGGCGGTTGTGGTGGCTATTAATATCCTCCTTCCCCTTCCGATGGCTTGCCAAGAAAAAGTAGACTAGTTTTAGAGCAGTAAAGGAGGAGGAGGAGGAGGTGTGGCAGAACTGGCATCCACCCACTGCTGTTTGTACACTGTGTGACGTGCTCGGAAACCTAAAATGGTGTGTTGAAACTGATGCGGCATCAATGGTGGTGGTTGCCTCTACTTTTGCACTGAGAAATTCCATCTGTCGTGGTAGTGGCAGCATCATCAGCATTCTCCTGCTTTCAAGCAACTCAAAGGCTAGAGAGTTTTGTCTGTCTGACGATTTTTTTCCATCTCCAGAAGTCGTCCTCTCTTCTCGATTAGGTTGGTGTGCCTTTTGTGTGTTTTCTTGCGAGTTTTTGCTCTACATTTTTTCATTTCTTTCATTTCACCTCTAACCAAAACTTCTGTCTTTTCATATTCTCTTGTGTTGTTGGTTACCAGTTTCTTCTCGTTAACTTTTTTCAACAAAACAAGTCATCCAAAATGGTAAGTTTTTGGCTTGTTAGAGTCACCAAAATGACCCCCTTTTTTCCTGTCTACTGACCACAATCAACTTCTGCTTCTTCCTTTTTCCTTTTTTTTGGCAAAATGCAACGAACCAACTGACCAAAATGTTAACTCCAGTCGGTCGAAGAACTATCAAAAGAGCAAGTGCAAAGTAAGTATTATTTCTTTGGTGTTCTTCTTCTTTTCTTTTTGACATTTCACAAAATACAACAAAAGTTTTCAACCATTTTTTCGTTTTGTTTTGTTCCAACACATTTGTCATTCTTTCATCTTTTCGTTTTTCTTTTTGCTCTTACTTTTACTTTTTTGACATTTCTTAGGATGGGGGTAGAATTCGGGTTTCACTCTCACACATTAGTAGTAGTTGGGGAAGTCAATTTAATTAGCGATGCTTGAAAGTGGCACACAATTTGTCGTCACACACTCGAAGTGAGCCCAGCACACTTTTCTTGTGCTACAAAAAACTACATTTTTAGATAAAAGAGCAAACTTTTTTATGTGTTTTAGCATCTAGAGCGCGAGCAAGCACACTCTCACACACACTTCTAATTGGCCTTTACTGCAGTTTTGTTGGTGCTAAAGACCAACGTCAAAAGTGCTAATTTCCTTTCATTAGCGGGCCGCTTTAGCCTGCCTTAGCTGCTGCGGAAATGTGTGTGAGCACTACTGGTAGGACACTGAGGGGACACATTCATTCATTGCATTCATTGCACTTGCCTCCTTCTTTCTTGGCTTCTCCATTCTTTTCTGCTACGTGAATATAATAGAAAAGGGAGAAGGGAAAAGTGTTGATAGCAGTGGAAAAATAACAGGGTCTCTGACGACACAAAGAACCAACAGCAGAACAACAGACTAAATCAAACAAATGATAAAAGTTTTTTCCGTTGATGACTATCGACGACCAGAGAAAAACAGTTTTACCTTTTGAGTAGGTGTTCGCCCTTTTTCTCTGATCTTGACCGGATCTAAGTTGTGTGTGCGGCTCTGCAGTACTTTACTAACTAAATTTAGTACTGTGAAGTAGTTTGCGTGATGAAGCACTCCCACTGCTGTGCACAACAGTGCTCCAGTGCCTGGTGGTAATAGATATTCAGTTGCGGCAGCAGCACTTGACACACTGGTCAACACTGGGCAACTCTGGGCAAACAGCAGGCGAGTTGGGTAAATTGAACAAAAAAATAATTGCTTTCAATGGAGTCACCAGCAGTCTTCCTCCTCTTCTGCAGACCCTTCATTTTCCTATCCTTTTCCCTTCCTCAAGTTAGCTCCTCTTGTTCTTTGCCCCCTCTTTTTTCCGGGCAAGCAAATCGAGTGAATGAGTGAGCGAACGAGTGAGTGTCAATGACAAGCTCTTACTCGCCAACCTAAAGCCCTCTTTGCTCAGTTCAGTTCAGTTTCCTCTAAGAGGTTCCAGATTCAGAAGATTGAGACTTGCTGGGTGCTGATGGAAAATTCATTCGCTCTTTAGACTGCTGCAGCAGCAACAGCAGCAGCAGCAGTCTCAGTGCCTAGAAGGCAAAAGTACACCGAGGTCGAGACTAGAGTGTAAGTGAGTGTGAGAGCGAGAAAGGGAGAAAGCTTTGAAAGTCTAAAAATAGAGCATTCTGCAGGCGAGAGAAAGCAGCAGCAGCAGCCCTCGAAAGAAGCAAATGGAAGCAAAACGAGAAGGGGAAAACGAGAGAAATAGAACGAATGAACGAAGAGGAAAACCAAGAGCAAGAAAATGCGCTCGCGCCAGTTATTAGCAGCCAAGGGCAAGCAGAATTTGAAAGCGGCAGCAGAATAGCAGCAGAATAGAGAAGAGAGTATAAAAGAAGAAGAGGTTGCAGCCAGCCAAACAGTTGTTGAGAGCTGAGACTTAGAATAAATATTTAGATTTACTGTAGAGAAGGAGAAGAATTGCAGTGGAGATGGATGCAGAAAGAGAAGGATTCTTTCACGATCAATAATAGGTAGTGAAAAGAGAGAAAAGGAGAAAGGAAAGGAAGTAGAGCAGGTCGGCGGCGGCAGAGGCGAATTTGTCGGTGACATGCAGCCGAAAATGTGTGTGTGTGTAGTGTGTAATGCCCAAAGTGAACACACACACAACAAATGCAATGCATTAGCATTAGCGAGCAAAGTGGAGGCAGGCATTCTTTGGTCTTCGTCTTCTCCTTCTTCTGAGAATATTCTCTCTGTTTCTTTCTTGGGGCTTTTTCTTCTTCTGGACTAGACTCGGAGTTTCTTGTTGCCGTACAGGGGCAGGGACACTTGAGGCGAAAATGATTGGCCAAGGAAAAAAGAGAGAAAGGCAGAAATACAAAGTGCAGATATGGAAAGGAATGTCATGTTGATCAAATTGGCCCTCGGCCTCCAATTTGCTACTATTAGTGCACTACCACTGATGCACTTTTGTTTTTATTTCCGCCAATAGTGCCAATTTTTTTGTTAGTGCCCTTCATTTCATTTAAACACAAAAGGAAGACAAACCTCAGTGAATAGTAGAATAAGCAATCACTGATTGGAGCCAATCAGGCAACCAGTCGAGAGAAAATGATGAAAGGGAAATGAAAAAAACTAAAACAATGCACCAAATACAAAAATACCAAAACAACAAATTTCTAGATAACCTTGATCATCATAACTAATGCTGTTTTTCAATTCCAATCCATTTCCCTTCTCTCTCCCCAGTGCTGCGAAAAGCCTTCGACATGTTCGATCGCGACAAGAAGGGCTACATTCACACCAACATGGTTTCCACCATTCTGAGGACCCTCGGCCAGACCTTCGAGGAGAACGACCTCCAGCAGCTGATCATTGAGATTGATGCTGATGGTAAGTGGACAAGGAATGGAATTGTATTGGACAACAATTTATCCTGTTTATCTTCTCTTCAACCTTTTCAGGCAGCGGTGAACTGGAGTTCGACGAGTTTCTCACCCTCACCGCGCGTTTCCTCGTGGAGGAGGACACCGAGGCGATGCAGGAGGAGCTGCGCGAGGCCTTCCGCATGTACGACAAGGAGGGCAACGGCTACATCCCCACGTCGGCGCTCCGGGAGATTCTGCGCGCCCTCGACGACAAACTGACTGAGGACGAGCTCGACGAGATGATTGCCGAAATCGATACCGACGGCTCGGGAACGGTCGACTTTGATGGTGAGTTGGTGGTGGTGGTGATGATAATGTTTTCACCTTTTTCAATCTTATCAACCTATCTAATCTTCCCTCAGAATTCATGGAGATGATGACTGGTGATTAAACTGCCTTACCTGAGCTGCCTTCCCCCACAAACTGACTGGCCAACATAAACACACAGCAAAATGGTAAAAACGGTGCCCAAAAAATTTGGCTGAATAATCAACCAACCATCCAAAGAAGTCAACCAAGCAACACAAACACACACACAAACTCCAGCCAATAACTCTCTGTTACACTCTGATGATGATGTTACCTACCAACCTACCTACCAACTACTCCTACTCCTATTGCTACTATTTCGTTATTGAGATCATAAATTTTAATTAAAGCCAGACCACATCCCTGACGCCGTCAACTTTTTTGCTGCTGCTGCCGTTCTTCCGAGTGCTGGCACACTTTTTTCTTCCTGCTGTGTGTTCATTGAGCATTCACTGCAGCAGCAGCAGTAGTAGCAGCCGTCGTGGTTGCTAAATTATTAAAGACAGCCACTGCAGCACAGAACAGTGGCCACTTATTGCTCACTGTCTGTACTTGGCAGTACTTGCAGACTGAGACTGCTGCTGGTGAAAGTAGTTAGAAGTGAAGTGAAATAAATCGAATCGATATTGGCCAAGGGGACTCGATGCTGGTTTTTTTGGCTTGGAACACTCTCACCGAGAGAGTGAAAGTGGTTGCTGAGAGTTGCTGAAATTGTAGTGTTAGCTTATCAGTTTGTTCACTCACTCTCTTTTCTCCATCTACTTCTTTGACTATTTTTTTGTCTTTTGGTGCAAACAAGGTGGTGGTGGTGGCGGTGATATTGGTGGCAAATTGGATGACGCATGGAAAGTGTGCGTTTGTATGCACCTAAAGTGTGTGCCTCATCTTTGTTCTTCTTCTTCTTGAAGTGTGTGCACTGAACACAAAAAAGTAATGTGTCTTTTAGGTAGTTTAGCGCTACCAGTACCCAAACGGACAAATGGAAGTAATGCAAATGTCGCAAACAAGCGCATCGTTTTCCTCCATTTAACTTTTGATGATTTTTGGTCTATCACAGCTGCGCAGCTACAATGTAGTTTGATTTGAAATAAAAAAATTTGCCAAGAAAATCAATGCTGGCAAGTGGGTAAGTGTATTAAACCACTCAGCCGCTTCCTCTTTAACTGCGATTCTTATCTATCTTATTATTTTTTGTTGTCCTGTTTGCGCGACTGTTTTAAATTGCCTTCAATTTGAACAAGACTCTATTCTATTCTTTCTCTTCCTTTCTCTTGCTAAACTTAGTTTTAAAATCCTCGATTAGTGCTAGGCATTCATAGTGAGTAAACTAAATTTAAACTTTGAAGTAAAAGCAAAAAACAAGAAAGTACTTTTCAAAGAAAGACAGTCAAGTGGTAGCCACTGGGAAAAGCCAGCTGACGTAGGGTAAAAGCCTGCAAGTTGTTGTGCATAAACACAACTGACTGGCAAATTATCTATGCAAAGAGAATAATGGTAGTGAAATTGCACTGGAAAGCAAGTAAAGTCGCTGGGCGGTACACAATGCTACACACAAAGGGAATAGAGAAAAGTACTGTGCATTTTAAATGATTAAGATGATGATGATGATGGTGGTAGTAGTAGTAGTGGTAACGGTGATTTTTTCGTAAAAGATACTGCAACTTTGGCTGTAAACGAAGGAAGAAAAGTACTGGAAAAGAACTGAAGATGATCGAAAAGTTGATGACTGTTTGGCAGTGCTGTGTGTGGTTGTGAAGTTGGCAAAAAAGCACCGATTACATGCAGACACATGCAGTAGTAGAGCTCTAGAGAGGAGCAGACTCGTTTTTAGTTATTAGAAAAGCATCAAAATAATAGAGAAGAGGCCATCATCAATAATCTAATCATATTGGGGAAACTTTTTTGCTCATCCGCTGATGAACAAGTTGGGTACTGTCAGAAAAAAATAGAGGCAAACAAGCCTTAATTAAATCAAGGATGTACTTTTAAAAATATTTTCTATATCTATTTTCATTTTGAAAAATATAAAAAATAATTTGAAAACTCAATTGAATTTTTCATTTTATAATCCAAACCAGAATTTCAAACAACGTCTCATTTTTGTTTTGAACTGACAAAAACTTGTCAAAGTTTTTAAATAATCAGATATTACAAAAAAGAAGCAAATTAGTAGTAGTATTTTACAGCTGTAAAAAAGTATCAAAAGTGTTAGCGTTGTGATAGCATTTTGAAATGTTTGCAGTGAATGTAGCAAAAAAGAAAAAGAGGAGGATGAGGGAAAAGGGGGAAAAGAATAAAAGGCAAATTCAATGTTGTTGTGGTAGAAAAGAAGATGAAAACAAGAAAAAATAATATGCGCGAGAAGGAGTAAAAAAAGAGAGAAATGATTGATTGTGCACTGACTGGTTGGCAAAAAAACAAACAAAAAAGCTCAGCTAGTTGTCAACTGAGTTGTCGTCGTCATCGTCGCTGCTGCTGCTGCTGCTGTTATTGTTATTGATGGCCTTATAAAACCATTCTCCAATGTCTGTGGAGGTCGTCGTCGTGGTCTCATCACTGGTGGTGGTTAGCAAACAAGGGTCCCAAATTAATTTCAAATTCCAGACAAAAGTCATTTTCTAGCTAGCTAGCTACCTAAAGGACACACACAAAAAGAGGACTTACGACTGCGCATCACAGGGGGCAATGTTTCGAGAGCGTTTGGAGCTCTCCTTCAGGTCCAGCACATCAGACCGGCCAATGGTGATGTCCCAGATGCAGCCGCTGTAGCCGCTGTACCGACTTTGAGTTTGACTGTCCACCGTTCCATTGACCAGCACCTTCTTCACACTGCTCGGCAGCGCTCGATAGTCCACGACGCCGCCAATAAAGATGTCCGCATCGACGTTCAGCACGGTAAGCGCCCCCGTAGAGCGCCCACTCGCCCGAAAGCTTCCGTCCACCGTCAACTGGCCCTCCCTTCCGGTCAACTTCACCTCCACCAGGTGGACCTTGTCGTCGTTGAGCAAGGGCAGTTGATCTGCGGGTGAGAAGACCACCCGGCCCTCTCCGCTGCCCAGCTCGTAGAGCATGACCAGGCCGCCGTCGGTGGTGATCACTACTGCTAGGTAGTCACGCCCATTGGTGCTTTCCGGTGGCTGGCCGTAGTAGACTAGTAAACGGTTGAAACGGTTTTCGGAACTTGAGTTTTCATTTTTTGTCTTCAGGTTGAACCGCAGGTACTCAAAGCCCTGGTTCGCCTGCGTCAGGTAGGAGTTGTCAAAGGCGAGGAAGGACTGACCGCTCATGAATGCAGAGTGCGGATTCAACAGGAGGACTTCCTCTTCACAGGAGCTTCCACCAAAACCGATTGGGCAGTGACAACGGCGGCGAAGTGTGCCATCGTTAGCATCACTTTCCGGCTCCACTTCACACTCTCCCTTGTTGGCACAAAGCAGCACCCGCCCCTCCTCATCTTCATCTTCTGACTGACTGCAGGGATTTGCCGCCGTCATTTGCTTTATCTCGCAATTTTTTCCTGCGTGAAAAATAAGCAATTTAGTAAAAAAAGTAAAGCAAATTGGCGATCAAGATTGATCACCACCACCACCACCACCACCACCACCACCACCACCTACCGCTAAACGGTCCCTCACAGCGGCAGCTGTATCCGTTCCCACCGTCATTAGCACTGTTTTCATTCGACAGCTGAGAGCAGGATCCACCATTGAGACAGGGGGCACTGGAGCAGACGCCAGCAGAGCTAGTAGTACCAGAAACAGTACCACCAACAGCTGACAGCGAATCACAGTTGGCCACATTGACCGCCTCGACGTGAGCCCGCAGCAGGCTGATGGCCTTCTGATTGATCTCCAGCTGTACAGCGGTAGAGAAAAAAAAATACTTAAGCATGGCAAATATTCCCTCTTTCTCTCTTTTTTCCCTTACCTGTGCAATGCATCCCTCAAAGTGGTTAATGCCAGCAACCGATGATGACGATGACGAGGAGATGACGTGCGGAAGTGCCACCTTGGTGCGATTGTACCCGCCAATGTACAGCGGCGTAAGGAGCGTCAGACCGTGCGTCCGGCCTGGCGCCTGCCCCTCCACCACCACGGCAGCAACTGACTCCTCAGAGCTGCCGATAATCAACTTGGCGCTCTTCTTCACCCGATCCACCACAATCTCCGTCCACTGGCCCTCGGGCAGCGGGTAGCCGCTGTTGATCACTGCCGCCCCTGAGCCGGTGTCAAAGGTGAACTGTACGGTGCTGTCGTTGGCGATGGTGAGCGCGGCAAAGTCGCCGCTGCCGTTAAAGTGCTGACCGCTGTACAGCAGCAGCTGACTGAAGTTTGAAGAGGAGGAAGCCCCAGGCTTAGGCTTTACTTTCATTCGAATGTGCATCTTCTCCAGGGTGTGCAGCGGCGGCCTAAAGGCGAGGTACGCCCCCTCCGTCAGCGACACCTCGCGGATGGTAATGTTCAGCTCACAACGAGCTCCTCCGCTGCCGAAGGGGCACTGACAGCGGAAGCTCTTCGCCGCCTTGTCCTCCACGCACAGGCCCCCTCGGTGGCCACAGGCGCCCGAGTAGCAGGTGCCCCCGGTCAACTGGCAATTGGTGCCGCTAAAGCCCACAGGGCAGACGCACTCGTAACCAGTTCGCTGGTGAACGTCCTCCCGACAGGTTCCGCTGTTGGCGCAAGGTGAGCCGAGACAGGTCTCACAGCGACCGATGGCCACCTTCTCCAGGGCGTCCTTCATCAGCTCAAATCGCCGGCTCGAAATGCGGAAAAGGGAAATGCAGCCAGAGAAACCGACGGTTGATAGTCCTCCGCTTCGCGACACCAGCAACTTATCTTTAAGATTGAGGTTGTGCGGCAGGCCGCCGACGTACAGCGGCTCGTGAAGGTCAAGGCCGACAAACTTTGGCCTGCTTGAGGCGCCGCTCACTTCCGTCGGTCCGCCGTCCACCCTCATTCGAGCTTGATGCTTTACCCTAAAGATTTCAATCAAGTGCCACTCGCCGGTGGTGATCGTCTGCTCGGAGGTGAGCACCACAGCGCCGCCGCCCAGCTCGAGGGTGAACACCACCCGACCGCTGGACAGGCCCAGAGAGATGTAGTCGCCAGTGTGATTGGCAAACTGTTCGCTGTACAGCAGCAGTCCATCAGGCTTTTCCGGCCTTACCGAGATGCTCAGATTGAATTCCATCTTGGTAGTAGGCGGCAGTTTCGGAAGGATCATGTACGAGGAGGTGGTGGGCGTTTGGTGGAATCGAGGAATGATGCCCTCCACGACGACTATCGTCGACACCTCCGCCGACCTTCCGTCCGCCAGTGAGACGGCCGTGCAGACGAAGGTGCCCGCATCGCTCGGGCGACTCTGCCCAATGACCAACTTTCCATTAGACGGGTCAATGGAGGCCGCCTCGGAGACGCCCTCGTCAAAGGTGGCCAGGAGGCGGCCGTCGAGGTTGATGGAGGCCGATTTCCGCCAAGTGTACCGGAGAGGGAGTTCAGCTGAAGAGGAGGAAACATGGAGGGCTGCCAGTTCGGTAGAGTTGCAAGAAAGTTCAATTGGTGAACCGAGAGGGACGAGGACTGTTTCCACTGCGAGGTCCGGTTTGGGAGTGGTTGTCGTGGGGATTGGAGGATCTGGTAATTTATCATTAGATTAGTTTGAGCTTTTTGAGCTAAAAAGCAAGTTTTTTTACTTACGCCACAAGCAGTGTTATGAAAAGTTAGAAGTAGAAATCAAAATCAAGCAAGCGCGGTGTTAATAAAAAGCAGAAGATTTAAGCAAAATTTGGCGAAAAAAACTTACCCTGAATAACGAGAACATAGTCAGCATTGAAGATTCCAGCGTACGTCTTCACAGTGCACCGGTAGACGCCGCCATTCTCCTGTCGAACTCCATCGATCTTCAACACCTTTCCAGCGTTCACGATTTGGACGTTGTCAGGGAAAACTGCTGCTGCCGTTAAACTCTGCTGCTGATAAGGTTGTCGCCAGCTAATCTCCGCTTTTGGATCGCCCACCACTGAGCAGTTCAAGGTGAGACTGTCGCCCAGTGATATCTTCTCTCTATCCGGAGACAGTTTGATGTCCAGTGTGGGAATTGCTAGATTTTGTAAAAAAAGGTGATTAGATGATTTGAGTATTAGAGCAACGTAAAGCTATCTTTTGGGGCAGTTAGCAGATGTTATCGAAAAGCTTGGCTTTGAAGCAAAAAATCTCCTTTTTACCATGACAACCTTCTTCATCGGATCCGTCAGAACATTGAGCAGTTCCATCACAACGAGCACTCAGTGGCACACATTGCTCCTGATACTGATTCGCCGAGCTACTGGCGCAGGTAAACTGACTGCGCCACTGGCACACACTACGTCTAGGTTCTAAAAAGAAGTGGGGTTGGGATTTTCAAACGGTTTAGGGGTAAAGATTATCTAAAACTATGAAAAAATTCAGTAAACTCACCCTTAACCTTGAGAAAGATGGCCCGCTGATCAATGACCGCTCCAGCCATGCTCGACGTGGTGCAGATGTACTTGCCAGCGTTAAAGAGCTGCGCCCCCACAATGCGAAGCTCATTGTCGACCACCTGAGCATTGGGGGGCAGTTGTTGAGCATCCCTGTGCTCGCTGAGCTGGTCAAACTTCCACCAGACCATGACGCCTTCTTCTTCTCCTCCTGCTGGCTGATGGTACGGATAATACGGGCTCTTCACCCTCGGCGGCGGCGGTGGACACCGCAGGTCGAGGTTCGAGCCGAGGATGACCACCTCCTCCTGGTGGTCTAGTCGATGTTTGTGCTGGTGATAATCACCACCGGTGGTAGACTCCCCACCAACTCCCTCATCAACCGCCTCCTCCTCGGAGGCGTCGACGATGAGCTCGCCGGTGCCCCAGGCCTTGCCGGCGGCATTGGCGGCGGTGCAGAGGTAGCGGCCGGCGTCGGTCGGCTGCACCCCGCGAATGACCAACCTGGCCCCGGCCACCTCAGTGGACACGCCTGCGGGCAGTCTGGCGCCGAGGCGGCTCCAGTCGACCGTGACGGAGCTCGCAGAGCCCGTACTGTCGAATGCCACGCAGTCGATGTAGGCAGTGTCGCCTGGGCGGACCGTTTGCAGTGGCGGGTAAATTGATATCTTAGGTGGTGCTGTGTCGAAATAGTGGAAGGAAAAGATAAACAAAGAGTTAGTCAAAGTTTTGGAGCAAAAGTGCCTTTGGGTGTTAGGTGTGGTTAGCTACTTTAATGCTAGAATCTAAAAGCTAAAGCTAGGCACTACTAGGGTTAATTGTGTTAGTGTTAGTGTTAGTTAGTTGGCGTTCTCACCTCTTGCCCAGATACCTTGCCGTGAGCAATGCAAGCAGTATGATAATGAGAGAAGATAGCAATATGACAATAACGGCGCTCTCGATCAACTTACCCACCACCGCCAAACGTGCCCGGTCGCGAAACAGTAGCCTAGAGGAGGGAGGGGAGGAACCACCGGAACCGGATCCAGAACTGGACCCAGTACCGGTGTCCAGGTAGCCCAGACAGTGGTAGTCGCCGCTGTCATCAGGCGTCACCTGGTCAATCGACAACGTACCATTCTCGACGCGACTCTTCTCCGACAGCTTTCGCCCGTCGGCTCGGGCCCACTTCAGCGTCACCGGCCGATTGGTGCCGCGGACAAAGCAGCGAAGCTCCGCCCTCGACCCGGCCGCCACCGTGACCACCTTGTCCTCGATGTACACGTCCGGTACCGTCTGTCCGGTCTGCTCTTCCACTATCACCTGAATCCGCTCCTCGGTAGCGCCCATCGCCGAGCTGCCCGAGCAGATGAAGACGCCATTGTCCGCTGGCTTGATGGAGCGAAACTCGAGAATTGCCCGGTCCTGGTAGATGTTCACCGGGTGGGCGGGTGGTGCGTAGGAGTTGGCGTTGGAGTTTGGGGATGATGAAAAAGGAGAGGTAGCATTTCCGCCTTGATGGCTGTGATAACCGCTAAGTAGTGGTGAACTGCTTCGCAGTTTGTACCAGTTGAGGGAAACCCGTTTATCGGCAGATGGAGGTCGGGAGATGACCCGACACTCCAGGCGGACGTGCTCTCCGGCTCGAACTCGGAAAGGCGTAGACTGGAGAATCTTGATGCGAGGTGCGCCGGTGATGTGCAGCGTGGCTTCGGCCATTACCCGGCCGGCAATGTTCTCCGCCGTGCAAATGTAGCTTCCTGAAAAAAAGTTGATAAAGTGAGTCAATTGGTTTCGAAAAGTATCAACACAACTGTACCTTCATCAGAAGCGGCCACGTCCTTGAAACGCAGCAGCCCCTCAATCACCTCGACCTTGGGAGAAAAAGGACTTCCATCGCTGCGACGCCATTCCAGACTGGGCTCAGGTATGCCGCCCGTTACTCGGCATTGAAAGTAGGTGCTAAAAAAGAGGTAAAAGTTACAAAAACTTTTCGACTAAAAATCCACTTACCTAGACCCTCTCATGACAATGGCATTCGGCTCTCGGTGAATCTCAATGGACGGCACTTCCCGCATTTCAATCTCCACCACGGCGGACGCCTGGGCCACGCCCTCACTATTCTCCGCCCGACAGACGTACAGCCCTCGATCATTCACCTCCATCCGCTCAATAATCAGCTTCTCCCCATCGAGCACCTTGTGCCGACTCGGGTCCAGCTGATCCAGGCCAATCTTCTGCCAGGCGACACTCGGCTTCGGCGAGCCGGTGGTGACACACCTCAACTCCCCCGTCTGCCCCTGAACTATCGTCTGCTTGATGGGCTCTACAGAGACGGTGGGCGGGGCAGAGGCGTTTAGCACCACTTTGAGGCGTACCTGCGCCTCGGCCGTGCCCTGCGAGTTGCTGGCAATGCACGTGTACACACCGCCATTCACGAGCTCCACATTGGCCAGCAGCAGAACTCCGCCGAGCTCCCGAGCATTGGGTGGAAGTCGGCCGTCAGGCCCACCGCCGGTGAAGGTCCAGCGAACCGAGGGGACGGGCGTTCCGGTGACGTTGCACTCCAGCCGAACATTGCTCTCTCCTTGAACTGCAACGTAATTTGCTGGTGAAACTCGAGCCGTCGGAATGGCTCCCTCGTGGACGTAGGCGCCTCCATCCGTTTGGTAGTGCTCGGAGGGGCGTACAAAAAGGACGGTGCGGACGGCGTCACTTCCCGCCGAGCTGGTCGCCTGGCAATAGTACTCCGCCTCATCGCTTTTTGTTGCAGCTGGTATGTAAAATTGGCCCGTTTCGGGGGAGAAGGAGGCGGCGGGGTTGATGGCCTCGCCGGTGGCGCCCTTGCTCCAGTGCAGCGCTGGAGGAGGTTGGCCGTCGGCGATGCACCGAAAGGTGACCGCCTCGCCGAGGTACACCTCCTGAAAGCGAGGCTCAATACGGACTTTGGGGGCTGATATGGCCAAGGTGGGCGTCACTCCGCCGACTAAGGTGGTACTTGATCCTCCCCTTCCATTGGGTGACTCCACGTTGATGCTCGTCTGAGCCTGAGCAACCGACTCCAGGTCAGAACCGGTGCAAATGTACGTCCCGCTGTCTTCCGGTTGAACATTGGGCAGCGTCAGCGTTCCACTTGCCTCTGAGGCGCCACTCGGCAGCTGCCCCTCCAGCTTGATCCAATCGAGGTTGAAAGCAAAGGTGCTCACCCGACTGACGCCGCTGCACTTCAGGCTGAGGGTGACGCCCGCTGGGACGTGTCGCACTGGGGGGCCCTCGATGAAGACTTTGATTGTCTGCTGAGAGTTGGAGTTAAAGTTGGAGTTGGCTGAATTTGAAGTGTTGTAGGCGGTGTAAGCGGGCGAAACGGAGGTCAGCTCGCAGTGGCCAGGTCGTCTGGAGCTTGGTGAATATCCAGGTGCACAACGTTCACAGTGGCGACCGGTGTAGGCGGGCTGGCAAGCGGTGCAGGTGTACCCTGAATTGTTATCATCAAGGACACAAGTGGGTGAAAAGTTGTTGTTCGAGCCAGTGGCTGGACAGGCACAAGGTCGACAGGCTTGAGAAGGTTCTCCTGAGGTGGCATCTCCGTAGAATCCTGTAGCACACAGTTCACAATGATTTCCGGCGGTGTGGTGCTGACAGCCGACACAGCGGCCCGTCGAGTCGCACTCCTCAGCGTGGCCATTGCAGCTGCAGTGGACGCAGCTTAGAGCCCCCGTTTTCGGGTCCACCAACCTCACGTATCCCTCAGTGCAGGACTCACAGCTCAGGCCACTGTGGCCTAGTGGGCAGATGCACTGCTCTACCTCGCCGGCCACTTGCGCTGTTTCCATGTTGTAGCTGCCGTACTGTTCCAAGGTGGCCCGTTCCACCGCCTCATCCAGGCTGACGTCCTTCAGAATGGACTCCTTCATGGTGCTGTGCAGCGTCGCTCGGATGGCAATCATCTCCAGATTGGCTAAAACTCGCAAAAAGTCGGCTCTGGTCGCCACGCCGGTACTCTGCGTTCCATGGTCCACCTTCTGCCAGCTAGATGATCTTTGCCTCAAAGCACCTCCTTCTTCATCGCTTTCATCCGGTTCTCCGGCGCTGATTGGAATGGCAAACTGGCGCTCCTCATTCGCCTCCAACGGTTGCGGGTGAATGTACTGCAGCATGAGGCCGCTGCCCAGCATAAAAACGTCTACATCGGTGATGTAGTGTCCAGAGGAGGATGAAGGAGTGGTGGTCGCGTATCGTTGCCGGTACCTCAGATAGCCGCCATAAGAAGTGAGGCGGTTGCCGGCAAAAGGCAGCGACCAGTAGAGCGTTTCGGGCGACGACTGCTGAGCATTTGGAGAGTTGTGGTACTCTTCAAGAGTGTTGCCACTGTTCTCCTGCAGCCAAAAGAGCGAGTGAAAGTAAAGCTCATTGTGGTAGATGTTGACGCGAATGCGATCGGAGAAGGAGCGCGTCCGAAAGCGATTCGTAAGCTCGACGTGGTGCTCCTGGGCGGTCGGGTAGATCGTCGACAGGTTCAGGTGACGAGGGTGACGCAATAAAGTGGAGGCGGCGCTGCTGCACCGGCTGCTCACCCCAAAACAATAGCAGGCGGTACAGTGATTATGATGGTGATGATTTCCTCCAAATGATGAGGAGCTGGTCACCTGCTCAAAGAAGCCCTCACGACACTGTTCACTACCCGGCTTTCGGTTGTTGTGGTGGTGATGGTTGTGATTGTGATGATGATGATTGTGAGTATGAGTCGATGGTGGTTGCCCATTTGTCTTCCGTTGAGGATCTTCACTGTCGTACGAGGTTGACGGTGGTACCTTCTCGTGGTAGCTGATGGTTGGACCTAGATGAAAAAACTGGATCAAAATCTGGCAATCTTTTAGTTGTAAACACACTTACTTTTAGCTGAGATACAGTCGTACGGCGTGCCTCGAATGGGATTTCCCTCAAAGCCGTCGGCGCAGCGTTCGCAAAAGTTTCCCGTAGTGTAGTGTTGACATTCCTGCATAGAATGAAAACAAAATTGTCATTTCTAAAAACCAAACAGACAAAAAGAACCTACCGTACAAACTCCCGTCTCCGGATCACAGGTGCTCGAGTGGCCATTACAGAAGCAGGGCTCACACTTGAAGGCCTTTTGCAACAGCTGATGTTGTTGTTGTTGATAGTAGTAGCTGCTGCTGCTACCAAAACTCTCGGTAGAGCTCGTCTGACTATGGACCGCTTTGTAGCCCAGTGAACACCGCTCACAGGAGGTGCCCATGTACCCGGTGGGACAGCGACACTCCTCCACCGTTTCCACCCTCATCAAACTGCCCAACTGAACCCCTGAAGTATCGCCCAGCCTCCTCTCCACCGTAGTATCCAGCGTCACGGCGGCCAGCGCAATCAGGCTGACATCACTGCTCATCGTCGCCCTCAGGAGGATCGTCTCCAGCCGTGCAAGGACACTCAACAGCTGTCCCCGTTCAACGGGATAGCCACTGGGCGTGCTCCAGTACTCCTCCAGCAGCGGCACTGAAATCACATTTCGCATGTACGGACTAAGGGCGCCCTTGTAGTGGTAGTGAAGGGTCAAATTGGGCGCCACCAGGACGGCGCTGGGCACCTGGCCTCCAGAGGCGGCAAAGTGATTGCCCTCAAAGCGGAAGGTGTAGTTGAGGTAGCCGCCGTATGATGTGATCTTGTTGCCGGCGAACTGATAGGGCAGCTGCCAGTACAGGTCAGAGGTGAAGGTGAAATCTCGGTAGATGAGCTCTCGATTCAGGTGGTCAAAGGTCAGCTCGTGGTCGGAGTTTTTGGCAGGAGGTGAATGGTGGAGTTCCCTTAGGAGAATACCATGCCTGTACTGCTCTAACTTCAGCTCCACATAGTCCCGGTAGAGGCTGAAGGCGGCCGTACAGTCAGCCGTCAGGCCAAAGCAGAAGCACTCGATGCAGCCGTTTAGTGTGAACTCGTTCAGGTAGAAGGCGCCTGGAGCGCACTGGTCACAACGGGCGCCGCTTACCAGGCGTTTGCAGTTGCAAAGACCGGATTCAGGATTTGGCGTGGTGGAAGTGCTGCCCAGGATGTTGCAGCTGCTCAGCGAGGTGTTCGAGTCTGGTGGTGAATGTTAGAAAAGGAGATAAAAGGTTTTCAAAACACCCAAAATGGCTAATGTTAGTGGAGTACCGACTAGAAGTGACATGCGACGACGTGCAGAAGTTGTAAAAGAGGAGGAGGAAGAGGAGGAGGGTGACCAGGAGGAGAAACTGGCCTCCTCCCTTTCCCGCTGCAACTGCAGACAGTGGGCGACTGTGTCTAGACAGCGGCCGTCAGAGCACTGAGATCTATCTAGCTGCTTTGTACTGCATGCTGAGTAATTAATTAGAAGATGTTAGTACGGTAAAGGTAAGAGGTTAGAAAGTACGACGAAGGCTTGTTTTTTTGCTAGCAACGGTTAATATTTATAATACTACAAATTTTAGAGCTAGTCTACTTACCACACCCAAACTCATCATTGCCCTCCGGCAGACAGTCGTGGTGGCCATTGCAGCGGACCGACTTATCGACGCAGGTGCCATTTCCGCAGCGAAACTCGTCGTCGTTGCACTTTTCTGTAGTTGACAAAAAGTTTTATTGATCTTTAACACTTTTCAACACCTTTTCCACGCTACCTTTCAACTCGCAGACAAAATCCCCAGACGGACTTAGCTTTCGCGTGTAGCCGCGAGCGCACTCCCGACAGAGTCGACCCTGAGAAAACACAAATTCTGGTTCAAGTCATTTAATACACCCAAATCCCATTCACCTCATATCCAATGGGACAGCTCTCACAGACGACCCCCGAGTTTAACGTATCATAGCGACAAGGAATGAGAAGCCACTTCTCCGGAAACGACTCGTCCCACTGATCCTCCAAACTAAGCGTGGGCGACCAAAAGCATTTGATTAATATCAAACCCAAAAAACACTTTTTTCCCCAGCACTTACACCTGCACCTGCTCCGCCAAATTCTGCCCACAGGGACACTGCGTACAGGCACCTCCATCTGCCATCTCCGGATTAACGTAGTACCCTCTCTGACAACGCTCACAATTCGCCCCCTCAGTGTGGTGCCCACAGTTCAGACACTGCCCACTGAACTGGTCACATTCATCGGAGTGGCCATTGCACTGGCAGTGCACCGGGGCGGCATTGCACCGGCCCAAGTATTGGCCGGAAGGCTGGCGAATGAACCGTGGGCTGCACTGCTCACAGCTGGAGCCGGTGTAGCCCTCGGGGCACTTGCACTGCTCAATGAAGGAGGCACGCGTCGGGTCAGAGAAGTTGGAGACGACGGCGCTGTCCAGCTCAACGTCGAGGATCGTAGAGTCGAGGAGGTGGGCGTCGTAGGAGGCCTTGATGAGAATCTCGGAGATGTTCTGCAGGACGATCATCAGGTCTTCGCGGGTGGTGTCCTGCAACAAAACAGAGTTAAAAACTATAAATCTAACACCCTAAGCTTACATCAAAAAGCGGCTGAACCTCTGCTCCGCTGTCCTCCAGTCCGCCACTGTGCAAAGAGGGGTCACGGTGCCACTGACCGACCCAAAATCGAACCGCCACCTTGCTCTCGTCCACCGAGCTGACATCGCGCTCATAGTGGTACAGTGTGATGCCATTTCCGCGGAGAATCACATCCGGTATCGCCAAAGGAGTCGGCGCAAATGGCCGCTGAAATCGAATGGTGTAGCGCAGGTGGCCCCCGTAGCTGAAGAGGTGATTTCCGGTAAAAGCGGGCGCCGGAAGTCGCCAGTAAAAGTGGACGCCGTCAGGAGTGGACATGGCGGCCACCTCTGAAGTGACCTGGTAGCCCTTGGTGAAGGGGTCATAGCGAATGGCCTTCTGATTGGGTGGGAACTCCGCAGAGACGTCCACGTAGCTGCCGTTTGGCTTCTGCTCGACGGGCACGACGGTGAGCTGGTGGTGATGGTGATGAGGGTGATGAGGATTAGGGGGATGATGGTTCGGAGGATGGTGCTGCTGATTATGCTGCTGGTTGTGATGGTGGCTATTTCGATCACCCCCTTCCTCTCCAAAAAGGGTGATCGCCTTGGACTCCACCGAAGAGCTGTGGCAGTGCTCGGAAACGCCAAAGCAGAAGCAGCGAAGGCACTCGGCAGCATTCTGGGCAAGGTCGTTAAAGCTGGGCGACTGACAGAGCAGTTTGTGGGCTAAAGCAAAATGCAGGGAAAAAGGTTTCAGAAGTGAAAGGTCAAATACCAAGCACTAAAATGATGCTCACATTTGATCACGAGAAGTGTTTCCTGAGGTGCAAAGGCCGAGTCGAGCGAGTTGCTCGCCTCGCAGGCGTACGCGCCCTGGTCGGAGAAGGTGGCGTCTCGGATGACCAGCGTTCCATGACCTTCTGCCGAAGTGCTGGTCACTCGAGGCGGCGGCGGCAGCTGTTTTCCATTCTTGTGCCAGTTGATAAAAGGCAGTGGGATGCCAATGGAACGGCACTTGATGGTCACTGGTGGTTTCAAAGTTACATAAATTTTTTATTATGAAAAACATTGCAATAAACAAACCAGTTTCTCCCTCCGTCACCACAACAATGGCGCTGGGACTTTCCACAATGGTGGGGGCGGTGCAGCCAATCTGTAAAAACTCCAGTTTATTGACCAGATTTAAATCAAAGTACTCTCACCTCGTCTGATTTGTCGACGCAGTCAAAATTGAGTCCATCGCAGTGAAATGTTCTAAATAATGAAGTTTACCACAGGTGTTTGACAAGGGTTGTTTTAAAAAACTTACTTGGGAATACACTGATTGCCACTTTCACAAGCAAACTCGTCGCCCTTGCAAGTGGAGTTCCCATCTCCTTCTGGTTCACAGAAGAATTCATCACTGTTGTCTCCGCAGTTATTGGCCCCATTGCACATGGCACTTTGTTCAATCTAGTTCAAAGTACAAAGCAATCTATTAGAGGACAATAGGATATCCCCTCAATCACTTACGCAGTATCCATTATCACACTGAAAGTGATCCGTAGTGCACTCCTTATCAGAGTGCAGTGACGGTGAATCTGATGCTGATTCAAACAAACAAACAAACAAACAAACAAAATGTGTCAAGTGGGCGAAATTAGAAACCAATCAACACAAATGCAGTGCAGGCAAGTTTTAGTTACAAAGCAGAAAAGCAGGAAAAAGCGGCAAAGCATCATACCTTCAGGATCATTCTGCGGCGAGTGGTTAATCATGATCTCATAGTCAAATGCTGAAGGTTAGTTTGAGAAGGTTAGTTTGAGACGGGTTAGGTTAAAATAGTTGCGTTGCGGAAAACACTCTTTTCCACCCAACTTACTTGGCAGTACAGTGAGAAAGGCCGCTTTCACCGCCCGAAACGTCTGCTGGTGCTCCTCCGCCACCGAGCACACGTACACGCCCGAGTAGTTTGTCTGCACGTTCAGCAGCGTCAGGCGACCCTTCAAATCGAGGGAGCCGACCGGAAGTGGGGCGCCACCTTCTCGGCTCCACCGAACGTCGAGGTGCATGGCGCCCTCGTCCCGACACCGGAACACTACCTCATGGCCCTGGCGAACTGACGTCCGCTCCGGGTACACCTGCAGGACAATGTCACTGTTTGGACAGTCCACCTCGTCTGATTTGTCGACGCAGTTCTGAGTGGAAAAAAACAGATAAAAATAGAGATTTTTGGTGAAATTGTAATGCAAAAAATGATGATAAAAATAGAACAAACAAAAAAATGAAAGAAAAAAAATGGACAACAATTGCGTTTTCATTTTATTTCTGCTTCCGTCATCAGAAAAAGGGGTTAATATTTGCTCATTGGCGTTCCTACATTGATTTGTCGGCAGTGAAAAACGAAAAATCCTCTGAAAATGTGCTTTATTTTTTTGTTTTGCTAAATTCTAATTCAGGCAAAGCTGATTTTAAAAATGTGCCTTTGTCTAATTTTATTTCCGTTAAATTCAATTCGCTTGCAAACACACAAACCTGAACTCCATCACAACGCTGACTCATCTCGATGCACTGTCCACTGGCGCAGTTGTATTCTCCGGTTCGGCAAATCCCTGCGGGAAAAGAGTGGAAATGGAAAAGGATGAAAAACCCAGACTTAGTCTTTAAATATGGGAAAACCAAATGCTAATATTGTCTCAATTCTGAAAACAGGCAGACAAACAATTCTAGGTAGCATCAAAGATAGAAAATAGGAAACACATACAGCACTCCAGTTCATCCGAATTGTCATTGCATTCAAATTTGACGCCGTTGCATCGCTTCGCCCGGTCAATGCACAGACCGGTTCCGCAGCGGTACTGCGACAGACGGCAAGTTCGATTTTCTGTGGTCGTTGAAAGAGTGTGTGCCGGATGAAGCGGAGGAAAAAGACAAAAATGAAGTGATATTATACATTATGATGATGATGACTAGACTCTTGACTCGTTTTGATAAGGAACTTCTGTGCACTAGCTAGAGTGCAGCTACATCAAGTATGAGTTATTATTACTGCTCTACAGTTTTAAATGGAAAACTTTAATAGCAGGAAGTTGTGCTGCTGAAAGTGCAGCGTTGTAGCAGGGAAAACCAAAAATCACCAAAGCTCTAGGACATATTTTCGGCTTCATATTAGCAGACAACAACGACAAAAAGGGGCTTAGACAATTACTCTGCACTGAAGTATTTACGAGCATGCATTAGCTGGCTAGCTAGCTGACCGGTCAACTTTTGGGTTAAATTTACTACAAGCAAACAGCAGAAGTCTAAACTACCACTGAAACCATTAGTGTTAGGGCAACTGACCACAGTTAATTTCGTCCAGATAGGAGTCACAGTCGTAGTAGCCGTCACATCTGTTGGCAGCGGTGGTGGGCATTTTGTTGGGAAATAAGGTTAATAGGGCAGAGTGTTAAATGAATGTTAGTGAATGCGAAAGAGAGAGTATTACACGGTGAACACATTTGCAAAAATTTTTTGTACCATCGCCAAATTTGGTATC
>JAALOO010000313.1_pt1 | contig 44907 bp, 44 predicted proteins | sample 7257641 | NCBI WGS metagenome assembly JAALOO01 (sample SAMN14085613, study PRJNA598686) | mite metagenome | biome: ENVO:01001000; feature: ENVO:01001002; material: ENVO:01001226; isolation source: single female mite from University of Michigan culture on fish food culture... ...
CTCTCTCTCTCTCTCTCTCTCTCTCTCTCTCTCTCTCTCTCTCTTTCTTTCTCTCACTTTTTAGGCCGATTCAAGCTTTATTTATTTATCTAGCCCGTAGTTCAGTTAATTTTTTTTTGTTTTTTTTCTGGCTCTCACAGTCAATTTTGGCTGCTGCTGCTGCTGCTTCGGGAGTTTGGCTCAACGGTGGCTCAATTTGGATAGAGACATTTGCCAGCACAGTAAAAAAAGTTAAAACGGTAAAGCAGAATTTTACTGCAAATTAGGTCAGTTTACACAAGCCAGTGTGCCACTTTTATTCACTGTGTGTGTGTGTGTGTGTGTTTGTCTATTGACAGAAAGATTCGGTTCAGTTCGGTTCAATTCTGTTTCAATTCTGTATCAATTCCCCCTCCACTGGCTTTGTTTGATATTATACCAGTAGCCTGCTCTCTGCGTTGATAATAGTACCTAGAAGAAACTGAAATGTGAGCCGGACAGGGCATGATCTAATCATGCGCTGAGCTTCAGGAGCATTTATGAGCACCCAACATTTTTTAGGCTTGTTTGTTTGCAGAATCATTCTTTTTTTCATGTGAATTTCATGCGCCAGTGATATCTGTGCGACTAATCAGAAAAACAATTTTTTTTCTATTTACTTGTACTAGAAAGATAATAAAAAGTAGCAAATATGGACAACCCGAATATGCGACTGGATGAGGACGGTGATTATTGTATGGAGGAGGAGGAGGAGGAAGGGGGCGTGGCAGCGGAGCGCATTCGCCTCAGGCCGTACTACGACTGGCGGGTAAGCATATTGTATTTTCTTTGCTATCCTTTGACCCAGTTGACCCAGTTGACCTTTGAAAATTGAACTCTTTCCCTAGGCGGACACTTCCCTTCCCCACTCCTCGCTGGACTTTCCTCGCGTCAACTCCCAAGTGCCACTGTCGCCGAGGACGATGGCCGGCTACGACGACAGTCGCAGCTCTTCAGTGGAAGACCCTCAAATGTACGGCTACCGACTGAACTTGGAAAAAGAAGAGGAGGAAGAAGAGGAAGTTGACAATTTTGATGACGATGACGATGACGACGACGACGACGACGATGAGGAGGAGGACGAGCGAACCCGTCGTCACCAGCCCCTGAAACGACTTCCCTCTTTGCGGAAGATTCCCCCCTCGAAGAAGGGAGGCGGCGCGGGGAGGAAGGGAAGCGGAAAGGGCTCACTGGAAAGCGGTGGCGGCGGCGGCGGCGGCAAGGCTGACGAACGGGGAACCTGGGCCGGCCGCTTCGACTTTATCCTCTCGCTGATCGGGTACTCGGTGGGCCTCGGAAACGTCTGGCGCTTTCCCTATCTAGTCTACAAGAACGGCGGCGGTAAGGATTTTATATCTTCTAATTAAAAATTCCCAATTTAACTCCTAAACTTTTTCAATTTTCTGCTCAGGCGCCTTCCTCATTCCCTTCCTGACGATGATGGCCTTCGTCGGCTTCCCCCTGATGTTCATGGAGCTCGCCTTCGGCCAGTACGCCTCCCTCTCGCCGGTGGTCATCTTCAAGCGCTTCTCGCCCCTCTTCGCCGGCCTCGGCTACGGCATGATCGCCGTCTCCGCCATCGTCATGCTCTACTACAATCTGATCATCGCCTGGACCCTTTACTACCTCTTCATCAGCATGCGCATCACCGAGCTCCCGTGGACCCGGTGCGACCCCGCCTGGAGCACCGACCTCTGCTACTCGCACAAGGACAAGGAGGACTGCCTGGCCGCCGATCCAAATGCCACCTACTTCAACCGCACCTGCTGGGACCAGTTCAATGCCACCCGACTCGGAATCACCGACCTCGTTCACCACTCGATGAAGAAGAGCCCCTCGGATGAGTACTTCAACAACTACGTGCTGGGGAACATTGGCACGCTGGAGGAGATGGGCCCCATTCAGTGGCACCTGCTCGCCTCCTTAGGAGCCGCCTGGTTGATGGTTTTTCTTTGTTTGTGCAAAGGAGTTCAGTCCAGCGGGAAGGTAGTGTACTTCACCGCCCTCTTTCCCTACTTTGTTCTGGTGATACTCTTTGTGAGGGGCATTACGCTGCCGGGTGCCAGTGAGGGCATTCTCTTCTACGTGAAGCCGGATTTCAGTCAGCTGGCGGTGGCGCAGGTAGGTGAAAATAGGAGGATGATGGTTTTGTTTGTTTACATAAACCTTTTTTGTACTAAAAATCTTTTATCTTTTTCTACTAGGTCTGGGGCGACGCCGCCGTACAGGTTTTCTTCGCCCTCTCGCCCAGCTGGGGCGGGCTGATCACGCTGGCCTCCTACAACAAGTTCAACAACAACTGCTTTCGGTAAGCTCAGCTTTAGAGGTTTTTAACATTTCTTTAAACATTTTTTTTCAACTTATTAGCGACGCCATCATGGTCCTCTTCGCGAACGCCGGCACCAGCATCTTCAGCGGCTTCGTCGTCTTCAGCATCATCGGCTACCTGGCACACGAGCTGGAGGTGCCCGTTGAGAAGGTGGTCAACGAGGGCGTCGGCCTCGCCTTTATGGTAATTTTAACCGATTTTTCCTGTGGACCACTTTCTGAAAATCGTGATTTAAAATCCCTTTTAATCTTCCTCTTTACCAGGTTTACCCCGAGGTGGTGAGCCGCCTGCCGATCTCCCCCTTCTGGTCCTTCATGTTCTTCCTCATGCTGATCACCCTCGGCCTTGACTCGCAGTTCGCCCTCCTCGAGACGGTCCAGACGGCCGTCCTCGATCGCTTTCCCCGCCTCCGCCACCACAAGTTCGCCATTCTGGTGCTGGTCAGCACGGCCGGCTACGCCGGTGGGGTGATCTTCACCACCGGCTCCGGAGTCCTCTGGCTCGGTCTCTTCGACAAATATGCGGCCAACTTCAGCGTGCTCATAATCGCCATCACCGAGTGCTTGCTAATCAGTTGGTACTACGGCGCGGACCGCTTCCTCCGCGACGTGGAGAAGATGATCGGCCCGCGAGGTGACCGCTGGAAGTGGTGCTGGACCTGGGTGTGGAAGGTGGTCACGCCGGCGACGCTCTTTGTACGTTTTGGAAAGGGTTTTTTTTCTTAAGCTCTAAAACTTTATTATCTTTATCTTCTTTCGCCTCCACTAGTTCATCCTCATCTTCAACTGGATCCAGCATGAACCGGCCCGTGAGGGCAACTACCTCTACCCGATGTGGGCGGACCGCCTCGGCTGGGGCCTCGCCTTCATTCCCACCGTCATCATCCTGCTGACCATTCTCTACACCTACCTGACGTACAAGGGCGGACGGAATAAGACCTTTGTGCAGGTATTAAAAAAAAGAAGAAGATTCGTCAAACATTTTTTGTAATCTAACCTTTTTAACCACTGGGTTTGCAGAAACTGAACGCCCTCATGCAGCCCTCGGAGAACTGGGGTCCGACGCATAGAAACCTGGAACGCCTGCAGAGGCGCTCCATCAGCTCGGCCAATCAGACCTCCCGAAAGAACTCCTCCGTTCGACGGGACCCGACGACGACGACGGCGAACACCGGCACCACCACCTCGGCCTCCTCCTCCTTGAAGCTGAACCAAAGCTCACAGCAGCAGCAGCAGCAACACCAGCAACAGCAAATCGCACAGCAGAACAATCCTCATTCACTTCCGTTTCCGCCACCGCACTCCATTCTCCACAGTGCCCGACAATCGAATGGCGGCACCCTGGGCGCCCACAATGGCGCCCAGGGTGGCCACGCCCGCGCCCACGCCAATCCAAACCTAATTTCCGGCAGCGGAAAGACCGTCTCCATACAGAATGGCGGTCCGACGGCGATCATCTCCTCCTCCGGCAAAAGTGTCGGCCACCTGAGCAAGGCGAAAGCCAATCGACCCAGTCCGCTGACCATGGTGCCGCCCACCGCCGCCACCAACCTTCCACATCCGCCATTTCACCCTCCTCTTGGAGCTAGGACTTCCGGAAACGGAAATGGAGGTGACTGCAGCAGCAGCAGCAGTGAGCTGACCACCGTCACGCCCACCAATCTCAGCGTCAAGAGCGGTGGTCATGTGGTGATCCTCGATGGAGGAGGTGGAGGTGGTGGTGGAGGTGGTGGTAATGGAGGCAGTGGAGGTCACACGCCCAAACTTCCGCAATCCCAGTTCACTACCGCCACCACTGGTTTAAGGAGTTCTGGTCAAGGGGGTGACACCTCCACTCCCTCTAGCTCGTTGCCCAGCTCTGCAAACCCGGTCAACAGCCGGAACCGGTCCTTTGACAATCCCTTCTTTGATGGCTCTGTTCAGGGATATCGTGGACAGCAGCAGCAGCTTCACCAGGGCGTCAGTCGAAGCAACTCCGATGCGAACAAGGAGACGAGGATTTAGGAAAAAGAGAGGTCTTTCTTCTACATGCCAATTTGTTTTCTTCACCTTACCGAAACATGAACTCACATAGCTCAACCTTCAATCTTCAAACACTACCCAATCGCCGTTAACTCCTAGAGAGTACCAAACAAAAAAAACAATCGGGGTTTTCAAGCAATCTCTCTAATAGTCTCTTTCTTCTGTACTACTCGCTCTAATGAACTCAACATCCAACCGAATCTCGGTAGAACTCGCCAGAAACTTCAATCATTCAAGCTAGGTAAGAAGGGCATGAAAAAACTGGAAACCGTACAAAGACTGACTGACTGACTGTTTTCTAACACATTTTTACTACTTTTTTACCAGATCGTATCTCGGTTACTTCAACTACATCATTCTCCTCAACACAACTCAACAATTTTCTCATTTTTCAAATTCAAACCATCTTCTAGAGCACACTCCAACCACGCCAAACTCAACTCCATCTCTATTTCCTGTTGCCCTTTTCATTGTCGTAATTTCTCTAGTTTCATCATCTGATGTTGCCAATCACCCCCCCCCCCCAATTCACTTTATGTTCATCCCACAAACTCATTATTTTTCTCATTCTGTCCGTTGTGATCCACTGAAGTCGACCTTCAATTCTGCTGTGTTTCGGCTGTTCACCTGCTCTGCCCTGCTCTGAACAGTCGAAACTCGGAAAGTCCCGTGGTCGTTGTTGTTCTAATTCCTCTTCTTCTTCTTTATTTTGTTGTCCTTCTTGAGTCCTTTTTGATCATCTATATTTTTTTCCTGTCGTCGTCCTTGATGATGATACTTTCCCTGGTGTACCATAAAACGTCTTCATTCAATACTGACACAATGTCACCTATATTTTTTCGTACATGATTGTGATCGCCTCAGTTACCTCCTCCTCCTCTTCTCCCTTCTTCTCCAAAGCAGAAAGTTAATGTCAAAGTAAAGAGTTTAAGGAGAAGAAGAACCATGAGAAGGTGGAGGAGGTTGTGGCTAGGAGCAGAACCAGAAAAGACTTGTACAAAGTAACACTAGTGCACAGAGTTGTCCAGTGAGTAACAAAAGACTGTATATTTCTTACCGAACCACTACCCAAAACGAACCTGTAACAAAGATCCTGTCCTATTGATTGTTTCTCTAATCGCTCCACTTCCTGTCCTCCTCCTTTGCACTACTGCTCTTTTGTCCCCATCTTTCATCCCCACCGTCATCTTTGCATCCATCATCTCCTCCACTCAATCTCTCTTCTGGACCACCGATCCAAAGACCATCACCACCATCAATTCACCCATCCGTTCATTCTTGTCATTCATGTATCCCTCTTCCACCAGCTGATCTCGGTGTCGATGTCGTACAACACACTCACACACTAAAAAGAGGTTCACAAAAATAAAACATCGACAAAACAAAAAAGCAAAGCAAAACAAAACCAAACGATTGCGTAACGTTAGGTTTGAGCAGCGGCGGCGAGGGCGCTGTTTTGCCTTCCTGAAAGCAAGTTTGGCTCGCTGAGTGGCTGATGGCGCCAAAGTTGCACTCGGCGTGACGACCAGATTTTGAACTCTTGTGACTGTTATCTGTGTGTGTGTGTGTGTGTGTGTGTCTTGGGTGTCTTGGGCGCTGGTGAGGAAGAGGCAGCGAAGAACACCGGTTGTTCTCAGTCTGCTTTTGGGTGGATATAAAGTCGCTGCATCAAGTGCCAGTCGGTGCTTTTCAGTCAGCCAGCCAGTCCGTCCGTCGGCCACTCTGTTGCTGCTGCTGCTCCTTCAGTTGCTTCGGCTCATCGTCGTCTTCATCATCATCCTCGGACTCTGCTCTGGTCTCTTCTCTCTTCAACGATCACCACCACCATCACCACCAATTCAATTCAAGCGAGAGAATGTACGTCCGAGGCAAGCCCATGGCGAGCACTCCTGCCTTCTCCTCCTCCTCCTCCTCCTCCTCCTCCTCCACTGCTGTCGTTGCTGCCCTTCATTCTTCTCATCCTTCTGGGCCTCCTCCGCTTCCGCCGCCGCCGCTGGGCACCACCACCACCACCACCTTCAACCGGCCACTGCCGCGAATGCGACACACCACCGCCGACCTGGGCCGTCTCTCGGTAAAGTCTATCCTCTCTGATCAGCCTAACTTTATTGACCTGTTTTCTAATAAGATCCCTCATTCTTTCTCTTTTTTTCCCAGCCAAACTCTGCCCGCCTGAACGCAATCTACAATCAGATCATCAGCAGCCACGCCACCACCAACGCCGTCAATGCGAAGCAGCAGCTGGCACAGCAGCAGCAGCAGCAGCAGCAGCATCAACAACAACAATGCCACCGTCCGGCGGCGGCAGCCACTTTGGCCTTCGGCAAGTCCGCCATTGACGTCGCCGACCTGGAGCGCTTTCTCCTCTCCACCACCACGGCCTCATCCTCTTTTGGGGCCGCCTCGAACGCCTCCAGTTCATCCTCCTCCAGCTCCCTGGTGGCCCCGGTCAACCACTCTCAGTCTCAGTCTCCTCCTCCTCTTGTGGGCCACAATCACCACAACAATCATCACCCCAATCACCACCCTACTCACCCTCGCCAGAACTTCTCCTCCTCCTCGAGCTCCCTCACCTCTTCCCACCATCACCCACTCCCTCTTCCACCTCCACCTCCCCTGAACAACCGCAACTACCAGGAGGCGCGCTACAAGACGGAGCTGTGCATGCACTACCGCGAGAAGAGCACCTGCCCGCACGGCGCCCGCTGCCTCTTTGCGCACGGCCTCACCGAGCTGCGCCCCTACCGGGGCCGGCACCCGAAGCACAAGACGCAGCCGTGCAAGTCCTTCCACGAGACGGGCTACTGCAACTACGGCTACCGCTGCAGCTACATTCACATGGAGTCGCCGCGGACGATCAACTTCATCAAGTCGCTCAACGCCGAGGCGCAGGCCACCCGCCGAAACGTCCGCCGGGCGATGATGTTCGGCGGCAGCGGTGGTGGTGGAGGCGGAAGCGTCGGAAGTGATGGCGCCCAAGTTGGTGGGCGTCACTCGGTGGGTTCAGGTGATCATCTCGGTGGTGGCGGTGGCTTTTTGGGCGCCGCCAGCAGCAGCTCCATCGGCTCCAGCGGCTCCTCCGCCCACACTGACGGCAGCAGCGGCTTTCACTCCAGCTGCTCCGACCGACTTTGAGCTCACTCCCTTCTGCTGCTGCTGATTTTATTCTTATTTATTGCATGCCCTTTCCCTCTTATTTATTTATTTATTTATTTATTTTACACCCCTTCAAGAGTTTTCCCCTCCTTTTCCCTTCTCTTCCCTGTCTTTTTATCACTCTTTTCCTGCCCCCTTCCTTTATTCTAATTCTTGGCCCTTTATTCTAAATGCCCTTTCCTTTCCTTCCTTTTCAATCTCTCCCTCTGCTATGATTTTCTCACCTTCTACCACTACCACCACTACTTCTACTACTTTTTTAATTTCTTTCCTTTCTTTATTCTTTCATTGTAATATGAACACCTCTACAGGCAGGCACACCTACTCACCCACCCAAATGCACCCTTCTTCAGTGTTCCACACACAAACACACACACAGCAGATTCAGCACTCCAAGTTACCATATTTATTTTTCAGTGATTTTATTATTATAACACATTATATACACCCACCCCTCCAAACAGAGTAAACTGCACCGAAATTTTATACCTCGATTCTCTTTCTCTTTTCTGGTTTCACAAAAATTCTGCTTTTCTTTCCTTGGTATCCGCTCTTTCTTCAGATCGAGGATATCTAATTACCACCACCACCACTACCACCCATTTGAAGTCATTCTCTAGAAGAAAGGGAGAGAGTGATACTAATAAAAACATCCATTCAGTTGATGTCAACCGAAGTGAGACAAACAATGCAGACAATGAAATGTTTCCTCCTTTAGTTGTGACAGTTGTCTTCACTTTCTATTATTAACGTCTCTTCTCTTTCTTTCCCTTACAGCGACAAAACAAAGCGGCAAACCGACAGGCAGAAAGATGGCATCAACTGATATTACAACTGTTGCCCTTACTGATTCTTCATCTTCAGATGACGAACGAGAGAGATGTCTGCTATTTTGGACACAAGAGAAGAGAGGAGAGCAGATCAAGAAGACTTGTCTTCAAGTAAAAATTGCAGCGGCAGCTGCAGATGCAACTTTTCCAGTTCTTTTCAGTTCTTCCTTTCAGTCTCTTTCACTTCTTTTCCATTCAAATGTGCTTTGAAAATTGCTCAACTCTGTTTCTTCTTCTTATCACTAGACCACAAACAAAATGACCACCACTCATCCTCTTCGGCTTCGAAGCGCCCTCACCACCAGGTGGAAGCTGGTGATCGGCGGCTCGGTGCTGCTGCTGCTGGCCACCCTTCTCCTCGCACCGCTGCTCTTCATTCACCTTCAGGTGCTCTTCCCGCCGGCACCTCCTTTTCGATGTCCACCACCCCTTGTGAAAAACTCCACAAGGGAAATGTTGGTTTTGTGGACGACGACAACAACCACGACCACCACAACAACAACCACAACAACAACAACAGAAACTCCAACAACAACAACTTCCACAACGACTCGTCTTCCGCCACTGCCACCGCCAATTTGCACCTCTGAAGTCTGCCAGCAGGCAGGAGCTCGCCTCTTCGCCTCCCTGAACACCTCCGCCGATCCTTGTACGGACTTCTTTGAGTACTCCTGCGGCGGCTGGGTGGCCGCCCACGGCCACGGCCCCGCGGCCTTTCCCCCGGACAAGCCCTCGGTGACGCCCTTTGAGCTGGTCAAGGACCGCGTGGAGGCGAAGTTGAAGGAGATCTTTGAGGAGGAGAAGGGGGCGAAAAAAGGTGATGACTCCTCCTCATCTTCAACTTCTGCTCCAAGGTCAGTTCAGCTCGTCGTGGACCTCTACTCGGAGTGCATCGACGAGCCGGCGAGAGAGGCGGTGGGCATTGCGCCGCTGAAGGAGATCTTCAGCCAGGCTTTTGGCGTCAACAAATGGCCAATTTTGACGCCACTTGAGCAAGAGGAAAATGAGGAAAACAATGCTACTTTTTCTTCTTCAAACTCTACCTCTGATTTGCAGCAGCAGATATCACCACCATCTTCAACAACCTCATTAGACAACTTCATCACCACCCTCACCAAACTTCACCTCACTTCAGCGAGCAATCCGCTGATTAGCTTTTCAATTAAACCGGATGAGAAGGCCACCACCGGAGCCGATCGGCGGAAGCTAGTTCACGTGAGTGATTTTGGTTATACGTCTTGCAGAAAATTTTAACCTTTTAAACTATTTTTTGTTTAGCTTGAAACGCCTTTTTTCGTTCTGGATCGGTCTATTTTCAGCAACCTTACCGCTTATTCCGTTGAGGTGGCCGCCTACAAGAAGGTCATGGCCGACGTGGCCGCCCTCTTCTTAGATCCTCTTCCTCAGGAAAAAGATAAAAAGATGACCTCTCTTGAAGCAGCCCTCGAGGAGGTGTTCACCCTTGAACAGCGCCTGGTGCTCGCCTCCTCCGAGGGTGACCGCCCACCGGAGGCCCTCTACAGCAAGATGACACTGGCGGAGCTAAGCTCCTCAAGCCAACTAAACTGGACCTCCCTTCTGAACGAGTACATCGAGGACTTCCGCCTTAATTATTCTTTCTCCGACGAGGACGAGGTAATCGTCGAGGACCGCCCCTACTACCAGTCACTGGCGGGCATTATCACCGCCACGCCCACCCACGTCCTCTACAACTACCTCGGGCTCAAGGTGGCCTGGTCGGTCAGCGGCTGGAGCAGCCAGGCGCTGCGGGACATCGATCACGCCTACCACCAGGCAGTTTTGGGCGTGCAGCAGGTGCCGCCCCTCTGGAGCCGCTGTCTGCAGCGGCTCAACTCTCTGCTCGGCTACGCCACCACCCGTCTTTATCTTGATAATCTTAAGAAAGAATTTGGGGGTGACAAGGTGGTGGGTGAAACTAAAGCCAAAGCTGAAGAAGTCGTGGTCAACCTGAAGGCCGCCCTTCAGGAGATGATCACCTCCAGTGAGTGGCTCGACGAGGACACCAAAGCTAAGGCCCTCGAAAAGGCTCAGGCCACCGCCTACTACGTCTCACATCCGCTGTGGCTGGAGGATGATGAGGTACTGGACGAAAGACATAGTTGCAAGGGAGGAAAGGGAGGCGAAATTGGGGATAATTCCACTTCCACTTCCCCTCCTCCTCCTCCACCGGAACTTCCCACCATCACCAAGGGAAACCTGCTCCGGTCGGTCATCGACCTCTTCCGGTGCAGCGAGCGGCGGCAATTTAGTGAACTCCACCAGCCGATCAATCTAACGCTGAACGCCTGGAGCGCCAATCTTCTGCATGTGAACGCGGCCGCCGAGTGGGAGCAGAACTCTATTAGTAAGTGATGTTTTTTTGTACACCTCTTTTTCTTAGAAGTATTTCTAACCACTTGGTTTCAATTGTTTACATTAGCACTTCCGCTGGCCATCCTCCAGCCGCCCTTCTTCCACCCGGAGGCGCCCGAGGCGCTCAACTACGGCGCCCTGGGCTCGGCCATCGGCCACGAGTTGACGCATCACTTTGACGACCAGGGCGCCAGCTACGGCCCGAGGGGAAATCTGGTGTCCGGGGAAACCTGGTTTTCACCGGAAACGAAGCGCCGTTTCAGGGAGCGGGCAAACTGTTTTGTCGAGCAGTACGGCAGCATTGAAATCGAAAAAACAGGAGGTCATCGTCGTCGTCTGAACGGAAGCAGCACCCTCGGCGAGAACATCTCCGACAATGGTGGGCTGAGGGCGGCGACGCTTGCCTTCCAGAAGGTCGTCGCTTCCGGTCCGCCAGTGGAGGCCGATTATCGTCTGCCGCAGCTGGAAACGACCACGCCCGAGCAGCTCTTCTTCCTCGCCTACGCCGGAAACTGGTGCTCCGCCTACCGGGCGGAAGCGCTGGCCCGTCACCTGGCGCACAACCCCCACCTGCCGGGCGTCTACCGGACGAATGTCCCGCTGGCCAACTCAGAGGCCTTTGCCCGGGCCTTCAGCTGTCCCCCGAATGGGTCGCCGATGAATCCGCAGAGGAAGTGTCGCCTCTGGTGAAAAAAAGAGGAAAAAGAAGTTTTAATTTTTGTTAGCAAGATTTTTTTAAGTTGTTGTTCAAGTCAAGTCAGAGTCTTGCTAATCTCAAGAGTAAACTAACCCGGTTTTTTATTTGCTTTTCCGCTGAATCATCTGTTTGAAGGCCATCAAAATGTAGCCAAAGTAGATGAAAATGAACTAGAAAATTGAAGTGTAGAAACTTTGTTATTACAAGTGGAAATCGGTAAAAAACGACAAGTTTTCATCATCATCATCATCATCACCTCCAGGACTGAACCAATGGTGACCGGACTCATTGGTCCCATGCTGACGGCCACTTTTGGTCCAAAGGAAAGCCGGTTAAAGAGGTCATCGTACTTTAGCTTCAGCTTCAGCCAAGACGACCTGCTACAGCCAGTCTGGTAACTACTCTTCAGCTGAAAGTTGTTCACCCACTTTTTTGGGGAGTGGAAAACCTACGAATTTTTAAGCATTCAAAATATGAGAAAGATTTAACTTTTTTTCAAGTTTGTTACCTTGTGCCCATGCGCCAGCGGGCCTAGAACGATGACCAGCGCCGCCGTCTGAATGGAGAGCACCGTCGCCGTGAGCAGGTGGTCGATGGCGTCCTGCCGGGTGAAGGTCCACCGTCGAATGGCGTAGATGTGAATTGGTCTAATTGGGAAATGGTAATTAGAGTATTCATTGATTACTGAAACAAAAAAGTAATTTTTGTCGCTCATTTTCCTACATCATAGTCATCAGAAAAGCATAAAGTGCTCCCCCGAAAAGTTCCCTGCTCCCCTGAAAGACAAAGAAGCAGATGCGATTGTGGTCGCGCAGGAACTGACTGAAGATGAGCCTTTGATGGGTGTTTAGCTGGTTTTTTCCATCAAAATCCTTCAGCTTCCTCTTTGCCTGGGCATCAATCTCCAGCAGGTGCACCACGTAGACGACCACGCCCATGAGGGAGCAGTAGGCGAAGAAGAGCGAGCTGCGAATCATTCGCATCAGGCAGTAGCCAAAGAGGGCAAACTCCAGGCTGAGGAAGGTGAAGGTGAGGAGGTAGTAGGGACTGTCCTTGAACGGGCGCAGCATTGGCGGACTGAAGAAGGCGTAGTAGAGGGCGATGACCAGACAAAGGACGTACTGCAGAGGAGCAAAAACGGTGTCAAGGCACAATTCAGCAAGGAGAGTCAGTCGACGAACTCGAGGCGACATGCGAGGAAAGGCAGTCAGCTGGTGACGGTAAAAGGCAGTTCGGTTGAGGTTCTTCATGTACAGTTGCATTTTTAGTTTGACAATCCAAGCTAGAAATATTTTTTCAATTACAAATCGAGAAAAAAGCTTTTGCAAAAGTCTACTCCCATCACTTTTGGAACGATTTTTCAGCACTTCCTTGCGTCTGCTCTCCTCAAACACTTTGCCCAGTGCTGAACCGGTTAACTTTGCCCGCCAGTACGCCTCCTGGTGCCGTACAGTGAGCTGGTGCCAGAAACGCCAGGTTGCCTTGCTTACATCTAGCCAGAGAGTCAATTTCAGCTGACTGTAAACGTTAAAAAGCTCTCCCAGAAAGATGGCCGTCGGTACGAAGGCGTCGTACTTGAAGCGATATTGGTGGAAGAAGAAGCAGAAGGCGTCATTGGCGCAGATGGCCTCAAACAGCCGTGGGTAAGTGCTGCTGTTTTCCCCCCAGAGGAAGAAAGCAACCTCCAGGTAGTGGAAGGAGTAGATGAAGAGGAGCAGGTCAAGGTAGAACGCGTACTTGAAGGCGCGGGAGTTGTGCTGCTCAATCAGCTCCTTGGTGAAGTAGTAGCTGAAGTGGGTGAACTTTTTCAGCTCGTACATTTTAAATATTTTTTAAATTTTGAGTATCTGTCTGTTTGTGTGTGTGAAGCGGTAAATGTTTCGAGAAATTGCAATTTATATATTTTGAGTACTGGGTACTTGGTAATAATAAACACACCAAATGATTAATTGTAAAATGTGTCAGAAAAGTTTTTGCATTTTTACTGCTGGTCCACTTTTTCCTTTTGCATTTTATTTTGCAACAAAAATTATTGTTGTGTCTAATAAAAATTTTATAAAACTCAAAAAATGCAGTAAAAATGTTTTTTTGTAAAAGTTTGTAAAGGTATAAAAAAAGTTCTAATGAACAGGCTTACTAACAATGCTTATAAAAAAGAATAAAATCAGTCAGTTATTAATTTTTTTGTTAGTTTTCTCACTGAAGTTTCTCTAAAACTCTTTCCAGCCTTTTCCTGGTTAACAGCCTCTCTCCTTCGCTTCTATCACTTTTTGTTTTTGTCGATCTCCAATTCCCGACTAAACAAATCCTTTTCCCAGCTTCATTGAACAGCAAGCAGTTACCTCCTTTGGAAGTTACTCTATCAAGCCAAACTCTTTTCTGTTCAAGACCTTTTTTACCCTTTGCTTAAGGATGTTTTCTCAATCTATGAAGATGAACTCCTCCTTGATCAGCCTGGCGCTGGTCATCCTTGCAGTCAGCACTGCAATCACTGCCACGCCCCTCAAGAATGAAACGGCCATCACCCCCAGCACCTCCTCTTCAACTACCCAAGGCGTGATCGATATCAACACTACCATCACCCTCAACACCACCAGCACGCCCCCTCCTCACTTCGACTGGGACATCGCCGGCCACCTTCTCGCCCAACGCAATCTGACCATTGAGCAGTCTTTCGAAGCGAAAGAGAAGATGGAGCAGGAGCAGGAGCAGGAGCAGGCAAATGTTCGACGGTGCCGCCGCTTTCCCCTCAGCAAGTCAGGCCACTGCTCGGTGGAGATTGCCCTCACCGGAACGAATCTCACCGCCGAAACGGTGGCCCTGTGGACGGCCCGCCTCCACCGCTTCTCCCTCAATCAGTTGGCGAACGATGATTCGGCCGATGATGATGATGATGATCAGTCCTCCAGTCTGCAGGAGGAGGAGGGGTCGCTGCACAAGGTGTTCAAGTTTCTGGCCTGCCTGAGGCAGAACTCCAACAACCTGGTCAAGGGGGCGGACGCCCGGTTGAAGAGCTGTGTCCAGTGGATTGACGCCCTCCGACGGGTCAAGCGCCAGTGAGGCTGTCTCAGATTCAGCTGCACAATAGTTCCAAAGCAAATGCTCCCGTTTTTTTCCCTTCTTTTAAGAGCCACAGTTGCTCACTTTTTATCTAACCCCTTTTTTATTATCTTCTCTTTTCTAGTAGTATTTTATTGTCCAGCAGGATCTTATCTTCTGATTTGATATTTGAGTATGTTAGCATTTGCATGATTAAAAGGTTGTTGAAGTAAAAAGTGAGGGTGGTGGTGATTGATGGTTTATTTTCAACAAGAACATTGGTGTAGTAAAAAGGCAACAAACTTGAAAAAAAACATCAAATTTATTGCTAAACTGATGAACTGTGTTAGAAGTTCTAAAAATTACCTTTTTTGACAATACTTTTCAAAGGGAATAACAGAGGTTGTAGTTGAAGTGCTACCGGTCACGCTTCTAGCGCAAGTTATCTCCTGCTACCCAGCCAGCCACCATCTGGTTGTTTATCTACCTCCTTCCCTTGCCTTTATCCCCCCTTGCCTCTTGTCGAACTTTGATTGCTGACTACGCAAAGCCCTCTTCTCTCTCTCACCCCTCTTGAACACCCAAGCAACCTCCTCTGGAAGTAGCTCTCCACTGAACCTCCTTTTTCTCCTGTTCAAGAACCTTATCTACCTACCTACCTTCTCTCTGAAGATGTCTTCCTTCTCTCTTCTGCTGAAGAAGAACTTTCCTCTGATCAGCCTGGCGCTGGTTATCATCGTCGCGCTTGGCGCCCTCAACCTGGCCGCGCCCATTCCCACCAACTCCAAAGCGGCCATCAAGAACAACAACAACAGGGCTGCTGCTGCTTCCGCCGCCGCCACCACCGGTGTGGCCTCTCGAAGTACTCCGAAGAAGAGCACCAAGAAGAAGGCAGACACAGCCAAGCCCAGTAGCATCCATTCCGCCTTCTCCGTGGCTGCCGTTAGTGCGCGCATCTCTCGATCGAACCTGACCATCGAGGAGTGGGTCAGGACTAAGAGCATTCAAGTAGGAAACCCCTCTTTTCTACTTACTAGAAAATAAATTTAATAATTTCACACGCTGATTTTTAACCTGTTCCTCTTCTTCTAGCCCGACATCGACGCCCTCGCCATAAGCTTCGCGCTGATTCCCGACCTGATCGGCGAACTGAACGCCAGCGTTCCGCGGTACAGCTTCCTCTTTCCATGGGACGTCGCCGAGCTGCCGAAGGACCGCAGCTCCTCCTGGGACCTGCTGATGGGCTTCCTCCGCGATTACCCTCAGCTGTGCGACGCCTTCACGAACACCTCCGCCTACGTGAGAACGCCCCCATGTCTGCAGCGCTATGTCAGTACCAATCTACCATTTTCTCCGGTCACACTTTTTTCACTGTGTTTTCTTTTTTCCTCAATTTCCTGCAGCACCTGGAACCCCGGCAGAAGCATATTGATGACCGTAAGGGGGGAATCTAGAATATGCTCCATAAGGAAGGTATTAATTATAATGTTCTCTCTCCTTTGAAGGAACCCCCTGGATGTGCCGCACCACTCCTTTCGCCCCTGCCTGCTCGGCGAGCATCGCCCTCATCGGCACCGGCCTCAAGCACCAGTCGGTAGAGATGTGGGAACGACGAATGTTTCAATTTGGCAACTACGTGACAGATGTCGCCATTAACCAGACCACTCGAATGGTGGGCACTGAGGAGGCCAGCTCCTACTGGTACGTCTTCTGTCTGAAGAGTAACGCCGCCGACGACTTGGGCCTGCGAAAGTGCCTCGACAATGTCGTCCGGTTCAGAGGCATCATCCAGTAAAGAACGGAAGAAGAGGAGGAAGAGGATGAGAAAGTGAGAATGTGCCCCCTCGAATGCATCATCCTTTTCTCGAGAGCACATTGTTTTCCTCTAGTGTTTACCTAATTAGTTTTCTCCTATCTTTTTTATTTATCTATTTATTTATCTTACCTCTGATCAGCTTTTGATCTAAATTTGAATATTACATTAGCATGAATTTGCAGAAGAATGAAATGATCTTTTTTTACCTCTGTAGTGAAATGTTGAAAATGTGTATCATTTTCAAACACAGTTGAAAAACTTTACAAAAATTGAACTGTTTTTGGTGAGTTCTAAAAAACCGGTTTTTCTCTAACAATGCTTTTCAAATGATATACAACAGGTTGTAGTTAAAATGCTACAAGTCATGAAGTTATCTTCTGCTACCCAGCCAGCCACCATTTGGTTGTCCACCTATCTCCTTTGCCTTGATAACTCTTTGCCTTGCCTTGTCGAACTCTGATTGCTGACTACGCAAAGCCCTCTTCTCTCTCTCTCTCTCACCCCTCTTGAACACCCAAGCAACCTCCTCTGGAAGTAGCTCCACTGAACCTCTTCTTTCTCCTGTTCAAGAACCTTATCTACCTTCTCTGTCAAGATGTCTTCCTCCTCTCTTCTGCTGAAGAAGAACTTCCCTCTGATCAGCCTAGTGCTGGTCATCATCGTTGCGTTTTCCGCCCCCTTTTCCCTGGCCTCGCCCACCACCACCACCACCACAACCGAACTACCGGCCATCAACAGCACTGATGTTGCTGCCATCACCACCACCACGGAAAGCTTCTACGATTTTCTCGTTCGAGTGGCCTTCAGCAATACTCCAAGTAGTGGCACAACAGAAGCAGTCACGCCTCCCAGTAACTCCCTCAGTTTCGGCATCCTCTCACCGAGTGGGCGCATCGCTCGATCGAACCTGACCATCCCCGAGTGGGTCAGGACTCAGAGAAAGGTAAAACCGTTTTTGTTTGTTTGTTTGTTTGTTTGTTTGTTTATTCCAGAGAAATAAAGAAATCTCACTTTTCTCTGTACCTCGCCCCCCCCCCCAGCCCGACGTCGAGGCCCTCGCCATAAGCTTGTCGCTGATGCCGGAGATTCGCAGCGAACTGAACTCCAGCGTTTCACGGTACAACAGCTTGGGCTGGTGGGACGTCTACGAGCTGGAGCTGGACAACACCGCTCCCTGGGATCTGCTGATGGGCTTCCTCCGGGAGTACCCGCAGATCTGTGACGCCTTCACGAACACCTCCCACTACGCGAAACTGCCCGCCTGCCTCAACCGACTGGTCAGTACTACCTTTATCAGATCTTTGTTTTTAGATGATTATACTTACCCGATGTTCAACCTTCTCCCCCCCCCTCTTTTCCTCCAGTACTTGGAGCCCCGGAAGAAGCTTATCGAAGACCGTAAGATGACTTGCAAAAAAATTGAAAAAATGTTTTGAAAATTTTTATTTTTCATTTTTATTTTTTTTTCTTTGAAGGAACCCCCTGGATGTGCCGCACCTCGCCCTTTGCCTCTGCCTGCACCGCACAGAAGGCCCTCCTCGGCACTGGCCTGAAAGAGGCGGTGGTGGAGATGTGGCAGCGACGAATGCGGGCCTTTAGCCGCTACCAGCGAGAGGTGGCCCCGGTGCAGGCCAGCCGACTGGTGGCCACGGAGGAGGCCAGCTGCTACTGGTACGTCTTCTGTCTGAAGGTGAACGCCGCCGACGATGCCGGCCTGCGAAAGTGCCTCGACAGTGTCGTCAAATTCGGAGGCCTAATCCACTGAACGGAGGAAGTGAGAGGAAGAAGAAGTGTGAGAATGTGCATCATCCTTTTCTCGAGAGCACATTGCTTCCTCTAGTGTGTTTGTGTCTTAATCAGATTTTCTCCTATCTTTATTTATTTATTTATTTCCCCCGGATCAACTCTTGATCTGAATTTGAATATTATCAGCATGAACTTAGAGTGAATAAAGCCTCCTTACCACTACAATGAAGCCTACATTAGCAACAAAAAATTTTTTTTAAGACACGTCACTCATTTGAACATGCTCAAAACTGCTCAATAGGTCAGTAACACGCCAACATTCCAGCAAAAGTATTTTTTTTATTAATGATCACCAAACACTGAATGAAAAAGGGAGGGGGAATGAATGAGAACATGCAACCAAATGTGGTCGGATAACAAACAGAAAGCAACGGCTCTTCAGCTATTTCCTAAAAAGGACCAGCAGGCGGCGGCGGTCGAGGCGGCGGCTGTGCACCAAACTGTTGCTGAAGTTGTTGTTGCGGTTGCTGCTGTTGTTTTCCGGAGGCCCCAAACTGATTGGGCGTCTGGTAGATGACCACCTGCACCGGTGGTGGCTGACTTCCGGTTTGAGGTGGTGGCGGCGGTGGTGGTGGCTGCTGGGGACCTTGCTGAAGAGGAGGCCCAGGAGGAGGAAAGTTTCCGCCCACCATTGAATTTGGTTGCATCTGTTGCTGCTGGGGTGTTCCATTGTTAGCTGAAAGTTGGAAAGGAACTCGAGGGGGCTCCATTTGAGCAGGAGGAGGAGGAGGATAAAGATTGGCCGGTTGCTGCCAATGCTGCTTTGGCTGCAGCTGAAAGGAGCCGCCTCGGGCGAAAGGGTCCGCCCCGGGGGCGTCAGTGTGCAGGGGCGTGAACGTGGTTGGTGGATTTTGTTGTTGTTGAGGAGGCGGCTGCAGCGGCGGCTGCTGCTGCTGAAGTTGCTGGTGAAGTTGAAAGGGTTGTGGTGGCGGTTGTTGAAGAGGTTTATCTTCAACAGCAGCAGCCGGCGCAGACATCGGCAGCGCCGCCCTGAACCACGGATCAGCAGCAATCGCCTCAAAAGCGGTTCGCTCCTGAGGGCCGGCCTTGAGCAGGCCGCTGAACCAGCCCTTAGCCTCGGGGGAGAGGTTTCGAGCTCGGCCCAACGCCCCCTCAATGGCCAGCGGCACGTCGACCGCCGAACTGACCTCGCCGTACTTCACCGGAAAGGCGCGCGTGTTGGCGAAGAAGAAGGTCGCCCCGAAGGACCACACCTCGGCGGGGATGGGGTTGTAGAGGTCATTGCCGATACCTCCATTAACTCCTCCATTTCCTCCTCCACCTCCTCCCAGGCCAAAAACCTCCGGCGCAAAGAAGTTGTAGCAGCTGGCGTTGCTGGTCGCCTTCGCCCGCTCCTTCTCCTGCACCGCCATCAGCCGTACAGTGCTGGTGACCACATCGTAGTACAGGACTGAATCCCGGAAAGAACTGAGCTTGGCCACCGTCTTCTCCCCGTCCTCCGGCGAGACCGTCAGCAAAATGTGCTTCGGACTGATAGACCGGTGGACGATCCCCGAGTCGCCCAAAAAGTCCATTCCACTGTAGATCTGCCCCGCCCACTCGCGCATCTGCTTCTCCGGCACGTAGACGCGGTTGCTCTTCAGAAAGTCCCGCAGGTTGCCGTGAAGTGCCAGCTCTGCCCGTTTGGCAAAAAGATTTGATTAAATTTGACCATTTTTAAAAACTAAAGAAGTTTTACCCTGAAAGATGACCACCCGCCCGGCGTCATCGAAGAAGATGTCGTAGGTGGCGATGCAGCCGGCGGACCGTTTTCCAATGTACTTCAGCACCTTCATGTAGGAGCTGCGGCGGGCGTCGATGCGAGCGGCCGGCTCGTAGACCCGCGCTATCAGCGGCTGGTCGGGCAGTTGGCGGCCATTGCTGGCGAGGTAGATGTTGGAGTAGGTGCCCGCGAAGAGGCTGCTCTCCACGTCGATGCTGTACTCGAAGAAGTCAGGGTGGTCGGTGTCCCGGGCCGAGACGGAGCGGCTGATCGTCTCCACGGCTCGCTTCACCGCGCCGTGGTGGGCCTTGTCCGCCGGGAAGCGACTTAGGTTGATGTACGGCATTGAAGTTTGAAGTGGGGCGATGAAAGTGTTGTGAAAGAGGGGTGAAAGTGATGACTGTACAGTTTGTAACTATGACGTGTGGAAAAAACTGAATGTCACACAGAAGGAAAAAGAACTTTGAGTGCAAAACCAAACATGAGAGGGACAAGTTAGAGAACTTTTTTTTTGTTTTTTAGCCGCCAGTTTTTTTTGCTGCATGATGACGCTAACAACTACCCAGCTTGTTTTGTTCTATTTTTTTCCTACATTAAAAATCAATTGATTTACAACGTTCATTAACTTACATGTAAATTTTAAAATTGGTAAAAGTAAAAGAGTTGTAAAAAGCTTAAAAATATTTAGAGTACATTGTTAGTACATTTACTAAATAACTTTAAAATAAAATCAATATAAAACAATGTTGCACATATTGAAATCACCGGCTCTATATTCTTTGGTAAAAACTACCATTTTCTTGTAAGCAATTAAACAAAAATTTCAAAATTTTTAGCATATTGCCCACTTTAAAAGTGACTTGTGGGTTCATTTCCTAAACGTTTCTCCAAAATAGAAACCATAAAACTGATTTTATATGTTTAAAAATAAATTTAGCAAAATTAAGTTTAGCACTGACACAACTAATTGCCCACCCACTCTCCATAAAAGCATTCAATAGGCATCTGAATACTTTCCAGTTTTTATAACACTAAAATAAAAAAACATAAAACCAAAATAAAAAAAATGAACACTGCAAAAGAGAAAATAAGCTCACTGCAATTGACACTGCTGTCCATCTCCACCAAGTATGTGACCAGAATGAACGAAACTGGCGAGAGCCGAAAATCAAGGCCGGGCATCGGCACCACCGCCCTCTACATCCTCTACCTGAGCGTCCTTTGCGTGCGAATAGTGATCAATGCGCTCATCTACAACTGGCCTGACCTCTTCTCCGACGCCTACTTCACCTACGACCTGTGGTCGGGCTTCCTGGGCCCCTCGCGGATGAACCTGATGGACGGCAACCTCTGCCTGGTCCTCTGGCCGGCAACCGTCATCATCATCTTCCTCCACTGTACGGTCACCTTCTACCGCCGACTTCAGCTGACCAGCTTTGCCTTCCAGCTGATCGTCTCCAATCGAGAGTGTTTTTGGCAACTTAATCCGCATTTGAATTTAAAAACGCTGATGAAAATTGTCTGGAAAAACGATCCACGCCAGTTGTCGTTGATCAAGTTGTTCAGCCGTCGAAAATTATCACACTTTCCGCATCTTCCTCACTCTGCTCGCTGTCAGGCGGTGCTCCTCTCGCAGGTGCTAGACATTCTGATCGCCTGCTTTGTCGCTCAGTTTGCCCTCTTCTGTCTCTTTGGCGTCTTCTACTACTTCGCCTTTCTGCTGTGGCCATTCTACAGCCTGCTTGAAAGCCTGGTCATCATCTTCGACGTGTCGATGATCTTCTACGCCGTCTGGCACAGCACCAACATCTTCCTCTACCTGGTGCACGTTTTCCATGTGGTGCTCTTCGTTCTGGTTGCCCAGCAGCGGGCGATGAATGCAAGGTTAAAGAGGAGAATCAGCCTTCTGACTAAAACAAGCAAAAAATCCAGTTCAAAGTTGGCCGCCTTGCTGAACCAGTACAACAGCTGTCACTTTCATTTCATCCGCTCTCTGCTGATCACCAACCGCGAGTATATTTCCACCTTTCTCTGGCTCTTCTTCTGGACGATGTTCCCCCTGAATACCTACTCTCTGGCTACGGTCACGTTGAGAAGTGTTCCGCTCAGTGTGAAGATGCTCCTCCTAGTAAACAGTTCACTGCAAATCGGCAACGCTACTTTGGCCATTTTTCCCATGCTCAAAACTGTGAGTCCGGTTAACAGTGCCAGTCGGTACTTCCACTGGGCCCAGCCTCATCTGAATGTGTCGCAAATTAACCTAAAAATAAAACTGCTCACCTACTATGACGTGCTGACCATTGGCGAGAAGATCGCCTACACTGTGGGCGTCTTCGGTCATGTGACGCCCAAGGCGCTCTTTGAGGTACTTGTAAAAAAATTTGCTTAATGTTTACTCTTTTTCATTATTTTTTTTATTTTAGTTTTATTTTTTCTACAGTGGCTACATTCTCTACAGTTTTAGCCTGATTATTGGATTGTAGCCTGAATTGATTTCAGCGGAAAAAAATTAATTTAATAACAAACTATAAGTAATTAAAAAATAATTGCAACAAATGTTTTAATTTTTTTTGTTTGCTTAAACCTTTGAATTCAAAGTTTTTTAAACAGTTTATACTTTTAGTCTAATACTTGAAAGTAACTCTATGTCAAATTAATCAATTTTTTCTAGTATTTTCTAACATTCAAAATTTTTATTATTTAAAGAACAGTTTTGTGAAAAAAGCAAAAGTTATTGCCCCGTTCAGTTTGTGTACTTTTTACGTGCATTTTTAAATTTAAAATTTTATTGTATTTTTAATTGTATTTTAAAATAAAAAAGTAATTATTAAAGTAGCGGCTCGGGCTAGTACCGATGCACTAACAAAGTCAATATTTTGTTGAATTAGTAAGAAAAATGTTTTAATTGCTAAATAATGAGTTACACAACTGAAAAAAAACTAAAATCATTATAAAATGTAAAGTTTTTTTACAAAAAAAACAAAAATTCGTTTTAAATTAACCACAAAAAACAAACTTAGAACCAAAACAGAAATGAAACTTCGCTCTCTACCACACCTTCTCTATCTAGCGTTCATCGACAACTGTACCTACAAAAACCTGCCAGAGTGGGCCACTTTCAACCATCGGCTAGTTGATCTTCCTGAAGACTGCCCCGAGGCAACTGCCTTTCGCCTCCTCTTCTGGACTCTATTTCTCAGCACCCTGCAAATGGCGGCTCGCTTTGCCGTGGCCAGCCACTTCACCACCACCGCCTACATTGCCCACCACGAGTACCTGCTGACCATCGTGGAGGACGGACAGAGGGCGGACAGCAGCTTCCACCGGTGCATTGCGCTGATGCACATCTCAGCGTTGAACATGCTGGTGCAGCTGTACGGTCGGCCAGTGGCCGTCCTGAAGCCGGTCTTTGAGCAGGTGTACCGCCTGGTCGTCACTCACTGGAACTTCTTTTGGGCGCAGAACCGAAAACTTAGAAAGCAAAAGTTTGAAGTGAAAAAGCCGTTTTCTAAAAAATGCACATTTGGACATTTGAAGCACTACTATGAAGTGGTGTGGGCACTCTTTACTGGTTTAGGAATTACTACCACCAAAAAATCTCTCTTTTGGCCGCCCATCTCTCGCCGATCTGTTGGCCAAATAGTACTGCTGCAGGCGGTGGTTATGGGCACTAAAAGTGCTTTCTTCTTCTGTGAAAGTATGTTGCTCCAAAATTTGCTGACTTTTTAATCCACTCAAACCGAAATTTTTTGTTTCTAGAAATCTTTACAGCGCCATTTTTTATTCTTGGCTTCATGAAGGAGGCCCCCAATTTGACCGGTCCACTTGACGTCAGCATTGCCCTGCTTGACTTTGGCGTCAGTTTCTTCTACATCTACGCGCACAATCAGCTATTCATCAGCTGCGCCGGCAGCCTGATCCTCCTCACTCGACTCTACAGCGGCCAGCTGGGTGAACTGCTTAGAGGCATTCAACAGGTGGCCAGTGCTGCAAAGAGAGCCAAAAAGCACCAACAAATGTCTAACGTTTTGTGTCAAAAAATAGACTGCTTCCTGGCCGGCCACACCTCTGTAGTCTGCACCCTGCTGAAGATGGACGGCCTGATCATCTCCAACGCCTGCTTCATCTTTCACATCTGCCACCTGTACGCCCACTGCTACCTCATCAACCTGCTCATCTACCGAAAGGTCTACATCACCGAAAAATTTATCTACGCGGCGCTGGTCGCCGCGCAGACGCTGATGACCACCGCAATGGGCGTCACCTTCAGCAACACTAGTCAGGCGATTCATCGACCGTCGCGCACTTTTATTGCACTTCAGTTGGCCGTTACTAATAAAACCTCCAAAACAAAGCAAAACAATCGCTCGTTACTGCACTGCCAAATTCGCCTAGAGCGAGCCGTTTCGCTGTTTCACGTCAAGGAGAAGCACGGCCTCTCTCTAGGGCCATTGGGCGTCTTCACGCAGCTCAGCATTCTTGAGCTGGGGCTCTCCTGCCTGGGCTACTACCTGATGGCCAATCAGGTGATTAGAGAGCGCGTTTGATGAACGAAAGAGTTTTACTTGATTTATTTTATGTATTTCACCGTACTGTTTAACAACGCAATAAAATGCCTGTAAAAGGCAATGCAAAAAACAAAACACATGTTTACGTCAACAGCGAGCATTGATTTGACGGTAATGGTATTCTCCCCGTTTTTTGGTCGTACATTAAAAAAATTTAGAAAAAGCTAATTGCACAGTGTGTACTGCAAGTTGTGCGTGAGACGCTGCAAACAAAATTTGATTATGCTCAACTGCAAAAAAAACTCATTTTTCACTTTTATATAACGAACCTATAATGAATGCCAAATACTTATTTTATGTACTGAATGGTAGTTCGGCGAATTGTGCCCCGGTGTTTTCCAGTTTTCTAAAAATATTTATAAAACTTTGTTGCATTTTTATAAAACTCATTGCAATAAAAAAACTATTTTAAAAATGCCTCAAACAACTTGCTTTCAAAACTGCAGTAAACTTTTGAGCCTTAGCCTTGGGAAACTTCACCTAAGAACACTAATGAACTTCTCCACCAACTACATCAGCCAAATGGTGGACACCAGCCAATCATCAACTTCTCGAATGAGCATCTTCTTCATTTTAGTGTACTACCTCTACCTGGTCACCTTCATACTTCGCCTGCTGATCACCTCAGTTCTGCTCAACAATCAAAACTGTTTTTGTCTGATTGAGCAGTACACCTCCTTTGACCTGTTCATCGGCTTCCTCCTCCACCTGAACATCCTCGATCGGTACAACGTCCTCGCACTGTGGCCCATTTGGGTTCTCCTCATCTACTTCGACTACACCGTACACTTCAGCTGTGGCCGGAAGTGCTACTCTCTTGCCTATCAGCTGATTGTCACCAACAAGTTGCACTTTTTTGAGCTCAACTTTGTGAGCTGGAAAAAGATGGCCTTCGAATTGGTCAGCTTTTGGCGGCACAGCGAAACAGTTCGAGTCACCAGTCGACCGCTGACGGCCTTCGAATCACTTCAGCCCTCAATTCGACGGCGAGCAGCCCTTCTCTCATTTTCTTTTGACTTCATCTTGGCGTTCAGCTTCTACTTTTGCACACTCTTCTTTGCCCTGGCCAATTCGTACATCTACGTGTACTTTATCTTGGACTTTTACCCATTTGAAGAAGGACTGCTAATTATCGCTGAAGTGACGCTGCTGGAGTACGCCACCTGGCACAGCTGCAAGATCTCCTTCTTCTTCGAGCACCTCTCCAATCTGCTCATCTACGTTCTGACCGCCCAGCAGGCGTTCTGGGTGGGGCGGCTGAAGAGGTTGCTAGAAAAACAGATCAAGTGCTCTTCTGATAAGCAAATCTTATTTTCTCAGCGTCGTCTAGTTCGCTTCCTCACCGCCAAGTTCCTTCCAAACCATCGATCCTTTCTAAGCAGCCTAGTGCAAGCGAATCGCGACCTCGTCTCCACCTACTACTTCTTCAGCCTGGTGACCATCTTTCCCTTCAACGCCTACACGCTGACGATGATATTACTGAAGGAGATGTCCACCAGTCTGCGGCTGCAGTTCACCGTCTACGTCTTCATGGAGGACTTCTTCCTCCTGCTCGCCCTTCGACCGGTGATCACCGCGGAGCGGGCAATGAAAACAGCCGGCCACCAGCTGAGTCGCTCGAAGGCCTACCTGCCGGGCAGCTCTAGAAACTCAAGGGGGAATATTCGCCTCAAGGTGAAGCTGGATGAGATTGCCCGGCTGAACTTTGCCTTCACCGCCGGGTCTTTTGGCTCGATAACGACCAACTCCGTCTTAAAAGTAAAGTGAACGATTTTTGTTGTTGTTGTTGTTGTTGATTTAACTTCACTGAATTAACAGTTAAATTTTTGTTTGCAGTTCATCTTTGTCTACGCCGGCTTCATGATGTTCTTTTGGGGCAATGCCTTTGTCAAAATGTAAAACTAACGCCAGTTAACTTTTACTGATACCAAATTAACTTTAATTTGGTGTAGCAAAATTTAAACAAAGTCATTTTTTAAATTATTTGTACTAGGTACACAGAAACTTCATGCAATAAATTTTAATGTCAAAGCTAACTGAAACTAGCACAGAACTGGCAGTGAACTTCTTGTGTCGTAATTTTTTCATTTCATGTGTAATAATAAAAAACAAACTAAAAAATTGATTTGAAACAAGTCATGCATTTTTAAAATTCAAAACTTTTTGCTTAAAGTTAAACTAATTTTTTGTACTAAAAATAATTTTGGTATTCTCTAAAGAGAGAAAAAACAACTTACCCAGTTATGACAGAGTTGTAGAGAAGCTTTGTGTGTCTTGAACTGCACATCTGATGAACTGAGGATTCCGCATTCTGAGAAGACAGTTTCCCACTTTGTACAGTTGTTTTTCACTTTGTACAGAAACAAAAAGTATAAACTCGGGCGCCAAAAAATTTGTTTCTTTTTCCCCATCAGGAGCTTCGCAATGCAATTCAATGAATCGCACTCAACAGTTCACTTCCCTGGCTTTCTGTTGGACAGACGGCGACTGCAGAGTGCTCTTACGTTGGCAGGCAAGTGCACTCACAGTGCACTTTTTTTCTGCTTTCTGCTTTCTGTTCTGTTCTATCTGCTGCTGCTGCTGTCTGTCCACGCATTGCACGTGTAGTGCGGCTGCTTCTGCTGCTGCTGCAGCTGCAGCTGCTCCTACTGCCACTTGCCTCCAGAGGACACACCGAGTGCCAGCACTCATTTGTGCACACTCACCGCACAGCACAGCACAGCACAGACAGCACAAACAGACGGCACAACAGCACACTCACCGACACCGACTCTGATTTCATCAGATTGACGAACACATTTAGAACCCTTGGATGCTCAAACTCTCTCTCTCTCACCCCAAGGAATCTAAGGAATCGACGCACATCGACGACCATCGACGACCAAAGATTGACTCGATTCATCCCATCACCACCTCCATCACCTTCATCACCATCACCTTCACCTTCTTCCACTGATGGACGACCTGTCAATCTGCAGCGCCGGCAGTGACGACAACTCTGATGACGACTCGGACCACGATGAGGGCGATGACGAAGATGAAGATGAGGACGAGGAGGAGGACGAACAGATCAAGGACAGCGACTACGAGAGCTCCGATCAGGAGGAAGGGGAGGGCGATAGCGAAGAAGACAGAAGATGCGGCGATCGAGCTGTTGGAGCCGGCGAAGAGCCGGTCCAACGCAAAAGCCACAACACAGGTAGAGCCGGTGGTGACCAAGAAGCCAAAGATGATCACCTGGTGGCCACATCGGTGGCCTCGGCCACCGCCGCCCTGGCCAACTGTAGCCTCGAAGACGGGGGAGAACCGCTATTATCAAATCACAAGAACGCCAACAACAACCGCAGCATCGATGGCAGCAGCAGCAAACTGCAGAAGGTAAACAAACTTTCGCAGTACGTCCCCTACTCAGCCCAGCTCGAATCGACCCGGATTCAGCTGTGGACTAACCTAAAGGCGCACCACTGCGAAGCCAGCGTCGCCCAGGGCGTCCAGCTGGAGCGGTGGATCTACGCCTGCAACCAGTAAGTTCATCTCTCTCAGAGAAAAAGCTTATCAACTTATCAATTTTTTCTAGATATCTAACCGCCTTCGGCCTCGCCTTCACCAAAGCCGACCACATCATGCTGATCCGGCTGTGCTGGACGTCGCTGGTGGCCACCGAGACGGACTACCGCATCATGAAGATGCTGGCCCATCTTCTCGGGCGACTGCTCAAGTACGTCATCTTATCAACCTTATCAACTTTCCTTATCACCACTAATGCTCACCTTCCTCCTCATTTCCTAGACTGCCCTCGCTGATCACCCGCTCCGAGCTTCAGCTCAACTGGCGAGAACTCTTCACCCTCGTCGAGCGGGTCAACCACAACCGGCACGTCCGCAAGCAGACCCTTTACCTCGACTCGGGCCTGCTGGGGACGCTCACAAACCTCGTCTCCGCGGCCTCCTTCTACTTCAGCCCCGAATCAACCGGGGAGATGCTCGCCGAGTGGGGCGACTACCTCTGCATCTACTCGAACAAGTTCACCCGCTACCTCTACCTGCTGATGCTCTTCCTCCCACTGCACCTTCCACCCTCGGAACATCACCTCGGCTGGAAACTGTGGTTCGAGGAGATGATGGCCCTCTGGACGGCCCTGCCCACCCAGGACACCAGCCACCACTACAACTACTTTCTCTACCTCTTTAGCAGCCTAGCTAAAAGCGCCTTCGGCTACATCGACTGGTCACCCCATCTTCCGGCCATTCTTCAGCGGGTGAAGAAGCGCCTCAACTGCAAGACGGCCACCGACCTGGAGCTGACGATGGCCGCCAGCTGGTTCGTCTACTGTATAAGCCCCCGGAACGACTTTCTCGCCACCCTCAAAGCCTACTTCAAGTTTCGCTTCGTCAACCACAAGCGGGTGGTCTGCTACCTGTTGGGCAAGTTCATCCTTCGTTTAAAATTTGAACGTCGCCACTCCCGGAAGCGGGGTAGCCCTTCCTTCTGGTACGACCACACCCCGGCCGAGCATCGTCTGACACCGGAGCTGATCGCCGACTTTTCCGCCTGGATGTGCGAGCAGTTTGAGAAGATCACCTTTGCCGACTTTGAGATTGAGCACCTCTACAACCTCAGCCTCCTCTGCTCGCCGGAGCTGAGCGCCCAGGTCTGGCGGCGCCTGGCCGTCGCCGAGGAGCGGCCCTTTGAGCCGGACCGCCTCAAGCACGCCCTCTCCCTCTTCGCCGTCTCGCTCTTTCCCATGGTCACCGATGCGGCGGTGGGGCCCTGCCACCGGGCGCAGGTCATTCCCGTCCTCTGTGGACTGCTCCGCTCGGTGAACACCAACGACCATACGCTGGCCTTCCTCCACCTCTTTGCCATTCGCTCCATCGTCATTATGGGCATTCCGCTGGAGGACTGCTCGAAAATGGGAGACATTGAAGGTTTGAGCGAGGAATCGAGGAAGCTGCTGAAAGATTCAGTGCAGCTGGAGGCCTTCCCCGACGCCTTCCTCGACCTCTGCCTGGCCATCCTCGACTGCAACAATGACGACCTGTTTCGGGTGAGCGCCAAGGGCATCATGGTGCGGAACATCATCTTCGAGGTGCTGGTGCACATCTTCTCGGTGGTGGGCGAGCCAAGGAGGGAGGCGTTGACCAGTCGGCTGGTGCACTACGCCACCAGTCGAATCGTGGAGAGCACCGAGGTGGTGAAGATTGTCGACAAGATGATGCTCGCCTGTCTGCTCTCCGATCCCTCGGGACGGACCTTTGAGCTCTTCTTCAGTCGAATCAGCGCCAACATTCTCTCCTCGATTGGTGAGGTTGAAGGGGAAGGGGAAGGGAATGATTCCTCCTCCTCGCCTCGCTACTCCGACATCTGCAAGTCGGAGTTTGTCTACAACTGGCGCCTCCTGCAGACCTGTTTCTCTTTTGATGGGAAGGTGTTGCTCGGCCACCGGCGGGAGATTGTCCACCTCCTCAAGCGGATCTACCGCATCGACTTTGAGGACAACTTTAAGCACAACAATCTGATTACCGACGTGCTCTCCTTTCTCTTCTACATACTCACCTCCATCTACCTGCCGTGCTATGCCTTTGACACGAGGGTGGGAACAAAAAGTGCGGAAACTGCTGAAAATGATGACAAAAAAGTGGGCGGAGGAGATCGGCAGACGCAGATTTTGGAGCGGCTTTTGGTAAGAGGATTTTTGGTCGTGTTTTTTATTGGCAAAGTTTTAACCATTTTTTCCCGTTTTTCAGAAATTTCCCTACACCTGCAAGCTCCGCCAGCTGCCCCTAAAATGGCACCAGCCCTCCCCGGAGGAGATCTCCTTTGCGAAGGAGCTCTTTCGGGAGTTTATCCGCCCGGAGATGGCCTCGCTGGAGGCGTGGACGTGCGGCGCCTCCTCGCTGGCGCTGGCCAGCTCGCAGGTGGAGAAGAGCTTTGGCATCATTCTCAGCTTCCTCGGCTGCGTCCACTGCATACCCAACTTTAAGAAGGAGGAGAAGAAGAAAGATGAAAATAGTGAGCATTTTGAAGAGGAGGAAGAGGACGACGGCGAGTTGACCCGCAAGTACTTCACCAGCCCGGACCTCTTTGCCATCGACCTCTTTGATGGGGAAAATTTTCGCGAGACGCTCCTTTCGTTGATGGTGGCGGTGGTGGGGAAGCTGCAGCGAGATCACAGCGCCACCTCGGACAATGTCACCATCTTCAAGCTGATAATCGAGGTGGTGGACTACACGCTCTTCAACTACAAGACCATTACGGCGGGGAAGAGCGTCTCCCACTCGATCTACAAGTCGCTGGTGAAGGAGAAGTCGACGCTGCCCATTGTACAGTATTACTACATTATCTCCTATCAGCTGGTGAGTAGGCTTTCATTTTTTCTGACTGATAAAATCTAAATGTTTTTTTAATTTTTCTAGGGCCTCTCCTGCATCCTCAAACGGTGGTCAAACTTTGAGTTCTGCTCCACCCACCGGAAGGCGATGGCCCTTCTGCTGGAGCTGTCCACCTGCACCAGCTCCAAAATTCGCTCTCAGGCGCAGGTGATTCTGATTGACCTGTGGAGTACCTTTCCCCGGTCCTACCGTTCCTGCCTTCCCCAACTGCTGGCAAATTTGGGGAAGGTCGCCGAGGCGTACGACGCCTTCAAGGGGACGCTGTACCTGCTGTACGGCAGCGCCAAGCAGTCGATTGCCCTCTCCACGGAGTGGAAGACGGTGCTCGCAGTTTGGCCCGCCCTGGTGGCGGTCAACAATGCGGAGAAGCCGAAGATTGCCCGCCTCTTTGACGTCTGGTTCCTGCCCCTCTTCACTGACCACTTTCAGACGATGACCATTGAGAGGGGCTTGCTCTCGCCCCGGCTGATGTCTGCCAAAGCCGGGGTCGGAGAAGAAGGTGAAAAAAGCCTGTGGAAGGTGGCCCAAGACAGTGGTTGGGCGGTGCCCACCGCCGAACAGGTGGCTCGCATTGAGGCGGAAATTGCATTAGACAACTCCCTGAATCTGGAACTGTACAATGAGCTGGTGGGAAAGCTGCTGGCCACCCTGGAGGGAGGGGAAAAGGGAAGCCTCCACTGGCGCTTCTACATTCTCGGCTGTACACTGCTGGACCTGCTGATCAGGGCCGACCAGCCGCTGCCCCCGGCGGCGATTCGCTTCTTCCTCGACAACCTCACCAATGAGCTGATTAGCATTCGCTGGCTGGCGACGGTGGCCATCAAGAAGATTCTCTTTCTGGCCAAGCCGATCAAGGAGGTGGTCACTGTTTTAAGTGAGGATGATACTTTAAAATTGGACAAAGACGAGGACGACGATCAGTCGCTGGAGGAGGACTGTCTGGCCAGCCGAGAGCGCTACGAGTCGACCCGCTTTCACGACAAGATCCACGACGGCTACCTCGATGGGCGGCCAAAGCTGGTCACCCGATTCGTCGACCAGCCGCCGGAGGTGCTCAGCCGAGTGCAGATAGTGGGCGACACCTTCCAGGACGCCGCCTTCCTCGACGACCTCTTTCGCCTGCAGTCGATCGAGCAGGAGGGGCCTCGCAGTACCTGCGTGCAGACGGTGAAGCTGTGGAAGCACCTGACGCAGGTTTTCAAGCTGAACCAGGGCGGTGGTGATCACGCCCTCTTATTCCCTCGAATCGAGGCGCTGCTGGCGAAGAAGAAGCACAACTTCGACAAGTTTGCCCTGGAGGTGCTGGCCGGCCTGGTGAAGGCCTCCCCCTGCCTCCCCTACGACCAACTTCTTCAGCTGAAGACCTTTCTGCTGCGGGTGTTCCAGTCCCTTCCCGCCACCTTCAACAAGGAGTCCTACAACCACTGGTACAGCCTCTTTCAGGCGCTCTTCCTCAACCGCGACCTCCGCCGCTGGGGCTGGGTCTTCGGGCACTTCTTCGCCAGCCCCGCCCTCTTCACCGACCGCTGGGGCCCCTACCACCAGGCCAGTTTCATGTACTTCATCGCCACGGCTCTGCCCACCAACTGGCGCTACGCCTCGCTCTCGCAGGCCGTTCTCGACCGCCTCTTTGATCAACTGAGTCACAAGTACTCGTACGTGAGGAGTTCGGTCTCTTAGTAAGTACTTTTTGTTGATAATTTTTGTATAATTTTCATTTTTGATTTTTTCTCTTTTTTAGTATGCTCAGCAACGCCTTCCACTACCGAGTGGGCATTCGTAACGGCGTAGGTGGCAACAACACCGCCCTATCTCCTCTTGCCGTGGACTTTATTGAGCGAGTGCAGGGCAAGCTTAAGGAGGCCCTCTCCTCGCTGGCGGTCAACCGAGATCAGCAGCAGCAGCAGGCGATGGCCACCATCAAGAGCGACCTCTTTGACACTGACTCACCCGCAGGCCAGGAGCTAGTCCACCTGCTGGACACCGTCTGCCACTGGCTGAGCGACTGCCTCAAGTCGAAGAGTCTGGTCAACTGCGAGGACGGAAACGGAAGCGACGGAAGTGGAAACGAAGGAATAGGCGGCGGAGCTTTGGCCCACTTTGCCAGCTTCCTCCCCCAGCTGGCGCTCATTCAAACGAGCACCGCCTTGAATGAAACTCTACAGCGGCACGCCCGCAACGCCATCTCCTACATTGCCGTACAGGTCTATCGACCGGAGGACGTGCCCGCGCTGCTCGCCTACCTCCGCCAGGTGGCCGCCAACTGGAACTGGCACACCCGGGCCGTCGCGAGCACCTTCTCCCACACGCTCGTCTTCAACAATCGCTTCATCCTCGGCCAGCGCCCGCAGTGGGTGGAGGCGATGGTGGACATTGTGCTGGGCCTGCTGCAGGACGAGGTGATTGAGGTGCGGGAGTCGGCGCGGCAGACGCTGCGGGACTACATCAAGTGGGACTTTTTCAATGACCACGGGCAGCGGGATCGGCTGATTGAGCAGTGCAAGGCCAAAGCAATGCGACCCATCTCATCTTTAACACCATCCTCTAAGGAAGCTGAGTCCACCGAATCGCTGATTCTTCGCCACAGCGGCATCCTCGGCCTGGTCGCCTTCATCTACGCCTACCAGACGGAGATGCCCGACCTCCTGCCGGACATTGTGCTCTTTCTCGCCAGGCGAGTCGGCGACGCCCAGCCGATTCAGAAGACGGTCACCACGGCGCTCCGCTTCTTCCGGAAGACCCACGAACCGTACTGGCTGGAACACAAGCGGAAGTTTAGCGAGCAGCAGCTGGCGGAGCTGGCCAACGTTCTCGTCTCCTCCTCCTGCTTTGCCTGATGATGACACGTCACCCTCTTAAACAATGGACATAATTTCCTTGCAGTGCAATCTGTTTGCAATCCCACTTTTTTCTAAGCTAATCTCCTCACACGTGCATTCATTTTCTCCTTCTCCTCCTCCTTTTCTACCTACTCCTATCTCCTTTCTCAACATGTGATATTTGATATTCTTTCAGGCGATGATTTTCATTTCATTTTTCACTCCCTTTCTTGCCAATAAACAATGAAGAAGCTTTCTTTAACCTTGCTCAAGAAAGTTAAACTCTGGCAGGTGTAAGTTAATCTTTGGCGTAAGTTGAAAAAGAAGCAAACAAACAAATGCGAAACGAACTTGGTGCCAAGAAGAAGGCACGAAAGTGTACAAAAGTGGCAAAAAATAATTTACGGCAAAAAGGTGGGAAAAAATAGAGTGGGATGAACTTCAGTGGAACTATTTGTCTTCCTCTTTGTTCTCCTCCTCCTCCTTCTCGATCACCTTCTGCTTGATCGTCTGGCCAATGTGCATCTGCGCGTAGAAGAAGGCCTCCTGAAAGTGGCACTTGCGCATGCCCAGGCCCGTCATCAGGTAGGTGGTGGTGGTGGTGGTGGTGGGAGTTTCCATAGAGTCCACCTCCTTTTCCACCACTGAGGGATCAGTCTGAGCAGTCCACCACCCGCCGCTGCTCTGAAAGAAGGTCGACCCTGGAGGCACCGCCTTAGTGACCATCTCCTTCATGCTGCTGTCCACGTAGGCGTTCCACTTGAGGGTGATGGTGCTGGTGAAGAGGATGTGGGCGGGGCCGATGAGAAGAGCCAGAGGAGTTGAATATTCACCCTCTTCACCCTCACCCTCATTTTTATCATCAGCAGCAGCAGTTGTTCCCTTGCTGAGCTGAGCAAAGCAGTGGCCGCCAAGCGGGACGGTGACCAGGACGTGGTGGGCGGGGTCAAAGGTGACGCTGCCCAGGCGGACCACCTTTCCGACCACCTTGCCGTCGAGCACCAGACAGCTTTCAGTTTGACCTTCATCATCCGCATCATCTTCGAGGTCCTTGTGCTCACCACCCTGCGACCACGAGCTGACCACCTGGCGGACGGTGCCGACCACCTTCGCCACGCCCCCCTCGTCCACCTGAACGCCGTACAGCTGACCACGGTGGGCGACCAGGAGGCAGGCGGCGGCGGCAAGACTTCGACGACCTTGACTGAGACTGCGCCTGCGGCTGAGCACCTCCAAAGTGGGCGTGGTGGCGCGAAGCACCCCCTGAGCGTTCAGGCAGACAAAGGCCTCCTCCAGGCGGTGGTAGGAGAGCAGCGGAAGGATTGAGGATAAAGTACAAGGGGCGGAGTCCTCGGGCACGCTCAGCACGTCGTGAATGCGCAGACCGCCATTGTTGGGGGCGTTGTCGGGGCTGGGGCGACCATCGGCGTCCAGGTACAGTGTACGGTGAAATTGAATGGCGGGAATGACAGTGGTGGTGGGCGGCGGTTCGGTGGTGCTTGCGCTGCTCAAGTCGGCTTCAAAGGTTGACTCTTGTTTTTGCTGTTGCTGCTGCTGCACTTCGGCGACCAGGGGCTCGCTTGAAGAGGACATTTTGTGCAAGAAGAAGAAGAGGAGGAGGATGAATGAAGAACGCCTGCTGTGTTTTGGTGACTGGCAAACGGAAAAGCTGACTGTTGAAAAGTTGTGACGATGAGTGTGATAAGAAAAAGAGCTTTAGTGAGTCAAGTGTGATGACGTAAAGTCATAAAGAAACAAAGCAGTAATTGTTGTTGTTTCATGAAATGCTTTCAAAAATTGGGTTTATTTGGCAGGCAAAAAAGAAATCAAAACCTGAATCACAGTTTTTACTGTTCAAATGTTATCTAAACAAAACTACCAGTGTTGTGGCACTGGAGCCGCCTTCGCCGCCATCAAGAGCGGCCAGGTCTTTGCCGCGGAAGGACTTGAAGAAGTAGATGAGGTAGCCGGTGTAGAAGAGGAAAAACTGAAGTTACAGAAAAGGTACAGAAAAACTTGTGTCAACTTTATGTTCACATTTCTAAGAATTTCTGCCAATTTACCTGAAAGAGCCAATCGTTGGCAAAGGTGCCAATGTAGCCCAACTTGAAGACCACCGGCTCGTCGGTGTTGAGCAGCTCGTAGTAGTGGGAGAGGGCGATCTTCTCGCCGAGAAACTGCCAGTGCAGGTGCCGCTGTACGACGAAGAGGTGGCGGGCGCCGCTGTACAGCGTGTTGCTGATCACTATCAGCGGCAGGGCGGCCTGGTAGATGCCGCCAATCTGCGCCAGAATGCCGCCCACCATGATCAGCTGATAGTGCACGCCCATGGTGGGGCCGTCGAAGACGAGCGAGGTGACCAGGTAGATGTTGGCAATTACATTGGAGCCGATGCCGAGGAAGGTGAGCAGCGAGACGAAGGCCTCATTCAGGTGGTAGATGGCCATGGCGATGTTCAGCTGCTCCGAGCGGTAGAACTGGAACAGCTGAAGAGCCTCGACGGTGTTGGTGGGCGAGATGGAGAAGCGTCGTCGCTGAAACCGCTCTGAAACTCCTCCTCCTCCTCCTCCTCCTCTCATTCGCTGAAAGTTGCCCTCCACCTCGACCTTGTTTGCTAGAGAACAGCTTTTCAGCAGTCGATTCAGCCCTTTCAAATGCATTGTAAAGATGGTCATCATCAGGACGCAGTGAAGGAGGAAGAAGTTGAGCTGAGCAAAGCTCCGCTTGAAGGAGTAGAGAATGAAGCCGGCGTCTAGTCCACCAAGCAAAAGATACAGACGACTGTTCCTGCGGTAGTACTTGAAGATCAGGTAGAGCAGGCCGAGCCAGGCAATAAAAAAGAAAGGTGGTTTGGCAGAAGAGGACCAATTTTCTGTATAGTAATCGAGGAGAGCTATTTGGTTTCGTGTGGCGCGAGAAAAGGATCTAAAGTAAACTAGTGGACAAGTGGAGCTTTGGGGAGAGCTGACCAAAATGCTGTTGTGCAAAATGGACTGCCACAAATTGATTAGTTTTTGTAGAAAAGCAACGTTAAAGTGCTTTAAAGCACCCGATTTGGAGGACAACTGAGAACTGTGACTGCAGCCAAGGTCGGCAGCTGTGATCGTAAGGCAAAAAAAGCAAAAACATTTTTTGTTTGTTTAAAAAAGCATTTAAAACTACTCTCTCTCTCTCTCTCTCTCTTCCGTTTTACACTACCTCGATTACGCACCATCAAGTCCACCAGCATGGGCGCCACTTTGGGGTGAGGCCGCAGAAGGAAGACGTAGTCAAAGACAATGACCAGCAGAATGAGAAGAAGAACCACCAGGCTTGAGCTGTGACTGGTCATCAGTCGGGTGAAGACGGCCAGCGGCAGGTCGTACCGATTGTACGCCTCTCGAAAGACGTAGTTGAGGCACATGCGAATGGCTCCCACCAGCATGTAGGCGTAGTGGGCCAGGCGAAGGGGCGTCAGGATGTCCTGAAGTGGGCGGTGGACATTGGCGGCGTACGTCCTGATCATGGCCGCCGAGGAGGGGTAGGTAGCGTACCGGAGCAGCAGTCGGTGGGGCATATTCTCAATGATGAAACTTTTTGTTTTTTGTTGTATAATATTAGTAATGTTTTTTATTGTTGCTTGCGTTTAATTTGCAAGTTTTGTTTTAGACAGTTTATTTTTGTGTTTAGCAAACATTGTTCTTTTTTTACAAATTGCCAATTACTGGTTTTCTCATTAAAAATAAAATGACATTTTAATTGCTTTTCAATATGTGACTAAACAAAACCTTTTTATTTAGTTTTTTTAACTGGAATCCAATAGCAATGTTTAAACAAATATTTTATTTTTTTATTGCTAAATGTTTTCCGGTAATAATTAGTTTGATTGCTAATAATGTTTTTTATTTTAACAAATGATTTAAAAAACGTTAAACAGAACTACAATCATTAAATTGTGGTTTCAAAGATTGCTTGGCAAAAAATTTAAAAGCAAACATAACAAATGAACTGTAGAATAAGAAAAGCTGCAAAATAAAAAAAAGTGATTTTTTGCTTTTTTCATTTTTTAATAATAATTTTTACCTCCATTAGCCACCTGTTATTAACTCGCGCGTGATGACCAAAGGTAAAAGTTACTTTCTTCTTTGTCCTAAGCACTTCATAGTAGGACATTAGTTTCAGCTTGAACTGAAAAATGCCTCTTAATTCGCTGTTGCCACTGTCACAGCTCATCTGAACGCGGTACAGCTGACCGGCTGCACCACAGCTGTACAGCACCTTGATGACCGCAGAGAGACGGTGCAGAAAGGCAAATGAGCCAATTGCTAGGACGTAAACGACGTTGTAGTACACCTTGATAAGAAAGGACACCGGGAGGAAGTAGAGGAGGCAGAGGATGAAGACGCTAATGAACAGTACTGAAAAGTAGTACCAGAAGATGAGCACTGAAGCAAAGTGTCGGTTAAAGTGGACCAAGGCGACCAGCAGTTTGGTGTGCTCTCGCATGAAAAAGGTCGTTTTTATTGAATTTAAAGTTATTGAATGGCTGCTTTTGTGCGGATGTAACTTATGTCTCATCGGCACTCGGTTAAATGCCCGCCTAGTGATCTCCTTCACGTGAAGATGCCAAGCGTAGCAAGCAAACGGAAGAAGCTTGAAGAAAAGCATCACCTCTTTTAAAGTGTACAATATCAGGACATAAACAATAGTAAAATCTACGAAATACTGAATAACTTGAATCAATAGGACGTCTTGGTAAATTGGCCAGAGTGCGATCACAATATAGTGATATATGCTAACGGTTAATGCATAGGTGTAAGTAGGAACGACCAAAATTAAAACATTTTCCGTATAGTAATCGTAGAGAGCTAATCGGTCTCGGGTGGCGCGAGAAAAAGACCGAAAGTAAACTAGTGGACAAGTTGAGCTGCGTTGAGAGCTGATCAAAGTTTTTGGGTAAAAGATTGACCGATACAAGTTGAGCACCACTTTTTGCAGGGAAAAAAAACTCAATTGTTTTAGAACTCCTGAATCAGAGGACGACTGAGCACGACTGCAGCCAAGTTTGGCAGCTGCTGTAAGGCAAACATTTTTTTTAAACAAACATTTTTTAAACATTTTATTTTTAGTTTTAGTTTTATTTGTTTTACACTACCTCGATTACGTACGACCAAGTCGACCAACATGGGCGCCACCTTTGGGTGAGGTCGCAGGAGAAAGGCGTAGTCAAAGACAAAGGCAAGCAAAATGAGAAAGAAGACAATGAGGCTGGACATGTAAGTGGCGGCGGCCTCGGTGAAGACGGCCACCGGCAGGTCGTACCGATTGTACGCCTCTCGGAGGACGTAATTCAACAGCAAACGAATGCCTCCCACCAGCAGGTAGGCGTAGTGGGCCAGGCGAAGGGGCGTCAGGATGTCCTGAAGTGGGCGGTGAACATTGGCGGCGTACGTCCTGATCATGGCCGCCGAGGTGGGGTAGATGCTGTAGCGGAGCAGCAGTCGGTGGGGCATGTTTTCAATGGTGAAACTTTATTAAAAAATAAAAAAATTTTATTGTTGCTTGCGTTTAATTTGCAAGTTTTGTTTTTTAGATAGTTCATTTTTGTGAATAAAATAAAATGTTTAGCAAACATTATTTTTTTACAATTAACTAGTTACAATTTTTCTTTCATTAAAAATTAAATGACATTTTAATTGCTTTTCAATATGTGACTAAACAAAACTGTTTATTTAGTTTTTAACTTGAATCCAATAACAATGTTTAAACAAACATTTTACTTTTATGACTAAATGTTTTCCGGTAATAATTAGTTTGATTGCTAATAATTTTTATCATTTAAAATGATTTTAAAAGTACTTCAAAACACCGAACTACAATCATTAAATTTTGGCTTCAAAGATTGCTTGGTAAAAAACTTAAGGGGGGACAACGCGCACATAACAACTTTTTTCGAATTTTTAGTTTCCTTTACTAGTCAACGGCATTTTTTACTAAGATCTTTACACCGAACGGTACACTTTCCGGCAAAATGGAAGTTGGCATGGCATGATCAGAGATGCCAAATGAGAGGTAACAAAAAAATCTAAAGTTTGTTGGTCTTAGATCTTTTAGTGCAGCTCTTATAATTTTTTAAAAATATTTTGAAAGTAAACTTTCCAAGTTTTCTTGCATTTTTCATCTTAAATCTTGAATCAAAAATCATCCCAGAAAGTCTGGGACTACATAAAAATAATTCAGCTCCAACATTTTTTAGTTTCAGACGTCCCCTTTCATTTGGCTTATCTGATTATTTCATGCCAGCCTCCCTGGTTCCGGAAAGTGTACCAATAGGTTCGGAACATTTAAATCCTTCATGACTGCAACCCGTTCACCGGAGGATCAAAGTATTAACACAAAACTGTCCTACATGAAATTCTTAACAATTTGTATTAAATACATTTTTTATGAACATCTTAGCCACCCCAAAATCAAAATCCGAAAAAACAATAAAAAAGTGCGCGGTGTCCCGCCTTAAAAGAAAACATAACAAATGAACTGTAGAAAAAGAGAAGCTGCAATATATAGAATAGAACAAAAATTAAATATTTTTTATTGTTTTTATTCGCGCATTTTTTTTACCTCTAGCAACCACTTGTTATTAACTGGTGCGTGATGACCAAAGGTAAAAGTCACCCTTTTCTTCGTCCTAAGCACCTCATAGTAGGACATTAGTTTTAGCTTGAACTGCAAAATGCCCTCGACTTTACCTCCACAGCTCATCTGAACGCGGTACAGCTTCTCAGCTGCGCCACAGCTGTACAGCACCTTGATGACCGCAGACAGACTGAGCAGGTAGGCAAATGAGCCGATTACTAGAGCGTTAATTACGCCGTAGTACGCCTTGATAAAAGGCGACACTTGGAGAAAGTAGAGCAGGCAGAGGATGAAGATGCTGAAGTACAGCATTGAAAAGTAGTACCAGAAGATGAGCACTGAGGCGAGGTGCTGGTTAAGGTGGACCAGGGCGACCAGCAGTTTGGTGTGCTCTCGCATAAAGTGGGCTGTCTTTATTGAAAGCGACGTGATTGAGTGGCTGTTCTGGCTGTTTGGATGAAACTTTTTGAGCCTGAACAGCTTCCGCCTGCTCTTTTCGTCAACCACGGCAACGACAATCGTTTTTATGGGCAGTCTAAATGCTTTTTGTGTGATTTCCTTTAGGTGAAGACGCCAGGCGTAGCAGACAAGAGGAAAAAGTTTGTAGAAAAAGACCACCATTTTTAAAGTGTACGATAGCGCTGCGAAGCAAATAGAGAAATCGGCAAAATACAGAATAATTTGAATCAGTAGAAAACGCTGGCCTATCGGCCAAATTGAGATTACAATGAAGGCGTAGGCGCCCACTGTTATTCCATAAGTGCAAAGGGGAATGACAAAAATTAAAAAATGTTCTGTAGAGTAGTCGTACAGCGCTAGACGATTTCGAGTGAGGCGAGAAAAGGACCGAAAATAAACTAGGGGAATAGTTGAACTGCGTGCACTGCCTAAGTTCAAAGTGCTGCTATGATAAACAAAGAATGACCGATACAGGCTGAGCATCAGTTTTGGCAAAAAAGAACCACTGACGTTCTTCAAAGATCCAAAATTGGACAACTGAAGTTCGCTAACTTCTGAAAATCAAAAAATTTTTTACATAAAACAACATTTTCACTTTGAAAAAATACTACCTCGATCTCGATTACGTACAAGCAGGTCCACCAGCATGGGCGCCACCTTTGGGTGCGGTCGGACGACTAAGGTGAGGTCCCAGGCAAAGGCAACTGCAATGGGAATCATTATGGCCAGGCTGGCCAGGTAACTGGTGGCGATGCTGGTGAAGACTGCCAGCGTCAGGTCGTACCCGTTGTACGCCTCCTGGAAGAGGTAGTTTAGCAGTAGACGGGTGCCTCCCCCCAGCAGGTAGGCGTAGTAGGCCAGGCGAAGGGGCGTCAACTTTGCCTGAAGTGGGCGGTTCACATTGGCGGCGTAGGTTTGGGCAATGGCCGCAGAGGAGGGGTAGGTAGTGTACCAGAGCAGCAGTCGGTGGTGGGGCATAGTGGTGGGGCAGTGATTGCACTGACGAATATTAAAATGTCGATGGAAATAGTGACAAAAATATTTTTTGTTTTATTTAATGTATTTTTTATTATTGCATTTGTTTTACTTTCAAACCTATTTTGTTATTTTTTTAAATATCAAATATTTTTAACAAAGTGGCCCCTTTTTCAAGGTGCAAATAAATGGTTTTTTATATAAAAATAAAATGACATTTATAAATGCGTTTTTTAATAAGTTAAAACTAAATTGTGTTATTAGGTTTTTTTGTTTCTTTTATAATTGTAATAACAATGTTTAAAATTGACTATTTTGTTTTTATGACTAAATTATTTAATGGGAATAATTAGTTTGATTTCTGCCAATGTTTATTTTATCAAATGGAAGCAGTTTCATTAACTTTTAATTCTTAGGATTGCTGGGTAAAAAATTTAAAAGCAAACATAACAAATGAACTGTAAAAAAAGAAAAGCTGCAAAATAAAAAATTTACCAATGTTTAGCAACATCAAGTTTTTAACATATTTACCTCCAATAGCCACTTGTTTTCCACTCTAGCGTGAGGTCCAAAAGTAAAAGTAACTTTTTTCTTTGTTTTCAGCACCTCATAGTAAAACATAAGTTTTAATTTGGTGCGCAAAAGAGCATTACTGCTTCTGTTTCCGTTTCCACTATTTTTACTGTTTATTTGAGCACGGTACATCTCTTCATCGGCGCCATTTGTGTACAGCACTTTAATGACTGCTGACAAACTGCCCAGAATGACGTATGAGCCAATCATTAAAAGGTAAATTATGCTATGGTAAACCTGGGAAGTTAAAATGGTAACAATATTTAGCAATAATCTACAAAAAAATGCAAAAAAATGTACTTTGATGATAAACACCACCGGCAAAAAGTAGAGGACGCAGAGGATGAAGATGCTGGAAAAAAGTAACGGCATGTAGTACCAAAAAATGAGCACAGAGGCAAAGTGTCGGTTGAAGTGCAGTAGGTCGATTATGAGGTTAGTGTGCTCTTTCATAAAATAGTTTGCCTTAATAGAAACTGAAGTGATAAAACGGTTGTTATTGTTTGGGCAAGACTTTTGCCTAAACAGGCGTTTATTCTTCAGCTCAACAGCAGTTGCAGCAGATATTTTCACCGGCCGTTTAAACGCCTTTCCAGTGATCTCCTTTACGTGAAGACGCCAGGCATAGCAGACAAAGGGGAGAAGTTTGTAGAAAAAGAGCGCAATTTTAAAGGTGTACATGAAGATTGCTAGAATAACAGATAAGTCGACAAAGTAGAGAATCATTTGAAACCACCAAACGCTCCGGTAAATGGGCCAAATCGAGATCACAATGTAGTACCCGGAACCGCCTGTCAGTAAACAGGCGTCTAGGGGAAGGGAAAAAACTAGAAAACGCTCCGTATTGTAGTCGTACCGCGCCAGTCGATTTCGTGTGGTGCGAGAGAAGGACCGGAAGTGAACTAGAGGACGAGCAGAGCTGCGGGGAAGAGCTGTGTTTATCAACGAGCTGATGCTGCTGCTGCAGCTGCTGCGGTAAAAGACTGACTGACACCAGTTGAGCATCAGTTGTGGACGCAACGAGGACACGCTGAAGCCCTGATGCTGAGCATCTGAACTTACAGCTGACAGAGGACTGCTGTGCTTAACTTGGACTGCAACATTTGCTGCGGTTGAGCGGTCAGCAGGCAAAACTGCCTTGATCACAATATCATTCTTAGTTTTTGCCTCTTTACCGCATCGGTTATTAAGGACGAGCAGGTCCACCAGCATGGGCGCCACCCGGGGGTGGGGTCGCACGACAAACTCAAGGTCAAAGACAAAGGCCAGTACTATGAGACAGATTACATTGAGGCTGGCCAGGTAACTGGCGGATACGCTGGTGAAGACGGCCACCGTCAGGTCGTACTGATTGTACGACCTCCGAAAAAGGTAATTTAACAGTAGACGAATGCCTCCCACCAGCAGGTAGGCGTAGTAGGCCAGGCGAAGGGGCGTCAACTTTGCCTTCAGTGGGCGGTGGACATTGTCAGCGTAAGTTTGGGCTATGGCCGCCGAGGAGGGGTAGGTGGTGTACCAGAGCAGCAGTCGGTGGGGCATGGTGTGCATGCTGCAGGGTAAAATTGAAGGGGAATGCTTTGTCGTTGGTGGTATAGCTGTCTGCCTGCTTCTGGTGCTATCCAACAGCAAAATGAGTATACTGAAAATGAACTTTTACGTTTTAGTTAAAGTAGACCAACTTTGGCAAACTTTAACAAAAATTGTTGTTGACCTTGTTATTTAATTTTAATAATGAAAAATGTTTTATAATTTTTTTTGTGTTAACTATAAAATACCAAAATGGTTTTCTGTTAAAAACAAATTAATATTTGCTAATAGCTAAACAATGTAAACAGATGGTCAGGCTTTTTGTTTAAAGTTAATGTAAATGCATGCATGCTCAAACAATGTTTTAGTGTATGACTTATATGTTTTGCAAAATTAGTTGTAAAAATTGCCACTCGGTAAACAAGTTTTTATATTATTTATTTTTGAATATCATTTTAAAAATTTAAAGTTTAAGCAGCTAGCTCAACTTTGTCTCAAATATAGCCATTTTTTCCACTATCGTCATTTGCCACCACCACTGAAATGGCTTTACTTTGAGAATTTTGTTGGACCAGGTGCAAACCTCTCTTTTTTCACCTCTTTAGTCTTGGCAAAAGAGTCGGGCAGGCCATTGCGTGACCATCATCATCAGTTTAGCTCAGCTCACTCAGCGACAGATGTGAAGCAGGAAAAGGAGAAGGAAGAGGAGGAAGAATGAAAGGGGGGGGGGGGGGACGGAAGAATCAAACAGCAGAATAACTCATAGCTTTGAGCACCAATGTAATGCACCAGCGCCAGTGCAAAGGAAAAAAAGAAAAAAAGAGAACTGTGAGTCAGTGAGACAAAACCAGCTAGCTAGCTGCAAATAGCCAGACAGACAGGGCTAAAAACGGAGAGCTAAACCAGACGAGGGCGAGTCACTGGTTATTACGACGGGGGCGAGACACAGTTCCAGACGACTGACACAGTCGCTGGTGGTGCTGGTGCTGGTCGTCGCAGTGGTCGTCAATGGTAACCAGACAGACAGACAGACAGCGAGAGTGGATGATAGAGATAGGAAGAGAGTAGAAAGAGAGGAAAAAGAAAAGATGCCTCAACCTAGAGCATATAGAATGGGAGAGAAAGAGAAAGAGAGAGAGAGAGAGAGAGAGAGAGAGAGAGAGAGAGAGAG
>JAALOO010000124.1_pt1 | contig 44780 bp, 46 predicted proteins | sample 7257641 | NCBI WGS metagenome assembly JAALOO01 (sample SAMN14085613, study PRJNA598686) | mite metagenome | biome: ENVO:01001000; feature: ENVO:01001002; material: ENVO:01001226; isolation source: single female mite from University of Michigan culture on fish food culture... ...
GAGAGAGAGAGAGAGAGAGAGAGAGAGAGAGAGAGAGAGAGAGAGAGAGAACAGTTGAGAGTACCAGTGATTCACCGCCACCATTCAGCTGCAGGAGGAAGCCAATGAAATTCGATGCTACTACCTTCTTTACCCTCATTTGTTGAGCGCCAATTTTGGGTCAGCTCTGCGCGTAAAAGCCCTCGCGTTCCCCTTTACAATCGGCGTACAATCTAGTTTCGTACAGTGTGAGCTTCAGCTCACCGTAAACCGCAGACCTAAAATACGCTACTGCGTTCTTTTTCCTCTTGGTGCTCGCTGGTTTGCTCACTCACTCTTTCCAGCGAGCATTCGGCATTCGGCGTTCAGCCTCTGCCGTGAAGACGGTCATCAACCAGCCAGCCAGCCAACCAAACAACCAGCTAACCAGTGCCACTCACCCATCATGAAGGCCACAAAGCCGTCAACGGAGACGACCACCGCAATGAAGAACCGGAAAACGGTCAAGCCACTCCAGTCCCAATCTCAGTCTCAGCCTCTTCTGCCTTCTTCATCTGCCTTCCAAGCTCCAAAACCGCCGGTCAGCAAACCGTTCCTAGAGGAAGAAAAGAAGAAATCGGCAAAAAAGGTGAAGACAGATTCGCCAGCGGGTGCTGCTCTTGATGAGAGTCAACTTGATGAGGCGCTGGAGAAAGGAGGCAAACTCGATGAGTATGTTCTGACGGAGTACTCTCGGAGCACTGCAAAGGCAAAGAGGCAGGAGGAGGAAGAGCGGAAAAACAGGAAGGGGAAAAAGCAGCCAACGAAACGCCGTCGAAGTTTCTCCCGCTCTTTCTGGCTCTGCCGCGCCCCCTGGATCCTCTCCTCGGTGCTGTGGCCCTTGAACCGCCTTCTCTGCCTCTTCTTCATTGGCGTCTGCACGACAGTGATATTTCGCCGGCCCATCCGCTGCCTCACCAACAAGGTGGTCCCCTTCCAGGCCTCCTCCACTTCGCTTCTCTGCCTGATGGAGTCCGGCTTCATGGAGGGCCTGCAACACCAGCAACTCCTCAGCCCCGGAAGCGGAAGTTCAACTAGAACCGGCTCAACTCAGCAACAGTTCAGCAGCAGCTCGGAAAACACGCCCACCTTTATCACCACTCACGTTTGGTTCGATCTGCTGTTTGTCCTTCAGGTATGTTGAGTCGCTTCTCCTGTTGATGTTTTGTTTTGATTTGTTTTGTTTTGATTGAAAAAAGCTAACTCTCTCTCTCTCTCTCTCTCACTTAGATTCTTCTCTTTGTCTTTCCACGTATGCTTTGGGACCGTTTCCAGTGGCGACTGAGCGTCTTTAAGCTGGGCGGCTCCTCTGGTGATCGTGAAGCCGTCCACCTGGACGACCTCAAGCAGAAGTGGGATGCCTACAGGATGGTGGCGGTGGAAGCTGATGAAGATGAGGGAGAAGACGGCAAAGAAGAAGAAGAAGTGCCACTGAACCCTAAGGCAGTCTTCCAGGCCACCCTCGACCAGGCTGACCTGCTGCTGGAGCGCGTGGACGAAGCAGAAAGGAACTTCAAGGAGGAGGAGGAGGATGAAGAGGACGAGGACAATGAGGAGGAAGAAAAACGGAAAATGGAGCAGTTTGCACGTCTATGGAGTGAACTAGTCTCTGAGGCGGGTCCCTTCGATGGGTCCCTCTTCCGCCAGAGAAAGGCCCGCCTGCTCCGTCAAGCTGATCTGTGGCTGCTGAAGAAGCAGGTGGACTACTTCTGCCAAAGCGAACTCCCGGTCTGTCTGCCAGCAGCTCTCTCCAGCAACAGCTCAACTTCCACTACCTCCTCCTCCTTTAGCTTCCCCTTTTCAAACTCACCCTCCTTTACTCCAACTTTTTTGCTTGAGTCGCTCGCCGCCCAATCGGGCCTTCTCCCTAGCATCTCCTCTGTGTTGCTGCTGCAGCTGGCCAGCATCGGCCTGCTGGCCACCTTCTGGGACAGCGTCCTCTCGCGGCCCTACCTTCCTGGTGGTGGTGGTGGCAGCAAAGAATGGGGCTCCTTCTTTTTCCTGGGCTTCCAAAAGGCCAACTACCTCTTTGAGTACTACTTCTCAGCACCAAATGAACGGATTAGCCCCGATCCTGCAGAAAAGGTAGTAGTAGTAGTAGTAGGAGTGTTTTGGCACTTGTTTCGTTTGCGCTAAAATCTAAAAAGATTAATTTTTTTGCGCTTTTTTTCGGGCAGTTTTTTCCCCGCCTGATCCAGTGCGCCACGCCCAACTTTGGCCCCAGTGGCAGCCTTGACGTGACTAGCAGCCTTTGCGTAGTCTTTGCCAACATCTTCGTGGAGGCGGTGGTGCTCACCCTGTGGACCTTCTACCTGCTGGCGGCCCCCGCCCTGGTGGCCGCCCTCCTCTGGGACCTGCTGCCGCCGGCGGTGGCCGCCCTCCGTCGACGATACCTCCGCCGACTGCTGCTGCTGCTGAAGAAGGCGGTGAAGAGGGCAGGCTGTAGTAATGAAGCGATGGTGGCGGAAGTGCTGGCCAACGTCGACCTGGTCTCCTACGAGGTGGCCCTCTACGTGCACTACGTAGGTGAAATTGAAATCCGAGAAGTTGTTTGTTTTTGAATTTATCAAATGTTTTTGTTTGCAGCTGTCCCGAAACGTCGGCCGAGCTCGAGCCGCCGTCGTCCTCTTCAACTACATCCTCTCGAAGGTGATGGTGGCCCAGCTGCTTCCAGCTGGAGCTGCGGCTTTGGCTCAATCTCCCACCTTTAATAAGACCTCCTCCTTTGATGAGCAGCTCTCCAGTGAGCTGCAGCAGCTGAGAGCTGCGCTGGAGGAGAAGAAGCTGGCGGCCGCCGGAAAGTTCATCTCGGCAAGCGTTCAAGCTGACCGCATCGTGGAGCAACTCAAATTGCAGACTTCTTCTCATGAGGTAGCTTTTGGAGAGGATAAAGAAGATTTGGGAGTTTCGGGAGCTTCAGCTGATCAAGGTAAGCAAGAGGACTTTGTAGAAGACAGTGAATCTGTGGCACTGCTCATTGAGCAGCTATCGACTGAGAAGGAGAAAAAGTCGTTCAAAAAGAGCTTAGACTATCAGCTGATGCACGAGTTTGCTCAAGTCGGTGAAAGTTACTCTGGAAACATTCTTTTAAAAACTAAAATGAATTAAACCCTGACAAATTGAAGTAGCTCAAAAATATCCTTTCAACTTTCAATAGACAACAGTAATTCAATACAACTTTACATGTGATTCCGAAAAACCCACCACACACATACACAGCATTATTTTTTTATATGAAAAAATAAATATTGAGATCATTTATTGGTATTTATCAGCATCATTTGTTTATCCTTTAAAACATTATCAATCAAACTTCGCAGATTTGCGGCAACAGCAAGCTCTTGGAGCACTCATTTCTGCTGCCATTGTTTTTGTTTTCAGGTTCGCTGCTGTAGATATTTGGTACTGCAGAGTGAATTGGCTGCTGACGAAGATGATGTGAACTGCTCAGCAGTTGAGGGCGGCAGTTTTTCAGTGATAAGTACTTTGAAGTAGAACAATTTAGTAATGAAATCTTTAATTGAAAAAATTTAGAACGACTAGTGGCATCTTCAATTGTGAGTACTATCTGATCATCGTCTGCGTCCTTGTTGTTAAACGCTTGTTTATTTCTGCTAGCTTTGCTACTGTACATTTTGCTATTGTAAATTTTTTTAGCAACTAGGTAAATGCACAATGAGATTACAATCAGCAAGATAAATAAAAGCACCAGAATAAACAGAAGTAGAATGCTCTGCTCATCAAAACGGAATGAAGTGGTAGTTGTGGTAGCAGGGCTTTCAGTAGCAAAGTTGCCGAGTTGTGACATTTTTGGATTTTCTGATGATGATGATGATGATGATAAGTTTTTGGGCAGTGTGTTTTAACAAATTAAATAGATTTTTAAGTGATCAAATTTGACTTTTCAGCAACTCAACTGCTCAAATGCAAACACTGAAGAGTTTTCGCTGAGTTGAGATACAAATATATACTTATATCTTTTTCCACCACCACAAAAAGATGAATGCTGCCAAGAAGAACAGCAGTCATCACTAGAGCGGCTATTATTTATAACAAGTATTTCCAGAGAACATGGCCATTAGCGCTAATTTCTACCTACTGGTGAACCAGCTGCGACTAGAGCGACTACTCTGGAGTTTCTGAGAAAAAAACGGCAACCGACATTACATTGAGAAAGAGAAGAAGAAAAGCTTTGTTGGCGGTGGTGGTGGTGATGGTAGTGCTGGCAACGCTGACTTTGCCTTAGCGAGAAAACCAAGTTTGCATTAAAGCTAAGGTTGATTGTGCGACTGCTGCTGCTGCTGCTCTACACAATCACCATCATTGATAAAAACGAGGGAGACAAAGTAATAGCAAACATTTTTTTTTCTCACTAAACCTCAGTATGGTGTGTGTGTGTGTGCTGTACAGGTGTGCGTGTGTACAATGTACAGGGCACTCTTTTTTTACACAGAAGGCATTTTTCTTTTGATTACTCATCACTCTCTCTAGTCGTTACCACTCTTCTCCACTACCAAATAAAAAGGGGTTGAACACCAGACTGACTATCGGTACTAGCTAATAGTGGTGGTTGGCCAGTTAACGGTAAAAAGAGCTCAATGATTAGCAGTACAATGAATGGAAATGACAATGATTAAGTGGAAGAAGAAGAGTGGAGGAAAGTGAAAGAGATTTTTTCTCTGTTATTTTTTACCTGTTTTTATTGGTTTATTTGTAGTTTACAGATTAATTTTGTGGCCCACTTTTTTGAGAACATTTTAAAATAGAAAATAGTTAAAGTTTTTTCTCAAGTACTTTTCAACCAGTTTGGGCAAGTAAAGTCACTTTACAGAGTAAATTATAAAAATTAAAACATCTTTGATAAAAACGTTTTTTGCTGTAAAACTGCACAAATACTTTTACATTTGAAAAATTTGCAAAAGTAAGCACAGGAGCCAAAAACCGACAAAGCAAGAAAAAGAGGAAAAACAAAAATTGCAATTTGATATGGAAATATTTACTTAGCATTGCATAGTAGAGCTCTTTACAAAGAAAAAAGATAACAATTGAATAACTGTTAACATTGCGAGCAATAGAGTTTTGCTTTGAGTTTTCTAGTAGTCAGCCAACTAAAATTGCACTGAAACAAACTATCAACGGAAATTACCATTTCCATTTACCAAAAAACAAAGGCATCATTGAGAAGAACGATACCAGTGAAAACGTTGCAAGCGTTCCAGTAGCCCCAGATTTGAGTTTGGAATTAGTACATCGTTTGAAACTGCACCTCAAATTCTTATTCAACGTTTGGCAATCGGCATCCTTGGTGCACACATTCCACTGGCAGTTGACGCCGTCTTTTCTTGCCGTGCTGCCCACCGGGCACTGGCATTTCTGTTCCACCCATGTTGATCCTAGATGGCACTGGGCATTCTCCCCACAGTCGTCCTCATGGCGGCACCGTTCCCCTAGGGCAAAAATCTCCTTCTTCAACACACACCGATCTCCGTCCTCTTCAAAACTGTTCACACACCTGCATCGAGTGTCATTCTTACCAGCGTAGCTAGTTGTTTTTTCACAGTAGGAGTTGGCCGTGTGCCGCTCACAGTCGTCGTCAGTGCTGCAACTAAAAGGTTTGCATCTATACTGATCATCCTTCCAGGGAGCCGTCCCCACTCGACAGGAACAGGTGCTCAGCACTGTCGTCCGGCCTTGGGGGCCGTCGTTGAGCACCTTTTGGCTGCACTTGGAGTAGGTGCCGCAGCCGATTTGCCTCAAACTGGATGTCCGAGAAGAAGACTGACTGTTTTCGACGCTTTCCGATATTTCCATCGGTTTCAGCTGTGAGTTGCACTGCCCGCCCAGCGGGGCCATCACTCGGATGCAGCTGTTGCCCTGGTGGCCCCGGGCGAAGCCGTCTTTGCATTGACAACTCTTGCTGCTATTTCCAACATCATCACGACACTCGAAGTTGTGGTAGGGCAGACAGTCGGCGTCGGTGTGGCAGGCGCGATGGCAGCACTTCCAGGGCTCACTTCCGCTTCTGGCGCCCACAAAGGTGCATTCACATTTCTGATTTTTACACTCGGCAAAGAGGGCGCACTGGGAGGTGGTGGTGCAGCGACCTGAGGACTTGGCGGCGATCAGCCGTTTAGGGCTGCACCTGATACCACCAGATGTGGCAAAAGGATTCAGCTGAAAGTCGTCGTAACAGGTGCACACTTTGCGCTGGTAATCGCAAAACTGACCAGGCTGACAGTCAAAGTCGGAGGTGCAGTTTAGTTGATGAGAGACTGATGATGAGGATGATGATGATGATGATTGGGCTGAGGATGAGGCAGCAAAAAGTAGAAACGTTGAAATGGTATGCAAAATAAGTGGCTTCATTTTAAAGTTTTTGTGAAGTTTAAAATTGTAAAATGGAAGTATTTTGGGCGGTGTTGGATCAAATTCAAAGTTGATTTTTATATGCTGTTGATGTATTGATTTATTTTTTCATTTTTCGTTGTATAATACCCAAAGTTCACATATAGTTTAGCTGTTGAGTAATGCAAAAAATGGTTTGTTTTGGCTCTTTTTGAGGCATGATTTTTAACTGATTTTTAGTTTTACGTGATTTCTGTTTTCTATTGCTATGAAGAGCAACGTCAAAAAGGTGAGTAGATAAAAAAGTATTTCTGATAGACAAAAGTGCAGTCTTCTTACAACTGTTTTGCCTGATTGATTTTTGTCAGCAATCGATTTAATCACTAAGTTAACCTGTTAATCGGCAGCTGGCGTTTAGGTGCGTCGACAAAAACAATTGTACTGATGATTCAATTATAAATTGCGCAAAAAAATGCTTTGAAATTATGTGACCACTAGAACTGGCATTATTAATTCAAATAATTTTTCAGTCGCATTTGCATTGAAATTGATGCATTAAGAAGAAATCTTACAGTTGCTTAGGGGTCAGGAGTTGTGCACTGCTACCCAGTTCACAACGAGCGCTATGGGCAACTGTTGCACAAATGCGATGATGGAGCAAATGCCCCACGTTCTGTCACACTAACTGCATGATATGCGGGCTCAATAGACCTCAATTACCCACTCGTTGGCACCACAGAGTGCACCACTGGCAACACACAGTGAACAACAAGTGAATCTTTGTGAGAGAGAAAGGGCTTGGCCACTGGGAAGAAGGGCACTGCACAGCAGAAGCTTGAGCTGTTTGAGCAACACTTGCGTTTGTTTTGATTGTTTCACCACTGCTTTCAGCAGCAGCAACTGCAGCTACAACAACTTTTTTTCTGAGTTTATTTGCACAAAAAAAAACTACGCAAAATGCCCAACTTTACCTTTGGATCAAGTGATGAGATGTACGACGAGGAGTTTGATTGCCTGTATAGGGAGGAGGTAAATCTGGAAAGCTCTGATGACGAAGAAGAGTACGACAATGAGGTGGAGACCATAGTGATAGACGAGGATGATTCGGCGACTGATTCACCTGATGCACCTGAAACTGCTGGTGACGACCAGCCAGAGCTTGGTGGTGGTGGTGGTGAGTGATTGATTGATTTATTTTGCAGAATACTAATACTACTTTTTGCAGCAGAGCTTCAGCACACGGAAGTGTCACCATCAGTGGTCAATCGGAAAGATGTTCTTCAAATTAGGAAAAAATCAAACTACAGCCGTAAACGAAAAACCGGAATCTACCAGTGCGAACAGTGCAACAGAAGCTACTCCCTTCCTTACTACCTCCGACAGCACCACCAGCTGGTGCACTCTGCAGTCCGACCATTTCGGTGCCCCCTGTGTCCGAAATCCTTTAAATCCGCCAGTCACCTGAAGCACCACCGACTGGCGCACAGCGCCGAGCGGGCCCATCGCTGTACAACCTGTAACGTCGCCTTCAAACAGGTCAGCCACCTGTATCGACACCAGCAAACGGTGCACCACAGCATCAGCAGCACCGACCCTAGAGCTAGGGCACACCAGTGCACCCTCTGCTCAAAATGCTTCACCCGACCGGAGCACCTAAAGCGGCATCAACTCCGCTTGCACGTCAAAGGCGTCCAGGTGATGGAGTACCGCTGTACAACCTGTTCCAGGGTGTTCAACAGGAGCAATGGCCTCACAAAGCACCAACGAGCGAACCCTAGTCACAGAAATGACAATTGAGTGAGCTACTTCTACAAATGTGCAACTTCAAGTTTACTTTCCACACAGGCAAAGTTTTATTTAATTTATCACAATGGCGACATTTTTAGTTTTGCTTGTTTAAAATGAGTGCCAGAAAAAGCAGCTGCCCGATGGCCAGAACTTTGTTAACATTTTGGAAGGTTTTGGAGAAACTACTGTAACAAAAGTGATTGGTGGCATTAGACCTCTTTATCTTCCACCGTACAGTTTTCTCGTTTTGTATAGTTTACCTTTGTACAGTTTACTTTATCATGCAGGGTTTTAAAAACCTTTTTGCAAAAAAATTTTTTAATTATTCCACCTTTTTACCGGCACTCGGAATTGTTGTCGTAAAGTGCTCGACACTGAATGCTCAATTTTGCAACGTTTTGATCCGGTTCCTTCTGGAGCACCTTTTCTGTTTGTTTGTTTTTTGTAAAAATCATTGCCTACTTTTGCCTTTTGCCGTTTCTTCAACTCTCTCAGTTTTCTCCCCAACTGCCTACCTCTCCTTTGACAATCCCTTGCTAAAAGTTTGCACTGCTCTACTACAGCCAACATGGAGCTCAACTGGCACTTGTACGACTATGAATGCACTCAACCGCTGTCCAAAAAAACGGTGGCAGCGCACTGTATGTGTGTGTGGTTGCCACTGGCTGCCACTGCCATTATCACGTTCACCATTGCACTCATTGAAGAGGATAGACATGCAAAAAACAGTAAAGTGAAAAACAGCCCAGACAGAAAAAAGAGAGGGAAACTGAACGGAAAGAAAGAGATGCGGCGGCAAACTAAACAGTAGCCTGCAGTAGAGCCTCTTCAGACAGAGAATTGTGGCGTGATTTGCTGGTGTTGCTGATGCTGTTGCTGCTGTCTTTCCTGCTTTTTCTCTCATTCACTAATTGTCACACTGTTGCTGCTGTGGTCGCTACTCGGAAGCATACACGGACTGCGCCGGCTTGCCGTCCTCTTCTCTCTTGCCTCTTCAGCGTTTCTAAAAAACGTAAATGAGTGCAAAAATAAGAAAAAAGAAAACATGTCAATACAGAAGTAGCCGTACCGCCCCGACAAGGCAGAACTCGTTCTCAAACAACGGAGGACATGCTGCTCGATGAATCGGCTCATCGTTTGTAGTCAGATCAAGCTGCATTCTCTACCAGACACAGCAGCTGGCAGCTTAAAGATTCAATTTGACTGTGAAGCAGAACGAAAAGAAGAAGTGAAAGAGAAAAACTAAAGTGAAGTAGCATCGCTTTTCCACTTCTCCATTTGTCATCATCATCATCAGCTCATGCAAACAATATGTCTCGCTCCCCAGAAGCATCATTTTTTCTATCCGCATTGCTGTGCTCTATTTCCACTTTTCACTTTCACCTCATCAAACACCCGAAGAAACGGTGCTGCTCACCACCACCCATCACCACCTTTCAGGTGATGACCTCAGCACCGCCCTTGTCACCTACACTACCCGTCTTTCGACGGCCCCAGCTGCTGACCTGCCTGTTGATGATGATGATCAGCATTGTTGTTGCCTTTCCTATCGGTGCGTCGTCTGCAGCAGTTGAAGCAAAGCTGAAAAACCAGCTGAAGAACCGCCTCAGTAAGTGTCGGTTGTCTGTTGATGGTATGTTCCATCAGCTCACTATCACAAGTAGTAACAGACGAATGCGTACAGTAGTGTAGCGGTAGTGCAGGCAAAAGGTTTTCTCCGTGGTTGCATCAGTGTCGCTAACAGCAGCCAGTGCTAAACTGTTACACTACTCCTAATGTGTTTTCTCTATTTTCTTCTCTCTCTCTCTCTCTCTTTCTCCGCCCAAAATTCAAGGTCTCTGCATCGTCACAGACGCCGATTACGTGCGACGATTCAACGGAAGTGAGGAGGCGGCCTTTAATCACACCATTCAGAACTTTGAACTAGTCAATCGAGAGCTGCTCAAAAAGAAGTTCACCATTTTCACTGGACGACGACCGAATCGCCGTCAGGTGACCGGAGCTCACTTTGGCTTTGAGCTGCGAGCCGTCAAACTAGGCCACCCGGCGTTTGACGGCCTGAGGGTTGACGGGCTTGAGGGGAAAAATCACCGAGTGCTCAATGTCAGCCAGCTCAACTCGATGCTCGACTGGACGCGAGCTCTGGACCCGGAGCTGGACGCCCACTCGCTGGTACTTTACCTCACCGGCTGGCCCCTGTCTGAGGGGTACCGGGGCTTTAAGCGGGGCGCCGCCTGTCACCCGCCTACCAACTTGGTCGTGGTCAGCCTGCACGGCTGTTTTTTACCTCTTGATGATGATGATGATGACAGTCTTCTTAGTCAGCAAAAGTGCCTGGCTACAATGCTGCACGAGCTGCTGCACGGCCTCGGCGTTCCTCATAGCGCCGATAGCGATAACGATGTGATGAAGGAGATTGATGCGAGCAACTTGGTAGGACTTTTTATATTAACTAAAATTAGTTTTTTGTAGTTAAAAAAATTTTGACAACTGATTGACAACATTTACTCTGTTTCATAGAACATAAGCGACGACACTAGGCTGAATATTGAGTTTGGACTTCAAGAGGCGGCAGATGGCGGCTGCTTATCCGCTGCCGAGGGCACTGTACGGCTAGTCACGTACAACCCAGGTGGCATCGACGTACAACGGGAGAAGGTGGTCGACTACCGAATGGTGGCGCAGTTCATGCTGAAAAAGCAGGAGGAAAAGGATAAGGAAGAAGAAACAAAGAAAGAAGAGGAAAAGGATTGGAAATCGGCTCCGAAACACTTCCTCCTTATGCTGTTGATTTTCTACCCTTACTACCTGCTGCCGGTCGGTGCTTTCTTCTGTGTCGTTTGCTGTTGTCGGAGGCAGTTTAATTTTGCTCAGTTTTATCGCTACTTTTTTGCTGATGCCGTCGCCGCCGATGATGATGAGACACCTGTTGATAGTGGTGATGAATCAGAGAAAGCACTGTTGCCTAAACACATGCTGTCTGGTTCAGCTTAAACGTCAGCAGCTAATCAAAACAATATGAAGAAACGGATTTGAATCGCCAATAAAAGTGGCAGTGCAACAAAAAGGCGGTCAAGTGGCACTGGTGGAGCAGAGTAAACTGCAGTGTGAACAGGCCACCGCTGTTTTACTCTAAGGAACACAGTTATCTTGCATTTGCTTGCACTTTCACTACAACCTCAATCATTCCGACCGTTTTTGCATTCATAATTGTTCTCGCCTTTAAGTCATTCGTTTTTAAGACCTCTACTCTTTCTGATTTTCATTGCTTTCTTTACTCATTACTTTCCTACCGATTTTCCAGGCTTCACTCAACTGTCATTCCTTATTTAATCAATACATGTGTATCTTTCACTGGCTATCAACACACAAATTCGTACTTTTGTACTTTATTAGATTGCCAATTCATTAATTACCACTCAAATAAAGTGTCTTATCAACAAAAGCTAAATCAAGATGTAGAAAACACCGCACTGATTGTGTGTGCACTTTTTTTATTTTCATTTTACCCTCATGATAAGAAAACCATAGTCAGTGTTTAGAAACAGTGTTTAAAAATGAAGTTTAAAAAAATTTTTTAAATCGATCTGAATATGAAAGTCAAATTTTCAGTATTGGTAAAATATGCCCTTGAATGATCTTGGTCAAATAAATGATAGCAAAATTATTTTGGTTGTTCAAGCCAAACAAAGCCGCACCATTGTTAGCCACAGTAGGTGCAATTTAAAGGCAACATGAAAAATCTGAACGATAGATAGAGACGCCATCATAGGGATATCAAGGGTAAGTCTGATAAGGCTGATAAGGTTTTGACACGATGAGTTTCTTTCACAATGTTTTAACCAACACCAGTAGATAGCCTCTCTGGAAAAAAGTCAAGAAGTCGCTCAACAGCAAACAACCAGTGGAACGCATGCTGTCAGTGACAAGTGGACAAAAGAAGTTGTGCTTCGAGTTGCTGCGCCTTCATTCAAGCTCCCTCAGCCAACTTGACAGTCGATCGAGAACTTTTTTTTCTTGCAGTTTTCTCACTTCATTTCAATGCCCTAGTAATTAATTAAAGAAACTTTTACTTTGCTCTTTTTTTGATAACAACAACACACTGAAGAGCAAAATGGAGTCATCATGCTGCATCAAAGTGTCGCCATTTCAACTTTTGACCTTCTCACTGATCTTTTTTGCCCTCTACCATGTTTATGATGCGTCATTTGAAGAGGACCAGTTAAACCAAGAAGCCAACCGTCTGGGTATGATATGGTTTTGATAATTTAAAAACTGGAATATATAAGCATTGTACACTCCGCATTTGATCGTCATTGATTTGCCCTTTACATTAACTATTGATTTATCAAATCATCGGAATTTATAAAATGCGTTTTGGATTTTTGTTTAAAAAAGCCATTCATCTAATCACCTGTTTTTGCCCTCATCATCATTATCTTTTTCAACACCTTTATCCTAACAGGTGTTGCCATTGTCACTGATGACCACTTTGTGAAGGAGAACTTTGGTGGCAACCACGATGCCGCCTTCAATCACACCATCAACCTGTTTCAGGCAAAGAAGGAAACGCTGGAGAGCATCTTCAATCACACTTTCGGCTTTGATTTGCTGGCAATTAAACTGGGCCATCCGGCCTTCAGTCAAATTAACCTCGAACAGCAGACACCGGGCGTGATCAATGTCACCGAGCTGAAGTCTTCCGTCCGTCTTCGTGAAGCCTTATCGACGGAGCTCTTTGCCTATCCACTGGTGCTCTACATGACCAACCGAGCTTTCTCCGATGGACATTATGGTCTTAAGTTAGGCTCGGCCGACTCACCCCCGCACAACCTGGTGGCCGTCAGCCTCAGTGGACTTTGTCTGCAAAATGGAAGCTTCAGTGAAATTGGGCTTGGCAGAAAGCACCGAAACCCCTCAAAACGGCTTTTAATTTTGCTGATTCACGAGCTGCTGCACGGCGTGGGACTTCCGCACAGCAACAACACCGACAACGACCTGATGAAGGAGTTCAGTCCAGTTGGCTTGGTAAGTCTAATGTTGATTTAAGGCAGTTTTTAAACTAAAATATTTTTTCCTTTCAATTCAGAACATGAGTGACAACACTAAAACCCTGGCTGAGATGCTCTTTCAGGCGGCCCAGGATGAGGGACTTCTTTCGCCGCACGACGACACTGTACGACTGGTCACCTACTCTGTTGATGGACAGCCAAACGAGAAGTTGGTCAGCTACCAAAATGTGGTGGAGTACATGCTGGAAAAACAGACTGATAAGTTGTCGTTTTGGACTCAAATTTGTAAGTGCATTTGAAGAGTAGTTTGTTTTATTTTATTCAACTTGATTAACGGTTAATCTTTTCTAACACAGGGAAATACGTTTCTCAGCTGCCCATGCTTTTTTGGTTAAGTGCCATTTCGGTGACCGCTTTGATTTGTGCTGTTCTCTGTGTTTGGAAAATGCTCACAAGTACTCCGGAGAATGAAGCAGAAGTTGAGGAGGGAGTGGAAATGCCATCTGTTGAATCGTCTCGAGCTCAATCGAGTGTTTCCATCATTATTTCACTTGATCTGACTACCTCTATGAGCGACACGGTGCACATATTGCCTGATAAATGATCATTAGAAAACATTCCGACATCTTTTTTTTCAATTTCACACCTTAGAATCTCATGTTTTTGCTACTTCATATTTATATTGACAGCCACCATACTTAGTCAACTTGTTAAGTATGGGTCAAGCGTCTTTCCCTATCTCTTTATTCTGTATTATGCTCACATTTTAGTCAATAAATTATGAAATTATTTATTTAGACTCAAGCTAAGAATTCAGTCTCAGAAGTTGTTTTCTTTTGCCCGGCACGTCGCTTTTGTGAGACATAAAACGTATAAAAAACGTTTGTATAACAGACGATTTCTGACGTCAGCTTGTGCACTAGATGGGCACACATAGCTACAGCAGCAACTCAAAGCTGCAGAAAACAGCAGATTCAGTCGTTGCTGTTGCTGCTATCAAAAATCAGAAAAAGAGCATTGAGCAGCAGCAGCAACAGCAGAAAACAAGCAGAGAAAACTGCAATGTACGGCAGCAGAGCTTACTGTCACTAGTAAACAAAACAGAGTCTGCCAGAGCTGTGTCACCTTCTTCTCCTTCTGCATTTCTCTGTTCATCTCAAAGTCCATCACACACACAGGCAGTTGTGCTTTTGAAATCAGCAGCGTCCATTGGAGTGTGAAGCAAAATTACCAATGGTTGAGGGGATGATGTTAAGTGCTACAAATGAAGAGAAAGAAGCAGAAAGGAAAAACGTCACTCGTCCTCAAGCTGTCCTCCTATGCTTCAACTTTCCAACTCCCTTTTTTGCCAAATCGCCGCCGCCCTTAGTTGAGTTCTACAATGGCACCAAGTGGCAGCAACCGCCGCCAGAGCTGAACCCATTTCCCTTTCCGGCGCCGGACATTTACGGCTTCGGCCTGCAAGCCGCTGACGGCGGCCGGCGGTTGTACTTCTTTGGCGGCCAAAAGCTGGCAGAAGATGAGCCCTCACTGCACTTTACCTGGGCGCTGGACCTTGAGTCACTGGCAGCTCGGCAAAACGTCAACATCATCAACAACAACAGCAGAAAAAAACAGCAGCAGTTCAAAAGTGCCACAAAACTTCTTCCTCCTCCTTCTCCTCCTCTTCCGTGGAAGGTGAAGGCGCCGATGATTCAGGCGCGACACTCCTTTGCCAGCGTCGTAGTGGAGGAGGAGGAGAAAGAGGACAGTGAAAGTGAGGACTGCAAAAAGACGACCAAAGCCATCTACGTCTTTGGCGGAAAGTACCTTCACCTTACGGGTGAAGGTACAAACAAACACCGCCTGCTAAACACCTGCGAGCGGTACGACCCCCGAACCGACCTCTGGTCGAGCATTGCCCCTCTCCGGTACGCCCGTTCAGAGGCAACTGCCACTGTCTGGTACGCTGGACAAAACAGCAATAAAACTCTTCCTCGAATCTACGTATCCGGTGGCCTGGACGTCTTTCCCGATTACAACAACCTAAAAGCGATCGTAGAGGTGTACGACCCGCAGGCGAATGTTTGGCAAAACCTAGCCACGCCCATGTCCTCGCCCCGATTCTGCTTTGCTCTGGCCACCTTTCAAGGACGCGTCTGGGCGCTGGGCGGCTTTACTTTAAAGGTAAAAAACATTAAAAAATTTGCCTCTGTAGAGTCACTCGATCCAGTGACGGGCGTCTGGAGGCGGGAGGCGCCGCTGATTGATCCCCTCAGCCGAAACGGTCACCGGGCGGTGCTTTTCAATGGCGGGCAGCAGCAGCAGCAGGAGCTGTTGTTGGTGGGCGGAAACACTGGTAAGTGAAATTGAAGTGTGCTTTGGAAAAGCCCTTTATTGCATTTTTTAATTAATCTAAAAACCAATCCAATTAAACGCCTAGGTGACAACAGCACCTTCTGGACTGACCAGTACGATCCGGTGAAGAGGCGTTGGGCCCGGGTGGCGCCCATCAGCTACCGCCACTGGCGTCACCAGCTGGCGGTAGTGCCCGCCCACCTTGCGGCCCCTTTTATTGCAGGTGTAAGTTTAGACGATGATGAAGAGGATTTAACTGAAAGCTATACTGATGAAGAAGAAGAAGATGATGATGATGAAGAGGAAATTGACAATGAAACTGAAAGCAAAAACAATTCCGCCAAAAGTTCTCGTTATCAGAAAGCCTACCCTTATGTCATTGTCTGTGCCTTGCTGGAGCTGGCCACCGCCCTGTACTACCTGATTACCAGCACTGAAATGTTAACCACTCCTTTTTCTTCCTTTGATGACATGCTCTCCTCCTTCAATGGATTTTTATTCACCTTACTTCTTCTTCTTCTTCCGCCCATCACTGTCTACCTCTTTGCTAAATGGGCAAATAAAAAAGGGTTTCAAGAAAAAGAAGAGGAGGAGGAGGAAGAGGAAGAAGAAGAAGAAGAAGATGATGATGATGATGATCACGACCCGGAAGCGTGCCGCATCGACCGCTTTCACGCCATCAGCCTAGCCTACTACAACTTTGACGCCTTCAACCGAAACCTGATAAAGATTCACCCCAATGCAGGAGCACTGACAAAGGAGGACATGGAAAAAATCAAGAACTTTCAGGTGGGCCCCTTGCCCGGAAACCGACAGTGTGTGGCTGAGTTTGAACGCACCCTTCGCCGTGCCAAGTTCACCGTGGCCAGTTTGCCAGAAACAACCAGCTTTTGTCCACTGTTGTTTGGAGCAGGTGAAGATCAGAAAACGGCAGCAAAGACGAAAGCCTTTTTAAAAGCAGAACTTGCCAAGATAAAACCTGATGAGAAAGTCTGTCTGCTGGTTTACATTTCTAGTCACGGCGTTGATGGAGGTAACGATGGATGGAGCACGAAACTCAATTGTTGACTTTTTTAAAATTTTTTTTGAACAGCTTTTCATTGCAGTGACCTTCTCTTTCGAATCAAGGACATCACCCAGATGCTCAAGGAGTGTGAGGCGCTGGCCGATCAGCCAAAGGTGCTCATCGTCGATGTAAGTGCAACTTCTAAATAAGGATATAACTTTGCTGTTGTGATTTTGATTAACTATTTTGCCCACTAGACTTGCCGAGTAACCGAAAATGAAGTAAATGAGGTGTCCTGGGCGGAGCAGGACGCCGAACCGCTCCGGGCAACAGATGATATAGGCGACGTGCTGGAGGAGATTGAAGAAAAACGCGGACTGCTAGGACTGGACGACGGCAGTGAACACCTGCTCACGGCGTACTCTTGTCTGAAAAGTAGTGAACACCTAATTTCCACAGCATAACTCACAAAAAACTCATTTTTAACTTTCATTTTTTCCGTTTTGCTCTTTTCTCTTTCTAGCCTACGTCTCTTACACCAATCATGGCGGCCTTTTTACGCAAAAGCTAATCGAGGTGCTCAACGAGTACTGCTTTTCTGCAGAAGAGGGGGAAACTTCAACTGCAAATGATGATGACGGTGATTTTCCCGTCGTCGTTGAACAAACTGAAACTCCCAAACCTACCCGGTCTCTGTGGTTGCTGCTTACCGAAGCTCAAGAACGAGCGGGGAAGGTGAAAGTTCCCTATGGACCGAACAAGTCACCCCGGGCACAGCCTGGATTCCTCGTAAAGTCGCTGACGGCAAAAATAATGCTGCAACCACTTGAGGCGGAAGATAAGGACAGAGAAAAGTGGAGTTGTACAGTGATATGATCGTTGGAAAAAATGTAGTTAACCTTTTGTGATTCTTTTTGCTAAAAACAAAAAAATATTTTTAAACAGTTCTAACATTGCATAGTGTGTGTTCTACAACAGCAATCGCACTTTAAAACAATGTTGTACAAATTACGCGCGTCAGCTTCAACTTTCGGCTTAGTTCTATTAGAAAAACGACAACAAAAACCGATATTCAACCACTACGTCACCTCTTTCACCTTTCCAAACATTTTCACCATCAGCAGATAAAAAACCAAAACAGAAAAACCACCAAATCACTACGAGATCATCTCCCAAAAACAAAAATGCTCACAAGCAATCTCTTCCTCCTCCTTATTCTCCTGACCATTATCCTCACCATCACCAGCAGCAAAACTTTATCCTCTTCTGAAGCAAAAGCAAACAACAACAACACCGATGAAGATGAACTCCCTTCCCCGAAACTGCTCATCAAACGATCATCCTCTCCTTCCTCTTCAATCTCCAGCAAAAACAACAACTCCGCCCTGTGGTACTTCTCAGAGAACACCGTCGTCCGCCGCCCCTGCACCAGCGACGCCCAGTGCGCCCTGAAGGGCGCCATGGTGGGCGGCGGCGCCAGCTCAGCAGGAGTAGGCGGGGCGGCCTGCTACCAGGGCGCCTGCCGCTGCAAGTACGGCCACGTCTTCGGCGGCCTCAACCGCAGCCACTGCGAGCCGATGGCCTGCGCCAGCGACGAGGACTGCGCCGAGGCGGCCCGCGCCCTCTGGGGCAGCCCGACGGCGGGCGGAAAGACCGTCTGCGACCCCGAGGCGTGGGAGTGTCGCTGCGCCCCCGGCTACAGCTACTGGACCAATAGCTTCAGCTGCAACGTCGACCTGGGGACCATCGTCCTCTGGATCGCCCTCGCCATCGGCGTCGTCATCGTCCTCCTCGGCGTGGTCCTCTTTCTCTTTCTCTGCATCTGCTACAGCTTTAAGAAGACCGTGGAGGGCGTCGGACGACGGTTGAGCAGTGGGCGGAAGAAGGGGAAGCGGAAGGAGAGGGGTGATAAGAAAGATGGCGGTGGTGATAAGGCTGGTGGTGATAAGGTTGGTGGTGGTGGTGGTGGAAACTCCTCCAAAGCAAGTGTTCGAAACTCCTCTTCATCGGCGACCAAGGGGCAGCGTTGAAGAGGAGGTATATTCCTTCTTCAGAGAGAAGATCTCTCGCGTTAGCTTTTTCATCTTTTTACCCTTTTCAGTTGATATGATTGTGTTTTTGCTAGTGCTGATGGCCGATTGCACTACCTTTTTGTGTCGATTAAAAGCTTTTTTATTCAGCAAACAAAAATGTTTTTTTCTTTAAAGCAAATCACAGATTCTTTTCTTTCATTTCATTTTTGAGATCAATAGTTTACCTAAAACAGAGTAAAATTGCTCATCACTTTCATTTTTTTCTTTTCTCAACACTGATCCACAACCTTAGCAGAGCGAAAATGGCCAAACTTGCGGCGATGAAGCCGAGCTGAAGGTAAATCAGCAGCATCGGCTGCTGCTCAAAAGCCGCCTCACCACTGGAGGAGACCACCACCAGCCCCAGCGGAATGGCCAGCGAAAAGGTGCCTGAGACAAAGGCGAAAAGTCCACAAACCCGATCATCAAGTCCGAAATGTCGCTGTACAAAGCTGTACAGTGCCGGAATCACAGCGCTGAAACCGTAGCCAATCAGACCACTGGTGCCGTACACTAGGGCCAGATTATGTCTACTGTGAAGGACCCCGGTACTTCCCAGCGCCAGGACGGTGAAGCCTCCTAGCAGACAGGCGTAGTGGTAAACGAGAATAGTGTCCGGAGCGAGCCAAACGGAAATGAGGGCGCTGAAAAAGGGTCCAATGGTGTAGAAAAAGGAGAGAACTGAGGTGATGTGCGCCGCCTCGGAGGCACTGAGCTGGACGACGTCCAAGTACTGGAACATGGCTGAAAAGATTGAATCGATTAAAGATTAGATAAACAGTTTAAGATTTATGTAGTTGTAAACAAATTACCTGTACAGTACTGAAAGTAGCCCGTCTCGGCGGTGAAGTAGGCGGCAATGCAGAGGCCACAAAGGGTCAGTTTCAGCTTTCGATGTGCAATTTGAGAAGTTTTGCTCTTAAAGTTTTTAGCCAAAGGATCGCCAATCTTGACGCAGTCCAGCCCAGTGAGGGAATTTTTCGGCTTGGGAAGGCAGGCAATCTGGGTGGACGGCAGTCGGTAGCGGTACTGAGTGAAGTAGAGCAGCAAAAGAAGTGCTGGAGCTAAATTTAAAAAATTGTAAAGTTTTTAGTGTTAAAAATTTTGCTCAAAAACTTACCAACAAACTGCACCGCTCCATTGACGGCAAACGGAACCGATAGGAACTTTTGCCTAAGCTCTGGAGTCAACTTTACAAAAACATTTTTGTCAACGCTTAAAATTTCATTCAGCTCTCCAAAAATGAAGCTACTCGCTAACAGCGGAGACACCGTCGCCCCAGCCGAGTAGAAGAACTGGTTTGCTTGCAAAATTGGTCCATTGGCGCCCACCTCGGGCCACATGTCCACGAGGAAGGCGGTGTGACAGGCGTCCCAGGCGCCGCCGCCCATTCCATTGAGGAACATCGCCCCGGTTATGAAGGCCCAAGAGGTACTACTACTAGATGGAAGATGGGGCGTCAGCAGTGAGGTGACGGCGATCAGGGCGCTGACGCCCGACAGCAAAATTTGACGATTAAAAATCCGATTCCAGGTGTGAAGAACCAGCGCCGAGGTGAGCGCTCCAAGGAGGTAACCGAGAGCGTTTGAAACCAAAATTGCCAAAATAGCCTGACGAACAGTGAACGAGTATAGGCGTGTGAGATCCACCAGAGTGACGCCCACGAGGTTGACGGAGATTCCCTGAAAAAAAATTTAAATTAAATTAAAACTTCAAAATTTTAAAAACTAAGACTTACAAAAGCAAAGTTGTTAAAGAAGAGCAGCATCGTGTAGACGAGGTTGAGGCGGTTGTGCTTGTGCTTGCTTTCACCACCGCCAAAAACTGACCAAGCTTTTCCCAGGAAATTTGATTGAGCTAGGCATTTTTCGGGACACCCTTCTTCTGCTGACATAATTATTAGAAAAAGATGATGAATCTTGAAGATTCATGTATCTTTCAAACACAAAAAGATGATTTTTGTAATGTAACTTGTTGATGAATGAGAAGTGAACTACGTGAGAAGTGAAGAAAGTGGCAACAAGTCAGACTTCTTCTTCTGTCTTTCTCTTTTTCTCATTTATTCTCAGAAAAAAAGAAAACAAAGCAGAAGAGAAGAGAACAGATAGGCATTCAGTCTATTTCTAGGCCACCTGAGTAGAAGCCAAGGATCAGTACCACTGACTAAAAAACTTTGTCATCGTATAACTTTCCACACCGAATTGCCTACACTCTTCACACACTGAAAGGCTATTTTTGTACGACACCACCGCCGACACCGCTCTTACGTAGCAATTCATTTAATTCTGATTCTGATTCTGACATTGAATCCACACTGATCCACTTAGAAGGGAGAGAAAGAGAGATGAGATGATCTATTTTTAAGCTAAGCAGCAGCAGCGGCAACGGCAACTTTGAACTTGCAAACAACCAAAAAAACAACAACAACAACAATAACGCAAGTTCAATGGCAAAGAGAAAAACAGAAGAAGAAGAAGAAGATTCATTGCCAAGATTATAGCAAAATGCTTTGAAAAAGTTTAATGTGTTGCACAATCAACTCTTTTAACATCTGAGGAGCCACTACAAACAAAATCAGCAAAAACAGTGCAAAAGTGTTTATCAACAACTAAAAAAAGTACATTTCGGAAAATGTTGTGATTTTTGTTTTTATCGCTGCCGACGACACTGGTGTCCACTGGTGGCGGCGGCGTTGATAACACAACACCTAATGTGTTGTGTACCAGGCCAAGTACAGTGTACACACAAAGTCTCGTTTTCCTGTACATAATGTACAAATTGTCTGCACAAATCAATACATTTTGATGCAGTGTTTTGCACTTTGATGCCCACCACAAACCATCAAATCTGTCACCTTCTTCTTTCTCTTCATCATTTGCACCTCTTATGTCCTGGTTTGTTTACCGGTTACTTCTAGTGTCAAGTTTTCATCTTTTGTAACTACATCTTTTAGCCACACCTGTACAATGTACTCGATACCTACCTCTGCTTCTGCCCGTAAGTAATCACTGTTGATAAGAAATGGCTGGATAATCGTACATGTACGAGCTGTCTTATCATCATCACCTGTTGTTGATAATCCTTTCCTTTCCTTTGTCTCCGCCTTCTCTGGCAAAGGTCCAAGTGGTACAGACAAAAAAAAGTGCAACGGTAGTAAAATGACATGAAATGCCGATAGTGATGATGACGAAACTCTAGCAGAAAAAGAGTACATTTGTGTAATCAATCAGGTGACAGGCTGAAAGAAAGTTGCTGTTGAAAGTGCTGGTAAATGGTAGAAAAGAAATTGGGTATATAAAGAGGTGCGTTTGAGTTTCATATCGACATCATCGCCAACAGAAGCTCCAAAACAGAAGCAAAGAAAATCAACTTCTTTTACTCAACTAATCTCTCACAAATCTCAAACCTAATCATGAAAACTTTTACCCTCATTTTCTCATGCTTGGTTGGCAGTCTTTGTGGTAAGCATTTAGTCTTATGATTTAAAAAATTCAATTTTCTAAACTCCATTTTCACCTTCCACTTATAGCACTTCCACTGAACTCCAACACCTCCAATAGTGTCAGCCCGGCAGCCAACACCCTCATCGACGCCCTCGTCACCGAGTTGAACCACCAGGTGCACCTCGATCCGCTCACCTTGCCAAAACACATCACCAATGTCAGCCACCACTTTGGCCTGCTGAAGCTGGAAGGTCAGATAGTGCTGCACTACATCAAGATCACCGGCCTTTCGGGAGTTCGCCGAGTGGGCGAAGTGGAAGTTTTCGAAGATCCGCACTCGAAAACGACAAAAATCTACAAAGTAAAGCTGGAGATTGGCGGGCAGAATGTGCAGGCGACCAGCTCCGTTTCCGCCTACTTTGGCCCCTACATTCACCCGGAACTGCGGACGAGGGCGGAGATTAGCGCCGTCGGGAGTTCGCTTTCCGTGGCGGTTGACTACGCTGAAGGTCAAATTGGAGGTCAAGTAACCCCAATTTTAAAAGCTTTTGAGGTTGACCGCCTGGAGAAAGTCCACCTGCACGTCCAGGGCCCCTTCCTGCCCTTTGACCCGGTAATCGAGCTAATCGGCGACGCCTTTGCCAACATCTTTAACGCCCAGGCGCGCCACCTTTTGTCTGCCCACGTACGGCCGCTCGTTGAGGAGCAGCTGCGAGGAGTTCACCTGAACTTGACTGACACTGACACTGCTTCAGCCACAACTCCCGTTTCATCTTCTTTTGCCTTTTCCGACCACTGAGAAGTTTTTAACAAAAACAATAAAATAGCTAGCTTTAATTACTCCTTTTTTAAAATTTTTAGAAGTTGTCAACAGATTTTCGAATTCCTACCTTCATTTTTTGAACATTCTATTTTTGAAACAAGAAAGCAAAACAGAGCAGTATATCTTCAGCAAAGCAATACAGTTGTTCGGCCATTCCAGCTAGCTATTGTTGTCGTCTGTAGCATACAGACTTTGTAATTGCAGTACTGTGCTGTACTTTTTCTGCTACCTGACCTCGTTGCTGATTGCTGACCCTCATTGCAACCTTCACTGTGGTGCACTTTCTGCTGAATCGACGGCAAGGAATGGCGATGCCCATCACTGAAAGACACTTTCTCCTTCTTCTCTTTTTTGGTGGTTTCCTCCCTCTGCTCCTCTCCGTTGACGCCCACCCGGAGATCTACAGTCTAGTCTGGCCGCCCGGCTACGGCCGCCAGTGGACGGGCCTGGGCTTTTACCGGGGTTACGCCCCGCTGAGAGAGCCACACCGGCGAGAGGTCTTCCTGCCCTTCAAGCGGCAATCGGTCCGGCCGTCCTGGTCGCTGCTCTACTGGCTGCCCGGCAACTACACCCTCCCGCCGCCGGAGAATCCCCGCCGCCGCCAGGCACTCCCCCGGGACGACCCTCGCTTTGACGGCGACCGGGACAACCCGGAGGCGGTGGCCCGCGGCGAGCCCCTCCCACCGGAGCTGGTGCGCCGCATCCACGAACGGCACGGCCACCGCCACTGGCTCCTGCCCACGGTGGTCCGAATGCGCGGCACGACGCCCGAGGAAGATGAGCGGGATCTGGTGGCGGCCTATCAGAACATCTGGAACGTGGTGCTGCCGATCACGCCGATGCACTACCCGGTGCGGTACTTTGCCCGGGGTGCCCAGTTTCACCGGCAGCTGGCCGCTCGATTGGAGGAGGGGCTTGCACGGAAGGCGGGCATCACGCCCTCCGACGACCGCCCCTACCGGCGGGCGGACATTGAGGCGGCGCTGGCGGCGTTGCTCGGCGGCCGGCACCAGCACTTTGCCCTCCTCTGCGTGGACATGAACGCCGCCGAGGAGGCGTTGACGCCGAGGGCTGTGCCCTGGGCGCGGCGGCTGATCCGCAAGGATGCTCACCCCCGCCCGGCGAACATGCTCTACTCGATCAGCATCTGCGTCAGCCCCAGCTGGCAACCGGCCAGCAGTGAAGGTCCAGAGGGGCCAGGTCCACCACCACCACCACTGGAGGAGGACATTCCCTACGTCGCCTGTCCGGCGGAGTGGCCGGGCAGAGCTAACGTACTGGTGGGCTGCCGGGCGGAGCAGCTCTGGCTGTACCGGACGCTGGACGACGGCATCGATGTGCCCTTTGCTGATGCGGTGCAAGTGGGGAACCGATAGACCGGTAAGGGGGTGGGGGGAGGGGAGGATGATGATGATGATCAGCAGCAGCAGAGATAGTTCTAATTCACTTTGATCTTCACTTTGTCTTCCCCATCACGACCACCTAGTTTTCCCGCAACCGCTGGATAAAAAGAAGAGGACGGGGAGGAGTTGAAGCTGAAGACCGGCAGCATCAACAGCAACAGGATGGTCAAAGTGGTGAAAGCATGCGCTCAATATAAAAGTTTTATTATTAAAAACAAAGCTTTTTAATCAACTAGCAATACAAAAATTGTGTTAAAAAATTACATGGTATAACCAAACTATGTACTTAGTGAGGATGCTTTTTCTGTCAGTGCTGTTGCTGTTTTGCTGACAGCTCCTGCGTCTTCTTTTCATTTGTATGACCAATGAAAATGCATTTAAAAAAAATTTAGATTTATTTTCCCTTTTTAAAAGTGTTAAAAGTTTTAGCAGTTTTTTGAATTCCTACTTTTTTGAACATTCGATTTTTGAAAAAAAGCAAAACAGAGCAGTATAAGTGGAGCAAGGCAAGACAGTTTTTCAATCATTCTAGCTAGCTATTGTTGTCGTCTGTAGCATACAGACTTTGTAATTGCATTACTGCTTTGGCTACCTGACCTCCTTGCTGAGTGACCCTCATTGCAACCTTTGCTCAACCCTCGCTGCCGCACAAGACCACCACTATCAAAGTTGACCTACTTTTGGGGTGCTCCTCTTGCTGGATCGACCTCAAAGTGGCGATGCCCATCACTGGAAATTACCTCCTCCTCCTTCTGGGTGGTCTCCTCCCCCTTTTTCTCCTGCTCCTCCCGCCCGTTGACGCCAAACCGTTGCTCTTCACGCTCACCTGGCCGCCCGCCCACGCCCGCCAGTACACCGGCATTGGCTGGTACCGCCGCCTGGGGGTGACGCCCATCCAGCGCGTCAACCTGCTGCCCTTCTCGCGGGAGGCGGTGCAGGGGCGGAACCCGCACTCCAACATCTCCACCTCCTCCATGGACCAGCCGCCCTGGCTGCTCTCCCACTGGCTGCCCGGCAGCTACACCCTGCCGACGCCGGTGCGGCCCGGGCGGCAGGCGATGACGCGCGATGATCCTCGTTTCGACGGGGAAAATTCAGGAGCGGTGGCCCGCGGTGAGCCCCTTCCGGCGGACATGGTGCGGCGCTTCCACGAGCGAAACGCCGCCGGCCGCTGGCTGGCCCCCAGCATCATCCGCCGCCTGCGCGACCGCAGCCAGATGGAGGCGCTCCGCCGAGCGTACCAGAGCATCTGGGACGCCGTCATTCCCTTCACGCCCATCTACCACCCGGTGGAGAGTACTTCAACAAGGGCAGCGCCTTCCACCAGCAGGTGGCCAGGTCTTCCTGGAGGAGCAGCTCCGCAGAGAGGGGGGCATCGTCCCCACCGATGACCGCCCCTACCCGCGCGAGGCCTTCGAGCGGGTGCTGACCGAGATTACCGAAGGCCCGGACCGCTTCCGCCTCCTCTGCCTGGACATGAACGCCGCCGAGCGGCTGAACACGCCGGCGTTCGTGGCGGCGGTGGCGGAGCCGCCCCCTCGAGCGGACCGGAACCACCTCCCTAGCACGCTCTTCTCCATCACCTTCTGCGTGCACCCCATCGTTGCGCTCCGCCGGACGCAGCCGCTGCACCTTCCCTTTCAGCGCCATGACCTCCTCTACACCGTCTGTCCGCCGGAGCCGGACTGGCCGCGCAATGTGGTCACCCCGCCAGGGCTGCTGGTGCGCTGCGAGGCGGACGATCTGTGGCTGTACCGGACGATCGACGACGGCCTCACGGCCCCTTTTGCCGATGAGGAGCAGCTGCAGAGGGAGCGGTAAGTGAGTTGTGGGTGGGGGTGGGGTGGGATGAAAATAGAGCTTGAAAAGAATGATTGACTTTGCTTTTTGCTTTTTGCTTGCTTTCAGTGCCGCACAAGAGGAGCTATAGGAGGAGGTGGAAAAATGTGGGCAACAACTTTGGAAAAAAGTTAAAGCTGAACTGCAGCTGCAGCAGCAACAGTGGCCAAAGTGGTGGTGGTGGCATGCCCTCGACTTTTATTAAAAGTTTTTTTGGTTTTGTTATTAAAAACAAAGCTTTTAATTTTTTAAAACAATGTTTACAACTTGCTGAAACGGCGAAGGTTGTCAAAGGGGGGCTGCCGGCTTTGGGGGCAGTCGGGTGTTGAGCACCGCCACCACGAACAGAACACAAACCCGGTCACTTTGGACGCTGTGCAGTCCGTAGTAGAAGGCGACTGTTCCGTTTTGCCCCAGCTCCTTCTCCACTACAACTCCCGGGTAGTGGTAGAAAATCTTGGAACTCTGCTGGAATCGACAGAAGGCTAGGTACGAAGGAGGTGCTGGGTGGCGCTTTCTATGGACTGAGGATGAGGGTGGTGGTGGTGGTGGGGCTGATGATTGAGCTAAGACCGGTCTGGCTGGCAGTAGAAAGGCAAAACTTTGCCCTTTCCCTTGGCGAAAGGAGACTAAATCGGCATTCAGGTTCAGCCGACGGGGATTGAGCAGCACCTCGAAGAGCGGCCACTCGCCACTGGTGGGAACGGACAGTAGCCCGTTTTTACCGGTAACCGTTTGCTCGTTCAGTGAACTGAGAGGGAACTTGCCGGGAATGATGCACTGCGTTTTGTTGTAGTCAAGCTGTGGGGAAGGGGGGGAGGGGATGTGATCGGTTTAAAACAGTAAGAGTAAGTGGATTTTTAAAAAGTAAATTTTTGGGGGAGTGTGTTTAGGGGAAGTGGACATTAGCAGTGTCCTGCGAGGCTTACCTTGCCAATAATTTTCACCCCTTTAACAACTTCAACTCTGCAGAAGAAGGGCGTTCCAAGAAGATGGTCATTGAGCGAATCTAGATTTATTTGAACGAGAAATGACTTGGGAATGGTGGACAGATGTTGGCGAGATGTTTTCACCCAGGGGAGGGAAATGCCGTTAATTTGAAAACTTTTGGCTTCTTTTTGTTTTCTTGATTCTTCCTCTTCCTCATCATTGTCCCCACCAGAATGCGTCCAATCCTCACAGAGGATAAGGTGATAGGTGACAAATAAAAGAAGTGCTGTGTAAAGCAGATGAAACTTCATATTAACAAAAATCAGTTTTTTATTTAAAATTAAATTTTTTTGGTATGTTTGTTTGTGCATTTTACCTTGTTTATATGCTCAATACTAAAAATCATTGAAAATATTGCATCAATGCCATTTTTGGTTTTTATTTTTTTTTGGTATGTTTGTTTGTACATTTTACCTTGTTTGTATGCTCAATACTAAAAATCATTAAAAACATTGCATCAATGCCATTTTTGGTTTTTATTTATTTTTTGTGTCGCAACATCTCATTAACTAAAGCAAAATTAAAAGTTTTTTTAATTAAATTTATTTTTTTAAAAAATTTTTATTGGCATCAATTTGTTTTTTTGTTTACTTTTTAAAAAACTTCCTTTGTCCCAAATAATCATCACCATCAAAAAGATAGTTGACAACATTTTGTTGTTTAAAAAACGTTTAATGTCTAAAAAACTAGTTCCATCACCGAGCCACTAACAAGTTAAAAATTAAAAATCACAAACAACTGGAAAAAACTTACAACTTGTGCAAACGACTAGGGTCAAAAGTGGCCAGTAGCAAGGGCAATTGAATATTGAACACTGCCAATACGTACACTTTAAAAAAATACCGTATCTGAAACACTGTTCAGTCCGTAGTAGAAGGTGAGTGTCCAGTTCGGAGAAAAAAATTATCTTTTTGCTATACACAAGCATTGCGCAGGAAAGACCCTTTCCCCAAAAAATTGACTCTCTTTAAATTACCTAGCAATACAAAAAAAACAGTGTTAAAAAAATTAAAAAAAGTTACAAGTGTTTACCAGAAGTACTTAGTGTGGATGTTCTTGCTGCTGTTGCTGCTACTGTTGTACCCAGACGTTTAGATGAGTGAAAAAGAAAGGATAGACCTAGGTGGTGGTACCTATGTAGATAATAATAAAACTGCAGCCTTGCCAAAAAACACCAAACAAACTTTGCTTTTTGTTGCTGTTATTGATCTCAACGTTTTGCTCACCGTTTTAAAAAACTTTTTTTTGCTTTCACACAACAGTACAAGGAACCTGAGAACTTTATCAGTGCTATCAGTGGTCATTATCATATTACTCGTGCTACCAAGCGCTTATCACCACCACCACCTGCCTGGCAACAGCTGCACCTGCTTATCAGAAAACAGATCACAATGATAAAGTAGTGCACCTTGGTCAAACATTTTCTGATAAGATCAGTAGTGCTGCCAACGTTATCAATCTCGATAATCTAAAACAAAGTTTTCCAATTAGATTTTCCGCTGCTGCAGGTTTTTCTGACACAAACAAAAGGCTGTGGCAGTTTGAAACAGAAAAAAACAAACTAGCAAAACAACATCAAGTCCACAACGTCAATTTGATGATGATGATGATGATGATGATGAGAAGAGAAGAGAAGAAAACAAAAATACTTGGTCTAAAGAGTGCACTTGGCGCCAATTAGAGCGTCAGGTGAGGTAGGTAAAGGTAAAGACAGGTAGGTATGAAGTTTACAAAGGATAAAAATTGGCAATATATAAAAGAAGGTGATACCCACTATCACCAGTGTGGCTAACGGCCAACTATTTAAACTAATTATTGCAAACTTTTGCCAACCAATTTTACTAAACGTTTACTAAAAATGAAACTCATCGTTTGCGCTCTGCTCGGACTTGCCGTCTTTGTCGTGGCCGGTAACGGTTTCTAAAGTCACCGTTTTAAAAGCTCCAAAACTTACTAAATCTTTCATTTTTGTAGACAAAAAACAAACCGGCGACGTCCTGCTCGACCAGGCAGCGGCCCTTCTTCAGGCGGCCAAGATTGCCCTGCCCTACTTCCGCAACTCGCCCGAGTTTCACGCCCTTCGCGACGAGGTGACGGCCATTTCCGGGCTGATTGAGTCGCTCCAGGATGGACCTGATGGAAAGGCTGGCAAAAAGGCGGAACAGGAGCTGAACAAGCACATTCACTCGCTGTCGATGTTGCTCTATCGACTGAAGCACATGCACCCGATTCCGGTGGAGCCACCGAAGCGACCCATGCCGTGGACTGACGCCCCTGACAATGGCCCAGATGGTGAGGGGTACCTTTAAGGAAAATGGTAAAGATGGGGGTGTTAAACTTCACATTTTTTTGTGCTAAAGTTTAACGACACAAATATAATTTTAATAACATTTTCCTTCTTTTTCTGACTTTTTTTTGTTTGCCTTGTAAATGTAAACCTGTCACTCGTCGTGTGCTTGTGTTTGACTTTGTTTGCTTTTGCTGAACTAAAGTTTTTGTGTTTCACCAGCAGCCTTTTGTTTGTTTGAACCCGGTAATGCTGATGGTGAGTGCTAGCATTTGCCCAGTGTGAAACAAGCAAGCAAGCAAGCAACCAACCAACTAGTGACGACAGTGGTGCAAACAAAAACAAAACTGAACAGAATCTAAAATGATTTTGCCGCTAATGGAACAGTGCTGTCGGCTTGCGGATGTCTGCTTTTTTCAGTCTGCAGCAGCTGTACAACGTCATAGGGTGGGAGCAAGAGCTGTGTTTGATTGAGAGTTTGTTTGGACGAGCTAAAACCAGAGCCGGCAACAGCAGCACAAAGCCAGAAATGTATAACTTTTTTTGGAATAAAATCAAGGGGTATTTTAGAGTGAAGGATACTCATTTTTTAACTGCTTCTGATTGATATCATCGCCGTTTTTTATGTGTATTTTAAAGTTCAGTAGTTTTTTCCCGTTAGGATCAACGTCCGAATGAGGAATCAGGAAAAGTGATGGCTATCATTTGCCGCACAACGACTTCTTCAATAAAACAAAAAACTTCTGCAAAATATCATTTTTCTCCAATGCTACAAAAGTCATTTTTTGTAGTGGAAAAAAACTTAAAATAAACATAAATTGAAAGTTTTTTTTAAATTGAATTGATCATGACTTTGGTGAAGTTGTTGACATTTGTTGCAGCAGTTCAAAGTTTTAGCAAAAAGTTTCCATTCATCAATTCAACTTTAAAAGTTTAAATGTCATTTTACCTGTTACCTGTGCAAAGACAAACATTTTGAAACCGGTGAAAAGTGAAGGAGAAAAAAGAAGTAATTGTCTAGTTCTAAAAATAATCTTGCTCCGTCAATTTAATACCACTGTTCTGACATTGACCAAGTAGATATCTGCTGTTGCTGTTGCAGCTGGAGCAAACCAGAACTGCTTACACCCTGTTGTTTTATTCTCCTTTTTCTTCTGGTAAAACAGTGGGGAAAAAATAAAACCTAAAAAGGGAAACGCAAAGTGAGTGTGTTGCTGTGGCGAGTACTACTGCAGCAACTGCAAACTGTACGGCCATTGCAATGACAGCGGCTATATACCAAATAGAAGAAGATAACAGAGCAGTCGAGAGAGAACTGGTAAAGCCAGCATTGATGACTGGTGTACAGCTACCCGACTCTTTCGGTCGATATAATTCCCGTACTTTTGCCGTACTTCAAACCAATTTTTCTTCTTCCTTTTTCCCAGGCGAAAAGAGTCGTCGCAGCTGTACACGTAAACTTTTCCTTCTCCTGATGACTGGTGGTGGTGGTGGTGGTAGTGAAAAGGAACTGTGGTGGCAGTGAAATGAGAGAGAGAGAAAGAGAAAGTGTCTGAAGCCAAACAGAGAAAGAAAGACAGAGCGGCACGCACGTTCTCATGAGAATAAATGCCAAACTCGGAAGCTAAATGGAAGAAGAAGAAGAAGAAGAAGGCACAAGACAAGACAACAACACTGGCTGACTGGCTTCCCTCTCTCTCTTCATTCCCTGCTCTCCAATCACTGCTGCCTCTCTGTTCATTTATTCATTCATCGTATCGGCTGCTGAGTAATCGGTTTTTGTTGCAGCGGCAGAGAAGCAGAAGCTGGTGAGAGCAACAAATACGATTCGGTTTCAAATGCGGCGTCAGCAGCAGCAGCAGCCATTTGAATTCAATTTCACTGCATCGTATTTTATGAGAGTCGTTTCGAGCTGAACACTTCCGAACTGCACTGCTGATTTACAACTGCTGAAACTTTAGCTTAAAATCATAAAACGTTGTTTGCTTTTTGAGTTTTTTTCCATTTGAAAGTTTTACTTTGGTTTTATTTTCTGAAAAAAAACTTTTGACTCTAAACACATCTGACCGGCATATGATTTTTTTGATGAAACTGTTCGCTCATTCATTTTCTATTGTTCATCACATCATCATTTGAAATCTTTTGTGCGACCTTTTTGCCGACATCTGCTGTTGCTGATTTTTAAGTTTTCTGTCCTGGCCGCTTTAGACCAGACCTTCAACTTTACAGGAATATTTTATTCTTCTTTACACTTGACTTACTTTACTTTTCAACCATTGTGTTGCTGTTCGTCACTGTTTAACTGCTGCTAAGTTAATTGCTTCAGAGCTCTGAAATAATAATATTATCGTCATCAGAGCTGTGTGTGCAGTGCACATCTGGTGCACATCTTCAGCCCAACTTTTTCTTCTTTTTTGGCAGATGTGCACTGCTCTTGAAGTAAAACTTTTTTTACTACGAAGAAAGTGAATACTTCACAGTTTGCTGATCTAACAACACTTGACTATATAAACGATTTTTTATTTTCATTTTTTAAACTGTGACATTTCAAGTTTTTTTAAAACCTTCTCAAAAACTTCTCTCATCAACATCATGGCCATCAGCTTCGCCTCCATCGGCTCTCATTCTTCAAACGGACGATATTCCCTGGTCAAAGCCGACCAACTTAATCCTGCCGACCGAGCGTACCTCGACGAGTGTCGTCGTGGCTCTCGAAACTCCGCCACGGGAGTTCGCTGCTTCGACGGCATGGGCCTAGGAGGAGGAGGAGGAAAAGGAGGAGATTCTTCAGCTCGAAAGTGCCACCTTCAGCCACACCCTCTCGCAAATGGAAAGCAGTCCATCAACCCGTACCATGAATCATTTCGAGCCGCCCAGGCACAGCTACTTCAACAACGGATTCAACTGAAGAAAGGAGGAAGTGGATCAGCTGGAAGAGGAGTTCGAGGAGGAGGCTTTGGCAGTGGAAAGTGGACCTGGAAGCGGACACTCCTCCTCACCGCCGTCATCGCCGTCCTCGTGGGCACCTTTATAGTCATTGCCTGCGTCAAAGCGGAGAACTACCAAAATGGCGACTATGTCCGCTTCTTCAGCGCCCTCATACCGGCGATTCTCCTCGCCTCGCTGGCCTTTGTCCTGCTCAGCAAGCTGGCGCCGTGGATTCGGGAGAAGAGGCGGCGGCGGCAGAGGAAAGACGAGGAAGAGGCCAAAGAAGCAGTTGAAGTGGAAAAGTCCACCACTGAAGATCTGGAGACGGCAGGAGAGGCAACGACGACGGTGGCTGAGGAAGCTTCTTCAGCAGTGATGGTGAATTGGGCCGATAAAAAAGAGGCAGAAGATAACGGTACTTCAACAACAGTAACGGCAGCTAAAGAGATTGTTTGAAAATAAACTATTTTTGGTTATCAGCTTTTTGCAAAGCTTTTGGCAACAACAGCAAATTAATTAGCTGAAAGCCTTGAAAAAAGACGTCCAATTGAAAAAAATGTGAATTGTGTTTTTTGTTGTCGGGAATCTTAGAAATTTGTGAATATCGACGAAAAAGTTATTATCACCACCACCACCACCACTCTATTTCAATTTATTCTTTTTTCTTCTTTAACGGGAACACATTAATTACCGCCACCACTACCACCACTACTTCTACTACTTTTCATTATCATTTCAGCCATTTTCAGCACAGCCATTAATGGTGTATTCACTTCATTTTTAGCTTGAAAAACGTTTTGTTTTGCTCTTTTGTTTACATGTTCATCTTCCTTTTTTTCCTTCACTTCACTTCTTTTATTCAAATTACGAAAAACTTTAAAGTTCATAGTGCACACAAAAGCATTTTCAGTCTATTCCAATTGCAGGAGAACACTAACTTTTTTCCTTGTAAATACGCCATAAAAACTAGTTTGTCTACTTCCTTATATTTTAAAATCTGTTCACTGTAAATAATATAAAAATAAAAATTACTAAAAATCATTAGCAGTAAAAACTTTCCTAAACTCGTCCTGAAAAGCGATAAAAATGACTCACTGCAACAAAAAAAGTGGGAAATAGTGCCGTTGCAATGTACAACACTAAGATTTTTTTATTTTGTTTCCTTTGTACATCAAATGTACACAAAAAATAATACTCCAATTAGTCCTCCTCACAACTGTTGCAGCGTTGATTGATCTTCCCTCTGTCTGATAAGGATCAAGCCGATGCTGATATTAATTGTATGTTGCACTTACCAGGTAATAAATTAGATGTTTGGGGTTGCTGATAGCCATCATCAGCACCCAACAAAAAAGCAAATAAATAGCCACAAAAATGTCAACAGTTGATCATCACTCACCTTTTCTTCCTTCTTCTTTCTCATCAGCAAAACCACCAAAAAACAAAAATGCTAATTAAATTAGCACTTTTCTCCCTTTTAGCCATTCTTGCCAGGCCCAGTCAACAACAACAGCAAAACTTTCCAGTCAGTCCTGAACACACTCTGAACGCCCTTTATGAACAGCTAAACTCCAAAGCACAAGTTTTCGCCGATGTTCAGCCTTCGAAAAAGTTCAGCAACCTTGCTGAGGCGATTGCCGCATCAGAGAAGCTTTTCGAAGCTGTAAAGCAACAGCAAACGCTTCCCTCGTTGACAGTTGGCCTTTCCGTTCGCAACAAAACGGTCTTCAGCAAAGCCTGGGGCCTGGCGGACTTGGAAAACGAGATCCCAGCTCAGGTGAACACCACCTACCGCATTGCCTCCATCAGCAAGTCTTTCGCTTCACTAGTTCTAGGCACCTTCGTCGACCAAGGTCTGGCCAAGTACTCCGACCCGCTGAGCAAGTACCTCAAGCCAGCCGATTACCCGGCCAAAAGCTTTGCCGGCCACCACGTGGAGATCACCCTCGGCCAGCTGCTGTCGCACACCGCCGGTGAACCAGTTACCGCCCTGCCGGACATTTCCACGCTGATCTACCCTGAAGTACAGAACATCACCGCAAGCATCCGCCCCCTGAACCGAGCACCGCTGACCTTTGCCCCGGGAACCAACTTCAACTACTCCAACTACGGCTACCAGCTGATCGGCGCGGTCATCGAGCAGGTGGCCAAAAAGCCGTATCCTCAACTGCTGGCGGAGTTCTTCGCCAGGCACGGAATGAAGGGCAGCGCCATCGACACCGGAAGGGCGCTGGTGCACCACATTGCCCGCTACTATCGACCAGAATCGGAGACGAAGAAGAACCACAATGTTCCTACGGCTCTCATCGACGGCCTGCTGATGGCCAACGGGTGGTGGGCCGCCGGTGGGGTGCTGTCCACCGTACCTGATCTCCTTCGCTACGGAAACCTCCTGCTGGACGTCACCAAGGGTCGCCCGGGGTCGGTGATCACCAACGCCACGCTGAACCAAATTTGGACTTCCCGCACCGATGGTCTTCACCTCGAAACGTTCCCCCCTGGCTTCGGCTACGGCTACGGCTGGGTGGTGGTCGATCTGGGCAAACTCCCGCCGTCGACAAACTCCACTCCTCCTGCAGTGGCCGCCCTGAAGGCCTACAGGCACAAGCACTTCCGCTGGCACAATGGCGGCCTGATGGGCACCAGCACCTACCTGGCCGTTTATCCCGAGGAGGAAGCGGTCGTCGTGGCGCTCACCAACCGAGGCGAGGCGCAGCCGGCGCTGATGCAGGCCACCATGCAGACGATGGAGAATGTCTACGAGTTGGTCAAGTAACCGAGGGGGTGAAAGCCTTTTTTTGTATAATGTTGAAACTTCATTCTTTGTATGGTTTTAATCGACAGAGAAGGTAAAAGTGTAGTATTGTAGTGTAAACCGGTTCAATTCAACGACTTTGACTTTAACGTTTTGTAGTAGGGGAGATAAAGGAGAAATCTTGGGAGTGGTGGTGTAGTGGTGTGGTAAAGTGAAGAAAGGAGAAGGAGGAGGTATAAGGAGGGGTAGAGGAGAACAAGAAGGTATTTCAGAAAGAGAAGTATGAGAAAGAGAATGTATGTTTGTAAAGAGAGCTTCGAATTGGTGGTGGTGGTGGTGGTGGTGGTAATGTAAAGAGTGTAAGAGGTGGAGGTGGTAGACGAGCTAAAGATGGTGAGACGAAATGAGATGATCGAAAGATGATCTCCAAAGAGAGTCAGTCGTAAAGTAAATGTGTAAAGGCAAAGTGTGTGGGTTTGTTTGTTTTGGGGAGGCGCCCTAAAACTCGCCATTCGTCAGCAGCGGCGTCGAATGCTGTCGAATGTGCGGAAGGTTGTGCAGTGGTGGTAGAGGGTGGGTCAGCTGGGTGGGAGAATCGGGGCCGGCGGCAGCTGCAGCTGCTGCTGAAGAAGAAGAGGTCGTCGCTTGAGGCAGTGCAGCAGGCACCGACGAATCTTCCCCAGAGAGCTGTAAAGATGTCCCAGTGCCAGCACCCTCCTCAACTCCTTTTGGATTGAGTGTAAAGTTAGAAGAGTCCACTGCGGGCGAGTCAGCCGAGGCTGCTGAAGAGGAGGAAGGGGCCACCGAGGGGGCCACGTCCAGCGAGTGGCCGTCCTCGTCGAGCATCGAGGTGCGGGTGGAGGCGGCCGAGGCCGAGGAGGAGGACGCGGCCAGCGGAATGTCCTCCTCTACGGCGATGTGATCGTGGAGGAGGTGAGGGTGATGATGGCGGTGGCGCCGGGCCACCTCCATCTCGTCCACCTCCATCTCGTCCTGCTCCTGATCGGAAGGAGGAGACAGCACCTGCTTCCTGGTCCTCCTCCTCTTCTTCATTTTGGGCGTTTTGGAGGAGGCCTTAGAAGTCTTCTTCCCCAGAGGAGGACTCTCACCAAAGTCCAGCGCGTCCATCGACGAGTCCGAGGAGAGGAGGAGGAGGCCGTCACCGTTGATAGCAGTTGATGCAGCTCCACCGCCGTTGGTCCATCGCTTCCGCTTTTCACCTCCGCCGCCGCCGTTGAAAAGCTGCTGCCGCTCGCCGTTATCCGCCGCCTCCTCCTCCTCATCAGCAAAGTCTGCCGTTGACTTGCTTGCGCCCTTGCTGCGCTTGTTTCCGCCAGCACCGGTGCTGCTGCCTCGGCTCCGATTCCGCTTCTTATTCGGCGATATCTGGGCTTCACCACCGCCGCCCTTGCTGCTGCTGCTGCTGCTGTTGAGCACCGCCTTCGGTATGCGAATCTTCGGTACGGTCTTGGCCTTAGAGGAGGAGAAGGAGGTAGAGGGCGAAGAGAGGGCGGTGGTGAGGGGAGCATCATCTCCCGGCACAGCAGCAGCTTCCACGCCGCCGCCTGCCACCTCCACCACCAGGACGTCGCCATTTGCAGCAGCAGCAGCCTCTGTCGAAACCGAGGGCGGCGCCGGCTGCTCCTGAAGCGCCGTCGCAAAAGTATCACAGCTATTTTCATTTGAAGAGGTGGTGGTGGTCGTGGTGGTGGTCGTGGCAGTTCCAGGAACAGCCCCAGCAGCCTCTCCTCCCTCAAAGTTCAACCGCCTCGTCGCCCGTCGAACGGCAATTCGATCGAGGGCGGCCGAGGAGCGCCGCCTGCGAGCAGGCCGCCGGGCGGTCGACACCTTCCGCCGCCGTCCGCTGCGCACCGTCCGCCCTGGTCGTCGGCCTGGTCTGCTTCGAGAGGTGCCGCCAGCAGAACTTCGCCGCCTTCCTCGATTTCCTCGACCTCGGCCTTCCCTCGGCGTCCAGTCGTCCTCATCCTCATCGTCCTCCTCCTCCTCCTCGTCGTCCTCCTCAAAGCCGTTCAGCTCGGCGGAGAAGGGCGTGTCCTCGAGGTCGAGGTCCAGGTCGTCGTCATCGTTGCCGTCCGACTCTGAGCTGGCGTCGTCGTCGTCTTCGCTGTCCACACCGCCGTCGGTAGAGGCAGTAGGGTCATCGTCGTCATCACCCTCTTCCGAGGCACTGTAGTCCTCATCGTCGCCGACGAGCTGGCTGTCCTCAAAGTCGACGGCGGCGTCGGTGGTGGTGGGCGAGTCATTGAGCAGGGGGTCATGATCATCCTCGCCCTCTTCGGCTCTCTTGGGCTTCTTCTTCTTCTTCTTCAGCAGCATCCGCCCCTTGCCCTTTCCAATGCCCGAAGAGGTGGAGGAGGGCTGGGCATTTTCAGCCACCGCTGCTTCAACGCCTGCTTCAGCCCCAGCTCCTGCTTCACCGCCCTCCAGCGTGCTCTTCTTAGCACCTCCAGGGCCTCCTCCCTCCTGGCCCTGACCACCTGGACCTGGAGGCCTCGGCCTGGGCCGCTTCCGCCGGCGGGCGGTGTTGTAGGCCATCTTCCACCGCTTCTTCCGCCGCTTCTTCAGCACCGAGCCGGGCGCATTGAGGATGCCGTTGATCTTGTCTAGGGGGCCGGGCGGTCGCCCACCGGCGGCGTTCGGTATCGGGTTGCCACTTTCGTCCAGCACCATCAGCTGCTCGCGCCCATCGTCGCGCTCAATCTCGTAGAGAACGTTGTACACCTCGGCGGTGTCGTCCTCGTAGTAGATCGGCTCCAGGCTGACGGGCGGCCACCAGATGAGGCGGTCCTCGAGCAGCTCGATCCGGGGCTTCTTCAGGACGCGCTCCACGTCGGCGGGGTTGAAGCGCAGGCGCCAGCTGCTAAACAAGGGGAGGGGGGGGGGAAATCAAAGTTAGTTTGAAGGTAACAGATTTGAACAGTTTTACCCTTCATACCCTTCCTCATCATCACCGGCACCGGCGCCGCCGCCGCCCTCGACGCGCTCAATCACCTCCGCCCACTGGAGGGCGGAGGCAATGTCGTTGACGTTGATGCCCGTCTCGTCGCTGATCGTCTGCACGTCCACGTAGAGCCGCCGCCGACCACCTTTAGTCTTTGGTTTTTCCAGTGCTGAAGGTTCAGCAGCAGCAGGCTGAACAGCCTCAGTGCTTGGTCCCGCCTTTGGATTGGCGAAAGGATCCTCCTCCTCCTCTTTTTGAACTTTGAGATGGTCCTCTTCTTTGACCTCTTTCTCATCTTTATCTTCCGTTTCTTCAACCTCTTCCTCTTCCGCCTCCTCCCACCGCCGCTGCACGTACTCGTAGATCTTCGCCTTCCAGTAGCTGAGGTAGGAGAGCTTCCCGAGCTCGGAGAGGGGCTTCTCCGGCGTGCCCACCACTCCTTCCCGCCTCGAGAGCAGGTAGCTAAACTCAATCAGAAAGCGGCCAAAGCCGCAGCGCTGGTAACAGGGCAGGGTGACGATGCAGCTGACGTTGAAGCGCTTCGAGCTGAACTTCTCCTTGCTGAAGTAGCCGATAAAGTGAGATCCTAGGGAAGGAAAAAGAGTTAGAAAAAAACCCAAAACCATTTCGAAATCTTCTCCTTCCCGACTTACCATTTTCATCATTGTAGGTGAGGACGTAGAAGAGGAAGTGCTCCACGTCGTACAGCAGCGTCTTGTGGTCGATGAAGAGCTTCCCCAGGAGGCAGAGGTTCTGACAGTAGATCTTCTCCTGACTGCCGTCCACCTCCCACACCGAGAGGAAGACCGGGACGCCCGGAAAGTGAAAGTTGGGAATGACCGACCGGTGGCGGTAGATCTCGTCGCCCGGCGGGTTGGGAATCTTGCACTTGTCCTGTTGGGGGAGATAAATAGGTTAATTTTAGAATACCCAAAAAAATCTAAACACTCACCTTATGCCTGACCATGTTCCACTCGGCGCGCATGTACTTGAGGCAGTACTCGCAGATGATGAGCTTCTGCATCTGTGCGTACTCGTGCGGGTAAAGGGAGGAGTACCAGGTCTCCACCTCGATATTGCCCAGGCGGATCCAGGCGGGACAGCGCAGCGGCTGCGACTGCTCGCGCATCGAGTGCGGGTGGACTGGAGGTCCCGAGGAGGGTCCCGTTTTGCTGCTCCTTGCCTTTGACTTGGCCTTTGACTTTGACTTCGACTTGCTCAGCGAGGGCCTCTTGAGGGCCGCCTTCTTCGAGGAGGAGGAGGAGGACTTGTCCTATAGAGGGAAAAGGGGAGTTAAAATGTTTAATCAAAAACCCCAAAACTTTTTTTTGCATTAGGACATACCTCTCTAACACCTCCGCCCCCGCCGCCGCCGCCCACCAGCAGCTGCTCCTTGAGCGGCGTCATAATGTCCTCGGCGATCATCGCCTCCGCCTTGGCCTGCACCCGCTTAAACAGCTCCTCGTCCTCCTTGCTGGGCGGCTGCAGGCTGAAATCGGCCTCCAGGGAGAGCTCCGGCGAGGTGGCCCGCTTCGAGTGGAAGGTCGCCGGCGAGAGCATCTGCTCGGTGGTGGGCTGGTGGTGGTGGGAGGAGGACTGCTCAGAGGAGGTGACTGTTCTTGAGGGAGAGGAGAAAGGTCGAGCGGTCTGCTTGCTCGTCGCGGCCGCAGAGGTCGACGCCGAGGTTGTCGCTTCGGCCGCCGCCGCCGCCGCTCTGCAGGCGGCCACCACCGCGGCCACCGTCGCCTCCGCCTCCGCCCTCATCGCCGCCATCTCCGCCCTCGACTTGCGACCTCGCTTTCGCGGCGAGGTAGAGGCAGAGGCCGGCTTTGCAGAGGCCACCGGTGATGACAGCTGGGAAGAGGCGGTGCCGGCTGTGGCAGGCGAAGAAACGGCCGCCACTCGCAGCGGACTGGCCGACGACTTTCGCTGCGAGCGCAGCACCGGCGACCGACTGCCCTCGAGGATATTCTCCTCTGATGGAAGTTCATTTCCAGCAGAAACGTTGGCAGCGGTGGGCGAGGCGTGCAGCATTCGCACAATGTCGTTCAGCTCACCGTGAAGCGCTGCGTCCACGCCCTCCTCTTCTTCTTGGTCCTCCGCTTCCATTTGCTGGTGCTCATCTTTGATATGAAAGAGTGGCCAGTGCTGCTGCTGCTGCTGCTGCTGATCAGCCAATCTGACCGGAGTGGCGGTGGGACTTTTGTGGCGCTTTCTCATCGTAAACAACTTCCGCTTGCTGCTCCGTTTGCGCTTTCGCCGAGTTGGACTCGCCGTGGAAGTGGAAGTAGTACTGGGACTGCCTAAGCTGGCCAGCGGTCCTCTCGGGCGGCGCAGCTTTGTCACCGCCGAAGATGAACCTTCGGCGGCCTTTGCTGCTGCTGCTGCCGCTCGGCCGCCCCTTCTTCGGCTTAAGGAGCGCATCTCCTCCTCGTCGTATTCGTCATCATCGTCATCGTCGACTTCTGCTTCGTCCTCTTCGTTCTCAGACTCCTCCTCCTCCTCCTCTTCACTATCACGGGCGACAAACTCCTCCTCGTCGTCATCACTGTTGAAGGTGTTGTCGTGGCTGTCGTCGAGGATGATCTCCTCCTGCTCCTCCTGCTCCTCCTCCTCCACCTTTGCCTTTGATGACCTTCTCTTTCGAGGCTTTCGAGCAGCGGTGGCTGTAGATGACGAGTTTGACCGTCGGCGACGAGCACTTTTGGTGGCAGTTGCGGTGGAAGCTGAAGCTGCTGAAGTTGATGGCTGAGCTGATGAGCCCGCAGATTCGCCGCCCTCCACAGCCTCCCGCTTGATGGCCGCATTGGGCTTCACCACCAGAAACTGCGTAATCAGCGTCTGGTGGCCAGACTTGCTGGCGGCGGTGGCCGCCGCCGTGCTCGGCCGGCTTCGGCTGCTGGTGGTGGTCTGCTGGTAGGTAAACAAAGAAAGAGTTAAAATCAGAAAAAAATGTCCAAAACAACAGCACTTACCAAAGTCGGCGACGTTAAGGGCTTTGAAGAGGCGGCGGTGGTGGTCGGCTGTGAAGAAAGAGGATGAGGCGGCGGCAGAGGAGGTGAGGCAATTCGAAGCGGACTTAGGGCGCTTTTCCGCGATCGAAGCACCGGCACTCGGCTGTCCGGCTCCACCGGGAGGACCACATCGTTGTGGTGATGAGAGTTTGTGTGAGGGTGATGGTCCTGCTGGTGGTGGTGGCTGTTGCTGTGGTTGTTCACCAGCGGCGACTGGTGATGACTGCTGCTGCTGTGATTGGTCGTGGTAGTGTTGTTTGGGTGGTGGTGGTGGTGGTTGTTCGCCTTCCGCGCCAGCTCGCGAATGCTCACCAGCTCACGTTTCAGGTGAATGCTGCCCTTGCGACGGCCCTTCCGCCCTAGATACCGCCGGCGAAAGCTGTCCTCGAGTCCTTGGTCGTCGCCGAGGAGGCCGTTGCCGTTGCCGTTGTAGCTGTTGTTGTTGTTGTTGTTTCCGTCCTCTCCTCCCGAGGTGGTGGTCGTGGTTGCGGTCAGGTACTCTAGATCACTACTTGTGGCGTTTTTGGTGTTTTCAGCCGATGTTGCTGCTGTTGCTGTTGCTGCGGCAGAGAGTTTAGAGCCGGTGTAGGCGGAAAGTTGAAGGCGGTGCAGCGGATTGGGCCGGCTAGAAGTGGTGGAAGACGGTGGTTGACCACATGCTGCTGATGGCGATGAAGCGGAGGGATGAAGAGGATGATGGTGGCTATTGTGAGCTGCTGCTGCTGATGAGGATGAGGATGAAGATGATGATGGTGGGTGATGAGGGTGAGGAGGTGGCACCCGAGGATGCCCCGTGGTGACCGGAGGTGGTGGTGGTGGTGGTGATTTGACTTTGGCAAAGGTGGTCCTCTTTGTCTTTGTCGTTGTCCTCTTACGCCCCACAGCTGCTCTCGGCGGCGGCGGCTGATCGTCCTTTCGACTCCTTCTAGAAGAGGGCTTCTTCTTCTTCGGACTTTGGTCGGCCGGCTCGGAAGTGGCCGACTCGGGCTGATCTTCTTCCCGTTCTTCTTCTTCTTCCTCTTCTTTGCTGCCTCTCCCGCCCAGTGTTGCTCCTTTGGTGGTTGACGTTGGCGGCGGCGGCTGCTGACCCTCCAGGCAGTCGGTGCACGTCCAGTGGTAAACTGAGGTGAAGAGGTGAAGAGAAGGAGAATTAGAATACGGAGTGTACTGGTCAGAAAAGATGGCGTGTTAAAGGGAAGGAAGGAAGGAAGGGATGGATCGAGATGAAGAGGCAAAGCAAGTTGAGTTGGCCTTTGTGTTTTGCCTGTGTGTGTTGCTGCTGCCACAGCGAGCCAGCCACTTTGCCTGCCTGCCTGCTCAGGCGACGGCGGCGGCTCGTAGAGAGAAAGCAGGCTGGCGGCGGCGCTCGAGCAGCAGACGAGAGAACAAGAAAGCAAGCCAGCGAGAAGGAGAGAGGGCAGTGTTGCGTCTACGTTGAAGCGAGGCAGCTGCAGCAGAAAGTAGCGAAAAAGGCCAAAACGGCGAAACTACCGCCAAAACTACTGCGACCGGCCCGGCCGCCACTGCCTGGCTGCAGCGGCCGCCGCCGAGACTGTCGACCTCTCTTGGCTGCTTCTAGAGGTGCGCAAACAATAGAGCTGACTGATTTGGCGTCGTTGCGTAACTAATTGTTGTTAGGGAGCCCTAACAAAACAACACACAGCTATCCTACGTCAACACGCTTGAATCAGAGCATTAGCAGGAAAAGCTAGGCATAAAGAGGGAATCAATACCTTCAATCCTACAGCTATTTCAAAAGAAGAATCACAATTCTCCATAAAATAACCAAAACAAAACAAAGCAAATCCCCAAACATACCTGAAACCGGATCCAGCGGGAGGCACTTTCGGTGGAAGCCCCGGTCGCACTGTCGACAGATCAGACTGATCTCCTCGTCGTGGCGCCCACAGAGTGGGCACTTCTTGCAGTTGGCGCACTCCCAGTCGGGCATCTCCCGAATGCGCCGGCTCATCTCCGCCGAGCAGCCCAGACACTGGGCGTGAGCGCTGGCGCCACAGACCGAACAGGTGATCAGCTCCGAGAAGGCCGAGGAGGCCTTGCACCAGCCGCAGATTTTAGTCGTCGTGGTGGTGGTGGTGGTGGTGGAGGAGGAGATTTTTGCTGAAGATTTTCTTGAAGGAGGGGGTGATGAGAGTGATGAGGAGGGAGTGGTGGTGGAGGCCACTGAAGACTTGGTGGGGGAGGGAGTTGTGGCGGCTGTGGAAGAAGAAGTTCTCCTCCTCGCTCGCCGACCACCACCACCGCTCGCAAACCTGGCCACCACCGAGTCGATGGACTCGTCGATGGAGTTCTGCTGCGGTGGGCGTCTTGAGCGTTTGCTTACTACCACCACCTCCTCCTCCTCTTCTTCCTCACTTTCACTTTCACTGTCATTTTCACTTTCCTCTTCTTCATCTTCTTCCTCTTCATCACTTTCCTCCTCCTCACCGCTTTCCTCCTCCTCATCATCTCCATCATCATTATCATCATCACTAGATCTAGAAGGCTGCTGCTGCTGATTCTGATTCTGACCCTGCAGCAGCAGCAGCTTCTTCCGCGACATTCGATTTCGCGGCGGGCGGTTGAGCGGCTTGACGAGGTCTTTCGCTGTTGTAGTGAAAGGAAAAAAAGACATGTTAGCAACAGTTCTACAAGTCCCTCAAAACCCTCACTCACCCTCCTCCGGCACCAGGTGCACCCTCGTCTTGATGGGATTGTTGATCGCCACAATGGGAATCGCCGAGTTGATCTCCCGGTAGCTGTAGTCGCCGTTCGCCCCTCCAATCCTCACCATGACCAGCAGCTGCCGCCGGACCATCTCATCGAGCTTCGCCTGCACCTCCTCGACGCAGCTGAAGAAGGCACTTCTTTGCGCCGTCCCCGCCGACTTCTTCTTCTCAAAGAGGCTGCAGATGCGCTCCGCGCCGGGCCGCTGCTTCTGCCGCTTGATCGACCCGATGGCCATCAGTATCTCCCGGTCGGCCTCGTCGATGGGAATGTCCAGCTGCTCGGCTTCTAAAAAGAATTAGGAAAAGATGAGATTAGTAAAAGTAGTACTTTTAAAAGTTTTACAACAAATTAACACTTACTTGGCTTTCTCGTTCTCTCCTTCGCCGGCCTGGTTCGCCTCGTCTTTGTTGTGGTCGTGGTCGTGGTCGTGGTGGTCGGAGTTTTAGTGGTCCTCAAAGATGAAGAGGACTTGGTTGAAGACTTGGAAGTTGCAGCAACTGCAACTGTCGAACTAAAGCCCTGACTTCCCAGACCGCTCGGAATCGGCCGCCCTGAATCAGGCGGCGGCACTGAGGAGCCGAGGAAGCCAACGGCAATGGCCTTAGCTGAATCAGAGTTCTGCAAACTGTTTGTGGTTAAAATGTTTGCCCCTGAAGTAGAAGAAGTCTGCTGCAGGCTCATCTTCGGCAGCGACTGCAGCGGCGACTTTGCCAGACTAGTGAACAGGCCCGGGGCCGTGGTGGAGGTGGAGGCGGAGTTGGAGGTGGACTCGCTCGTCGACGCTGAGGAGGAGTTCAGCGAGTGGTGGTGATTAGATGATTTGGTGGCCTTTGCAGCATTCTGCTGATGATGAGGATGAGGATGAGGATGAGAATGTTGTGATTGTTGCTGCCTGGATCGATGACTGGATCGAGAGTGGGAGGTAGGAAGGGCGGAGCTGGGAACGTGAGAGTAGCGAAGTGCTGCTCGCTTTGCTGAGCCGCTCGACGAGGCGGAGGAGTTTCCGTCGTCGTCGTCGTCCTCACCTT
>JAALOO010000314.1_pt1 | contig 44648 bp, 41 predicted proteins | sample 7257641 | NCBI WGS metagenome assembly JAALOO01 (sample SAMN14085613, study PRJNA598686) | mite metagenome | biome: ENVO:01001000; feature: ENVO:01001002; material: ENVO:01001226; isolation source: single female mite from University of Michigan culture on fish food culture... ...
CTTACTGTTTAGCGTTGCCTATTTCGACGTCGTAACACTCGTTCATCAGTCCCAACGTGTGTACCGGCAAACTCGCTTGCTTTATCTTTGCTTTTTGCCTTATCGGTTGACCACTTTGACCGTGTACTTTGCCACTGCCAGACCACCAGGACAGTCCTCCTCGTCACCCCCTCCTCATCCTCTTCTTTTGGCTGGTGACAGAGCAAAAGTACCAGAGCAGAAGAGAAGAAGCAGAAGCAGCAGCAGCAGTCTCGCCGTTTCGAGAAAATTCCGTTCATCGCCGTCGTCGCCGCTAGCTCCGCCCGCCCGCTTAGCCTGCTCTGACCGCACGTGTTCTCCTCTCCTGAAAGCAGCAGCAGCAGCAGCTCTGGTGTGTGTACTTCACCATCTTCATCTTCACGGCATCCTCGACAGCAGCAGCAGCAAGAAGACAGACACAGCCTCGTCCTCTCGTCAAGCTCTTGATCATCATCTCTGGCACCTTCTTCGCCTAACCGACTGCAATAACAAAAAATGGTACTTCTTGAGCCCCATTTCTACTGGGTACACTCGATACTAATACACTTCCTCCTTTTTAGGCTTCCATCGGTCGCAAGCTGATTCCCCTGCTGGACCGCGTCCTCGTGGAGCGCTTCATCCCCCAGACGGTGACCAAGGGCGGCATCGTCCTGCCGGAGAAGGCCCAGGGCAAGGTCGCCTCAGGCACGGTGGTGGCCACCGGCCCCGGCCGCCTCAACGACAAGGGCGATCAGGTGCCCGTCAGCGTGAAGACCGGCGACAAGGTCCTCCTGCCCGAGTACGGCGGCACGAAGGTGGAGATCGAGGACAAGGAGTACTTTATCTTCCGCGACTCTGAGATCATCGGCAAATGGGAGCAGTAAGGGAGGAGTTAGAAAATGGCATTTCTTTGCCCACTTCTCAATTCTCTCTCTCGCCGGTCACGCCATCATCGTTCCCCATAAGCCCCGTGTACAACTGTCTCTTTTTCTACTCATTTTTCTCTCTCAATTCTTCATAGTCTCTCTCTCCGTTTCCGATGCTCTGTTAGTATTCGAGTTGCCTTCTTAGTGTGTTTGTAATAAAAGATGATATCTAGTTACGTTTATTTTTCTAATTAAAAATTAAAAATGCAAAAGCTTATAAAAGATTCAGTACTGTACAGATTTGGAAGGAGGTGTTCAAAGTTTGGATGAGTATTTACAAATGACTGGTCTGGTGGCTTCACGCAGCAGGAGCTCTATTCGGCTGTTGTGTCAGTTGGAGGTCTTAATCGAAGGAGGCCCGTTTTGATGTTTTCAATGTGCTTCAGGTACTTCTCCACCTTTTGATTTCCCTTGGCGATGCTTTCATTTTGCTTCTGCAAAACTTCATCATAGCGCTCTCGAACTTTGGTCAGCTTTTCGATGGCCTTCAGTACGTCGCACTGCTTGTACAGGCTCTTCTTTAGATCTAAATGAGGAAAGTAAATCACGTTAGTTTAAATTCTGTTCACAAGTGCTAAAAAACCTACCATCGTACATCTTGGTCGAGTGATACTCGGTAATTAGCTTTCGGTGCTCGGTGGTCAGGGTCTGTATCTTCGCCTGGTTGAGCTGTAACTTTTCCGTGAGAATGTCCATCTTCTCCGGGTTAGCTTGAGCTACCTCCTCTTCCATCGGTGAATGCGCCATTTCTGTTTGACAGAAGAACAAAAGAATCAAAACAAGTGTTTCAAGGTTTCAAATCCGCTGTTGTGTTTTTCCAACCGTTTTTTGAAAAAAAAAGTTGGCGACTATTTCTCCTCCTGGCGGCCGCTTGGTGTAAACAGCTCTTGTGTTATGATTTGCCGATGCGGCGATTTGGCGACGTTTGCATTACGTTTGAAGCACACCTGACCAACGTTCAGTTAGCTTCATCTAATTATTCTCCTTGCTTCAAGAAAAGATGAAGAAGAAACGTGGAAACAAGGGAGCACCTTTGGTGGATGCTCAGGGCAAAGATTTTATGCTTGAAGGTAAGACTTTGCCGGTTTGTTTGCCTACCGAAACTGACTGACTTTTTTACCCGGTTTTTTACATCAGGACGACATCCATGTCAATGTGAAGCTGGCAAGCACGATCTAGTCAACAACTGCCTTCGGTGCGGTCGGATCGTCTGCGCGCAGGAAGGGGCGGGCGAGTGCTTTACCTGCGGCACGTACGTCTTCAGCAAAGAGGAGCGCAGCAAGGTGCTCTCCGGCTCGGCGGAGGCGAAGGCCCGCATTGCCGAGCTCACCGAGAAGGGCATTCCCCTAGACTTTGTGGCCTCCAACAGTGAGAAGCGGGGCGTCAGTCTGCGCGACATTGCCGCCTCCATTAAAACTGACCAGCCCGGACTGGACCGTGCCATACAGCACCGTGATCGGCTGCTCGACTACGACAAGACCTCGGTGGCGCGCTCCAAGGTGTACGACGACCAGGTGGACTACTTTACCATGCGAACACAGAACTTCATCTCTGACGATAAGCGGAAGGAGATTCAGCACCGCATCGACTACCTGGTGGAGAACAAGTTCAACCGCGAGCAGAAGCTGATGATTGATCTCGGCGCCGGCACGGTGACCGACGTTGCCGAGTCCGTCGTCAAGGACCTCAACGCCGAGCACCGCGTGCTGGAGGAGCTGAGCAAGACGAAGAGCGACTACGAGATGCTGCCCTCGTCGGCCTTTCTGCAGGAGGACAGCGAGCTGCTGAAGAAGGCTCCACCGGCGGTGTACATTCCCAGCGAAGAGGGCGGTAAAACCCTTACTAAGGGCAAAAAGCCCCTCCCGAAGGCCTTCTCAATGGACGCCTACGCGGCGAAGGTGCAGGACACGGACATGGAGGTGATCGACGACCGGGGCATGTGCCTGGCCATGCACCAGCCCTATGCGACGCTGCTCGTGGCGGGCATCAAGCGCTTCGAGGGACGCACCTGGTTCAGCACCTTCAAGGGCCGCCTGTGGATCTACGCGGCGGCCCGCCGGCCCACCACCGAGGAGATCACCGCCGTGGAGACCTTCTACGGCCACCTCGGCTTCAGCAAGTTCCCCCACCACTACCCGACCGGGGCCATCGTCGGCTGCGTCACCATCGACGACTGCCTCCCAAATGAGGTGGTCCGAGAGCAACACCCGGAGTGCGAGGTCGACTCGCCGTACGCCTTCGTCTGCAGCTACCCGATTGCCCTCAGTCGGCCGCTGCCCGTGACCAAGGGTGGCGGCAATAAGATCTACAAGCTGGAGGCCAGCGTCCACAAGGCGGTCAAGTCGATGCTCGGCTTCTAGTTTGGGTTTTTACTTTTACTTTCTTTTATTCTTGAATGTGAATAATCTGTAAATAGAAACGCACTGAAAAATATAAATTCCGAAAGTGGAAAAAGTGATTTGAATTTTCGAAATCGACCAGCTCTGCCATCTGCTGCCGAAATAGTTGAGCAGTGCGCTACCTTTGTGTTTGTTGCTCCGCTGATTTCTGTCTTGTGAGCCGTGTTGTGTTCTATTTTTCTTTCATCAGTTTTTTCACCTCAACATGAACTCTAATTTGACATACCAAAGAAACAATTGAACAGTTCCTGCTGCAAAAACATGTCCCAAAAGCGCGGCCCCAAGAGTAACCAGGCGCGACATGTCGGTCAGGATTTTTTCGCACTGGGAGGTGGTAAGCGATTTGAGATGTTTGTAAAGAATCTACTTTGTTTTAATCAATTTGTTTGTTCTCCCTTTTTTTACAGCACCTCAGCCTACGGCGCCGTCCACGTCAAATCTGGCGCAAAACATGCCCAAGCTGCCGGCAAAACGACCCAACGAGGCCACCTTTCAGCAACCAGTTCTCGCGGCAAAGAGGCCTAATCTAAACTCACCCCTGCAGAATGTGTCACCCTCGATGTCGCCCATTCCCATGCAACAGTCGGTCATTCGGTCGACGGCAATGCACTCCACATCTTCCACTTCTTCATCCTCATCATCGTCCTCGAAAACCAGCTGGGAAGACCGAGCCATGGTCGTGCCGGCTAGAGACCTGAGAACTCGCATTCTGGAGTACGAACAAAACGACTCCTCTGAGGAGATGATTGAGCGCCTTCTTTGTGGCGCTGCCAAGCAGCTGCAGAAAACGGCAAAGCCCGACTCGATTCTGGTGCTGACGCTGCTTTACTTTGGCAAAACTCGCCCCCTTTTCTTCTGCTCGAACACCATCGTCGAGGCCTTCTCATCACTTCTGAAGCGAGAAGCTCTGAGCATGTACGCAAAGACGAAGAACAATCTGGTGCCCGTGCTGGTTATCAACCTCTTTCAGAAGGCCTTCCACGATGAGTCCTCCTGGCCGGAGGTCTTTCTGAAGATGTACGTCGAGGATGCGCTCAATGAGCGAGTCTGGGTGGACCATGAGGAGTGCAAGGTGAGTCCTCTCATTATTTTCATTATTCAAACCTAACAGGCTCATTTGCAGGACTTTGTCGACATCATCGTCGCTTCCTTCAAAACGAGGCTTCCTCAAAGGTCTCAGTTACAGGCATCCGAGGTGTCCATCTCCCACCAGAAGTCCTCGTCCACAGCCACCTCAGAGAGCCTACTGCTGTCGGCGGCCTCGCACAGCAGTGTCTCCGGCGGCGAGGAGAGCATGGCCGACGACGCCTCCTGCTCCAGCAATCCCTCCACCTACTCTGACCAGGGCACGCGCACCGGCGACTCCTCGGTGGACATCAGCTCTCGCTACGCCGACAACGCCAACTTTGTCAGCGACTACGTCGGCGAGGTGATCAACGAGACGCTGGCCCGGCGGAACATCAACGACGTCCAGCGAAACGTCCTCAAGCTGCTGATGGTGACGGCGGGCATTCGCCCCGTCCGCCAGCTCATTGCCCAGCGCCTCGAGGCCTGGTTCCAGAATCCGAAGCTGACGCGGCCCTCGCAGGACCTTCTGCTGACCGTCTGCATGAACGTCACCGACGCCGACGTGGACATTATCGCCACGCTGCTGCGGATTCGCTTCAAGAACAAGTCCTTCCTCAATCACTTCTACCTGTGCATGAAGGAGCTGCTAAACAAGGAGGACAGCACCTTCGACCACGTCCTCACGACGGTGATCAACAACGAGCTGGCCAGCGTTCGCCACCTCAACAACTTCCACCTCATCTCCATTGCCTTCCAGAGCAATGCCAACCGCGCCACGGAGCAACTGGCCCGCGTCTTTCTCAGCATCATCTTCCGCAAGGAGTGCTTTCTGAAGGCGCTACGAGCACTTCTCCGCGAAATAGTGCGCAACCTCCGCCATGAGCACATCAACTTTCTGAAGTTTGTCGAGGCGCTCTTTGACCGGACGCGCACCTACAGCGGCAGCGCCGAGTTTGCCACCGTCGACGAGGAGGTCCTCCGGCGGACGCCCTTCACCATCATCGACCTCGCCACCGAGGTCATCTTCCTCTCCATTGGGCAGAACGTGCGCGAGGCCTTCAGCACCAGTCGCTCCGATCGGAAGGAGATCATCCGCCTCTTTCAGTACCAGGTGGCGGCCATCCAGCGGGCCGGTGTCCTGTGGATCGCCGACCCGCTGATGACGCGCTTCCTGGGCCACGGTGTCGACCCCGGCACTATCGTCAAGACCTTTAACACCTGGTAAGCGAAAGGAGACTATTCTTGGGTGGTTAGTAATACTAATAAGCAATCTTGTTTCTACCACACACACAGCCTGCGAAAGATGCTCTTCATCGAGTTCAACTTTGATTGGTACTACAGGGCCGACGGCTGGCCGCCGGAGAACGACCGCGCCTTTGTGCAGCGCCGCGTCGCCGAGGTGCCACTTCACTATGAGACACTCCTGACGCTGCTGCGCTTCGGCCTCACCAAGGGCCTGCCGATCAGCCCCAGCGAGGTCTGCGACCTGCTGACGACGCTGATCACCCGCGCCGCCGTCATCTACCACGACCTGGACCTGCAGTACCCACTCTACCTGGGCTTCCCCGCCGAGCCGGAGCAGCTGGTGCTGCAGCTCTTTGAGACGGCGGTCTACTCGCACCCGGAGAGCACCGTCTTCCCTGCGGACTACAAGCCGCCGCGGATGGCCCTCCGCGACAGCCTCCTGCGCGTCTGGCTGCAGCTCTTCATCCTCGGCGTGCACATGCCCGCCACCTTTGGCCTCTACTGCTGGAGCCACTTTCCGCTCTTTCGCATGGCCGTGGAGATGGCAATCACCAACGCCTTCCACTACCCGCCCCGTGGCGCGGAGGAGCTGCTGGGCAAGGAGGCGGCCGCCGTGCAGGCGGAGCGCACCATCATCCTCACGTACGAGGGCTACCTGGCCGGCGGGCAGGAGATCAATGAGGGCAACTCGCTCCTTTTGCCCAAGCTGATTACCCTCGATCCGTACGGCTTTCCGCGCATTCCCTCGCCCATTCTCCTGGAGGAGCTGAAGGCAAAGTGCTCCAACCAGGGCTGCCGCCTCAGTCAGCTGCTGTACCAGAGTCGCAGTCCGGACTTTCTCCTCATCACCATTGAGAAGCAGCGACTGGGCCTGAAGACGGTGGCGCCCATGCCCTGGCTGGTGGAGCTGGTCGAGTCCTACGAGAACAGCTTCTCTTACCTGCCCGTACAGTGCCTGTGCGAGTTTCTCTTTGGGCAGATCTCCGAGGAGATGCTCCTCTCCATGGCGGCAGGGGCTCCCTCGCACGCCGAGGCGAGCTCCAAAACGGAGCGCACCCGAAAGAAGGACAAGCGCCGAAAGCTGCTCCGTCTGATCGCCTACCTTCAGGTGGTCATCCAGTCCAGCGCTCCCAATGAGGGGCAGCCAAACGAGCTCCTAAAATACATCATCCACCAGCTCAGCTCGGGGCAGCTGGCGACGAGGACGCTCGCCTACAAAGCCCTTTATCTCATTGTCTCCTTCAGACAGGAGGACCTGAACGCCCTCTTGGCGGGAAACACCACCACTATGACGACGACGGAGGAGGCCGGCGGCGGCCTGCCTCTGCTGCTCTCCGCCCAGCCGGAGGCCAACTGGCTGCAGACGAAGCTGCCGGGGCTGTTGAAGACCCCCCTGCAGATTCAGACCGTCTGCAACTCGATGATCGACGCGCTCGACTTTGAGACGGACCCGGTGCTGATCTGCGAGTACCTCGACTTTATCGCCTCCCGCGTTGCCATTCCCGACGAGAAGCTGGTGCGCAACACTTCCGCCCTGCTCATCAAGCGCCCGAAGATTGTCTCCTACATTCTCTCCTCCTCCTCCGCCTCCGCTTCCTCTGAGCTGCGCGACAAGTTCCTCGACTCTGGGCTGCGCATCTTCTACCTCTATCTGGACAGCGTCCGGCGGATCAACTTCAACGGCCGCCGCCCGGAGGAGTGGCGCTGGGTGCAGTTCGCCTCGGCGCCGGAGACGCTGCTGCCCCTTCATCCGCACATCCTCCAGGGCGTCATTCTGCTGCTGTCGGCGGTGGAGCGGCGCCAGCGGAACGCCAACGCCACCAGCCTTTTCTGGCTGCTCTTTGGCGAGGACGAGCGCACCGGCTGGCCGCGCGCCTTCGCCGACGCCGAGCAGCGCCAGCCGGTGCCCCTCCTCGACGAGCCCCTCACCCGCCGCCTGCTCACCGCCAGCTCCGCCGAGGTGCTCCACCTGGTGATTGAGCAGCTGCGGCCCGGGCAGCTGGTGGGCTACCTCGACTACTACGGGCTGTCGGTGAACGCCGTGACGCGCATTCTCCAGTCACTGGACCGACTGTCGGCGGCGGAGATTCGCCAGCTGCGGGCGCTGCCCTTTGACCGCCCGAAGAAGCTGGCCGCCCTGCGTCTCTACTGGAGCCAGGGTGTGGTGCAGGGCGTCAAGTTTGCGCGCAATCTCCTCAACTACAAGGGCGACTGGGAGGGGCCGGTTAAGGTAAGTGAATTGTTTTAGAGTTAGTTTTATTTTTAATAACATTTTAATCTTTTAGAACGAGGACTCTGAAATGAGTGAAGCTATTGACAAGGATGATGTTAGCAAAGGATTGCCGTCCTCGCTGTTCTCCAAGTCGAAGAAGGAGACGCAGGCGGAAGGAGGAGCTGGCACCTTCAAGAAGGACGACATTCTGAAGATCTTCAAGGAGAGGGACGTGCTGCGCATCTCACAGCTGACGCGAGCCATCGCCGCCGAGCTGGAGGACACGAAAAGTGCCACCAAGGCGAAGAAGCTGACCCGCCTCTTTCTGAGTGAGTTTAGTGGCAACCTGCCCTCCCTGGCTAATCTCATTGTCGGCGGCGCCTTCAACTCCATCTTCAACGTGATCACCATTCTGGCGGTAAAGGACCCGAAGCACTGTGGCTTCAACTCGGACCTGACTGCCCTGCGAAAGTCACTGCTCGCCCTAGAACTCGAATCGGTGGAGTCCATCGAGGACACCTCCTTCTGGCTCTTCTTTGACCGCTTCTTTGCCAAGGAGCCCTCGGCGAAGGGCAAGAAGGTAAAGGCTTCGAAGAAGAAGAGTGCAGCAGCTTACCAGCTGCGGACGCCCGAGCACCTGGACAAGTTTCTGCGCACCTTTGTCTTTGTCGCCAGCGAACAGGCGCAGAATGCCGCCTGGTGCGAGGTGTACAAGGACCTGGCGGTGGAGAAGTACTACAACAAGGACACGGAGCTGGAGGACTCGAACTCCTTCCTCCAGTCGGTCATCTTCTCCCGAAATCGGCCGTACTTTCTCTCGCTCCTCCTCCACAAGTCGAACTTCTCGACGATGAACCACTGCATCGACTACCTGCTCAGTGATGACCACAAGGACGAGGACGAGGATGAGGAGGATGGAGAGGGTGGTGATAAAGAAGACAAAAGTGATGAGAACGACGACTCCGAGGCGGGACAGCAGCTGAACCCCAGCGCCATTCTCGACTTTCTCACCATCTGCCTGAGCTCGCCGAAGCTGTCCATCGGCAGGGATGACCGCGGCTCGGACAGCGGCTCGAAGGTCTTTGCCAAGGCGGAGGACGTCCTCCAGCTCAGTGAACGGCAGATTCGCAAGCTAATTCAGTACGTCATTCTGGAGAATGCGGTCGCCAAGCGGACCGAGCTAGTGGTGAAGGGCTGCTGCGTGGACAAGGCCAAGGTGGACTTTGTGGTCGGCCTGCTGAGGGAGTACACCGAGAAGGGCGACGGCTCTGATGAGAAGGTCGCGCTGGAGTTGTATACCAGGTTTGTGCTTTCTGTTCATTGTAAGTACACTTCTACTAACACCCCTTCCACTGTAGACTGTACCTGCACATTCCGAACATTGACCTGCCGAGCAAGCTGGACGACGACCAGCTGGAGCTGATTCAGAGCGGGCCCTGCTTCATGGACAAGATCACCCACAACCTGATCACCTCCTTCATGTACGTCGACGGGCCGCACATCGTCAACGAGGAGCAGATGCGCATCTGGGAGCTGGCCATCCTCAAGATCGCCTCCCGCCACCCGCTCCTCCTCATCCGCCAGCTGACGATGATACCAGCGCTGCTGGGCGGCAAGGTGAGCCTGCTGAACTACGAGGCCTTCAAGAGCCAGAACCTGCTGAAGATCTTCTTCAAGTTCCTGAACATCCTGCGGCTGCTGCGGCCGCACCTCTGGGCGAAGCAGAGTCGTGGTGTGATGCAGATTCTCGACCTGTACATGGACTTCTTACTCACCTATCACTACATGCCGCGGCACCACCGCTCCAATGAGGAGCTCCTGCCGATGCTGCACATCTTCATTGATCTCCTCGACGACTGGCTGAAGCACGACTCTGACCAGGCCAACTACTGGATCAAGTCGCAGAAGGGCGGACTGACGTAAGTCAATTGCAATGTATTTAGTTTTTCTGTTCTGACCATTCTTTTTCCCTTTTAGTGAGCTTTCTCTGGCGTATCCCCTCCAGGGGAACATGATCAAGTCGATCATCTCCGGGCTGCACACGCAGCACCGCTTTCTGCTGGCACGTACCTGTCAGGACAGCCTGGTGAAGCTGCGCGGCGCCCAGGCAAGTCAGGACAAGCTGATCATTGCGCTGGGGGAGATCTCCAAGCAGTCGGAAAGAATGCCCGAAGTGGCAGAGTACTTGCTGGTAAGTGTGTGCAAATCGGGTGATTTATTTGTTTGGTGTTGTGCTGTAACCCTTTCTTTTTTTCTTCTAGGATGAGATTCGCTCCTGCTTTATGAACCCCTTCACCTGTGAGGCTGCCATCAAGCTGTCGTTGCGGGGACTGCAGCACAACCCCAACCTCTCCCGGTCGATCATCAGCACCTACCTGCGCTGTCTGCAGTCGGACTCATCTGATGTGGTGAAGCAGGCGCTGGAGCACGTGCCCAAGTTTGTCATTCTGGCACAAGGTAAGCGTGGAAGCACATTTTTGCCTAAGGAGATGTTCTAAAACTCTCTTTCATTTCACAGAATACCGTTACCTGATCATGAAAAAGGCCTTTGAGCTGGCCATTCGCGGCAACACCTCTGCCCTGGCCAAGGTGAATGAGTCCTTCATTGCGCTCAAATCACAGCTGGGCTGCTAACTCCTCTTGTTCTTGTTCATCATCATCTTTAAGCGATCTGTGTGACATTCACTGGTAATTAAAATGAACTGCACATACTGTTGTTACTTCTTTTTTTGTTACTGTCTTTATAAGAGGATATAATACGTCTGTACAAGTGCGGTGTGACTCACTGTATAAATGGGAGGTACAAGTGCATAGATAACCGGAGAACTACAAGAGCACACCTTGCAAATCAAAGTGAAACAACGTTTTGAATGTTTTACAGCCAGCTACAGCAGGCACCAACGCCTGAGCCCTGTCCATCCTTTGGCTGGTCCAGGTTGACTTTGCTGGGGTCACCCGAGGAGGAGGAGTGCCTGGGCTCCCACAGCCCCGGCGTCTGGATGATCTTCTCCACCAGCTCCTCAAAGGCGCACTCCACGTCCTCCTTGGTCTTGGCACTGGCCTCAATGAAGAGCGTGTTGTGCGCCCGGGCCCAGCTCATGCCCTCCTTCCGACTCACCTCGCGGCCCTCCTTGTCGATCTTATTGCCCACCAGCATCTTCACGATGCCCGGCTTGTCCGCGTGGCTGTTCAGCTCCTCCAGCCAGGTGTTCAGCTTCTCGAAGGTCGGCCGGGCGGTGACGTCGTACACCAAGATGGCCCCGTGGGCACCACGATAGAAACTGGGCGTTAGGGCTCTAAATCGCTCCGAGCCGGCCGTGTCCCAGATGGCCAGGTTGATGATGTTGTTATCGAGTGTTATCTTCTTGTTCTTGAAGTCTACGCCTGCATAATCGAGGATTTTAATTTCCTTCTCTCCATTTTATCGTCATCAAAAAGCTTACCAATAGTGGCTCCGACGTCATTTGAAAACACATCATCAGTGTACCGAAGCAGCAAACTGTCCACAAGAGGAAAAGTCCGAGGTTAAATGGAAATACCTCCAAAGCATTAGAAAGAGAAAGTATGACACGTACCTGGATTTTCCTACATAGCTCTCTCCGATGATAAGAATCTTCAACGTCGTAAGGTGCTGCTTATCAGAATAGTCACTCATGATAATTTTCTTTCTCATGTATAGTTTTTTAGGCAGGTGAAATATAGGAATACGCTGAAAAAAAGTCGATAAACACCACCACCAAGCTTTTGAAGCGTCGTTAGTGTTTGTGGTACAGTTGTAGCGCTGAGGTTGTAGCAGTGGCCATCAAAGAAGGTAGAAGAATAAATGAGAAACCCAATGGATGGGGTGAAATCAGCGCTGACGACTTTTGCGTCACACTTTGCAGCGTTTTGTTTTGAGCCAACGACGACGACGAGCTAGTGTTTACCTTCACCCAGCGCAGCTGTTTTCACTGCGCAAAAACACTGTGTACTCATCATCGGGTTTTCACCCAACAGATGGAGTTCAACTGTCGGCAGCTTTGAATTTGTTTGCCGCTAATTTATTGTGGTTGCATTTGATGGGAAGGAACATCGCAAACAGGCACTCAAGCAGTGGCCGAGCGGTTTAGGAGATCGACGTTGATGCCTTGAGGAGCGTGAGTGGAAATATTTGGGGGAATTCTCGAGAAACGCGGCCCCACCTACCCCTAGGATTAATGGGGAGAGCTCTGCCCACTGATGCCGCTCAGTGTGGAGACTCGCGGAGGTTTGTCAATCCCAACGACCAAGTTAAAGAAAGTCATGCCACTGCGTGCGAACGACTCCGACTTGGAAGTTTTTTAATTCGATTGTTTTGTATCATCTTTTTCATCACTTCATTTAGTGCATTAAGCGTTCACACACCGCTGTCCAACTCGATCCCTTAAATCAGGTCTCACCACGAAATCATTTGATTAATTGGCCTTAATTTGGTGGCTAATTACATCGTCTGCGCGCGCGGACGCATTGAAGTGTCGTGTAATGTCAGTGTCAATGGACAAAAGAAGAAGACGACACCACTACAACTGATGTCATTATCTGCCTGACTGTGATGTGACATGTCAAGTTCAAGTGGCAATTGTTGTCGCAGCAGTCAGGTGTCACACACTTCTTCATGCAAATTGTCTGTCTCTTCTTCTTTCTTTCTTTCTTTGTCACTGACAAAACCTTCATGTCTCGTGTATTGACTAGCAAACAGCAGCAGCTCTGGTGAAAGTGCCTTCATGTAATGGCGGTGCCTTCATTGTGTCACTCAGACAGACAGCACTCGGGAATCGAGTGCCTCAACAGCACTCACAATTAAATTTGGGTGGCCAGCAGTGAAAGTCAAGTGCACACTGCACAGAATGTCTACAGAGTGCTGCAGTAGTACAGGCGACACTGACACCAAAAACAGCAAAGTGTAAAGGAGAAAATAGATAGAAGGCAATGATAGCAGTAGTAGTAGTGCTGCTCTGGTGTCAGGAAAAGAAAATGTGCAGAAGAAGAAGAGTAGTCGATGTCGATGATGATGATGATGGTGGTGGTCTGGTAGTGGTTTCCCTTGGTGACATTTTTTTCTTTTTTGTTTGTTGTCTCTTTCTCTCCTTCTCTTTCCCTCTCCCCTTCGCTGTCTCTGTCTCTCAGATGGTGACTTGCAACTAGTGCAGTAGTGCACACCGGCGACACTGATTCAGTCAGTCAGTCTACTTTCGCTTGTCAACTGCACACACACACACTCAACACTGAGGTGCTTCATGTACTGAAATTTTAATATTCCAACCAGTGAACACTGTTGCCTGTTCTCTCTTCTCACATTCCTGTTCTAGAAATTTAAATTAGCCTGCACAGTGTTTCAGCTGACAATTGCATCATCATCATGATCATCATCCTTCTACATCTACTAGTAATCTTGTAGATTTTTTTGTCGATTTTGCACTTGCACTAATTATGGGCTAATAAAAGGAATATGTGATCACTCTTTGGTATTTGAATGATACATTTTAATTAACATTGCTGATCTGTATAAAATGTGACTGTACTTTTCATCAACTGATTTGCTTCCCTTTTATATTTTTAGAAGTTCATTGCCAACATTGTCAAGTTTCCTCCTAGAGCAGCATCATCTGATCGACATAAACACCAACTTTGCCATTCATCACCTAGCTCTTTCGCCACTCAGTGTCGCCTCGTTAATTTGACAGTAGCGGCGGTGCATTGCGCAGTTTGATTGTGGCCGTGTGTTTGTGTGCAGTGCACCGCTAGCCGCACACTGAAAGTGAACTCGACCCTTTTCAATGGAATTCAACTGTTGTAACTGTGCTACACATTGCTGGTAATGTGATCTTGTTATTTAGGTGCTCGGTGCATTAAGTGCACTGTTGTTTCAATGTCAAACTGCTTAGCAGACGATAAACCTCGCATTCATTTTGTGAATATTATCAACACACTACTACTACTGACCTATTCATCTGATGAAAAATTACTAAAGCGACAGCAAAAAGTAGCAAACAAACAGTTGTAATCAGTTCACTAGTGCATCAACATCTCTACAGTGTATCATCTTCATTCGCCCCCTTCTCATCATCATCATCATCATCATTAGCATTGCCATCTTCATTATCATCTGCCTCGTCGTCTGCTTTCTTCTAAAGCACATCAGCAGCTGCACTTGCTGTTTTCTTAATTGAACCATTTAATGGACGGGTAATCAAGTGGACGGGTAAATGACTGTAGCTGCTGATAGCATTACCGCCACCACGCAGACAGGCACGGGACACTGTTTATTTGTCGCATCTGCTGGCAATCAGAGTGAGAGGGATGCACTCTACATATGCGACTAATGCCCTACCGACACACTCATTCACTTACATCAAAATCAGCATCAGCGCACTTGACCTACCAAGTGGAGAGACAGTGAGACATTGCGGCAGCAGCACAATCATTACTAATGACTGGATGTCAATTAATAGGGAATTAAATTGAATTAAAAGTGTGCCCTCTAAGTCCTTCTAATGTGTGGAGCAGATCTCTAGCTCTCAGTTTTTCTCAACCAACTGTAGAAAGCTAAGCCACAGCAGTGTGCTCCCTTTACAGCTCTCCGACTGATCTCTGGTAATTGTGGTAATTGTGTGTTTGTGTGTGATGCCGTCCGTTCTCCGTAACTCTCGGCTTATCGGCAGACAAAGCACAGTGCCGTCAAATGACAATTAGCATCATCTTCACTCCTTCACTACTTCTCTCTTATCCCCAAACACTGTGTTCTACTTGCGTCGTACTGCCAATGCTGCAACAACAGCTGTTGTCTTATGTCTCTGCTTTTCAGTGCCATCACCACCAACAATCGGGTGCACTGATTGTGTCTGTGCAGACGCACTTTTTATTTGTAAACCAAGTGAATCACCATCACCACCATTGACACAGTGAGAGACGTCGTCAGCACGGCCACTGTCGTCGTCGTCATTCTCAATCTAATCTCCCGTAAGGTTAGAGGAGACCTCCACTACTTTTTCTGGGAAGATCATCACCACTTTAATGCCACGGGGCTAGTGCAGTGCTGAATTGTTTGTGTGTGTGTGTTTGTACAGCAAGACGACAACTTGGGAAAACCAAGGGCGACATCACCACCATCACCACCATAGGATTTTTTACCACTCTGTCTGACGATGATCACGTAAGTAGTTCCCCATTTAAACCTTCAAACTCTTTCTCTTTATTTCCATTTCATTGTCTTTTCTTTCCGCGTGTCAAAGCTTGCTCACACTAATTGGAGCACACTAATTGTTTGTTGTTTTCCCTCCCCCGCTTTACTGCCAACTGTATAGGTGTTCTTTACTCGTCGGTCAGTTTGATGAGGAAGGAGAAAAGTGTTCACTTGTTTTCACGTATAAATTTTAAGAGCAATGAGTTTCAAAGTCTGACTCTAATTCTCAGCTATTTTTAATAGTTCTCATGCTAGCAGAATCTTGTTTTTTTTGTAAAACAATACACCAGCACCTAAACATGCACTTTGATTCTCTTACTTTGCTTTCCGCACTGTGCACCTGTTTTCCGCGCTTTTCTTTCCGTTGTCCGTGCCTGTCACCACGCAGCCTGTCTGTTACCACTGGAGATATAAGCCACTTATGACCACAAATTCGCTGATTAATGGAAGCTGCAAGCAGACAGCCAGGTTTTACCTACACCATCAGCAACAGCAACAGCAGCCATATGGGAAAGTGGAGGCAGCTGTTCTTTCTCCTTGTGATCTATCAGGAAAGAAAGAGAAGGGCTCCAAATGCGGTGATTTTTATTATTGACTGCGACACAGTCAAGGGCTGCTGCTGCTGCTGTTGCTGTTCAATCGATTGAGATGAAAGGATGCACTACCGCTACTATTATCGTCTTCTACACTTCTTTTGGGGAGATTTACACTTTTCTGCCTCCACTTTATGCTGTTGTTGTGGTGCTGGTAATAAGAGTGGTGCTAAGGTTAGTTCTGCATGTTGCACTAGTGCACTTTCTGTGCACTGGTCTCTCTCACAGAAACAGCAGGTACAATATTTTAATATTATTAATAAAACCTGTTTACTTTGTCAATCGACACCGGGGATTGCATCAATCATCCCCTCTTCCTTCTGTTGCTCTTGCTTCTGCTGCCCTTCCATAAATCGAACTGATAGTATTGGAAATTTTCCAATGGCCAACTTTTTGGCAGTGTTATTATTGCTATTTCAGAACTGCCAAAATTAGTGTGTCAAAATGTCGCCAAAGAGTGTTTGCACAATCAGTGCGGATGACAACCAGAAAAAGCAGTTTAGTTGGCAAAAAGAACACTGTAGGTAATATCTTTAGCAGCAGTGCCGTATTGTGCATATTGGGTAGGTAGAAATTAAAGCAAAGTAGTGCAGTAAACTTCTCACGCAGTCGACTTTGACAGAGCACACCGCTTCAACTGTCTCAGAATGACTGGTGTCTTTTTTCAGCATTCTGTCTGCTGCCCAAGTGGGCACTATTTTTATTAGCATATCGATGTGTGTTTGACAGGAACAGAAAAAAACAGCATAAACTTTTCCCACAGACCTTGTCATTTGCCTCCTCTTTTCTTCTTTTTGCTCATCCAGTGATCACTTCTTTCCTTTAAGTTTTTATTCGAGACGGTTCACTGGTGCCATTTTTGTGCAACAGTTTGAGCTTTTGAGTTTAGCTGCTAGGCTCAACAACTTGGTCATTCTAAAAAAGCTTTACTTGTACTTTTATTTGCAGTTGACTGTTTAGCATACAATGACTCTACTAATTACTGTGCCATTAATTGCCAATTAGTCTACACTGTGTTTGTCTGTTTAAATGACCACTTTCGGATGTTTTCTGCTGTAGCTGTTTCACTTGTTGGTCTAGGTGCACTCACTTATTTTTGTGTTTGTCTAATTCCATTTTTTGCATTGCTAAAATTACAAATCTATGTCAGTGAGCTAGCTTGAATTGCCGCCTTGCGTGTCACTTACAAACTGCTCTTTTCAGTACACAACGGAAAACTAATTGATGCTCCAGTCCCTCTTCTTTCCCCTACTTGTTTGTTTGTTTGTTTAATTAAAAATGAAATGAAACTTTTTAACTGCTGGCTGGGCAATGATAAGAATAGCACTTGCTGGCATCTTTTTACTACAAACACAACAAGTTGATGAACACAAAAGTAGGCAGACCGAATGACAACGTAGATGTCCATTTCCTTTCTTGTTGTAATTGCTACTGTAATTACACTTGGTTATTTTAGTTTGCATCTGTTTATATATTTTTGGAATGAGTGCATCTCTTGCACCAACTTTTGTCAAATTTGGGAATTTGTCCCATCATCAACTTTGGAACAAGTTTATTACATTTCCATTGATGTCAATGCCATACTTCTCAGTGTCATGGGATAGTCACACTCATCACACTGATGGGCCTAGAATCAAACTGTTGCAATCACCAAATTAGCATTAGAAGTTCTAAAAACAGAACTTACTCGGTATTATTACTACTTGATATGAAAGGCAATCACATTGGGAGTTTTACCGCCGTTTATCGACTGTGTTTACAAAAGCTGCCCTTGTTTTCCTGACACGTCTTACCTGATTTTGTCCACTACCACCATTTGTCCGAGCAAGAAAACTCCTTCTTCCTCCTCCTCCACCTCCACTTCTTTGTCCGATCACCACCACCAGCCCTATCAGCCCCGTCCCGCCATGGCACAGTCCCCCTATCTAAGTCAGGCGGTGACCAAGGTGGACGTGGACGAGGGCCACAACGCCCGCTTCTCCTACGCTGCGGCCAACTGCCAGGGCTGGCGCACCACCCAGGAGGACACGCACATCGCCAAGCTGAACCTGGACTCGACCACCTCGCTTTTCGCCGTCTTTGACGGCCACAACGGCCCCGAGGTGGCCCTCTTTCTGGCGCAGAACTTCGCCGAGTACCTGGAGAAGTGCGGCCCCTACCGGCGAGGGCACATTCAGCGCGGCCTCCAGGAGACCTTCATGGAACTGGATTCGGCGCTGCTCAAGTCAAAGTGCAACAGCGAGAAGCTGCTCAAGTACCACCGTATGTGTACGGTCAACCACCCGGTGGTGGCCGAATCGGTGGCGCTTCTCACCGGCTCCACCGGCGTCGTCCTCCTGGTCAAGAATGACATCTACTACGTGGCGAATGTGGGCGACTCGAGGTGCCTGCTGGCGCGGGACGGCCGCGCCATTCAACTGAGCGTCGACCACAAGCCGACAGTGCCCGAGGAGCGGGCCCGCATTGAGAAGGCGGGCGGGAAGGTGATGGACGGCCGCGTCAACGGCGTCATCGACGTGTCGCGCGCCTTTGGCGACCACCACCTGAAGGCGCGCACCAATGAGAAGACCGGCGCCGAGCTCTCGGAGAAGGAGACGCTGGTGGTCGCCTGGCCGCACCTCACCGTGGAGCCGGCCAACGCAAAGAAGGACGCCTTCCTCGTGCTGATGTGCGACGGCATCTGGAACGCCATGGACAACCAGGCGGTGGTGGCCTTTGTGCAGCGCGGCCTGGACGCCAAGTGGCCACTGGCGAAGATTGCCCGTCGGATGATTGACAAGATTCGCCCGGAGAAGATGCCGCCGACGGGCATTGTCGGCAAGGACAATATGACCGTTGTGATCATCAAACCAGAGTCGACCGGCTCCAGCAAGAGCCTTCACACGCCGGAAAGCGTCAAGAGCAAAGACAGCAGCTCACTGAAGGCCAAAGGGGCGGCCAAGTCGGCGGTGAGCACCACGGAGTCGAAGGGCGCTCTGAAGGGCAGTTCCAGTGGAGGTGCTGGTGGTGGTGGCACCTCCCGAAAGAGTCCCAGTGGCACGAACAAGGGCGGCGGTGGCGGAGGCTCAGGAAAGTCAAAGTCGATCAAGTCGAATGACACTGGCGGAAAGAAGTGAGGGCACTTCTCCTTTATAATGTTCCCGCATTAGTGGCCACAGCATATGAAATGTACTTTATTTGCCCCATTTGCTCCGTCTGTGTGCTCCTGCAAACGACTGATGTTTATTGTCACTTTCTTCCCGTGTTTTCTTTTCGTTCTTATCACCAACTTTCTTTCCTTCTTTTTTGTTGCTTTCGTTGTCATTTTTGTAGTGGTGAAACTCTGACCACTGACAACACCTGCGCATCAGCTTTTCCTTCTTCCCGCCTGAGAATAACGGTAATGGTCTCAATTTCATAAACTGTGCGTTTGTGCCACACGGTCACCATTACCTATGGATCTGGTTTATGATGATGATAGCAGTGGTCATTAGTGGGCTGAATTGCGGCGTGGCTCTTTTGGCTTCTTTTCTTCTGAACACTGCTTTCTTCTTCTTCTTCAGTCAACTTTCTTCCTCCATTCGATGCAGATTGTTCTTCTCCTCCTTCTTCCCTTGCCCTGTCTATTAATCGATCCTCGGAGAGACAATGAATGCACGAGTTGGGCATCATCATCATCGTCGTCGTCGTCGTCGGTGGTAGCATTGGAGAGCGGGTAAATCGCAAAATGCTTCAGTAGGCTATAAATAACAACGACCACTGAAGCAACAGCAACCACTTCAATTTGGTGGTGGTGGTGCATCTGCTTCATCTGTTTCCCTACTTTCTATTTTACTGATATCTAGTCGTGGCACTTCGTGGTTCTTCATCTCATTTCATCTGATCTTCTCCCTTATCGGTACACCAAATCAGAGCAAAACTCGGTTTGGTTTTTATGGGGAAAGAGAGTTTGATTATGAGAAAGATGATGAAATTCAATCTTTGCGCCATTTACCGATTCTGTTCTACTCGGTTAAGTCTCTCATGCATGAAAATGAGTAAATAGTATCGTTTTATGACGTTCATTTTTTCTAGTTTTGTTGTTATTTACTCAGTTTTTGAACTCCAAATGTTTATCCACGCAAAAGTGACCTCTTTTTGGGCAAACACTATGAGAACTCTGCCAGGCCAGCCACAATAAAACCAATCTCTTTCTCTCGTTCACTTCTGTATCATTTCAACCATTTTAATACACCCTGCTCCTTTACTTTTTCCCATCACTACCACCAACTATGTAATTGGATTTTAATAATTTTAATAGTATCCAAAACATAATGACAGTGCAGCAGCAGCCGACCACCAAACACTGTCAGTGTGCGTGTGTTCCAAAAGCTTTCACAGCAGAGTTCGAACCCTTTTTTGCTTCAGCAACCTTAACAGCAGCAGCAACTCTGTTTTCGTGACCTGAACGACTGCTAAAGCCACTTCTTTTTTCTAAACTGAAGAGTGGCTGCAAAGTGGCCCCACCGGTGAAGGTGTCCATTAGGCATCAGCAGTAGGTGATGCGCCGAACACCTTCACAGCCAGTGGCCACTTTTCTGAGCTGAGCTGACTTGGCCAACTACGCCAGCACATGCCGAGTGTTCTACTTCTCTATTGGATTAGAAATTAGTTTAGTAGTATGCGATATTGTTGATGATGGAGATGCTGCTGATGCTGCTGCTCTTGACGCCCTCCACACACCGTTTGCTCTGCCTGAGGGGAGAATTGCTATTCAGGCTAAAGTTAGCCACAGTGAATGTGTGTGTGTTTAGATTTCCGAACAAAGTTTGACTGCCAAACAAACCTTGACTTTGAAGTTGATGCAAGTTTGTTGTTTTAGTTGTTCTAGTTGCTTTACTTGTTATAAAAGATTCCGTTTTTCTAAGAATAAATCAGAATATTTTCAATGATTGTGTCAACAGGTGTGCTTTATTACTTGTAAGAGTCTTGCTATTTTTGTTTATCGCATCTCATACGACACTTTGATGATGTGTGTTTCCATTTCTCCCCTTTCAAGTGTCCATGTATGTGCATTACCATTGCCTCCCTTTCTCGTTAATTACGCTTAATGGATGCGTCCATCATTTGCATCATCATCAGTGCATCATTTGCACTGCAGTGCTACTACATTGTAGTTGTAAGAGTTGCTGCAAACACCATCACCATCATCACTAACACATGGTCAGAGGTGGTAATTAATTTACCACCGTGTTTGCCTTTGTTTCTCAGCAGGCAGCTCTTCTTCTCCTTCCTCTGACCACTGTGCACTTTAACAGCAGACACAACAGTACACTTTTTGCACACTACTGCAGTTTTGTGCACCCAAGTTGGCGCACACAGCCATTACAATGTTGGCAAGGTCTTCTTTGTTGCTGCTTCTTGTGACATGCATTAGTTTTCTAGAAAACTGCTGAAGGTTTTTTTGTGCAGCTTTTCTTACAGTCCCCTTTTCTAGTGCACCATATCAAATATGGTAGTGCACTGTCGCACTGAATTTGGTGCCTATGTACGAGACGTGTGGATCTCGTTAGCGCTAACGAGACGGCGGAGATTTCTGTTTTTGTGATCACTACTTTAATTCCCTGTTTTTATTTGTCAAGACGTCGGTGTTGTAATGCCTGAGCAGTGCACTGCAACTAGCAAAGATGGCCGAATAATGCTGAGCAGTGCTTCTGTTTTGCTGGCCAGTGCTGCGCCATAATCATCATCATCATCATCATCCTCAGCATTCTCAGTGCTTCTGTACAGCAGTGCTCAGCTTAGCATGTGCATGACAGTTGCCTTAGACAGCTGTAGTGTATGGTAAGCTGATGATGATCATCAGCACTGGCGCTTTTTCTGTTGTTAACGGGCGGATTGTTAGCTGACTGACCGGCTACAGTTTCAGTAATGAGTGAAAAAAAAACTTGAGCCATAATGCGAACAACTTGAGCAGGACAAGAGAATGCCGCAAAACAATTTGCGGTTGTGAGTCACAGGCATCAGGTATTGTCTTTTCCTTCTTTCTTTCTTCTTTTTTTCTCTGTTCCAAATCACTTTCCGCCTTTGCATCTAATTTGATTTGATTTGATTAGACGCGCGTTCGAGCTGCAGTGAAGTGCTGTAGACAATGCTTCTTCTGTTGATGAAGCTACAGTTCAGCTTCAGTTCAAAGTGTTCAGAATGCATACAATTAAATCAATTCAATTCAATTCAATTGTGTGTGCATGTGCCGTACATCACAGTTGCCGGGCTGTATTTCCTTCTGTTTCGCTGTTTTGGAACAAATAAACAGGTAAAGTCAGCTGCTGCTGCTGCTGCTGCTGCTGCTGCATCAGGTGTACATCCTGTGCATCTTGGCGCGTGGTCCAACGACGCCAAACTGCCAATTTTTTTGCTGCCTAGTGTTCGGTGATTAATGGACTTTTAAAGAGGCACTCAATTTTGAGCTCTTCAGTTCTTCTGTTTTCTGTCTTCTGGTTTTTCACTGTGCTGGTGTGCTGTGTTTCCGATAAATCATCTCTTTATGTTTACACAAACAATTGACTGACAATTGATGTTGTGCTGTGCTGACCGTTTCAGCCTGGCCTGGAACGTTCTCCAACTTTACTGGTGTATTATTACAACAGCAGCAGTACCTCAATTAGTGTCGTACGAGCAGGTAAAGCAGAGAAGATTTCTATGTTCTTTTTTGCCTTTGACTTGTTTGGTGTCACGCAGTTCAGTGATTAATTAGCCTCTATCTCCATCGATCTGATTGTTTAACTGAAGTAACGGCAGACTGAAAAGGCGGTTATCTAGCTGTTGCTGCTCTATCTCAATCGGTGTTTGTTTTGCTGCCATCATTTTTCAATTCTCAACTGCTAAACTAGAGCTTGCCTACATGCCAAAAGGCCGCCGTTTTTTCAGAATTGTTGTTGTTGATGTTGTTGAGGCTTCATCATTTGCCTGTCTGAGAGTGATCGTTGTTGTTGTTTTGGCTGCTGCCCAGTCATGTGGGCCAAAACAGCATAAACTGTGCCGTAATTGGGGTGATGTGCAGCTCAAAGAGACGACCTCAGTTCAGAAGCGACCGTGCTTCCTTTGTCAGCGTTTATAATTTACACACATGCCGCTGTTTTGTCAAAAGAGTTTAGCGGCAGACCAAATGGCAGAACTAAAGTGGTGGTAGTATTGAGCAATAGTGCTATTGCCCAATTGTATTTGCCACTCATCACATCTAAAGAGAAAAAAAGCAAAAAAACAGACTGAGACAGAGTAAGTTCAAATTGATAGCGTCGGAGAAGAGTGAGATGCTGAAATAAGATATAGCTTATCCTGCTAATTGTCCTCTCACATTCTTCATACCGCGTAATTTGTTGCCTTGTCGCTGTAGCAAGAAGGGGAAGAAGTGCTGGAGAATCCGCTCCACATTGTTTTCAACTGTTTCTCGCCACTGCTAATTGCTCGCTTTTTCTAAAGAAGTAAGCCATATTAATAGAATTAATTGCCCGGGCACTATTTGTGTGCCAGTGTGGCAAATGGCCTGGCTGAGCAGTTGTGGCAGTGCTTATTGCTGCTAATTAGTGGGCCACAATGAGGATGATGACTGCCGTTTCAGCAGCAGCAACAGCAGATGTTGCTCAGAAAAAAACTCTTGAGACTTCAAAAGAAAACGGTAATTGGTAATTGATTAGTGAAGCACATGTTGAAGTCACCATCGGGATGAAGAAGGTGGAAGAAAAGGAAAAAGAAGTTAAATGGAGAAGCTTCAAAACTGGCCGACAGCTTGCCTGCTTTCTGAATCGGTCGCCCTCTTGTTCTTCCCAGTTCTCTCCTGTTTCCCTCGATTTGTCGATTGGTTGCGCCGTTGTGAAGGCGCTCTCTTTCTTCTTCTTCTTCTTCCTCTTCTTCTCTGTTCATTGACATCGACAGTTCAGCAGACTGTCAAACCGAGCAATCGTTCATTGCGCCCAACGTGTCGTCGTCGTTGTCTTGGGCCACACTTTTTGGCTGTGGGGACCACTTGGCGCGAATCAGTGATTCACATTTGTCGAGCACCTTTACCATTGTGGGTGCCTCCGTTGCTGCTGCTTCAGAGATGTCCACTCATTCGTGTCCAATTACAAAGAGTCACTTTGCTTTGCGTTGATTTGAAGAGAATGAAGGCTCTCTTTATTCTGTCTGTTTTCAACTTCAACATGAAAAGGTTTGCCTTCATCGTGGTGAAATAATGTGCCGGTTGATGGTGAAATGAATGAGATTGATAGAATCACAGTCATTTAGTAGAATAACACTTCATTTTTTCTTATCTTTTTTTGTCAATGACAATGAATTGTTGATGAAAGTTCAGTTTAGAAAGCTCAGGTAAACATGGCGTCTTTTGTTTTATCCCAACAAGGGCTCAACTGCACAAAAAACAACAAAACTTGTCAAAGAATCTAAATGCAATCTCTTCTTTTGTCTTTTGTTTTTATTTCACATTTTGTCTTTTCATTACTAAGCAATCAAACTGCACCATTTGATCGTTTAAAAAGTGTAGCTCTAATTGGCGTCCTCTGTACTTTCTGTCATTCAGCAATTGTATCTCTTTTCCTGTTCTTCTTTACCATCATCATCATCATCACCCGTCGCCTGCCCTTCCGTTACGCTTCTTCAGATTCAAATCGAATTTACTGCTGCTTTTGTGTTTCCTTCCTCCTCCTTCCTCGACTGCAGCTGCAGCAAAAATAAATCGCAAGCATCTCAGAGCAGAGACAATGTCCACAAAAACAGCCAGTCAGACAGGCAGACAGAGAAAGAGAACTAGTTCGGACTTGACTTGTAATTATCGTCATCGTCCTCGGTAATGGTCTGATCTGCTGATGAGCACAGTGAGACTGCCAGTGAAAAGCAGGGGGCGAGGCCGGTGAACTTCTGCTGTGGGTGATGCTTATGGTGATGGCGGTGATGGTGCTGGTGGTGGTCACTGCTGAAAAGGTGAGGCACTAACTACTATGCAAGTGTTCTGTCTGATGACGCTGCACTGATGCACTGATGCACACACTGAGCACGGGAAATGACCACACTAAAGAGATGACCATGTCATCAGAGGAAGAAGAAGAAGGGAAAGGAAAGGAGAAAAGAGGAGAAGGTGAAGTGCCGATTGACTGCTGAACTGTCGATAATGAGCAGTGCAAGAAGCCACTGAATGAGTGTGTTGAGTCTGCGTCTGTCTTTGTCTGTGTCTTTGACGACCATGGGCACCACTAGCACCAGCACTGTTCATCTTTCCTCCTCTTTGCTGCATCCACTTAACTGCAGCTCCACTTGTGTGCCCTTCAAAGTGTGCACTACCATTGCTAGTTTGATTTACGATGTGTGTTTGTTTTCAGCGCTGGAGATCTCCTGAGTGAGCGCTGCCACCACTGCTACCACCGCTGGCATTGTTTGCCTAATCGAACACTCTGCTGCAGCACTGGTGCTGTAGGTTTTCTTTTTCTATCAACTCCCCTAGCTTTTTCTGGCACCGCATTTCACTGTACTGCACTAGATGATAAATGCCAGACGATGGTGATTTCTCATACTCTTTTTGATGACTCTAATTGCTGACTACCACCAAGATAACTGCAACAGGTGATGAATGCCCGTCCCGATCATCTGCTGCTAATGCAGTTCAACGTTTTTTGCCCGTTGGCCAGTGAACGAATAAGTGAAACGATCAAAAACAAATCTGTTGGGTCTGATGCTCACGCAAACAAGCTGTACAGTTTGAGTGCATTTGCTGTTGAACAGACATGATCAGCTGTTCAATCGTTGATGTCGATGCCACACTTTTCAATCGCCGTTCATCGGTATTGTAAAAATGCAAGTGGAAGCAGTGTTGATGTGTGGGGCCATTATCACAGTTTGATCATTTGAAAAAAGAATTTTTTCACTTCACTTCATTTTGACAACGAGCGACACTTTGACACAAATTCACACTGATGCCTTATTTTAGAAAGTCAAAGTGCTTTTTTGTTATTGTCATGGAATGTACGATTGTTACTATTAGGTCACTTTATCGATCACTTTTGTTTGCTTACTTGCGTTTGTGCCCATTATCACCATTAGCAACTGGTGTGTGTGATTCTTACCAACCAAACTTTGGGCTACACATCAGGCAACAGTTATCAGTAAACTGCATCAGCGCTGCTGCTGGGTTCATTTGTGAATTTTTTTAAATTTCTAAAACAGTGAGAACTGAAGATCTAATTTGGACCTAACAGTCCATTTTGGTCTATTCTTTCACACACACCACAGTTGACCTGATCAGATATTAATACTTCATCGCCTGTGTCACTCTAATCGGATATGTCCATGTGGAGACAAATTCACTAATGACTGCCGCTGCCGTTGTTGTTGCTTCTTCTTTTGCTGCCCATCTCCAATCTCCCCATGGGAGGGGACACATTTTCCACATTGATAGGCTGTCTGTCCGATGAGAACCCCAAGAGAGTGTGCGGTCTCAATGATGGTGGTGGTGATGGAGGTAAACTGACCGGCACACAAACACACACACAAACACACGAACACAGTTAGGCTGTATCATCTTCATTGTCGCTATATTTATAACCGCATTGAGCAGCAGCAGCAGCCTCGTCCCTCGTTCACATACTTCGCAAACAACAATGAAGCCATTAGGGTGATGATAACGGACAGTCAAAAAAGTGAGAGAAAGAGAGACAGAGATGGGCTTTTCATATTTGTTTCATTCATTTTAGTGTTGCTGCCTGCCTGGTCAGCAGTGACAGTCCCACTGCTCAGTGAGTGAGTCTTTTTAGCTGCCCCTTCCATTCTTTCTCTTTCCCTTATTTTTATTTTTGCCCCTTCTACTTTAGACTGACCTAAAACAACGATACGATGATAAGGCTAATGACAAAAGGAGAGAAAAAGAGAAAAAGACACTGATTCGTAAATAGAGAGAGAGAGAGAGAGAGAGAGAGCGAGGGTGGCGCCCGAATGTTACTTCAAGAAGGCTCAATTGACACATAATGACTCTTCCTCTTTCTCCCTCTCCCACTCCATCAACTTTTGGCTAATGATTGACAAACACACACACACACTGTGTGTGTGTGCGTCTCATCTCAGTCAACACATTTACCTTCTGTTTTGGTGGACATTTATTATTTACTTTTTGACTATTAAAAATAAAAAACAAAATTGTGATTTTTAAATTTAATAAAAGTGCATCATCAGATGGCTGCCAGCACTCGCAATTGCCCTTTGGCCTCTTGGATCAAGGTTTGCGAATAGACGAAGACTATCTATCTCAGCTTAGCACCCATTGCCAATTAAGGCATCCTCGCAACAGGTGTCGCAACGGACACGTGTCGAATGCGGCTAACTACCATTGGCATCATCATCAGCCCGGGCATCAGCCACCTGCAACCACCACCACCACCACCACCACCACCACCACCAACACACCATCACCACCTGTGACTGTGCTCCTCACGTTGGGCAGTGGATGGCCAGCACAGAGAGCATTCAGCCGCTTTGGCTTTGGCTTTGCCTGTTACTTCACCATCATCGGCAGCAGCACTCTCCGGGGAGAGGACTCGTTTGACTGTGCTGGCACAGGCAAGTTCACCACCAGTTGAAGAGAGAGCATTGGGGAACGCATGCGTCTGTAGTAGTAGAAGTAGTACTCTCTGCAGATCACTGATCTCCACAGTTTACTCTCTTCTCTTTCTTTCTCTCCCGTTTGCGTTCATTGTCGCGCGCGGTGGGCACCACCACCACCGGTCGGACTTCATTCTGCGCTTGGGGCTTGTCGCGCGCATCTCGTCTCTCTTCACTGCTGCGACTGCATAGCTTTACTCTCTGTCTCTGACTTGTTTGTTTGTTGTCGACAGTGAACACTGTGCCCACTCAGTGTCCACACTCTGTGCATCTGTCCTTCTGTTTTGAGTTGCAGTGTTCCAAGAGTACGGCTAATTTGTGGTCCAGCAAAGCCGGTGTGCTCAGCAAAAAGTGGTTGCTTTTTGGCCCAGCACACAAAGACTTTCCCGATAAAAGTGAGAAGCCATCTGTTCATTGTTTGTGTGTGTTTGTCAGCAGTGTTTGAGCAGTTTAGCCACTGACTGACCACACGGAAGCATTCTCCTGCCTTGATCAGCAGAATCGTCCACCTTCAGTACATCTCCATCATTTGCATCGTCGTCATCATCATCATCACTCCCACTCTCGCAACCATTACCATTATCACCAACATTCACAAGTGGCCTCCAGTCTTTAGCAGCAGCAAAATTCACGTGCATTTGATTGCCTACAAAAGCAGCAGCATTCCTCTGTTGAGCTTGAATTGCCAAACAGCTCACAGTTCAACTCCGCCGACAAAAGTTAAAGACATCTGCTTAGCAAAAAGAAAGAACAGAAGGAGGAGGAGGAATTCAAAAGCAACAACAAAGAAGTCGTAAATTAACTTACTTCCTCCAAGTCTAAAAGAAGGTGAAAACAATGAGGATGTCTATCTTCTGCGCTTTTTGGTAGCATCAGCACCAACAACTACTGCAGCAGCACCTCGAAGCAGTTAACAGCCTGCCGACAGTGCTGATAAGACACAGTACTGTGCTGTGCTAAGTAGTCTGCTCGCTAATAACAGAGCACTGACAACCTAAAGAGGGTCCATCCTCACCACATTTTGCGCCCACCTGGCCTCCTAACACACAGACTGACTGAGTTTGCAGACACGTTCACGTAACAGCAGACATTACCAGACAAGCAATCGAAGCCACGCATTGCTGAGCAGGCTGCAGTCACTGCAGTTGCCATCCACAACTTTCTCGACTTTCGCTTTATCGGATAGCAAGTACAAACGCCTGTACACGTCATCGCACACACAACTTTGGTGGGTGCTTCCCTCACCTTGAACTTTTCATCCTCAACCCGTTTTTGTGGGAATCTTCCAGCCAGTGCTCCCCCCCCCTTCGTTCACCTGTGCCCTGTGTGTCCTGCTTCTAATCCGTTCTCCTCGTTTTGCCAAGGCAATAAAATAATTCTTGCGCAGAAGAAGGTAATCCGTTGGCTGACCACCACCACCACCAGACTGTCTCCTCTCTGTCCGGACTCTCCCTCTCTCGCACTAATTGAAATCATCTGACTTGTGGTGCTTTTCACGTCTTCTTCTTCCTCTGCACCTTTTTGTTGTTTGTTCATCATCTGCAATCCCTCTGGCGACTTCTCATAGAGAGGGACTTCATTTGAAAGCGCAGGCAATTGCGAGTGAACGGCGGCGGCAGCGACTGACTGTCTGACTGTTGAAGCCAGCAACTTCAGCTTCAGCTACCTGCCTATCTACCTACCTACCTTGAGGCTCACTCACTCATAGGAAAACTAGTAAGAAGAAGAAAGAAAGAAAGAAAGAAGAGGAACAGCAGCGGCAGCTTCAGTGAGAGCGCCAGCAAAAAAAGAAAGAGAGGAGACGCAACATGTTGGCTGTGGAAAGCGGCAGCGGTGCTGCTCTTCGATAAGGAATCAACAGAAGAAGCAGAAGCAGAAGAAGACTGCCACTGACTGACCGGCCGTTTTGAGAGCAGAAGTGAGAAACGACAGAAAGCAAAAGAAAGAAAGCAGGCAACAAATGGAGGCAACAGCAACAGCAACTGCTCTGAGTGGCGTGAAGTGAACCGAAGCGAGCAGAACCGTAGCAGCAGTGTGTTCAGGCATGTGGCCGTCTGGCCACCACCACCGCTGAAGATTGCACAGCAAAACGTCACCTTAACGAGAGTGAAGTCAGGTACCCTCTGAAGTCCTCTCCACCTTTCCCCCTGATCTTTTGCATGCCGATGCTTAGAACTGAAAACATGCATCGGTGTGATTTGTGTGATTGAACACACCGTCTCTTTCTCGGAGAATGACCTTTGAACAGCAGAAGCAGAGTGGAAGCCGCATCAACTTTCAGTCAACTTCAGACGGAGAGAACTGCTGCCACCATCACCAACACTGACAGACATCAGTCACCTGAAACGCATCAGTCTGTCCTCGTTCTCCAGTGTATTATTCATTAGCACAGTGTGCTCGATCAAGACAAAAGAGATTCCCTTAAAGAGACAGCAGCAGCAAAACACGGTGATCAAGAAATGGTGATCATTAGGAGCACTGAAAATTGATGCAGCAGCAGCAACAGCACCGTCGCCTGTCACTTTCACCTGGCATCTTGATCGCTCATTGCAGTGCAATACACAAACACACAGACACAGTATCCAGTCAATACAATAGGCAAATGACAACGTTGCCGATACACCGCTACCGCCGCCGATGCTGCTAATGGTCTGTGTCTGTGTTCATCTTACCATCACCGCCACCTCCACCACCACTGCAGCAACAACAACAACAGCATCAGCACATCGCATACCACTGCAGCCGTGTGCAACACAACACACACAGCATTTTACCTTCTAAAGGAGCACCTTCCACGTTTGATGCGATTGCAACGTAGCTAAGCCATCCTCACCACCACTACCACCACTCGACACAGTACTACTATTTGCCTGGCTTTGCTAGCTCCTTCTCACTTTCCCCGATCATCATCATCGCCGTCGTTCTCATCATTATCACCACCGCCAGCACAAGTGTCTCCCTGTTTGTCGCCGCAGCAGCAGCATCCTAAACATCCGCAGCAGCAGAAGGGATAGTCTAAATTACGAGTGATTTTTTTGCAGTGGTACCTTTTCACGCAAGCGACGACTCCAACTTTGTGTGCTCGTATCGATTATCGCCAATATTCTACTTTTGTGTTTGTGTGACAGTAAGGTCTGCAGTGAGGACGACGAATGAAAGTCGTATTATTTTAGAGTTGCAGTCGTTTCAACCCTGCCCACTGCTACCTGACTGCCTGTTTGCCTTGCTCTTTATTACCTCATTCTATGTCTTTTATGGCATTAGCCTTCTGAAAGAACTTTATGAGGAAGCGAGAGAGTTACAGAAAGAGAGATTTGCCTTCCCCGCTTTCTGTGCTACCGTCTGTGCAGTGCTTCTGTGAGTGAGCGTGTTGTGTCTCCACTTTCTTCCTATTCTTCTGTCATCGGTTCTTTGTAACAGTGCCTGTGACAGTGCCCGTGTATGTTGTGACTACTGCCCACCAAACAGTGACACTATTCTCCTCTTCTTCATTGTCCTCTGTCCCCGAGCACTATTCCTCTTCTTTGCGTTGACACTTGTTGCCCGCTCTCTTAATTCTCCTTAGTTCGTTGTGCAAACGTCGTGACAGCAGCAGCAGTGTGCTTTTTGTTGATTATTATTCTATTTACCAACACAAACTTCTTCTTCTTCTTCTTCCTTTACTACTGTTTTCTTTAACTTTCAACCCTTCTACAACCTTTCTCATCACTGCTTTTCCCACCCAACATGTTGCGCTTTTTCTCAAAACGCTTTAGACGTCGCGACGGCGCCCGTCCGCTGGGCGCCCCTGGCTCTGGCGCCGCCGCCGACCAGGCGGACACCGCCCTCCAGCAGCAACAGCTAAAAGGGGCCCTCCACTGTAAGGTGCTCCTGCTGGACGGCAACGACCTGACGCTGTACATGCGAAAGAAGTCTATCGGCGAAGAGCTCTTCAGCCGCGTCTGTGATCACATCGGCCTGTACGTCGAGTCCGATTACTTTGGCCTGCAGTACACCGACACCAACTCGCAGTCGCACTGGCTGGACAACACCAAGGAGATCCGCAAGCAGGTGAAGATCGGCCCGCCCTACTCCTTTCGCCTCAAGGTCAAGTTCTACTGTTCGGATCCGAATACGCTGCGCGACGAGTTCACCCGGTACCTCTTCTTCCTCCAGGTAAGTGGCCGCTCTTTTCTCTCTTATTTGCCCTTTCACACCTCACTGACCTTTGACCTTGAGGAAATATGAATCGTCCAAGTATTATTATTATTGAATGTGCCAAGTCATCTGTGCAGTGAGAGTGAGTGAGTGAGGTTTTGGGCTAGTGTTTTGCTGCAATATATTAGGAAAGGAGAGTGCCATTAACTGATCCCCCACTCTTCCAAATATCGATTGCTTCAGTAGACTCCAAAGCAGTGCCAATTGCAGAGCTTCTTTTCCCTTTCCTTTTACGCAGCAGTTTTTCTCTTTGTCAATTTTTCTTAATTAGACTGACTCTTTTCTTCTTTCTCTAGTGAAGGCACTTGCTGTCCTTTCCCCTCTTGGTCAGTAGAGTTGACCGCCAGGCAGTCTGAAAACGGGCAGTCAGTCAGTCAGTTTACAGTAGAAAAAGGCATTACTTATTGGCACATTACTTATGAATTGCCTTCATTGCCGCTTCGGCTTTATGATTCATAGAGGAGAACAACAACAGCTGAAGAAGCAGCAACAGCTCAGCAGGAGCCCACTTCTGAGGAGCATAGCTTTTACGCAACTCTACCAAAGTTGTTCTTTTTTCTTTTGTGAGCACCACTGACTGATTCTTTTGTCTGCGCTTCTTCTTTCTTCTAAATAATTCATGGCATAATTATCAGCACTGGCTAATCCTTACTGGCTGCTAATGGAAGAGTTGTTGTTTTGGTGGTAGAGGTGGTAGTAAATCTGGGCCGCTTTTAGCAACACACAACTGCTTTGTGTGAGGATTTATTGCTCTTCAGCTGCTCCTGATTTTGATTTGGGTTAGTCTCCAAATCGTTCTGCTCGTTTCTTACCTCTTTGTTTTGTTCTTTCGTTTACCTCTTTTTCATTGAGAAAGCGTCTACTACTACTACCACCACTACAACATTTTCAGCCCACTGAAGATGCTGTGACCAATTGTGACCATCAGCAGCCGGAGCAGCGAACGGTTATCAGCTGCGGATATCATCGGTGCCAACCTTTAGGTGGTGTGACTAAAATTAGCAGCTACAAGTGGTAGTGTTTGAGCTCGTATTTTGTCTGTCTGCGCAAATTCGCGTGGTCGTGGAGCCGATTGAATGCAGTCTGTTGGGCGTTAGGTGCGCACTGATGAAGACTGGCATAGAAAGGCAAGGATTGACCGTCTTCTTTGAGTGTGTCCATCTGCCCAAAATCTGCCGCAACTGTCCACCTCCTCCTCCTCCTCTTCTTGCAGACAGGTGGAACCAATTCAGGAAATGAGTTGCCGGTTTTGTGTTATTATATTTATGCTTTGCCAATTTATTCCTCGGCCAGTCGCCTGTCATCGCTTGCAAATGCTGCAGTGTCAAACGCTGCAGTTGCTAAGGTGGTTTCCTCTTTCCAGCCCTCAATCTATTCCACAACGTCGATGCAGGTGTATCCCTTTTGTTCCGATACTGCTAGGTAGAAACGTTTTTGAGATGCAAAAGAACGAAGAAAAAGAAGAAAACAGCATTGTTTTCAGCTGTTGTTGGCGCGCAGAGACTGATTGCTGTCAATTGATTAGCAGAAAGGAAGAAAGAGGCACAAACAGCAACAACAACAACAGCTGAATCGCCCAAAAAATAAAAAAGAGAGAAAGTGCGGAACTGGATTGATGCAGCCGCGGCATCATCGCCAAACTTTATTTATCTCTTTTCACTTGCTCGATATGGTAGTTGAACGTTGCCGTTGAACACTTCATCTTCAAGCAGCTTAGCAGTTTGCAACACATTAGAAATTTGGATGAAAGTCCTACACACTTTAGGTGACAATTTTACTGCTGGCCGTATATTCAAATTCAATACTTATCCGTCGTCGCTTGTGAGCAGGCACCTTCATGTGGTTGATAGTGATCAAGATTTGGGCCACCACCATCAAGATGTGTATGTGCTTGCGGTTGATAATTATCAAAGTACTGAAAAGATTTTTATTTTTTTGTATTTAACCTTTTGCTTGTCTGTTGGCTCTGCCAGTGCAGCAAACTCCAAACACAAGCACAGCTTACACGACTTTCCCAGCGAGACTGGAGGTGGCGATGGTTCAACTTGTCTAGCTAGTAAGCTTTCTTTCTCTCTCTCTCTCCCTTCAACTGCAGTTGTTGCTGTTGAGGCTAAATTTTAATCATACGTACCTGAGCATGCAAGTGGCATTAAAAATAAAGAAAAAGAAGAAGAAAAATGTATTGTCTGCGGTGGACTTCCACTTCAACTTTGCCGACAACGACGCCGGCCAAGTATTGAAGTCGAAGTTGAAGACAGTGATCGGTGCGTGCGCGCGCAAGTGAGATGTTGATTTGATTTGTGTCCGTTCAGACGTAGAGAAATGAAAGAGAGTGAGAGAGTGAGAGAGCATGAAGCACATACACTTTCTGCACTCACTCGCAACTGAGTTGATTGGATTCGCTCCAGAGTTTGGACGCTCAGACTCACTCTTTTTTCTTCTTTTTCTTTTTCGCTGTTTTCTTTGCAGCCTGCCAGCATCAGCATCACACCGCTGCTACAGCTCATTGGCTTCAGCTGGCTGACGTGCTCAATAAATCAATGGAACCAACGCCTAGTGAGTGCAAGCTAGATGTGGCTGGCTGGCTAGCAAAAACCAAGTCTGCAAAGGTTCAGCCAGCCAGTCAGTCAACACAGGCTAACCAGCTGAGGAGAGAGAAAGAGAAAAAAAGCAGGCAGAAAAGATTGATCTCAATGTGTCCGTCTCTCTCCCTCTGTGTAATCTATCCCTTTCTGGCTGGCCAGTGTGATTGATATCAACCAGGTCTATTGGCAACAAAAGCACAGCCGGCAAACAATGCCCCTGCTGCTGCTGCTGCTGATGCTGATGCTGAGGACAACGACGACGACCTCAACCTCTGTAGTTGGGTTGGAGCTGCTGCTGCTGCTGCTGAACTATTGTGTTTGCCGCTATTAATTACAATTAATGCTCTGAGGTTTTCTTGCTGTGATGTGTACGGGACTGCATCAGGATTGAAGGGAGCTATACTGCTCGCTTGTGAAAGTGGTGGTGCTGCTACTGCCGCCGCCGGCGACTCGGGGCACGCGTCGCCGATGGCTGCGCTTAAAAATGAAGTCATTTTGATGCGGTTGCTGCTGTCTTTTGTCTGTTAACTGTACGGCAAGTGTCATGGCCAGTTTAGTGTAGCAGTAGCAGTACTGCAGTGTTCGGTTTTGATTGCCGCTGATGATTTTCAGCTGGCCGTGCTTGATTTGAACTATTCTTCTGTCAATTGAGTCATTTGGCTTTGCACTACTAGTCTGCGAGTTTTTGCCCTTTTCATTCAGTTGCGGCTAATCGCTTCTTTCATGCAAAGTGGCGTCGGCGGTGATCTCATTAGATAATGCAGTGCTTCTGCTCTGCACTTGTTTTCCGGTTGAAAAGTGTTGGCCTTGCTTGCCTACATGCTTTGATCCTCACCGTAAAGGAGCTCATCCGTGTAAACTTTAACACTGCTCTCTGGTCAGCCAGCCACTCTCTGAATCCATTTGGAGCAATCCAGTTTTTGTGCCTCCTTTGTACGGTGTCCAGCACTGACATTGGCAATTATCATTAGCTGGCTTTGTTTCTCACATAAACATCAACAATGTCACTCTGTCTTCTTCTTCTTCTTGACTGTTGAGAGGCGCACAGAAAAAGAAAGAATACAACACATTTCATTGCCATCATCAGCATGACCATCATAACCATCAAAGCCATCCTCAGTACCAGCACCAACAATGGCATTGAGTAGTAGTACCTCATTCTATTTCCTTTCTTTTCTTCCTCCTGCGGTTTTCCTCTGGACAGAGCCTGCTCGTAAATTACTTCTAATTCGCTCATTCACCTACCAACACACCGGTGCCACTGGTCACCATCATTTGACTGTCATCATCAGTTGCTGGCACTTGGCGCACTGCATGTTCATTGTTGCCCACCGTTTTCTCTCTAACGGAGACGATTGCTACTGTTGCCGCCATTGTCCTAATACACTCACTCGCCTTAAAAGTGCTTCACATCTTCGCTCCTCTCCTCTCATCGCTCCCTTTCATCATTGCCCTCAGTTTGTGGTGAGCACAGACATTGAATGGAGAGCACCGAGCGGTAATTGAAATGACCAATTCGTGGCTGACCATCAACACAACTGAATGATGGGGGACCGCTGTCTGACTGTTTGTCTGTCTGTTTGTGGCGGTAGCCGGTGAAAAAATGGTAGTAAGAGATGAAGAGGAAAAAGAACATTTAACGATGTGAAAGACCAACACACGATGAGAATGACTTTGAAAATCTGTCTGTGTGCTGTTTGCTTTGACTTCATTCCTCATCCTCATCATCAATTTTTTCAACGCTGTTCACCTGCTGATCACAGAGAGTGGTTGAAGAGTTGAGTTGAGTTGTAAAGGCCATTGACTTTTTTCACTCGCTCACTCGCTCACTTTTTAGCGCACTCGGAAGCACTTGAAGGGGATATAATTTGATAATCGTTTGGGGTAAAAAAATAATACACTTTTTTCCGGAGCACTCTGAGCAATGACTTCCAAAAAACTGCTGATGATGATGATGGTTGTGATGATGGCAATGATCTAGGGTAGTGAATCTTCTCAATGAACATTTTTCTTTCAGTTTAAATAATTCGGTGCCAGTCAAATTGCTCTTCAACCAGGTTTTGAGCACGAACGGAGCTTGGAGTGACTTGTTGAGCACACATCTGCGTGACAAGCACCGGCACCGTCCCATTAGCACCATCAGTCGTCATCTTTCACTCTTCCTCATCCTCTCATTCATTCATTGGCAGTTATGCCACTTCAACCAAGCAACCAAACACAGCAGTCGTACCACTCGCTCACTCACTACCGTTCCTGACGTGCCATAAATAGCCAATAAATCAATCGATCAATCAATTGCGTGTGTGTGTGTGCTAATGCTGCAGCTGAGCAGCGGCACTTCCCGCTTCTTTTCTCTTTCACTGCTGCTGCAGCAGCATTTTCGGAACCGCTGAACTGCGTATGAATTTTACATTGTCTATCTTCTGTCCACTGCTGTCCCCTTAGACAGCATTTTAGGCTGGCCAGTGCTCACTCTCCTTCTCCTTCTCTTTCTCTTTCTTCATCTTCATCTCCATCTTCATCTGACACTGCTGTGCACTGCTGACCTTGTCCTGTCACACACCGTCGGCCATTTCTATCCGCTGCTGGTTGTCTGATTGTAGTGCCATTGCTATCTCTCTCTCTCTCTCTTTTTCTTTTTTCTACCTGTCTCTATTACTATCTGAGTGTCTGATGTGCAGCAATTTCCGTCAATTGGCCATCGTAGTCCAGTTTAGTCCTGCTGCTGCTGCTGCTGTCCTCTTGAAGTAGTTGGCCACTTTGCATATGCACAGTGGCTGCTGCTGTGTGTTCAAAGGCTGCTTCTGCTGCTGCTGCTGCTAATTACTAATGCCACACAGCTTCAGTAGCTTCTCTCGCGCGCTCTGCTCTCGTCACTAGAAAATGAGATGTTTTAATTGCACTGACACTGCCACTGAGCTCTCTTTTCTGGTAGTGGTCAAAGCTGCAAAGGAAGCTGCTGAAAATTGAGGTAACACACACACAGTGTGAGTGTCACATTGTTTTCGCCGACGACGACAGCAAACGACTACAGCTGTCCCTGTTCTCAGTTTAATTTCTCGGTCGACAAACGAAACGAAGTGTTTTTGTTGTACGCTGTTGCCCTCCAACACATCAACTCCTTCAGTTGCTCAGTGTCTGTCCTGGCGCTACTGGAGAAAAGAAAAAGAAAATGAAAGAGAGAGAAAGAGAGATTTGCAATCTCTCAACCTACGACAACAAGTGTGTGTGTGTGTGTCTACCGGCAATGGAAATTAGTTAGTTGTCAGCACTGGAATGATGATGAATCGGCGTGTGAGTTGGAGACGATGACGATGGCGACGAGGAGCACTCGGCAGCAGTAGTTGGAAAAAGGTGCTACTTTGATTGACGTTGCTAGCACCATTGCTAGTGTTGTCTAATGTAATGAAAATTGAGGAAAAAAGAGTTAGAGTGGCTCATGTGCCCCCTCTTTCTCTTTCTTATCCTAGTGCCTAATGCAGCCTTTTTTTACCTCCGAAGTTGGGGCTACTAAAAATGCTGTACAGCAATCATCATTTAGCTTACTTTTGATAGCACCAGTCATCAACTTTAACTCAGCTCGACTATCTTGAACACATTGGTGACCCTCACTCATGCCACACTTGAAGCTTTTCTCAACTGGTGCGCACTGCACTTTTTATCTGTAACTCCTTTATTTTGAAGGTGAAACTCACTTCTGCTCCATTCTAAGACCTTTTTCTATTCAAATGTAGAGCGGTCATTTGATTATTATTTATTCGAGCCGCCGTTTATTTGGTGGGCTTTGTCGGTGTGTGCACTAGTCACCAGTCAGCACTGGTGGCACTAGGCAGACACTTTTTTAGCAACTGAGGCTAATCACAAAATTATCAAACCATGGGTGGCTAATGACGACGACGGCGAGTAGGACACTCGAAAAAGGGAGAGAAAGAGACGGCCACCGATGATGGACAGGTAGTTTTTGTCTACAGCTCTGCTGTCTCTTGTCTAATTGGCCTGTCCTCCATTTTCAGTTAGAGGTTTTCTAGGGCCCAGCAGTGATTGCTTCTGTTGCTTCACTTGTCTTTCTTCTCTCTTTTCTTTCCAGGTCAATACCGATTTGTCACGATCTCGATTATCTGCAACTCTGCTCTTCTTATTCCCTTTTTCACGCTATTCTTCTTATTCCTGCGCTGGCTAATTCATTTAAGCCTCTTCACATGGTTGAGCAGGAGCACTCTTTTTTCTGTCTATTTAACATTTGCTCACTTGTTTTCCTGATCAGAGTCCAAATCCAGTTCTACTGAAAAACTGGAAATACATTTCAGAGACAGGCATAAAACCCTTAACATGCGAGTAATGATTGATTTAATTCAATTTTAATATGACTGTGATCATGCTGCTGCTGCAGTGAGTGAGTGAGTGAGATTGCTGGTCAGTGGCCAGGCGACAGAAAAAGGGGTTTGCCTTGTCGGCATTCCGCTTACCAGTAGTAAATTGAATATTGCTGCCTTTCAATTTATGCTACCTTTAAAACTGACACATTCTGGCTGAGTTTTTATGGTGATAATGGTGGCAGAGGCTTCAAACCGTCAGCGTTGCTCTTGAAAATGCCTGTTGCTTGCTATCATCACTGAAGCTATTTACGGGAAGCGTTTAGATCAGAGTTGATGATTGCCACACACACTGGGCAGCCACTAAAGTGTAAGTGCAGTTCACCGCCACCACTTACACGGAATTATTAGTCGAACCTCTTTTGGCTTTTTTAATGCAAAAAAGCAAACACTGATAACAGCAACTTTGAGATGGTTGTTGTTGCTGAATTGCAACTTGTTTTGCCATTTTTTTGTTTCAGTTTTACAGAGAGTTTCAAAAGTTTTGACGTTGACAGTTTTGATGTGTTGACTTTAAAAATCGTATAATGTGCTTTTAAGTTGACAGGCGACGTTTTAATGTTAGTTTATGTAAAGGCTGTACACTGTTTTTTTTAACCTTCAGCAGCTGCAGATAAACTATAATTTACAGCTCTTTTCACTTACTTTTTAAGGAGGAGAAAGAATGATAAGGTGTTAGAAACACAATCATCAGGTGGTTCATTAGTTGTTCTTTTCTCTTGTACATTTTTTTTGCTGAGAACAGTTTTTTAAATAGTGACCTCCTGAACTGTTGTTAAGCTGGCACCTTCTGAAAATGACTCACTTTCTGTGCAAAAAAACAAGTACAAAAAATCTGTCTCGTTGGCAGTGATCGGATAATTTACGATGCCGCCCTAAAAAGTTGCAAAAAGTTTGTTCATATTGTCCACCTCAACTTCAACATCATCACTGAACTGTTTCAAGTCAGCGCAGCTAACCATCCACCTAGTTGGCCTTACACTTTCACTGACACCACAATGTCTAACAATGTCAAGTGTGCTGTCGGTGGTGGTGGTGTCAAACGGTGGTGATTTATACACAAAACGAAACTACAGCCAAAAGTGTTGTCATTCACTTTTTTTGAAATTGTAATAACAATAATAATAACGTTATCCTTTTCTTCTTTTTCTCCCCTCTTTTAGTTGAAGAATGACATCCTCACGGGCAGACTGCCCATCACCGCCGAGGTGGCCGCCACGCTGTCCGCCCTTGCTCTGCAGTCCGAGTTTGGCGACTGCGAGGAGCCCGAACATGATCTCGCCTTTGTCTCCGAGTTTCGCTTTGTGCCCGGCCAGACTGAAACACTCGAGTTGGCCATCCTCGAGGAGTGGAAGGCCCTCAGACCCTCTCCAATTGTCGCCGCTTCCCTCAGGGCCGCCCTCTCTATGGACTCGGCCACCGCAGAGTCAAACTACCTGAACAAGGCCAAGTGGCTGGAGATGTACGGCGTCGATATGCACATTGTTCTCGGTAAGTTTCACTGATTTCTATTTTCATGAAAGCTTCCATTTTACACTAATCTGCATAAGTTGTAGTAGCGCTCCTGAGAAATACTGTAAAAACTTGTCTACCAATAGTTTGTCCTTCTTTTGCTCAACTTCAGTTATGCAATTGAGCAAACTTTAAGCGCAATTAGCAATTAGGGGCTCACCCTCACTGCATCTGCATTTGTTTTGACTTTAGAGTCCACCTTGCGTAGCAACTGGGCAGACCGAGTGTGCACGCAATGGCGAAATTGTAATTAGCATCCAGAAAGGTTGCTGTTGCTGAATGACTACTTTTAAATACTGAAACTTTTTTAGCCGTTAATTGCCATCTTTGTGGTTGATGTGCTGACTCTCATCGCCAGCATCATCAGCGGCGACTATTGAATTAGATGCGCACACCATCGCCATTTTTGCTGATTTTGCCGCAAAACATAGAAACACTAACTGTGAAATGGAGTTGTTCTCTCTTTTTCCTGTTTTTTATCAGATGGCTTTTAGTGATGATCATTTCTGCTGTTGCCGTTGCCATTTGCCATTTGCCGACTGTGCAACTATGCCAAATGTGTCGTTGTTTAGCCGTTTTCATCCCCTCTTTTAATCAGGCAGGCAGGCCCGTGTGCACTGCACACACACATGCATAACTTTGCATTGTGCGTTGATGCGCGCAAAACAACAACAACAACAACATCTGCAACATTAACTATGTTACACACCAAGCGATATATGCATAGAAAATGGACAAAAAGAAGGAAAGTGAAAATGGGAAAGAGAGAAAACACTTGTAGATTCGAGTGTCCCTTTCAAAGGCAGTGGCAGCACCTCTAGGTCATTATTCGATTCGGCGGCATTTGTTTTCAGCACTTGTGCACTTGCATACTTGTTTCTTTCTCTCTTCCCTTTCTTTTTCCTTTGATAATCGTCCGCTAATAGCACACATACACAATCCTCTGCATCGTAATAATAATAAATTGGCATTCATTGGCCATTACCTCTCACCTGCCACTGTCACTGCTCAGGTTGGCAGCCTGTGTGCCAGCGATGCCAGGTTCACCTATCAAACAACGCAATCAGACACACACACATGCTACAGCAGACAGTTAAATAGCTGACATTTATTATTACATCCGCTGCTGCTGCTGCTGTTGTTGTCAGCACGTGCACTCACTCGCCAGAGTGCACCTCACATTTTTCTCCTCCTCTTTTTTCTTCAATTGTGTCATTGGTTTCCCCTCACTCTATCGCCCCTTTTCCTTTCAATTTCAGTTTTCTGAAAAGTGCTTGTCTGTTTGGCAGACTACCGGTGATTACTCACTATGGTTTTAGGTTGATAGGCTAATACCTACTTTACCTGCAACCTCCATCTCTTATTGGATTGCTGTCTGCGAACACAAGTCAAGTGAGCTATTATTAATTAGAGTGCACTGGGTGCTAAGGTGCTAGTGCATGCCTTTCTTATCTTCAGTGCTTTGTGATGGCAATCATAATGAAAACCTTTACGTGTTGTCAATTGACAAAAATGGTAGTTACCACTGCCACTACCTTTTGATGTGTATATTTTTGCTATTTTATATTTTTTGATCAATTGTTGCAATACTAGTTGCGGGTTGATTAATCATCGTTCTGGTGACACAAGTCTTTTTCCCTGCACAGATTTGCCTGACTTGCTGTTTACTTTGTTGTCTACAAAGGGGGCAAAATAACACTATGGCGCCGGACAAGTGGACGCCACTCTCCTTTGTTGTTTCTGCTGTTGCTGCTGCTGCTTTTGATCTAACAGCAATACACATCTTTGCACAGTTGATCTACCAATCGGTCAAGTGCACAGCACAGTGCACACACACAATCTGTTAAAGTGAACCGTTGTCCAGTCGATGTAATGCTCTCTAGCGATGGTTACACTTTCATTGCCACCGTGCTCCCGTTGTCGTCGCCATGTCTTTGCTTTCCTTTGCTAATCACATTCGATGTGCCCTCTCTGCAGTGGCAGCAGCAGCAGATCTTTTTGTTCATCGATCGATTTGTATGATCCCTCTCCTCTGAGGAGTGTGCAAGTGTGTGTGCTCAGCAAAGCAAATAGATGAACTTTCTTGAACTAACTCGCTCTCTCACTCAGTCAGTTCAATCGATTGGTTCACTGGACATGAACAAGAAGTCTCACTCACTCGCTCATTCACTCACACACTCAGTCATTCAGACAGTCAGTCATTCATTTTATTTCATTCCTTCTATTTGATTGCTAATGCTAATCGGACCAACCAGTAGAGTGTGTGTTTGTTTTCATAATCACTCTCATGTCTGTGCTGCATGTGCTTCTCCACTTCGGCACTTTCAAACATAGACATATTGACATCGAGATTGTGAGACAATTGAGGCGTTCTAAATGGTCATTAGAAGTGAGTGCTCGTGTTAGTGTTAGTCGATTAATCGCTTCTAATTGCGAGCCATGAGAGTTGGAGAAGGCAGATTGAAAGCAGACTCCGAGTGGAGTGTTCCTCTACACGAGAAGCTTAGCTTTTGCCGCTGCTTTTTGTCAAATTGTCGACGAATGTTGAGATTTTGTGGTTTGCTGGCGTACGACTAAAATCTCTTTCTCTCGGACTGACTACGGACAGTCAATATCTGTTTGAAGTTTTCAACACCACTTAATGGCGCCCTCTCCTCTCCTTTGTGGACCCATTTCTGGGGGCCACTTCCTTGCCCCACCATCTCGCTAAGTGCCCTACTAATTGACGTGTGTGTGTGTGTCTCTGTGAAACTTCAAAAGTGCTAAAAATACGAAATACATTGCCATTTACGTGGCGGCAAGTTCTGATTGAGCGGTTAAAATGGATAAGCAGTTCAATTAAATTTGGCAGTCGCCGTCGTGTTTGTAACACTCTACTTTTAACTCTCTTTCCCTGGAATGTCTGATCAGTTGCACCTTTTGATCGCGTTAAATCTCTTGACAGTAAGGTGCTCTTACTATCATTATCGCTACAACAGCAGCTTGGGAGAGCGAAAGTTGCAACAGGTAGCTCAGCAGGCTGTCTTTGTTTTCATCGGTTGCTGATTTCATCAGTCTTGATGAGAAAAAAAGTAGGTGGAAAAAAGTAGACTGCTCTTGATTACCTGCGGTAGACTTGGCCAGGTTGGCCACGACAAAAGCAGTCTACCACACACACACAGACACATTCTCTCTTTAGCCGTCTGTTGATGTTAATTAATTTGCTTTCTCAACAGACGACTAATGAGTCAGTGAGGCTGCTGCTGTTTTTCTCGTGATTCCGCCGCCTCAATTAGAATGAGATGCGACGCTTGATAAGGTCACCATCATTACCAGCAGCAGTAGCGAATGTGGCCAGCTTCTCACGTTTGGTAGACACAATTGCCTGCTTGCCAGCTTGGTGAGACTGGTGGTTAATCTGTATCGAATCGATACGTTTCGACTATTTATAGCGCGAGCTGTGCCTGATTTTTATTGCACCATTGGATTTCTTTTAATTTTTGTTCTTCACTTCTCTTTTATTTTTCCTTGAGACCATGTGGAATGGCTAAGTAATTGCTGTAGTTGCAGCTTTGATGCCTGACATTGATATCGGCCGGAACAATCGTCAATTGGCAACAAGTGTCGACCATTAACAGCAGCATCTCTTTAGATAGCCAGAGTAGTAGTCCCTGGTAGTCTTTGGAGTTGGCAGCAGTTTCCATTGCCTTTAGTTTCCTTTTCGTCTTCTAATCTCTAATGTTTTTTATGTACCACACTTTTTACTTTCTGACTTTTATTGTGCCACTATCATATAAAAGAGCTTAATTTTCAATCATCGTCCTTTCTTGGGAAGGAAATAAGTGTGTGTGTGTGGCAGCATCTTCAGACTCGTAAAAACAAGGTGGAGTTTAGGAAAACAGAACTATCAAGTGTATCCTATTACCTTGGGAGATGAGATCTGAAAACTGCAAAGAAACAAAGTTGTCCAGCAGCAAAGTCATTAATGGACATCATTGGAAACGCCACAGTAGTCGGAAAAAAAGATCAATCAGCGGAAATAGAATTATCAGCTAATCAACTGTGCCACATCTTCACCAGCCACCTTTTGTTTGGCACTTTCTTTCTTAAAATTTAACTTAAACAGGCGATCTACGACATTATCATCGCCCATGTCCTGCCAGTACTACTATGATTAATTTGACTGCATTCATTGACTACTAGTACTCAAACTTAGACCCATTCAGATGGGGATACTGTGCTTGCTCACTTCCTTTCAAATGATACAAATGCAAGTCGTTTTTTGAAAAGCAAAAGCACACACACATGGGCAGGCAGGCAATCGTTCTTCTCAATGGACGGCTGCAAGGCGCCGACACACGAATTCGTGAGACACGATAACAGTATTATTAGTATTAGTAGTGCTAGTGATGTTGGCGGTAGTGGTAGTGTTGTTGTACACTGCCGTAGTATTTATATTAGACACATCACTGATTACCGTGCTTTCTGTGTCAGTCAGCCCTGTCTTTCTTTGACTGACTGACTGGCTGACTGAGTGAGTGTCGGCGCTTGGCCCGAGGAGAGGTCACCTGAGGGAACCCAACGACTGTTTTCTTTGCAAGTGAAAAAAGCATTTGCTTTGTTGTTCACCGGTTAGGCTGATGTTGCTGCTGCCGCCGCCCACACAGAGAAATATGCCTCATAAGATTATGAGAATAGCTAAAATTCTCATACTGGTATGAGAGTTTCTCATAAACTTATGAGGGATGCAATTTTCTCAT
>JAALOO010000316.1_pt1 | contig 44517 bp, 48 predicted proteins | sample 7257641 | NCBI WGS metagenome assembly JAALOO01 (sample SAMN14085613, study PRJNA598686) | mite metagenome | biome: ENVO:01001000; feature: ENVO:01001002; material: ENVO:01001226; isolation source: single female mite from University of Michigan culture on fish food culture... ...
ATGGAAACTATTAGAAACATGAAAAACTAAAAAGTTTGAGTGACGGTTGCCTTAAGAGCTTTTTTAAAATAATGAACTTGTATAGCTTCTATCATGAGCCCAGCTATGTGTACCTTTGTAATTTTTCTTTTTCATTGACTTTGTGGAACAAAAGTTACCCTACTTCAAAATAAGTTGATAGAAAATTATCTATTCAACTTTTTGTGACATTCAAGTAGATTCTATAACATTTTTAAAATATAAAATTGTTTTTATATAAAACTACATTCGTTAGACAGGTTAGTTATAGTTTTGGTTAAATTTATTCTAGTTAATTTTGCTTTCTACATACAAAAAAGCCTAATTTTTACAACTAAAGAGAAGGTTGTCAGCGTTTGTCAATGTGTAAATTAATTAGCCTACAAATGAAAGTCTACCCTAGGGCGACAGTGAACGCAACGTTTCTGACCAGAAACAGATGACAGTAAGGAAAAATTAATTTACGAAAAGGACAAAAAATAATGAAATAGCTGTGATTGGGGAAAGAAGCTACAAAAAAGTAAAGTAATAAAATAAACGATAATGTGCTTCAGCTCTGAGACATCCACCGAAAACCGCAACATCAAATGACATTGCCAATTGGCAATCATATTTAGTAAACAACAGCCAAACACATCTATCAATTTCCCTTCTCCATTTCTCCATTACGCAATGTGCACACTTAATCTTTGAGAGCTGCCATTTTCAGCAGTCGAAGTCGCACTTGGTATTTCTCCATTCACCCCCTCGCTCTCTCATGTCAATCAGTCCGATAGCACTGGTTCCCAGCCAACTCAACGACTATTGCCTATTTATAGCAGTTGAGCAGCTTGTTGCAGTTTATCAAATTTCAATACTCTCTGGCGACACTACTGATGTCTAATCAGTAGGGATTTGAGAGAGACCGAACAAGAAAAATAGTTTCAGTTTGCATTTAAACATGAGAGAAATTGAGCCGGAAACGATCTTAGGTGAAGAAAAGCAATAGAACTGAATATGTACTTGAAGTATTCGGGTATTTGTAGGTTTACTAAATATGCTTACCGTGAAATTACTTAAACATATCAATAAATTTTAATATTTTTTTAACTCACAATCATTTTTTACATTTTCAGTTTACAAAGCACATGCATTAAAAATATTGTTTTTGGCCGTGTTTTTATTAATTTGCAGGTATTTTATTAGCCAAAATAATTTATGAATTTCATTAATTTTATTTATTCATTAACTAGCGCTGATGCTAATAAAAACAATTTTTGATTAAAAGCATGGTTTTTAAAATCATAAAAAGCAGTAAAAATAACAACAACAGCAATTCAGTTTCAGAGAGATCTAGTAGCTGCAGCTTGTCGTAAAATTGGCAGTTTAGTTCAGTTTATTTCGGCTGGAAAACCCGGACGATATCAGCAAAGCAGCAAGTACTTGATTAGTTTGACTTGCGAATGAAACAAACACATACACACACGCACATACACAAATTGAATAACGCAAAAAATAGTAGCATCATCTAACATGTACAGATTCTTATCAGATTACAAGACACGGTCTCCAGTGATGGTGGTAATCGAGATTAATTAGTGATAATTAGCGACAAATAAAGTGATAAGATGTGTACTAATTAGAAGTAAAATAGAAGAGATAAACTAAAAAGTCGTAACTAAATTGGCGGCTTGGGAATTGGACAAGGAGTGTTTGAGAGAGGCAGTCAGGAAAGGAGTGAATGGGTTCAGTCAACAAAAAAGAAAAAGAGAAAATGCCACTCTAGGGGCAAAACACGTGTTTGAAAAGTGTTGTAAGTTACAGCACAACAAAATAAAAATTAAAACTGCAGAACTTTGGTTTATGTGTCAGATTAGCATCGCTTCTAGCTGGCAGCTTCTTTTTAAATATCATACAAACGCTAAATTTTTAAAATAAAAATTGATAAGAAAAAGTAAAACAAACCTGAAAATTGAGAGAGAAAGAAAAGTTTCAGAGAAATAAAAGTGCTGCACACTTCTACTTTAGCACTTAATAAATAAGGCCATCCAACATAGCAAAAGCAGTGATCGGTGTTGGCGTTGGTAAAGGCGGCAAACGGCGAAAGAAGTCGTTCATTCACTCATCAGATGAGATGCACCATGTCGGATGATCATCAGCTGTACTGACTGACGCTTGAAGCACTTGCAAGGCCAACATTGAAGAGAGCTGCACTTGAAGAAGCAAGAAAAAGAAGTGAAGTAGTTGAAGTGCGGCAATTTTAAATCGCTGTCATCAGTCGGCGTCCGGTGTCCTCAGTGTCAGAGGGGAACTTTTTTTCTTAATATTATTTGCCGTGCAGTGCCATGCAGTGTCAATGTGTGTGTGTGTACAGCAGACGAGTCTCTTGCATGCTCCGTGTGTATGTTTCTGTTTCCAAGAGCAGTGCCGTTGTCTCTCAGTCTGTGTTTGGTTCAAATGAGACGTTTGACTTGAGAGAGTGGGAGAAAGAGAGAGAGAGAGAGAGAGAGCAGTGTATACAAAGTTAAAGACTGGCAAGCAAAAGAAAGTGTCAGTGTGAGTGGTGGAGCAGGCACTGGGAGCCATGCACATGCCGTACCGAGTCGCCGTACAGCCGCTTCCTTCGTTCGTCGACCACTGTTGTACAGCTGCGAGAGAGTGTGTGAGTGAGTGTGTGTATATGACTGGCAAATGGTACAGCAGCAGCAGTCTCTTTGACCACCACCACCAGCATTGGTGGGCACTGTACTGGGTGCACCGGGCGGACAGTCACTTGTACGGTGGAATACAGACTGCCGCCGCAGACGATGCTGAGGGAAAGAAATGGAGAGGCACAGTGAGAGGAGAGAGGAGGCCAGTGGGGCGCAGACGATGCTGAGGCGAAAGGAAAGGCATGACGTTTTTGCTCTTTCTCGTTCTCCCATTGACTCTTTCTCTTTCTTTCTCTTCTTCCCTCAAACGGCAATCGATCTCTGCTGTGGAATCGAACGCCGACTCTTCCTCTTTTGCTGTGCACTCGGCAACCCACTCCGGTGACGCCGACGCAGACATTATGTGACTTGACGTTATTATTCTCCGACAGCCACCAACAAAAGTGAAGGAATTTAGTAATTGAGAGTTGCTATAATACCACTATTTATATACTCTCATTCAATACGGCTACATAACCTGAATAGTAATTTATTAATTTGTACCACACGCACCAGCGCCACTGAATGGTAATAAATAAAATGGCAGTGCCAGCTTGCAGATTAAGACTCAGCCAAGTATACTGATTAACGGGCAGTGCATTACCGCTAAATGATGCGAAAAGTGTTTGTTTTAGCAATAATTGAATTTCCTTCATTTTCACCATTTTTCTAGACATTGATTTAAAAAATGTTTTTTCTTAATTATAGTTTAATTTGGGTAAACCTTGTAGAGCAAACCACCATCATCAGCACTGCACTTTTTCCCACTGACCATAACTTGCGCTTGTGGAGAATGCATCTGTCCATTAGCGCCATGTGTGCACAATATAAATGTTTACGTTTCCATCTTCATTTCCAGTGGCCGCCATTTTCACTTCTTCTTCTCCCAGAAGGGCCAGTGTGTTAAGCGATAATCGATTCCGTCAAGATCGATCGTCAAGGCAGGGCGCATCGCGCTTGAAACAAAAGCGCAAACAAATCGGTGCACTTGCCTGCTAATGGCTGACAGAGGCTCCTCAAAAAAGAAGAAGATAGCCCCGGAGAGAGAGAGGGTCACCAGTGAGGTGAGTCAGTGAGGAGAGTCTGGGAGCTGGTCAGAGAGAAACTACGAGGCAGAGGAGGGGCAAAACATTTTTTATGATGACCTACAAAATTGAGCCAAAAAGACAGGCAATTACCATTCTACTTCGGTTCCCTTTCCCCTATATATTCTCTCTGACGTGTTCCAAATTTAGAAATTCTCTCTGTTGATGATTTTATTGTTATCGGTAATATTCCCCAGATACAATTTACTGCATTTTACGGCCTCTTTTTTCAGAAGAAGGTTGCTGATGCTCTGGGTTGGTCGGCGGTACTCGCCTAATGGAATGGTGGTTGCACACGCGAGTCAATGTAATGCCAGTTGGAGAGTCAGTGAGAGTGAAAGTAAGAGACAAGCAGTAGACAATTTGACATTTTAATCGACGTTATCGTCTGTAGATTTGGTGCACTGTTGCAAAAATGGACAGTTTGAAGAGAAAAAAAATAAAAATTGACATGAGAAGATGGGCAAAATTCAAAGTTGTACTTGGAATGCACGTTGTTGTTGGGTCGAATAAGATCGCCATGACAGTGATTTTTGAATTTAAGAAAACAGTTTCACTAACTTTGAAAACTTTTAAGTTTAAAAGTGTTGTTCAGTAAAACTCTACCTTTTTAAAAAACTAAAAAAAATTCAAATGCACTCAAAAAGTGAACAACACAGTGTCTAAACTATAAAACAGGCAAGCTTTTTGTGAACGAAATTGTCAATTTTATTTTTTTGTTGTCAACAAAAATTGCTTTGGGCTGTTTTTAAAAACAATTTTGCAGTTTTCTAAAAACACCAAATTTTGAGTGTTTTTATTTTTTAGTTTTTATACAAAAATGTTGACAATTATTTAAAATTAACAATATATTTTTTGAATCTTATTAGTATTCTTTACCTTGCACTCTTTCACCAATCCAATTACCCGTTTTTTCACCTCAATTAAAGGAACTGTTCTTGTTAAAAAGGTTCATCTGCATTTTATGCCATTTTTATTTGCTTTGTAGCACTAATGAATAAATGTAATAAAGGTAAACTAAAACTATTTTTTTAAACTTTGTTAAATAAAAAATAGTACATTTTAAAAAACTTTTATTTTAATGAACTACCTGTAATGCATGAAAAATATGTTCAAGTTTAAATGTGTTTAAAATTAAAAATCAGTTAGTTTAAAAAAATTCAATATTGTTTTTCAAATGGATTCTCAACTTAAGTATTTTTTTGCACCAAACACTTGTTTTTTAAATTATTGAATTTAGAAAAGTGTTTTATGCTAAAAATAACTTCCATTCATCTGCTTTGTATACCAAAAAAGTATAAATTCAAATTATGTAAAAATGGCAAAAATATTATTCTGCTAAATAAAACGACAAATGGACAACTGACAAGTGCAGAAACCGCAAAAAATTTTTGTTTTTGACTGTCCTTAAATTAATAGTTTAGCAAAAATATTTGCATGCACAGACAATTGCTGAATATTTTTACGTTTTGGGAACAAAAATCGCCGATGAATCATTTGTCATATAGCTCTTTGGAATATTTGGTAATTTAGTCAGACAAGCGAATAGAAAAATGAACAAAAAGAAGAAATAGAGATTTATTACAAATGGCTTTGCCACTGGGGTTTGAGCCAATTTAAATATATTTTTTGCTAAAAAATGGATCATTGGCTATTCAACATAAAATAAACCAATTTGTTCTTGTTTTATGATAAAAAGATACTGTAATCGTTTAACAGATGACCTGTCCAATTACTGTATAAAAATATTGTTGGTAAAAAATCACAAAAAACTTTATAGTAAAAATAAGCCAATTATATTACAAAAGTCTATAAAAACGCCATTAGTTTGAAAAGTAATCAGTGAAAAACTTTGTTTTATTTATTTAGTTTTTTTACAAAACATGATGATAGATGAGTATTTGAGAAAAAAGAGGTGAAGTTAAGTGTCCGACGGCTTTAGATGTGAGTAGGTAAACAGTTTCAGGCTTGTTCAGGCACTAAAAGCAGCTGCACTTCTTGACGACCATGTTTTTGTACTTCTTCATCACCACATTGCTGTCGTCATCAAAGTAGAGCACCATAATGGGCGACAGCTCTTTGGGGGCACAACACGGTTTTGGAATGGTGTGCCCGTCCATTAGGTGCATCAGATTCTGGAGAATGGCATGATTCGTCGGCGAGAGATGCGAAGGAATGGGAAAATTGCAGTGTCCGCGACAGACGTAGGCGGCATAGCCTTCAGGTGCAATGATCCAATCCTGGGAAATGTTGGCAAATGAGAGAATGAATGAATGTACTACAACGGTAGGCATGTCATGTCGGACACTGGCACACTTACACTCCAGCTGAGATCCTTAAAGTCAACGTACAGTCGGGCCTTTCGGCAGCCCTGGTCATTACTGTCGGCAGACTTGTCCAGCGATTCTGGTGATTAACAGCAAGGAAAACATGGTGAAAACAGATGTCAATTTTGTGTTATAAAACACTTACGCAGAAATGGGTTCTCCGTATCGGGATTGTAGTACTTGAAGTCGGAGCTTCGTTTGGCGCTCTTTCGACTGCTCGCATCATGAGCGGCGGCTCGCTTGCTTCGACTGGATTGTCCTGACTCGGAGTAGATTTCAGTCAGATTGACGTTACTGTCGGTGGGCAGTGGCGGCGAAGAGGAGGAGGATGAGAATGAGGTGAAGAGAGGTGGCGTGAAGCCGTCATTCGGAGAGCTGATGTACGCCGTCAAAAAGGGCTGGTACTGCTTGAAGCCGCGGTAGTGGTTGATGATGCCCACCATCTTTGGAGAGAGGTCTTTTGCTGCAAAAGAATGATACAAACGGATGAGCAAAAAAGGGCAAAACTTTTGAAAAGGGGTTCAAACGCTTACAGAAGGTAGGATTTCTGATCTGCAGGTACAGTCCCATGTTTTGTTTTGGTCGCTCTGTCCAGTCTTTGAAGGCGCTGGTCACATTGAAGCGCAACCAGCCGCTCTTGTCGCCGGTAATGCTGATTCGGTCGACGTACTGCAGACGAACGTCACTGAAGGGAAAAAGTATTAGAATGTTTGAGAAAAAAGAAGCTCAGAAATGACTCACGACTTGACGGGGACCACTTGAAAAAGCGTCAACTGGAGATCGTAGCTACTGTTGAGCCAGGATCGCGGCTGGTCTCGGTAAACGCGAAGCTCCGCATCAATCACCGACTGTGTCTTGGACTTGGGCAGATCATTGATGGCGAACCAAAAGCGACGTTCACGGTTGTGACGAAGGTGGGCGTTTTTGCGCTGCTTTCGGACTAGTTCATGGAAAATGTTAATTTGTCATCCATCATCACTCCAAGTGAATGCAAACTTACTAAAGTTTTTGAAGCTGATAATCAAGTCCGCCTTGACGACATCTCTCAAAGTGGCTCTTCTCGCCGCCTGAGGATCACCCGAGGTGATGTCTCCTCGGTGAAGGGGACCGATGCCATTGGTGTCGTTGGAGGCGAGGAGGACGTCAATTTCCGCCTCGAGCTCCCGCTCATCGAGCTCATCAACGACAAAGCCATCTCGAATGCTGCCGTACACTTTGTCGTGCAGACTGTTGTACAGCTCCAGACTGTACTTGGTGGCGGAGGACTGCTCGCGAACTGTGCAAAAAACATAAAGTGTAAGTAAATTATATTAAAAGTTGAAATTGCAGGCAATTTAAAGTGGCGCCCAAATGGCATTACCGCTTCTCGCTGTGCGAGGCTTCGGCTTGCTCTGCAGCCCAAGGACGTGCAGCATTTCCGCCTCCATTTGACTTTCCGTCAGATGGCTGGGCACTGCAGTGTGCACCGTCTGCTGGAGACGCTCGCTGGGCACGAAGAGATGCAGTGGCACAATGCCATGAGAGGTTGGGCTGCCATGGCTGGCGGTTGTTTGAGTGCTCAGAACGATGATGGCGGTGGTGGTGAGGAGGGTGGTGAGGGTGACAAGCGGTAGGTTGGTGGGATTGGTTGTAGGCATTTTCACAAAGTGTTCACAAAGTGGCGACTACTTCGTCTTTTCCGATAAATAATAAATAAGCTGTATTATGGCGGAGAGCTTAGAGCGAGTGTTGATGATGCATCTGAAAACGTTGCAAAAACGAAAACAGTCATTTTCACAGGTCAAAATTAAAAAGGAAAAGGTAGTGGTATTAGCCTTCAAACAACTACCGGCCGACAAATTTGACAGCCAGATTAAGTTATTCGAAGCTGAAGCGATTACAATGACGCAGACTGGTGGTGGTGTAATGCAGTTCAAAGGAATCAAATTAGTTTTGCTTGAGTGAAGCAAATCAGTAAACTGTGGATAGGAGTCACAGAGAGACAGAGGGAAAGAAAAGCCGAGCACAAATGTTTATTCAAAGTGCTGCTACTAGTGATGGCTTCGATGAAGAAAAAGAAGAAGCCACCAAATGGGCGCTCGGTGGCTGGTGAATGGTGAACACGCGTTTATCGCTTTCACTCTCTTTCTCTTTCTTTCTCTGTCTGCTTCGTTCTCTGCCCCTGCTCATCACCACCCGCACCCCAACGGCAGTGTCTGGTGATCATCAGTGGTCGACTTTGGCAATCAATGCCAGTGCTACTCTACTCTACTCTACCAGTGCCGCTCTTTCCATACTAAGGGTGCCCCTTTGTTTTGTACTGACTGACAGAGACTGAGGTGGCAGTAAAGGGGAGGCAGGAGATCTATCTGTGTGCGAACAGATGTCTGCGTGTCTTACCAAAGAGTGGATCGTAAAATGGGTGATTGCCAGTTGGTTCAATCAGTTGGCTATTCTTTACGACCACTAAGGTTCACACAGCTACGAGGGAAGCTACTAGCACTGAAATGTCACTTGTTGTAGCACGTTGAATTGAATGCCCGAAGATTACTGTTACTTTTCGTTGGAGCAGTTTGAATTTGTTTAGAAAGTGTGAACTAACAGTCATTACATTTCTAACCTCTGTAAAGTATTGAAACAATCTAATATCAAACTTATTTGCCATTTTTACATGTAAAATCATTTATAATTTACTTACCATTTAGTAAATTGTCAAACTTTTTCCAAAAACACAGTAAATTCCAGAGATGTTGACAATTTGAAGAGGATTTATTAACAACAAAGTATTGAGCAGAGAACTCTTTTTTTCACCGGTGTTTTTGGCACAAACAGTTGTGTATGAGGTGTGTTGAATGAAGACAATAAATTCAGGTTGAATGAACCAGCAGCATTGCAGGCTGTCTGTGACAGTTAGTGTGACATTGATTCTTGTTGTGAGTGTTGTGGAGAATGATGGAACCGTGCGAAGAATGCGCCGAGTGTCTGCGGGCAATGGCATGGGCAAAGGCATGCAGCCGTTTGCAGCACACACACAATAGTGTGAAGGAGGGTAGCCATGCTCAGCACTGTCCAACAGGTAGTGGCTAAGAGAGGCGATGATGGGCAGACAGGTTTCCAGTGGACACTCACGCACTCACTCACTTGCTCACTCACTCGCCACAACAAATTAGGACTGAGCAGAGCAGGGAAAAAGGGGGGTGAAAGGCACTGGGGGCGAGGAGGAGATGATGATGCTTTCAGGGTGGCCTACCACCATCACCACCACTGCTCACTGACGATGTGGGCAACTGTGAGTGCTTCAGTGTGCAAGAGTGACCATTGGTCCACACACAAACACACCTGGTAGGGTTTCTAATTGATTCAAATGGTTTATTAGGTGATAAAGCGATCATTTAAAAAGTAGCACACAATTGAAGGAGCAAACTCACTGCCCCAGTATGTGGAGCACCTCAGCAAAGATGGGCTGCACCTGGGCGAGCAGCTCCTCTTTGGTGCCGTCATTGTGGAGGTGCCAGTGCCAGAGGTGCTGCAGCTGGGCGCCGTCCAGTGCACACTCCGTCTGCTGGTCATCGACGCCCGGCGTGAAGACCCACCCGCGGGCTGAACGGGTGGCATCGCTGCTGCTGATGCGAAGTCGCAGCACCCTGCTGCGGCTCATGTCAATCTCAGAGGGGTCGGCGAAGTAGTCAATGTCCGCTGGGCGACGGGCGTCGGTGAGCAGCCAGATCGGTTTGCTGCTGCCGCTTTTCTCTTCCTCCCCTCCCTCCCCCGAAGCGGCCCTGGCCACCGCCTGGGTGATGGCCAACCGGTGGAAGCAGTATGGATCGTGTGCCCGTATGGCGTCACTCCAGTGGACCATCTGCGCTCTGTAGTGCTCCTTGTAGGGCGAGTCAGTGAGCAGCTGGTCGTAGTCGAGGCTGTGCTCCCGGGCGTAGGTCGCCTTGATCGGCGCCGACAGGCTAAAGGTGAGCAGGTCCTTAGGGGGAAAGCGCTCTCTGAAGAGTCGCACCAGAAAGTCCTTGCCGCACTTGCGCTTCCCACTGATGATCAGCAGCACCTTGGGCTTGCTCAGCCCCTCGATGATCTTCACCAGCTGCTCCACACTCTGCTGACAGTTCATTGCGGTGTGTAAATGTGTGTGTGTGTCTAGAGAAGAAAAAGAAAAAGCACAACAAAGTTGTCAATAATAAATTAGTAGCATCAGCGCAGTTCATAGTCAGTACTACTACAACTACTACTGCCTCTGCTAATATCTTAGGCAACGAAAGAACGAGTTTAATCAAGGCAAGCACTGCCCACTACAAGCGTCTGGCATGCTGGGAAAGTAATGTTTGGAGATAATGTTGCGTATAATTCAAAGGGGTCAGTAGTTCGAAAAATCAAGCACATTCAAATTGCACAATTTAGTGTGAAAATGTTAAAAAACAATAAGAAAGAAATCTTGAAATCATACATTTCGTAAAGATGGTTTAGATGTCAACGATAACGTAAACTTCTACTTTGCTGGCGCTTTCGTGAATTTGCATGTTCGAGTATGTGATCGCCTTGACTTCAGTTCCCTGGGTGTTTAATTGATAAGATTATGATATGTTACAAAAATTGAAAACGCCTTACCTGAGGATGTTTATCTAAGCTGAAAACCTCGCCGTAGCACCGAACTTTGATGCGAAAATTAGTTGTATCAAAATTGAGAATTTTCACTTTCTGTAGGTAAATAAAGACATTTAAAAATTGGTAAATCTATACTTTTGTAAGTCTCCTTACACATGGAATCAAAAACGGCTCTGCGCAAAATAGAAACAGCAAGTCGTCTAAAAAGCGGTATAAAGTCTCCTTGAAATCTTCTCCGCCGGACACTTCAATGTCGGTGTATAAGCTTGGAGTCACCGTTTTGAGGTCGGTTATGTAGCCGAACATGCCAATGGCACACTGCTCAAATGCTTCAACGACTGTTGCGCCCCAAGAATGAATCTGCACGTCTGCGGTGTGGTCCAAATCTGATGATGGATGAGAACAAGATTACCAGATATTTAATGGATTGCATCAGTATTTCATTGTACATTCGTATTTTATCTCCGGAATGGTGACATCATCAGCGGCGGTGACATTCAGTAAGATTGTTTCCTCCATTGGGGGCGTGTATCTTGGTTGCGTAAAGAATACCGGTGATTTTATCAAAAATTAAAACTGAAAAACCGTAAATCTGACGCAAACATCGGCAAAACACCGCAAACAGTCACGTGTTTTGGAGAAATAGAGCAACGATTGCTGTCGATTTGGCCTCTGCTGTTGTTTTGAAAATCTTTTCACTGCCCAAGAATCTGTCTGATTTTCAGTTTACTTTATCTCATTTTCCGGTATCATTTGGGTACTCCTTGTCGCTAAAAGCTGCTACTGACATCATTGACAATGGACGCCAAAGCAATTTGCGATGGCACTCACGTTGTCATCATCATTGATCTTCTCCTGAAGCCCGGCTTTGACTCGTCAATATTCCTTCAGACGATCGACTCAATTCTCGCATTCGGCACTTCGCTGATTCTGCAGTCAGGCGCCAACAAGGTGACCATTCTGGGCTCCAGCAATGTCAAGAATGATATCCTCTTTGCAGACTTGCCTGAGTTTGCCACTGACGGCAACTCACTCGAAGTTTCAGGTGGTCAGGTGGAGAAGCTGGCGCAGATCACCACGACATTCAACTCCAACTTTAGCCGCTGGATTACTGCCTGCTCTAGGGATGCTGAGTCCGGGGCTGATGTTGCCAAAAGCTCAATGGTTTCTGGATCTATCGCCCAGGCACTGTGCCTCATCAACCGCCACCGGTCAGAGTACTCTACCTCGCGGATAATCGTCTTCAGCCTTGGGGCCGATGTCGACCACTACTCGTCTCAGTACATGAAGCTCATCAATTGCTTCTTTGCCGCCCAGAAGGCTGACATTGTCATTGATTCATGTTCAGTTGGAATGAATCGTGAACAGGAGGAATCGTCAAATATTTCCGCCTCCATGGAGGATCGGTTTGCAGCGTCAATTCTGCAACAAGGAAGTGATTTGACCGGCGGCCGGTACATTCGCGTTCACAAGGTCTCCACTCTTCTTGAGCATCTCTTTTGGTGCTTCACGCCTGGCTCCTCTGAACGTGCCCTTCTGGTGCTACCGCCTAAGCTGAAGATCTGCCCACCAGCTGCCTGCTTTTGCCATCGAAAAGTCCTCGATATTGGCTACGTTTGCTCGGTGTGCGTCAGCGTCTTCTGTCAGTTCCTTCCGTTCTGTTCCACTTGTCAGTCGAATGTGTTTGTCAATAACCTCAAAAAAATTGCTCAGTTGAAAACCTCTAAAGCAACTGATGAGAAGATCGTCTGAGTACTGCCAAACACATTAGTTCTTTAATTTCATTATGTATCATAAGTTTCACATTGCCGTCATTTCTTTTATATGAAAATAAAAAATCATTCAATAGCATTGCTGATGTTGCCAGTTCTGGGAATTCGAATCCCTCAACAATAGCCATTTCCTATTTTTCGAATGTTATTCTGGTTCAATTGTTGAAGATGCACATTAAAAACTCAAATTTTAGTCTAGCAAAATGTTGTATTTTACAAACAAATCAAGCAAAAGATGAACTCCAAAGTAAAGTTAAAGACAACAAAAGTAGTCGCTAAAAAAGTTCAGCCAAAGCAGGCGAAAAGCAGTGCTGTGGCCAGCCGGCGTAGCGGGGTTCGTCAGAAAAAGTCCAAAGTGCCAATCAAACACGTCGAAGGGGTGGAGATTAAGGTCGAAGACACCATCTCTTCAAACATTGAAAAGCTGCACAAGAACCCACAGAAGGAACTGGAAGCCTTCATCGCTAGCCTCACCTCCAAGGGAGTGGAAGAAACGGTCAAGTTTAAGCCAAAAGCAAAGATCGAAACGACCACCATCATCAAGGAGAACAGCATCTCGGTGATGACCACCATTTCACCTGGGAAGGAAAATGCTCCAGTCGATTCAAAAGTTCTTTCAAAAGAAGCTGAAAAGGGTGATCAAAAGGAAAAGGAGGAGGAGGAGGAAGAGGAGTCATTTCATGTGATCGTCGAAAAGACGACGGAAAAGAAGGAAAAGGAAGACGGAGGAGGAGGGAAGCAGTCTGCCGAAACCGGAGAGGAGTCCACAACACCGAAGAGTACCGTTGAGAAGAATACAAAGGCAAAGGCCAAAGAGAAACAACAGGCAAAGGGAAAAGGTAAATGTTCATTTTGGCTAATTCTTTCTTATTCTTTCAATGCCTAATCTTACTCTCCTTCAGTGGACCAAGCAGCAGCCAAGTCAGACCAGGTGTTGAAAAGCTTCGCCGAAGAGCCGAAAAGCGAGGGCGACTCGATTGGCGAACTTCACAAGCTAATAAACGATATCACTAAAAACATTGAGAAGACGCGGAAGTCTCGCAAGACCAAAGTGACGGCACCAGCGGCAGCAAAGGGAGGAGGAGATGGAAAAGAGTGAACACTGTGACTCTATTCTTTTTGCAATAAAAAATAGAAAACTACACAACAGAGAGAGTTTCAACAAGGAAGGAAGATAACAGTAGATTTCAGTAAATCAAGGCTGGATCTAAGGGTGAGCACCATCTTGAATAGTGGGTTAGAGTGGCAATGGATATAGGATCATAGTAATAATCAAAACAACAGTCAACAATAGAATAGATTAGTAAAATAGATAACAGGATAAAATGGAAGTGTAACAAGTGATGAGCGAACCGTAGAACAGCAGAACGGGGGAAGATTCATGGACTAAGACACTGTGTTTATCAATAGGGGGCAAGTCTTTGGATTCGTTTCAAGGATGATGATTGTAATGAGCAACTGGCAAATTGTGGAAAGGAAAAGAAAGACCAATTCAATATAATCACTACAGTGATCACTAAGCAAATGTCGAGCCAGAGATGACATCAAAGATCTGTATGCTAGTAGGCCGTTCGTAAAAAAAGTCCAGCTCGTCTTTGAGCTTTTCAAAGTTGACCTTTAGATTCTGGTGGTACTCCACCTGGTTCGGCTTGATCAGCTTCTCATTCAGCTTCAGTGCACCCTCACAAAGGTCGAGGAACTGCTCAAAGAGGAACTTCAGGTGCTTCTGAGACTCGCTGAAGCCGGCGGTGATGGAGCTGCTAGTGGAAAAGTGGTCCTCCATCGTGTCCGGAGAGAGGAAAAAGGATGAAGAGGAGTCCTCGAGGTTTTCAATGACCGATGAGGGTCGCCTGCACTCTCCTCCTCCCCCTCCATCCACTTCATCATTCATCGCCTCCTCTTCCTCCTGCTCATTGCTCAGTGCTGGCTTCCGGAGGAAGGCGTTCGCGTAGGCGATGGGCCCTGCATTGACGGTGGCATTGACGGAGCCCTGCAGTACCAGCTGCAGGTGCTTCGCGTCCCTGCTGCCAATGACGTGCTCCAGCTGGTGCACCCGTTCGGTCATCTCGTCGATGGCCACCTCAATGGGCGAGAGGATCACCTCCCGCCGGTCGGCCACCGGGATTCGCTTGAGGAAGTAGGGGAAGGAGTTGCCCGTGGTGAGGATCACCCGGCGCTTGTACTGCTCCGCCACTGACTGGGCAATCTTCCCGCCCAGGCGCTGCTCGTAGACAAACTGCTGCACGCCCACGGCCTTCTCAAAGGCGTTCCGTGCCCCCTCCACGTAGGGGGTGACGTGCGTGATGACGATGGCCATTGACTGCTGCTGCTGCTGATGATTTCGATTTGGAAATTGGCTATTGTGGTGGTTGTGAATGCTCAGATCAGACAGAGAGGCGTCCGCGGCGAGCTGTGCCGCATTGAAGGCGGACAGCGACTCCGGGTCCGAGGTGAGAAAAGTCGCCTGTGGGTAGAGTGCCTGCATCGTGCCGGTCATCTCCGCGAGGGAGACCACCTTCGAGCGCTTGTAGATGTACTCCGTCTTCTGGGCACCGTACTGCGAGGGGTAGTAGAAGGCGATTCTAAAAGGACGGCACACGGATTATTATTCACCAGTTCATCAATCATTATCTCATTCTTACCTAAAGAAGGTGTCAAAGAGCCGCTTTCCCGAGTCATTAATCTCCTGGACCTTCTCGTGGCACTTGGCCATCCGCTGGTACAGCTCCGCCAGCTTCTTGTGCTCGTACTCCCGCTCATAGGTGCCCATCATCACCTTGAGCACGTGCGGCGCCAGCTCCCACAGCCCTCCCTTCTCCAGCTTCTCCACCGCCTCCTTGACCATCTTCTCGAGCACCTCCACGCTGACGTGACTCTCCTCCAGCTCCAGCCAGTCGCAGCCACTCTCCTGCTTGATGCTCTCCCGGACGGCGATGTTGTCGGAGACCTTGGCGATGTGCGCCAGCCCCTCGCTGATGTCGATCTCCTTGCTGGCCAACTGCTCAATGAGCACGGCAATCACCTGACAGAGACAGAGCGCCGCCTCGGTCCAGTCGTGGGCGCGCTCGTGCACCACCGCCAGATTCTCCAGCCATGTTCGAAGGAGGCTGCGCGAGGTTCGCGAGTAGGAGTTGGCCAACTGCAGGCGAAGCTCACTCGCCAGATACGGGTCAGAGGACTCTTCGCGGATTTGCTTGGTAGCCTACAGGAGGAAAACAACAATTTTAGAAAACAACAAAAACAGTAGGAAAAGGTAAAGAGGGCTCACCTTGAGAATCTCTCTGATTCGACCGACAATGTGCAGTATGGAAACCTCCTCTTCCCCCTCCTCGTCGACAGTGCCCATGCTCGAGTCGGGCGCCTGATTACCACCTCTAGGTCTGTCCACCAGATGAGTGCCCGAGCTTCTGCTGTCCACGGCTGCCAGTGCCTCAATTCGATTAAGGCTAGACTGCAGGTAGAGCAGTCCGCTGGAGTCACTGGAGGCCAGTCGGGACACGCAGACGATCGTCTCAAAGCGAGTCCGCTTCAGGTTGGTGCTCAGCAGGCAGTACAGCAGATCGGTGGCCCCTTTTCGAATGGGCGTCAGCGAGCTGTTGCTGTACTTGATCACCTTCTCGATGATCGGACTGAGGAAGCAGTCAGAGGTGAAGAGCAGCAGGGCAAACTTGTGGACAAAGTAGCGCAGCGAGGCGAAGACCTCGATCAGCACTGACTGGCTCTGCGGCAGTGACATCAGCGTCAGGTAGATGGAGAGGATCTGCGCAATGATGGACGTGTCAATGGGACGGGTGTCATTGTCCAGGTACAGGTGAATCGTTCGCAGGGTAATTAGCGACGACTGAATGCACAGACTCTGCGTCAGCAGGTAGTGCGAGTAGATCTCCGGGGCAGAGGGCGCGGCAGCGTTGTTGTTCGAAAGGTCCTGGTCAACCGAAAGGATATCAATTAGGTTTTCTGCTCAAAAATCATTTCCTCGCAAAGCTCACCTGAAAGCTAAAGTTGGTCAGGTAGGCGGGCAGTGTGCGCGCCTTGGAGGCGTCTGCCGCCCTAGTGGAGGCCGCCGGCTTGTACTCAAATGCATTTAGTGAGCACTCCAGACAGAGAAAGAGGTCCTTGAGACTCTTGGGCGTCAGCTGGTTCATGCGAGAGATGTCCAGCACCTGGACGACGGCCAGCAGGCAGACAAAGAGGTCTCGCACCTCATCAGCGGAGAACTTGTCCCGGTTGGAGCCGTGGACGGAGGCGGCGGCGGCAGTGGCTGCTGCGAGCTGTGCCGTCGACACCATCGAGTTGGTTCGGTTGTGAGAGGTGATGGTCGAGGCGGTGCAGTTGGTCAGTGTCGAGGCCGCAGAGCTAAAAGGGAAAAATAAGCTTTAGTTCAGGATTATCAGTGGAACATGATATCCCTTACCTCGTCAGACTATTGAAGCTACTGATGCTGCTTATGGTCGACTGGTTGCTGATCTCACTGCTGGACCGCGTCAGCTGCAGTCCATTGCTGCCATGTTCGGTGGAGAGGAGCGTCAGTCCGGGCACCTCGTTGATGGTCGAATAGGGAGAGGTGGACTTTCTCTCACCGCCACCACCACCTCCACCACCACTGCCTGCAGTGCCAGGCCTTCCTCCCGATCCGGAGCCAAAGCCGCCGCCGGTGTGGTGCGCCAGACTGGTGCCGCCAAAGGTGCACTTGCCGTCCTTGAATGCAATCGTCGAGTCGACCATTCGATTGGTGTTCTCCAGTATCACCGACAGTATGGGCAGGTAGAGGGCGAGCACCTTGGCGCGGTACTGCTCCTGCAGCGCCTTCCAATACTCACCACTGCCCCCACCGCCACTTCGATGACCGACCACAACTCCCCCTCCTCCTCCTCCTCTGTCCTCGAGCAGGTGCTTTGCCAGCTGATTGCGCACAATGTACAGCGCCAGGGCTCGATTCGTCAGCGTGGGACTTCGGTGGGCGTAGGCGCTCTTGAACTCGGCCAGCGCCACAAAAACGGGAAAGTGCTTGCGCGCAAAGTCGGCCGTGAGGAGGAAGCTGCGCCGTCCGGAGAGGCAGTCAATGCTGTCGATGGTCGAGTCGACCAGCGGATTGCAGTAGGCTGTGAAGTGCTCGTGGGCAAGCAGAATGGAGATGGCACTCAGCTTCAGCTCCTGCACGACAATGTCGCGCGAGGAGAGAATCGACACGTGGTGGTAGAAGGCGTTGAACACCACGTACCGGTCAAAGAAGGAGCACAGACGGGTCAGAAAGTGGGAAATGGCCTAATGGGGAAAAGATAGAAAAAGTTATTCATTTGATTCAAACAAAGTAATATTAGCATGACTGACCTGATTCGCTCTGGGCGCCTCCTCGGCGCGTGAGTAGGTGGCAATGAGCGCGCTGGTCGTCTCGAGGAAGCGCTTCAAGTTGGCGGTAAACTCCGGCTCAAAGCGGTCCTCTCGGTCCAGCGTCGCCCGGCCACTGTCCACCAGGTACTGAATCATCGACTTGGTCATCACGCGCAGAATGAACCAGAGGTTGTCCAGCAGCTGCCGGACCTCCTCCGGCAGCGATGAGCTGGACTGTGTAGTGGCGGTGAGAGCGCGAAGTCCCAGCGTGTTTCCACTACCACCACCACTACTGCTGCTGCTCGGATTCATCGCTTCAGTGACCGCCTTGGTGAGAATGACAATGAGCTGGTCGTGGACGTAGACGCCGCAAAACTCCGCCGTCCTGAAGGTCTCCTCGATGAAGCCGTGCAGCAGCTCCATCTGATTCGCCTCCTTGAACCTCTCCACCAGCGCCAGTATCGTCCGGAAGCTCTCCCCAATCAGGTCCTGGTTGGCGGCAAAGACGAGCAGCTTGAAGAGCTGCTGGAGGATGATATGGGAGAAGTGCACCAGCTCATTGCGGTCGCAGTCGGTCAGCGAGCGCAGCATCTTCGGGATGTTCCGCTCCAGCGACAGCATCTGACTGATCTCCTTCGAGTCGTCCCGGGCGCTGCGGGTGATCTTGATCACCGAGGCGAGCGTCTGGTGAATGTCCGCGTCGCGAGAGGCCACCGAGCTGATCAGCACCGTTGACACCCGGAAGAGGTCCTTGCCCACGAACTTCACATCAGGCATGGAGAGGCCCTTGCCGAGGCCCAGTGACTGGCAGCTGAGGTAGCAGTGGGGCAGGGAGGCGAAGACGCTCAGCTGGACGCCGCTGCAGTGCACCCCACTGCTGCTGCCCCTGCCGCCGCTGCGAGCCGCGTCGGTTACATCGGGTGAGATGGGCAGCCAGGCGTAGCCCACCGTCGAGTACGTGCACAGGTCCTTCTTGCAGCTGATGTGCGCAAAGGTGAAGAGAATGTGCAGCTTCTCGGAGAAGGTCAGCGGCAGGGCGACCTTTACCTCCTCGAAAAAGTCTGGCGTCACGTGGTGACGACTGACGGCGGTGGTGGCCGTCCGCACAAACATCGAACTGTCGTGCGGTCGACCGAAGATGATGGGCAGCGCTCTGGGCGGCTGAGGGCCCTCGGTCTCGTCCGAGTCGCGAATCTCCACGGTGACGCAGAGGTTACGTGCCTAGTGAAAAGGAAAGTGCCCATTAGATAGAAATCATTACAAAAGACAGAAACAAAACACTTACCTTGGAAAAAACCTTCTGACTGTCAAACTTTAGACTCAGCGGGTAGATGTACAGCAGGTTAAAGTACTCGTTAAAGGGCAGCGCCAGCAACCGCAGACTTTGAATCTCGAGAATTGCGTTTAACGCCTTCGAATTGCCACTCGGTCCTGGCCCTCTCACAAAGAGACTGGGGTTGAGGGTGATCGTTTCTGAGCCACCACCACCACCACCACCACCAGCTCCACCACCGTGCACCGCCTCAGTACCGGTGTGTTTGGTGTTGTACGGCTGAGCTGAGGACTGCTGAGCGCCAGGAAAGGCAGTGGACGCCGCCGGCTGCAGGTCAATCTCCAGCCGCCCGTTGAGCGCCGTCTGACTGCGCGAGCTGGAGTGCGACCCAGAGTGGTGGTGGCCGCCGCTCTTCTCCGAGCTCAGCTGCAGATTTTTCAGGCTGTTGAAGATAAACTCATCTGAGAGGCGGTTCTGGTCCAGCTTGAAGAAGATGCCAAAGCTGGGACTGGTCTCCAGGACGGGACAGGTCGCCGTGGAGCCGTCCTGAAAGAGCGGTCGCAGGCTCCAGGCGTACGGCTCACTGTGGCTGCTGATGATGCCCTGCTGGACGGCCTTGTTGTTGTTCAGGTTCGAGGAGGAGGAGGAGGAATTGGAGGATGACGAGCTCCCAGAGCCAGCCGTCGTCGGTGAGCAGTGGTAGTGCAGCAGTCGGTGGGTGGAGCGCTCGATGCGCAGCACCAGGTAGACGTCGGTGGGCACGGAGGTGCTCAGGTCGACGGAGAAGGCCGCCCGGTAGGCGTTGCAGAGGAGGCGCTGGTCAAAGCCGCGGTTCTGCTCGCCGGCCGCCGACGGACGGAGGCCCTTGATGTCGGGGGAGACGGTGAAGCGAAACTCCTCGGAAATCTTTCCCTGCCTGGCATCGAAGAGGCAGATTCGCAGAAAGTAGGAATCGCTTGAGGTGTGAGAGCCTGTCAACATAAAAAGCAAAGGATAAGAATGCGAATGTCTGTTATTTTACCATCAAACACTTACCACCACTTCCCCCTCCTCCTCCTCCGCCACCTGTTCCATTGGTCAGACTGCTGAGCGCCCCAGTTGTAATGGTCGACATTTTGTTGCGGTCATTGCTGGAAATTTCAAAACCTCTAATGGAGAGGATAAAACGGTAGTAGCTGGTCGTCGGCAGAGGCCCCCTGAAGCCGATCCGCTGGACGGCGTTCTTCACCCCCGAGTAGCTTCCCCGTCGATTGAGCAGGTCGGTGGAGTAGGCGGCCATCAGGTTGATGCTCTCCAGCAGCTTCGAGCTCTTTAGTCGCTCAGCTATTTGCGGTGAATCGCCGGCGAGAATCCTCGCCAGTTCCCTCTTCGGGTCGAGCTCCTCGCTGATGTTCGAGTTGATGTCCTTGATCCAGTCATCGGTGAAGCGTTGGTCGGTGAATATGAGGTGTTTCGCCACTCGAAAGCAACTCCGAGTGGGGTCGTTGTTGTCGGTGGCAGCAGCAGCAGCAGAGTCTGATGCATCCTCCGACGGATCAGACTCAAGTGCACTGGGCGGCTCCGCCAGCTTCGACACCTTTCGATTGACCTCAATGTGCCAGAGAATCTTATCCCTCCGTCGGCTGTCGTAGAAGGTGAGAAAGCAGGTGGTGTCATCTCTGGTCAGCGTCAGCCAACCGATGGTGTTGCTCGCCGAGGGCCGACTTCGGGTCGATTCAGAGGAGGAGGAGGCGGAGGCAGAGGAGCTCCCAATGGACTCCGCTTCCAGGGACAGCACCGAGGCGGAGCCGTCGCGAATGAGGCGGTTTTGCGTGGACAGGAGGAATCCAGAGGCGGCGGCGGGCAGTGCCCCACTGGACGCCGACTTCGGTAAGGCACTGATCTGAGCTTCGAGGTCACACTCAAAGATTGGCCGCTCTCCAGAGCTCCCGTTGGCCATCTCGAGCGGGCCACCAGCGGAGTTGTTGGCTAGGAAGGCGGAAGAGCTGTCAGAGGATTTGTCATTACCACCACCGCAGCCACAACCACCACCACCACCACCGACGCCCCTGAGACAGGTATCAAAGACGGTGCCGAAGTGTCGCTCGAGGGACTTCCAGCGAACCAGGTGCCGACTGTCGGTGTAGTGGAGGATGCACTCGTGGGCAAAGGCCGAACTGGGCTTGGTCCGCTCTGGGTAGGCGGGGTAGTAGCGCGCAAAGTCGAACTGATTCTCCTTCGGCTCGTTCACCACCTGCATGTCATCGTCGGCCACGGAGAAGGCGGCGAGCAGATCGGCAGGATTGCAGGTGGGGGGCGTCGTCGTCGGCTGTTGTTGTTCATCATTGTTTCCCTCTCCTCCTCCCCCTCCTCCCTCGGCTACACTTTCGTCAATCTTCTTCAGCGTCGAACTACTGCCGTACAGGGCGAGCAGTTCTTCAGTCCACTGTCGAAGTCCTCGCTCGTAGTCGGCGTCGATGCAGTAGAGAAGGGAGGCGTCGGCAGAGGCGGTGCTCATCGACTGTCGCAACTCCCGAGACACCGTCTCGCGGGTCTTCGCCGCCGTCTCCTTCGACAACGAGGCCTTCAGTCGGGTGAAGCGACGTTCGGACATGTTTACTATTTTTGTTCTGTTTAAATTGTTACAACTTTGTATCCTCCTTTTTGTTCAGCTGAGTGCTGTGCTGTGACTGACTTCGTGATGAGGCTTGCTGAGGGGATGGTAATTCGGTGATGCAGGAAGAGGATGATGATGATGTCGCGCCGACGATCGATTGATTCCGTATAATTCAAAGGCTGCTGCTGCTGATGAGTCATTGATACCTCTCTTCTGCCGCTTCTTCTGTCTTCGAGCCACCTGTCGCTCTTCCACCTCGCCAGGTACTCCTTCTGTGCCTTCTCTGTGTAAACACTCGAGGGTAGAGTTCTCTCTCCCTGTTGAGAAGGTAAATTACAGCCAGTCAGACGGGATTGCCAGCACAGTCGATGATGGTCTCTCTTTCATTTTCTCTCTTTCTCTTTCACCACTGCTGAAGGCAGCTGATGCGCCGGACAGACAGACACAACACGAACTGCAGCAGCAGCAGCAGCTGCTGAAGATCGAAACCAGTCGGCATCTAGTGGTGGCCTACTAAAGCCCCCTCAGTTCTTATCAGGGGAGAATCCTTCAGATGTTTCATGTTTTACAAAAAAGTGTTTGAGAAGAATGATTAAGGATGATCTAGGTTAGAATTAAATAAATAAAGTTAATGAATTTGTTATCTTGACTACTGCCTGATGAGTTTACATCTTGTAGAAGGGATAGCGACTCATGTCCATGGAAAAGGAGGTTTCAAGAGCCGATTCACGTTCAAAAGAAGTGTCGCCGATGTTATTTTCGTACTGCTCAAAGATAGCTGAATACTTGGAGATGTCTTTAAAAGAGTTGTTGTGTAAATCAAAGTTCTCTTTGCTGAACTCAATTTTGTGACTTTTCTTGTAGTTTGGGATATTTTCCTTTGAGTATTTCTCAAAAATTGACGCAAAAATAGAGTTTTCAAGAATGCTAGCATTTCGGGGTTTCTTCCCAACGTTAGAAACTTTGAGCGTCTCGACTTGTTGTTTTGCTTGCCAGATTTCTTTAAAAGTTTTGGTTGGCATAAACATGTTATCTTCTTTCTTCTTCTTTGGCTCAATCTTCTTCTTACTCTCGTAAGGATATGTGCCGCTAATGGCGCGCTTTGGATCCAGTGGCTGCTCAAAGTAGAGCATGTGAGTGATGTTGTTTGCCGATTGCATAGTCGAGAACTTATTTCGAATCATGTCACGGTGCTTCAGAATGTCCTTCTTACTTGCTAGGTAGCCGGGGTCTGTTGGCATTGGAGCCTTTTCATCTCGGTAGTCATCGAGATTGTAGCCCTCTTCAGTGATGTACGGACGACGGAAACGACGCTTGTAGAGTTCATTCATTGAACGAGGCGGTGGCAGCTGTGATTGAGACGGCCCCGGTCGTGGCTCGTTGATGACTGACGTATTTCCCTCGGCTTCACTGGTACAGTAGTTAAACGGTGGCTGTGGTAGCTCAGACAACTTTCGCTTGCAAGGAGTAGGATCACCAGCAAATGAGACGTCGCCAAAATCAAAGGCGTTTTCGTAGGGATTCATAATGGGATCAATGGGTGGGCGACTAGAATCCCGAATCTAAGGACGAATTGTTCTTCTGCCTGCAGTGGGAAAAGAATTTCGAATTTGCTTCCCCCGTACCGCTTTCTACGAGGAGGCACGGCCAGCGCTTGAGTGGCTGCGTATTCAGAAGAATGGAAAAGTCAAGGCGGAAAGCTGCAGTGGCAGTGCATCGGCTCACGAAAGACAAACACACACACACACACACACACACTACTGTTTCTTTATTTTGTTTGAATTTGTGTTCTTTTGTGTCATTTCACTCGTCTCTGTGGACATCCGCTCGAACGCTATCTCCATTCTGCAAGAATATTCCCATACTGATTAAATTGTCATTCTGATCCACCTTATCAAACAGCCGTAAACATGGCTGATCCGCTGTCTCTTCTGCGGCAGTATCACATCGAGAAGAAGGAGATTGTGGAACGCAACAACATGATCATCTTTGGCGAGTACTGCTGGTCAAAGGACGTCAAGACAAACTACCAGATTTACAGGTAAGATTAAACAGCTGTGAGAAGCAGTCACTTGCATATTCAAACACCTTTTATTGCAGTTCAAAACAGCATGAAGAAACAACCAAAAGCTACTACACGCTGGAGTGTCTGGTGTACTTTCTCAACAACCTTTCATTGCCTCATCCTGTATATGTCAAAAATGCAGCCACTCTCAATATCCCTAGTATGCTCTTACATTAGAATTGTTTATCGAATTTTTTTTGTAACCCCCTTTTTATATTCTTTTTCAGTTGTACAGCGACCTGACAGAAAAGATCTGCTCAGCTACTTGAAGGGCGAAGTCAGCACATCTCAGTCAATCGACAAGTCCGCTCCCATTGAGTTGCCTAAAACAGTGCAGCAAAACTCTGTCAGTTCATCAAACAGCCTCAAACCGCCGAGCACTTCAAGTCGGTATGGCGGTCCCAGCGCAATCTTCGAGCGCGATGTTGACGGTCAAGCCCCAAGGAAGATGGCCCGAATGGATGAGATGGAAACTAATCGAATAAAGAAACTCAAAGATAAACTGGATGCTACTAAATCTCGACCATCAGGATTCACCGTTAGGGACGTTCTGGGAACTAGATCTAGAACTGATGAAAATGTTTCCTCAATTCGGGAAGCACTTGGAAACGATCAGCTTAACGCTTTAATTGTTAGTTAATCTTACTATTTCCAAAGTGTACCTTTTAACTTATCTTCTTTTTCTCATCTAGGCGAAACGTATTGCCAAGAAACGTAGCACAATTATTGGCGACATCGACGAGGAGCCTGCAGAGCTAACAGACAAAAAGTCAGAAAATAAGTAAGTTTTCAATCCTGGCCTTGTCACTCTGGTGTCTAATCTAGTTCGTTTGATACACCAACAGACATTTGGACCCTTCCACTGTGCGATATGAAGCACAGTTTGCCAAAGATCTCCGCAGCAAGGAGCGCGTTTGGAGAAATCGCACAAACATACTTCAGTCATCGGGAAGGGTAATTTGTGGTGAAAGCAATTTAAAGACAAAAGGGCTAACAAAAGGGCTTCTACAACTTTGATTCTTCAGAACTTTCAAAAAAGCATCTTTGCCATGCTCGCCACTATCAAGGCTCGTGAAGAGGGCGGCGGCTCGATTCGCAAGCCCGGCATTCCTGGAGCTCGTGGCCCCTCAATGCTTCCTCCCATGTCTGGTCCTGGTGGGCCGATGGGCGGCGGAGTGCCACCAGGCATGGGCGGACCGGCGTCCGGCACTGCCGCCGGCGGTGGTGCACCCCAGCAGTACAATCGATACGATCAGGAGCGCTTCACGAAGAACGACGCCCCGTCGGGCTTTCGAATCGACACCACCAGCTCATATCACGGTCTCACGCTGAAGTCGGTGACGGACGGCTCTGCGCAGGCCAAGTCGCCCCACTCCCTGAATGGCGGCGGCTCCAATGGCCTGCGCTCCTCCCAGTCGGGCCTGCCGCAGAAGCCGCAGAAGCGCGTCAGTCGCACGCCCATCATCATGATTCCCGCGACGCCCACCTCGCTGATCACCATGTACAACGCCAGGGCCATCCTCCAGGACCTGAAGTTTATTGACTCGAAAAACTGTGATCAACGAAGAGACAATGAGGTGCTCATTCAGAGGCGAAAAGCCGACAACAGCACCGTGCCTTATCGGATTGTCGACGACCCAAAGAAGCTCAATCCTGATGACTGGTATGCAATTGAAAGCAGGGTCTCCCGTTTTCAAAATTAACCTTTCCTCTTTAGGAATCGTGTGGTGGCGGTGTTTGTTCAGGGTCCTGCATGGCAATTCAAAGACTGGCCTTGGAATGGCGAGCCTGTTGAAATTTTTGCCCGAAGTAAGTGCTGTTAAAGGATGTTTCTTTTTGGTTTTACTCAAAACACTTTTTTTCACTTTTTAACAGTCAAAGCCTTCCACTTGAAGTTTGACGAGATGAAGCTCGACAACAACGTTGCCAAGTGGTCCGTGGAGATTATTGAGCTAAGTCGCAGTAAGAGGCACCTCGATCGAGCCAACTTGCTCAAGTTCTGGTCAAAGTTGGACCAGCATATTATCAAGTACAAGCAGAATGTTGTTAGGTTTTAAAACGTATTCCACGAAACATACATGTTTTATTGTTCAAATACCACAGCATGCGTGAACATTTTTCCTATGCACTTCAATTTTTGGCACATTCTTGTTTGTTGTACAAATCCACATTTGTCATTTGAAGCCATTCGCCAGGCCTGAAAGGTGATCAACTCCATCTTCATGTAATAAAGACTTGATATTTTAAAGACCACCTTGAAATGATTACTCTACTGGGAATAATCTCACTTCTTCAATCCTAATGCGTAATGCACTCCATTTCGAATTTGAAAAAAGAACTGCACAGGCTCATTCATAGAGGACGACTGTGAATTCTGCTGGGCGAGCCACGTGCTCGAGGACTCGCTCTTCAGGCCACTTGTTCATTTCCCTTTTGGCCACCGCCGAGGACGGTCGACCATCTCTTCGTCCTCTCTTCTCTCCTTCGTGGAGCCTCACCATGCCTGACGATCTCTAGTCTCTTCCGGTAAGTTCTTCTCCGCCTCTTCAGTGTGCTTTCACCATTTCTGTTAGCTTTTCTGATGAGAACTTTTACTTTTGCTGGAATTACCGTCTGACTACAGTCTGAACGATAGTTAGTAATCTGATGCCTTTTCTAACTCTTTTCAAGTTTTATCATGTTTGCTGGTTGAAATTTACTAATGCTCTCTTTTTCCTACCCGCTAGATCACTGGGACCGGAGACTCAAGGAACGCCTGACGATGGCATGATCGGACGCATTTGAAGCGCGGTAAGTGTTTGTTTAGTTTATGATTTGCCTGTAGAATATGAGGAAAATTTTTTTCTCGGACTTTCGAGAATGTCGATAACCCCAGCTCTCTGATTCTGTTAAAGAAATCTCTATTTTCCTTCATTTTATTGCCCATTTCCGGAAACTTACCATGCTTCTTTTTCTTCCGTTTAGGAGACTTCCGCCGCAAACAAGCATGGCCACACCTGTGGCGACTGACTGCAATATCAAATGGTAACTTTCCTTTGCACTTGATGCCCTTCTTCTGCCTTTCTCTAAATCTGATGAACCCAAACTGATAGGAATTGCCGTCCGATCTTGTTGACGACAAATGTTTGCCTTCTGATACTTTCCTTCTCTTGAGAACTGCACCTGTTTTGTAGTTTTGCTTTTACCAGTATTCTAATCGGTTCTGTTTTTACAGATATTTTCTGCGCTAGCGAGAAAGATGCCACTCGAAAGCAACGCTGAAGCGGCCTAAAGTTAAGGTAAGAACTTGCAATTGACAATTTTTTGTGCATTTCCTTTTCCCGATATCGCGTGGGTAACACAAAGTTGCCAAACCGGCGTGTTTGGGCAGATAAATGCATAAATTACCTCTTTTAGTTAGTCGCCTTTTCTTTACAATGCAATGCTCTGATGTAAACTAAAGTGAACACTGACTTTAACACTTGTTTCCTTTCTTTTGCAGAATGAAATCCACTCGGCTGTGGGCCCTCATTTCGGCGTTTCGGAGGCGATTTTGCTGAGGTACGTTTTAGAACTCCAACCCCTTTTCCTGCATTGACCCATTCGACTTGTGCAAGATACTCGATTGCACACTGATTGACAGTAACAATGCACAGAGAATCCTCACCTCGAGTTAGGCTTCTACTTTGACTACTTATTCCTATGCTTTAGTAGATCTCTAATTTGAGTTTGTATATTTCTTTCACAGGTGCTGCGCCCCCGCCTTCAAGACTTCAAACTGCTGTTTTGGGTCTTCGGACTCCGCCGACTGAATTGTTAGTTTATTAAAACTTATTAATATGGTAACTGCAACGTCAATCTTGCAGTTCCAAGGGCGGCCCCTGCTCTAAGGGGCTGCGCCCTGCCCAAAAGCCCAGCTCCCGAGAAGGGACTGGGCTTTTGGTTTTGTTAAATTTTTTTATGTTAATAAATTGTTGTTTTGAATTACTTTTGGTCTCTTTTACTTGTTGGTGTCTGAAGCACCCGGGTTCGGGGACAAGTGAAGGTCCGTAATCTCAGAACGAGCTTTTCAAAATGGCGCCACTTGTAGCGGTGCCCTCTGGTGGCGCTTGAGAGCGGCGCAATTGTCAGTTGTTTTGATCGCCACTTTCCGCCACTCGAGCTCACGTGCTGCTTTGATGAGCGTCCAAAGACTGAAAACAACTGAAGACGACGAGAACTTGGCAGCACCACTTAAGAAAAATGGCTCACGACTCGGATTCCGATGTGGTCCTCCTGGAGTCGCCGAGGAAGAAGGTGGCAGGCACCCGAGACATGAGCACCAATACGCCCATCTTCAAGGACCACTGGGTGCACCGGCCGTTGAAGGTGTTCATGAGCAACGACAATGGCAGGGACGCCTCGACGCAGGTGGAACATGATGTGATCAAAGCCCCGCCGTCCGGTACATCCACTCCAACGGTGCATCGAATAAAGCAGGAAGCTTCCACGTCCACGTCGACGTCCACCACCACCAGCTACAGCAGTATGAGCCCGGCGCCTGCCTACCTTCCAACAGCAAACAATGCCTCCCCCTCCTCCTCACAGCCATTCGTACAGCGATACGCGTCTCCGCAGCAGAACGCCAAAGGGAAGAAGCGCGTCATGAAGAACCGAGTCATCTATGAGGTGGTGACGAAGAACCAGAGAGTGGGCACCGAGAACAATGTGCCTTGCTTCTACGGCTATGACAGTATCGTGATGAGGGGCAACCTCAACGAGCTGACGTCCATCACTCCAGCGGTGTTTGATAAACTCCTCGAGCTGCTGGGAAAGTTCAAGCCGCGCACCCTCCGCACTGTTGACCACCTGCTAATGTTTCTCATCAAGTTGCGACTGAACTTAAACTTTAATGCTCTCGGGGCGTTCTTCGACATTCACCCTAGCACAATTCGTCAAAACTTCATTAAAATTCTAAAGATACTCACCGATAAGACGCAACACTACTTTTCAAATCTTCCCGATTATCAAGAAGTCATTGACAACTTACCACAGGCATCAGCCGACTTTAATGGCTGTCGAATCATTGTCGATTTACTAACAGTCAAATCGGAGATTCCCAAAGACGCCAATGAGGATTTCAAGTTTTTTGTTGGTAAGTAATTCGCACGTTTGAGATTTCCGCGACTTTTCTAATCTCATCAAACTTTTGTCCAGGAATCACGCCTAACTGCAGGATCTCGTTTCTTTCACCCGTCTTTGATGGTACGGTGCCGCACAACTACATTCAACACTCTCATTCTCTTCGCGTTCAACTTATGCCAAACGATTCGATTGTCACCCTCCGACAACTGCCCTGGTTTGGCTGGCAGACGATTCCCGCCAAAGTGCCCGATGTTACGCAGCAGATTCGCATCGCCTCAGAAAATCTCATTGGTCGCCTGAAGTTATTTAAGATCCTCGGACAGTGTCCCCTGACGATGATGAACAGTGCCAGCTCCTTGGTGCACATTTGCGCCGTAATCATGAACATGGTGCTTGATGAGAAGAAGGAAATGGCCAGACAGATTGAAATTGCAAAGCGAATGAAGGTGGACATTGATTTCGATCATACCTACTCAAACAGTTATGACGCCAGCAACAACAATGATACTGCTAAGGAAGCTAAAGACGAAGAACTGCATTTGGATGACGATGAGATAGATGAAGCTCTGCTGGCCGTCGGCTTGTAATCTTTGTACTGTATTATTTTTATATTATATTTTTTTTAGAGAAGAAGGATAATATATATAAAGTACTGTGTCAGGGCAGTATTACCCTTGTATTTTATTTAAAAATTTGTACCATAATAAACGTTGTAATTAGTGCTCACACTTGCTAGTTAGTTCAACTCCGTGACGGGACTGATGAGGGCGTTGAAAAGCTTCAAGGCCGCCTCGCCTTTGTCCTCGGGGACCATGTGTCCAGCGCCTAAAACGGTGACAAAGAGGAGCTTCTTCTCGTAGACCTTCACGTAGCCAGCAGTTTGTCCGCTGGGCGTCGTCCAGGGATGGGTGTCCTTGACAACGTGGAAGCCAAGCTCGTCGGTGAACCTGAAATTAAAATGGGCAAATTATATTAGTTCCAGCAAAAAGTACCAAGTCAGAGTTTGTCTTTTACGGAGGGCAGACAAAACTATTAGCGCCACCTGGCAAAGATGTCTGTAGAGAAAGAGTGAGCCATCCACCAAAACAATCTCGATTTGTTTTGTTGCGGCAACGACTTTTTTTGCTTTTCAACATTTGACCGACATCATCATCATCATCAGCATCATGAGCGGCACCTGTGTCGTCCCGGGATGTACCCCTTCAACGTACAGCAGGTCTAAGACGGTCCGGTACCACTGTTTTCCGCAGGATAAAGGAGCAAATGCTGAACGACGACTGCTGTGGATCAAGTTTTGCAATCGTCAAAAGTATGTTTTGAAATATGATTACATAGAAAGGTGTTTGATTTTGCTTTATGATTTTACAGCAAGGATGGCACACTCTGGGAGCCTACTAAGAACTCCAAGATTTGCAGCAGACACTTTGTCAATGAGAAGCCATTCAATCACCCGAAACATCCGAGCTATGCGCCGACAATCAAACCAGGCGGCCGGCCAAAGTGTCTCAGTGCAGAAGAATGGGAAAAGTATGCGCTTGGCTGAACTTTTCAATTAAAAAGGTCTTAATCGCGTTGTATATTTTCAGGATTGTGAAGAAGAACTTGCACGTTTGGACTCAATCGCTGCCATATGAGATAAAAATTATCCAGAATAAGCCGCCGCCTCCGAAGTTTAAGGAGAAAGGTGTCAATACCTTGACATATTACGTGAAAGGAATGCCCCGTGGCAAAATGACTGTTTTTATGAGCAACATGATTGGCAAAAATGCTTCCACGCAAGTGGAGCATGAACCTGACCCTCAGCCACAGACGTTGCGCCATGTCCATGGTCAACATAGTACACTTGGACCATCTTTTAAGAATGCCTCTTGTGGAACTGACCTTAATATTCCAAACTTTTTTGGCTATGAAACCATAGTGAATAAGGACATGTTGTTCCATGCAACCAACGTGACACAGGAGGCATTTGACACACTACTTGCCCTTCTCGATGATTTCAAGCCTCGTGCTCTGGCCCGTCGGGAGTTTTTAGTCATGTTCCTGATCAAACTTCGCCACAATATCTCATTCGACCTGCTAGCGATGTTCTTTGACACTAATCGCAGTACTACCTTTAAAAGCTTCGAAAAAGTCTTGGAGGTTCTGTATCTCAAGACCCAAAACACATTCTTTTTGCAATCAGAGGAAGAGGTAGAGGCGACGATGCCTGAGGGGCTTACCTACAGTCCAAGCACTCGCGTGATACTAGACTGTCTTCAGGTAAAGAACAACCGAGTGTCGGAAGAGTATAAGCACAAATATTTGATTGGTAAGAGATTTTGAAGATTTTGTCCTCAAAACTGAACTAATCTAGTTCTACTTCTCCTGCAGGTCTCACTCCAAATGGTCGCATCTGCTTTCTATCGCCCACTTTTGATGGCTCGCAAATTCACAACTACATAAACAGCTCGCTGCCACTTCGCGAAAACCTTTACCACGGCGACACTGTCGTGGCTTTGCGAGAGTTCCCCTGGATCGGCATTGATGTGGTGCCTGCAAAGTCGCCCACCATTCGCAAGCCAGTGAGAATCTACGCGGAAAACGTGCTCAACCGCATCAAGGGCTACAAGATTCTCTCCGATTGTCCGTTTAAGCTTCTAGAGTACTCTAAGGAGATTGCTCACATTATTGCAGTCGTCATCAACATCAACACCAATGTCTTTGTCAAGAGGAAGTTTGACGAGCAGAATGCCGTTCAGTTGAAGCAGGATCTCGATAATGATCACGCCTATTGGAACAGCCAATCTGCTGCTGTGACAGCAGATCAGTCCGGTGGCAGCAGTAGTCCACCGCCAGTTTTCAAATCTCCCAATTCAATGTTTTCAAATTGCAAAACCTACTCAAGAGTCAAGTCTACCACTGATAACGTCATTACGTTGGAAAATTGAAACGATTGATAGCCACAATTTTGTACAAAATTCACTGCACCTCTAACCTCACCTCCTGTTTGCTAATTACATCTGTTGTGATATATCCTCTGTATTTTTAAGGTCAAATTGTAAAAAGAGTATGCCCATTTATCCTTCCAAATAGAAACAAAAAGTTTGTGTACTTGCCATTCATCGCCCACAAAGTTGCACACGGTGTCGACGTCGCCGTTGAAGATGACCACCTTGAGGCCGGCCTCCACCATGTGCTTCACCTGCGGGTGCATCGAGTTGAACTGGCGGTGGTAGCCCACGCCCCGGCAGGACGCCCAGGGACGGGCGCGGGCGTCCACGTGCAGTGCCTTCTTCACCGCCTCGCTGTTCAGGTACTTGCCCAGGTAGTTGTGGTCGGCGCAGACGGGCGTCTCCTCCTGCCCGTCGGCGTAGAACTGCTCCACAACCAGTGGCTGCTCCAGGTTCAGCGACTCGGCGATCATCGCCCGTGACAGCTGGTCCAGGGAAACCGCAGAGAAGGAGGAGGAGGAGGCGTTTCCCCGGTGGGGCACCTTGGCGCAGACGTCGTAGATGTTGTAGGGGTTGATGCCGCCGATAGTTGCCTTCAGCAGCAGGTGACTGCGGGCGGCGTGACAGGCGGAGTCGGTGTTTCGGTGGACGTCACAGTGGCGGACGTCGGCAGAGTGGGGACAGCACTTGGCCAGCAGGTTGTGGTAGTCGGTGGTGCCGACCAGGCCGTGGCCGTAGTAGTAGTGAAGCAGCGAGTTGCCCAGCAGGGCCACGTCCAGGTAGCCGTTGCCAATGGCCACGCCCTTGAAGTGCTTCGGAAAGGTCTTCTGCAGAAGCACCTCAGACAGCGTGGGAATGTAGATGCCTAAGCAGGAGGAGGAGGAGGAGGGGATAAACAATGCATACTAGGCAACCCAAGCGGCTCTTACCGGCGTAGCTCTCTCCCGTTATGTAGAAGTCATTCTCCGCAAAGTGGGGAAACTTCTTGTAGAATGATTGCAATGCTTGGAAGTTCAGCTCGGCCACTGTGCTGTCTGTCACATTGTAGTGTCCATCGGCCTGGAAGCTGAAGCCCACTCCTCCTGGCGACTCTAGAAAGAGAATGTTTGCTCTCTGGTTCCAGGCGTGCGGATTGGCCGTCAGTTTGTCGTCCACGTTCAGTCGAATGGGACCGAGCTCGGTGAGGGCGCCCAGCAGACTGCTGCATCTACAAAAATGGAGTCAAGGCACAGTTTTAGTAGAATATCTTCAAACTCATAGCACCGAATTCCTGAAGTTGCACCTACCCTGGACCGCCGTTCAGCCAGAGAACCACTGGATCCTTCTCCGAGTGGCCCGTCTGTGACTCAATGAACCAGTAGTGCAGAAAGGTCTTATTGGTGGACTCGAGGTAGCCGGAAAAATGGCGGTAGTTTAGTTTGAAGGTAACTCCCGGCAGACTGCTCACAAGGTCAGCCTCGCCCGGATAGGACGGCGAGGCGCCTGACGCTACCGCCACGGTAACCAAAAGAATGCTCAGAAGATGCACTACTACTTTCATTGTCACGTTCTTTAGCATACTGCTATACGATTTTGTTAATAACTCTAAGTTTATTTTTTTATATGCAGTGTTCACTTTGCAGCAATCAGGTCAACATTGTGTCCCCCCTCTGTCTATCAAATCAGGTCAATCCGGGTTCAGTACAGCGGCATTAGTAGTTGAGTGCCAACAGCTGCTTACAATTTGATGACGATAAAATGTGATTGAGAAATTATGAAATCTTTGATTGCAGTATCTAGGTACATTTTTGTACTTTACTGATAACAAATTAATTTGAAGTGTTCTCCAGCTTGGAAGCATGTACATTTTTGACTAATAAGGAGATTTATTAGTGATAGAGTTTGATGCACTGGTCGTAGGCATAACTTGCGCACACTCGAGTTTATAACAAAAAAAGATTTGTTGAAGTACAAAAACTATTCAAATACAGTGCTGTTGCTAATGAGAGTATTGACAATTTTCAAAGCGGCCTCTCCCTTGTCCTGGGGAACCATGTGTCCGGCGCCGAAAACAGTCGTAAAGACAAGACCCTTCTCGTAGTACTTAACAAAACCGGCCGTTTCCCCTCTGGGCGTTGTCCATGGGTGGGTGCTCTTGGTGATGCGAAAGCCAAGGTCGTCGGTAAACCATTGACCGCCTAGAAAGTTGCACAACATGTCAAAGTCACCGTGGAAGATAAAGACCTTTAGTCCGGCGTCGACCATACGCTTCACCTGCGACTTCATACTGGAAAACTCCATGCCGTACTGGATCAGGCCACAGGGGATCCATTTCAATGATCGCGAATCAATGTGAAGCGCCTTCTTCACTTCAGCCTTGTTCAGGTACCTGTTCATGTACTTCATTTGAAGGTCACCACAAACTGTGCTTTGTGATGACTCATAACTGCTGATGAGCTGCTCATCCTGGCGGTTCATTAGCTTGAGCATAGTCAACCTTCTAACGTACTCGTACGACCGTTGTGAAGTCACATAGGCAGAGGTAGAAAAGTTCTTGTGTTTAGGAATGCAGGTTTTGTATAGGTTCTGAAGGTTAAGACTGGCCGCCCCTGCATCTCTTCGCAGACTGCTGACCGCCGCTTGGCAGGAAGAATTTCTATTTTGTGAGATCTTGCAGAGCCGAACGTTGGAAGTGTGGGGACAGCACTTGGCGAGAAGATCATCGTAGTCTTCAGTGCCCACCATTCCGTGGTAATAGTAGTAGTGAAGATCAGCGTCTTCAAAGATGTATGGGTCGAGCATTCCATTGCCAATTGCCACGCCTATCAACAATAATAATAGACAGTTTTCAGTTGTGCTCTAATTAAGGCAAGAGTGCTTCGAATTTTTTAATTTTACATGTTTCTAATAGTTTCCATTGAAAACACTCATTTTACTTTTAATTTATACAAATTTCGGTTTTTGCTTCTAAAATTATGATTTTGATTTTAAAATAATCTTGAAGACTTTATCTTTAATCGTATGGAGGGGTTTTGGAAAATACTATTTTGGGAATTTTTAATGACTGATCATAATTAAAAAGTTTGTTGACTTTAACTTTAACTCGTTGCAGAACAAAAACTAAACACGATTTTACAAAAATTCTCCATACGATTCAAGATAAAGTATTTAAGATTATTTTAGGACCAAAATCATAATTTTAAGAGCAAAAACCGAAATTTGTATAAATTAAAAGTAAAATGAGTGTTTTCAATGGAAACTATTAGAAACATGTAAAATTAAAAAATTCGAAGCACTCTTGCCTTAATGTTTACCTTTGAACTTTGAAGGAAATTTTTTCTCCAGTACTAGAACCGACAGCGTGGGAATGTAGATGCCTGAATAAAAAAGATTGTTAGTGAAAGGATAAACAGTGAATGCTAGGCAATCAAAATCTAACCGGCATAGCTCTCTCCAGTTATGTAAAAGTCATTCTCTGCAAAGTGGGGAAACTTTTTGTAGAAGGAACGCAGAGCTTTAAAGTTCAACTCGGCCACTGAGCTGTCGGTGTAATTGTAGTGACTATCAAGGCTAAAACTAAAACCAACACCGCCTGGAGATTCAAGGAAAATAATGTTTGCGCCCTGGTTCCAAGCGAACGGGTTTGAGCTAATGGAATCATCTTCATTCAGACGAATAGGTCCCAGTTCAGTCAGTGCACCAATCAGGGAGGAACAACTGCAATTAAAAGTCATTTTAAAGTTGATAATTCAGACATCGCCTTCAGGAGATAAACGTACCCTGGACCGCCGTTTAGCCAGAGAACTACTGGATCCTTTTCTGAATGACCCGTTTGTGACTCAAAGAGCCAGTAATGCAGGAAGGTTTTATTGCCAGCCTCGAGATAACCGGAAAAATGGCGGTATTTAAAGGGAAATTTGACGCCTGGCAGATTGGTTACAAGGTCAGTTTTGCCTGGAAAACTACAAGCCGCAAATGAGGCAACTGTCAAAACCAAAAAGATGCTTAGTGAATTCATAATTGTGATTTAGCTCAGCACTGGTGATGAAAATTGTAATAGTTAGTTTGATTTTTATACAAGTTAGAGTACGGAAAAATAAGACTCAATTAGGTGGATTTTCAAAACTCGAATCTCGTTATCATAAATAAAATCATTAACAATCGTTTGAAAAGATTAACCCTTATGCTTACATTAAAATCTTGCAGTTAATCAGTGCAATACGGATGATATAACTTAATATCTAGCTTAATAGATTTTAATCACTTGCACCAGCTTTGATAACTGGTGTGTGTTTTAGATGTACTTTTAATCGATAATCTCTCGTATTAGTCACGGTGTGTTTTGGATGTTTTTGGTCTTACAGTTTGTAGACAGATATTGTGGAAAGATAGTGCAGGTAAGCGGCAAAGACCTTGGCGCCATTGGCGTAGTTGACTCGGTCAATCTTCTCATTCTGCGAGTGTGCCCCATCGTCGGCGGCGCCGATGGGCAGCAGGAGGACGCTCTTTCCGGTGACCTCTTCCAGTGTGAGCACTATGGGAATGGAGCAGCCCTCTCTGATCAGGTCAGCCTCCTGGTGGTGCACTGCCTCAATGGCCATTCGGGCGGCCATAAAATTGGCGTCTTTTGCGTCGCCCACCCACGGCCGACTCGCTTTCTGGCAAATGATGCGCAGACTATTTGGTGAGTCCAACTTCTGAAACTCCTCCTCGAGGTACTTCTCCACTAGGGCGCCAATTTTGTCTGGATTCTGGTCTGGAACCAGGCGAATGGAGAACTTGGCGGTTACCTTGCGCGGAATCACCGTCTTGGCGCCTGGCTCTGAAAAGGCTCCTGGTCAAAGAAAAAAATAGAATAAAGTTTTGATAATTAACAAGAAAATCACCTTCAATGCCGTGAATGGACAGCGACGGCAGCATCCACCGGTGAGCAAGCAGATTGGCCTTGTCATCAAATCGCAGCTTTGAGGTGCCCACATCTTCTTTAAATTCAGTGACATCAAAGTCCAGCGCCTCCAACGCCAGGTGGTCCTCCATGCTCACCGGAAGGACGTCGTCCATCAGTCCGGGAACTAGTATGTTGTGATTCTGGTCAGTCAGTTTGGACATCAGCTGAAAGAGATCAGCCATGGCTTCGTGCACTGCTCCGCCGTACACTCCAGAGTGCAGGTCCTTTTGGGCACACTCAATCTCCACAAAGAAGTAGGCATTGCCGCGTAGACCGTTCGTAACACAAGGTCGGTTAGAGCCGAGCCAGTAGCTGTCACTGATGGCAAAGTAGTCCACATCGGCAAGAAAAGTATTGGAGAGTGATTTGACTAGTTGCTCCAAACCGAGAGAGCCCGCCTCCTCCATGGCTTCAAATAGGAACTGGTGGCCAAAAGTGATTAGAATTGTTGTCTATTGATTGTAAGCGTTAGCTTTTACCTTGACATTAACCGGTACATCAGTGCCCGTCTGCTGGTAGGCTTCAATGGCGCTGAGCCAGGCCAGCACTGGTCCTTTGTCGTCTGTCGCCCCTCGTCCGTACAGCTTGCCATCAACTTCGGTCAGCACAAATGGTTCGGTGTTCCAGCCGTCCTCCTTCAGCGCCGGCTGCACGTCAATGTGCCCGTAAATGCAGACGGTCTTCTTCTGCGGGTCACTGCCCAGATGACCCAGCAGAACGGGCGGCAGCGGGGCGACCTCACCGTCGGCAAAGGTTTCCTCGCCCAGCTCCTTCATTTGGCAGGATATTCCCAGGCCATCAAGAAGCTTTCTAAAGTGCTGCACCACTTCTATTGTTTCACCTCGAAAGGCTCTCTGCTGTGAGACGCTTCGAATGGCCACTGCCTCTCGAAGACGGCCGATGAACTTTTCCTCATTGTAGTCTAGATAGCTGAACAATTGCTCCATTTTTTGCTGTTCCATGTTCTGCTGTGCTGTTCTGTGCTGTTCTGGTGTGCTGTGTTATGGAAGGGCTATTAAAAATAGAAAAATAGCTTTTTGTTAAGCTCTTTGAATTAACACTTCAAATTCTGCCATCTGCTGTAAACGACGTCGTTAAGATAGTGCAAGAGAGTAATAATGGCAATTGATGGAATGATTAGATTACCAGGGTGAGAATTGAAGCAGGTGCTCGCTTCCACTGTTTACTCTTTCAAGTTCTGATTGGTAGACAGTCTGGGCTTCAGTTTCCAAGCAGTACTACTTGGCAGTGTACTTAAAGTGTTCCCCAACTGACACTACTTCAGCTTACGGCCATATCATGTTGAGCACACCGGTTCTCGTCCGATCACCGAAGTTAAGCAACATCGAGCCGAGTCAGTACTTGGGAGGGTGACCACCTGGGAACACTCGGTGCCGTAAGCTTTTTGCTACAACTACTTTTTTATATTTGAAACACTGAATTTATTACCCACAAAATCAAGCTTTGTTATAAATGTTTAAATTTTATTGAACTGAGTCAAACGAACAACTTTTAAGGACGTCCAGTAAGAAAGGTGTTGAACATAAACAGTGCCTCCTTCGGCTTGTCCTCTGGTACCTGGAGAAAAAAAAGCGAATTAGAACATCTTTTTGACTATAAAAAATGCATTACCATATGTCCGGCGCCTCGAATGGTCATAAAGGTGAGCTGTTTGTCGTAGAAGGTGGAGAAGCCGATCACCTCGTCGGCCATGATCAACGGATGGTACTCCACGCGAACTCGATAGCCGAGCTCCTCCACGAACCACTCGTCGCCGATAAAGTTGCACACTGAGTCAATGTCGCCGTTGTAGATGAGCACCCGTAGGCCGGCATCCACCATGTGCTTCACCTGCGTCTTCATGGAGTGCAGCTCGCGATGGTAGCCAATGTTGCTTCGACAGGGGAACCACTCCCAGGACTTCTCGGTGATGTGCAGTGCCTAAGTGAGGTGATGGTTTAGTAAATATGCCCACAACTACTATCACTGAATGTTACCTTTCGCGTGTCTGCCTTGTTGAGAAACTGCGCCAGGTAGTCCTGCGAGAGACAGGGCGGCGAGCTGCCCCCGGCGTAAAACTCCTCCGGGGCGATGTTCAGCGACTGGAGCAGCACCCCGTTCATAACCTGGTCGTAGCTGAGGAGGGTGCTATTGTGCTTTGGGTCGTGCAGACAGGCCCCGTAAATGTTGTACGGGTTAATCTTCGCCCGGTGCGAGGCGATAGTCGCCCTGAGGCGGGCCTGGCTGCAGTGGGTATCGTGAACGGCCGTCAGATCGCATCGACGAGTGTCCGTCGAGCCCTTGCAGCAGGTTTTCACCAGTTCGTCCCAGTGGGTGGAGCCCATCATGCCGTGGTAGTAGTAGAAGTGAAGGGCAGAATTGCCCAGCGTATGGGTGTCCAGGTAGGCGTTGCCCATAGCTACGCCCTTAAAGTGCTTCGGGAACTTGTTTTCCAGAAGCTTCAATGACAGCGTTGGAATGTAGATGCCTGAAAAATTGTAGCATTAGCTTTTATTCTTCACAATCTCTTTTTTTGCCGTTACCTGCATAGCTCTCGCCGGTCACGTAAAACTCATTCTCCGCAAAATGGGGAAACTTCTTGTAGAAGCTGTGGAGAGCGTCAAAGTTTAGCTGAGCAGTAGAAGAGTCATTCTGGTCGTAGTGACCGTCGGCTTTGTAGGAGAAGCCAACACCGGCGGGCGATTCAAGGAACAGCACATTGGCCTTCTGGTTCCAGGCGTAAGGATTCAGAGAAAGGCTGCCATTTCGAGACAGGCGAATGGGACCGAGCTCTGACAGGGCGCCCAGCATTGAGGAGCAACTGGGTAAAAAACATACATAAAAGTCAGTACACAAAGGTCAACAACCAGTCCTGATTATGATGATGAGGATCCTACCCTGGTCCGCCATTCATCCAGAGGACGACTGGGTCCTTCTCCGGGTGAGCGGTTTGCGATTCAAAGAGCCAGTAGTGCAGAAACTGGCCATTGCCAGCCTCGAGAAAACCTGAAAAGTGCTTGAAGTTGGTCTTGACGTTCAGACCGGGCAGAGAGGTCACCAGATCTGCCTGACCGTCTTCGGTGGGGGCCGACCAGGTGGGGCGACCCACCAGGGTGACGGAAAGAAGGCAGAGTAGAGAGAGCGACAGTCGAGCCATTCTGAGTGGTGCAAGTGCAACTCAAGTCGTGCCGTTCAAAAGATGTGCTGTTTACATTTATATGACGGTTACCTTAACCGGTAGGTTCAAGTGTGTCTGTGTCTGCACTGTACACACATACACTGCCATTGTAGGTGATAGTGCACCTGTGGTTTAGGTGCTTGAGAAGAAAAGAACGGTTACAGTAAGGCACACTGACGAATGGGGGTCTGATTGCTGGCAGACACTGTGAGAGACTTTTGCTGATAGTCGAATGCTCTCATTTTTTGTCTCCATTGAGTTTGAATTGAAAGCAATTAAAATGAGGATGCAAAAAGTACACAAAAACATTTTTTAAATTATTAATTTCAATTTTTGATTACTCTTGAATTAAAAAACATTTTAATTTTTACAAATTAGCCTAAAAGTTTAATTTTTTGCAAAAGTGATAAGTGAACTGTGCACTTTAAAATTTTATTTTATCATGTAGTGATAAAACTTTGGCAAAACACAGTAAAGTTACAATTAATTTTTAATTAATTTAATTATCTTTTCAAACTTGATGTTTGTGTAAAATAGGTCAATTTGCGGATAAGTTTTAAACGGTTGATGAGGATTTTCTAGTTATTAAACTTGCTTAATTAATTTGTATTAATGGACAAAATTTTTATTAAACTTTTGCATTTTTGAATATTTGTTGACTACAAAAATTATGTTGAATATTTTGACGCTAAATCTTGTATAAAAACTTAATAACTAAATCAATTTTGTAATTAATTAAAAATGTGGTTGGAAAACTCCTAAACTTAACATTGTCAATCTTTTCAAGTGCTTCAATTTAATTTGCCTCATCGCTTAATTTTTAACTTTGCAGTTTTAGTACATAAACTTTATTCTTTGTAAGGATGACAGTGATAAAAAGGCCAACTAGATATGATAATTTTTGCCGTTATCAGCCAGTTTTCGATAGTCCCAACATCCTATATTAAATTTTAAAATGCCCTAAACGCTTTCAATTTTCTTTTGTCATTCTGAAAGCAAAATCGGTAGCCATGCTGTTCAATAGAGTTTGGCTGTGCGTCTTCTTTGCCTTTTTCGGGCTCATTTCCTCTGAACTGCAGGAGATAACGCCTGATACCGGGCTGACAGAGGTGATTGAAGATTTGCATGATGAATTGCGTGAACTGCTCACCGAAGAGGAATGGAATGCTTTCAGCGATCGGTATTACGCCGAATACGATCTACTTGATGGATTGAACGTTAACTCGGTACGTACCTTTTCAATGATAATTTATCTGAACTAACCTTTTTTCCGAAACACACTTCTAGCTTCTGGGAATGCTTGGCAAGCCATATGCTGACAACAAGACCTGCCACATGTGCAACACCCTCATTGGGCTTGGTCGACAGATTATGACCAGCAAAGAAGTGCTCATGGGCCTGGTTTCGGGCGTTTGCAAGGACTCAGATTCGCTCTCCAAACGAGCTTGCACTGAACTTCTGGAGCGATTTGCCGACCCAGTTGTTTGGCTGTTTAAGAACACCAAACTGGCTACAGAAGAAATCTGCTCTCTGCTTGTGGGCCACGGTTGCTTGGGATTCCTCGAGTACAGAGGCAGCAATGCTTCGGTGAGTGATTAAGGAAAAAGGAATTCACGTGAACAAAAGTATTTTAACCGATAGTTTGTCCTCTTTTAGATCACCTGGGAGCTGCCTCTGCCAGCAAAAGCTGAGTACAAGCCAAAACCGGCCACTCCAGGTGTTGTGAAGAAGGTGCTCCACTTGACGGACATTCACCTTGACCTGTGGTACACCGTTGGAGCGCCGGCAAAGTGCAATGAGCCACTGTGCTGCCGCAGTACCAGTAACGGTAATTACGGATAACACGATAGTCTTTTTGAGCTGTAACCGAACAACAAATTACTGACACGTAGACACACTTCACAAGAACGTCTCTGCCGGTTTTTGGCACCAGGTGGAAGGAGACTGCGACTCACCGCTGAACTTTGTCATCGACTCTCTCAAGCAGATTGCCGCTCGTCATCCCGACATCTCGGCGGTTTACTGGACGGGTAAGTAGGGGAAAAAGCACCTTTTATGAGCAATTTTATAAACATATCCGTGATTACCAGGCGACAATGTACCCCACGATGTCTGGAACACCACCCAGCCAATCAATCTGCGCCACATTCACACCGTCTCCGGAATCGTCAGCGTGGCCTTCAACAACATCCCCGTCTTCCCGGTGTTGGGCAACCATGAGGTGCACCCAATCAACCTGTACATTCCTGAAGGTATCCAAATAGACTTCTATTTATGGTTTTCTAATTTTAATTTGTGATTTTTCCTTTTGCTAAACTACTAGCTGTCCGCACAAAGGACGCCAACCAGTCGATGACGTGGCTGTACAACACACTGACCGCCGAACACGACTACTGGGCCAAGTGGCTGGACACCGAGGAGATTCGCAAAACTTTCCACCGAGGTGGCTACTACTCGAAGATGTTCTCGCCCAGCTGGAAGGTCATTGTACTCAACTCGAACGTCGCTCAGAAGCAGAACTTTTGGATTCTCTACAATCCAGTCGATCCTGATGGACAGCTGGCGTGGCTCATTAGTGAGCTAGATCATGCTGAGAAAACTGGCGCTAAAGTGACCATTCTGGGTACAAATTTAAATAGCAAAAATTTGTTTTCACAGTACTAACTGTTTTTTGTTTTTGAAGGCCACGTTCCGCCCAGGCACGAAAACTACGACGCTTGGGTGCACAATTACATTCGAATTGTGGATCGCTTCCAGGACGTGATTGCCAGCACTTACTACGGACACACGCACAAAGACGAGGTGGTCGTCCTGTACAATCACGAGAAAAAACCCGTTTCTGTGTCCTACATCTCTGGGTCTCTGACAACGTTTTCCAATCTGAACCCACAGTACACCATCTTCGAAGTGGATTCAAACGTAAGAATCTGGCAGTGAAGTTCGATAGCACAAAGTTAACCCATATTTTTTTGTTGGCATTAGGGAACACCGCTGGACTCCACTGTCTACCTCACTGACATGGACGAGGCAAATGCCCGTCACAAGCACGACCCGCACGCCCGTCCAGTGTGGAGGGAGGAGTACCACCCGAAAAAGTCCTACCACCTGGCTGACATGTCGCCCAAGTCCTGGGACGCCTTCCTTACCGCCGCCGCCACTGACCTTGACCTGGCCTTCCTCTACGCCAACCACTACCACCGCTACAGTAAGGAGTTCAGTGCACACGAGCCGAAAAGCATCGAACAGGTCAAACGAATGCTTCAGGACGTCAAGCGATACAGTCCATTCATGCACTTGGAGAACAATGATGGCGATGATCAGTCCTAATTGACCTGGCCAACATGCTTCAGCAGCCTGAGCTCTTTTAATTAACAAGCTATTGTAAACTTTAATTGACATTACTGTCTATTAACCAGTAAGTAAACCAATTTTACTTTTTTTGTGTATTAGCTTCATCTACATTGTCAATAAAAAATAATACAAAAGTGTCGTCAATTAATTATTACTACAAAAAAAATTACTAACAGTCAGTTTTCACAAAAGCAATCGTTTATCACTTTTTAAGCAAACGCATTTTTTGCAAAAAATAATGGCCAATAGTTTCAGTATTCAATATTGTGGTAGTGCACCATTATTTTTTACTAATTAATTATTATTTTTGCATATTTTTGTATTTGAATAATGACTTTTGAAAGTGGCTATTTTTGTAAATAAAATGAAAAAAATGTTTTGTAAACTTAAAAAACATTTGCAATGATATTCATCTAAAATAAAATTTTGCGTTTTTAAATAAAAAACTAAATTAAAGTTTGGTTTTTGTTTAAAAAAATTATATTTAATAAATTTTGATTATTTATTTTAGAATCAATTATGCCTTTATTAATTTGTGTTGTAAAAAACAATAATTTTTTATTTTACAAATTGATTTTAGTTTTAAAATTTGCTCAATGAACCAAAACTTATTGAGTTTTAGTTTTGCATCATTTACTTTTTGCAAGTATTTAGCGTTTTATTAATTTATTTAGTTGTTTAACGCTATTGTTATATTTTAAACATTTTTGTTTATTTTATTTTTTGTTCAAATTTAGTTTTTACAAATACATTTTTTTTCTAAAATAAAACTATAATTTAAATTTTTAGTTGTAAAAAACTATTTTAAAATAAAATCTAACATTTTTACTTGTTCTAACCATTCAAAAAACCATTAGAATTTCAATTAAGGGTCATTTTAAGTAATAGTGCATTACTTCAAAATATTGTCGTGCTAATGATTCCTCAATTAAGTTTGACACAAACTTTATTAAAGTTTGCTGCAAACGATCGTATAAATGGTCACCAAAATGACAAATATCTACATTTATTTTGCATTTAAACTGATTTTTACATTGAAAATATTTTTAAATTTGTAAAAACAAAAAAAATATAAAAATAAAATTTTTAATATAAAAACTAAACGTAAAATAAAACTTAATTAATTTTTTCTAATGATGCACAACAAAGTAGCCATAGTTTTGCTTCAATTAACTCTGGTTAATGTTTTAATTATATTAATAATATATTTTCAAAAATATTTGCATTTTTACAACACACATATTAACAAATTTTGGGCCTCTTAAAGCAGTGGGGCAAGACGACTATTTTGACAGCGCTGGC
>JAALOO010000317.1_pt1 | contig 44484 bp, 29 predicted proteins | sample 7257641 | NCBI WGS metagenome assembly JAALOO01 (sample SAMN14085613, study PRJNA598686) | mite metagenome | biome: ENVO:01001000; feature: ENVO:01001002; material: ENVO:01001226; isolation source: single female mite from University of Michigan culture on fish food culture... ...
AGAGAGAGAGAGAGAGAGAGAGAGAGAGAGAGAGAGAGAGAGAGAGAGAGATCATTTTATAATAATTGATGGAGTGAAAGACATTGTCACTTCGGCCAATCAAACTAATTCAACATTGCCAATTTCATCCTTTTCTCTACGAAATCAGTTTTGTTCTCCCGTCCATGAATCCAGACGGTTTTGAAAACAGCACCGAAGGCAACTGTGAAAGTGGAGGCAGGTGAGTTGCATCTTCAGTACTAAAGCACATTTTGCAAATTTTCAATAAAAAAAACTTATCTGACTTATTGGAAATTACACCAAAAACAGACGAAACGCTAAAGGTTACGATCTAAATCGCAACTTTCCCGATCGCCTAGTGCCCAATGCTCACCGTGAACAGCCGGAAACGACCGCTCTTCGCCGGTGGATGGAGGACACGCAGTTTGCGCTGTCGGCCAATCTGCACGGCGGTGCAGTCGTGGTCAACTACCCCTTTGACAACTCGCGCAACCACAGCGACGACCACATCGCAGTGACGCCTGACCACGACGTCTTCTACCACCTCTCGCTGGTGTACGCCAAAAAGCACACCAAAATGCGCTCCAAGTCAACGCAGTGCGAGGAGGAGTCCTTTGAGAATGGCATCACCAATGGCAACGCCTGGTATCCGGTGTCTGGGTCCATGCAAGACTACGCGTACGTCTTTGCAGGTCACTACGAGCTGACGCTGGAGCTGTCCTGCTGCAAATTTCCGCCCGCCAGTACGCTGCTCAACTACTGGAATGACAACAAAGTTGCCCTGCTGACTTATCTGACGGAGGCGCACAAAGGGGTCAAGGGCATTGTTCGGGATCACAATAACGATTTGCCCATCGTGAAGGCTAATCTGACCATCCTAGGTATTTAAGCTTAATTTCAATATTGAAATTGAATATTATATTTTACTTTTTTGATAAAGGTCGCGAAGTGCCCTTTCAGACCGACCGGAGAGGTCAGTTCTGGCGTGTCCTTCTGCCCGGCGACTACGTGCTCATGGTGAAAGCATCTGGCTACCGAACACTGCAGAAGCAGTTCACAGTATCGGAGAACAAGATCACCATCATTAACGTGTACCTAGCGCCCACTAGACGAGAGCGAAACTCCCTACCTGACTTTTGGCAACCGGTCAACAACACTCAGATTCGGGAGAGTTACGCCACAGCCAGTCATGTGGAACGACTGACACTGACCGGTGGTGGCGGGAGTGTTTGCCCCCACTGCTTGACCACTTCAGTGCCACTTTGGGCAGCCGGACTGCTTCTTTCGGTGCTACTCAATGGAAGATCAATTGCCGCCAATTGATAAATGTCTACTTGTACTTTTTGTTGTTGCATGTTTTGTTGTTGTTCTTTCTTTTTCTTTTTCTTCGTCTTTGCATTCAGCGTCGAGTGGCTTTTGAAGATTCTCCTGTAAGCGTCACCACATCCTCATCATTTCCCATTAAATTTTGATTAATTTAATAATCACAACTAAATATAACACTGCTTTCACTTGACTTTCAACTACCTAAAACCAACGAGTTGCAGTTTCTGTCTGTTCACAGACGTTTCAGTTGTAAAGTAAAAAAGAAATTTAATTAAATTGACATTTAATAAAGATACGACGTAATAATAATGTCAAACAAAAAAATCTGTTTTTCTCCTCAATAAAAGGATGCTCATTGTATGTGCTCATCAGTGAGTCTGGAATTGAAGGTTGCCAATGACGGAGAAGCGAGGTCGTAGGCGCCATCACTGGATACTGTTTGTTCCGGGTAGAGCACGGGAAAGGTAAAATGCGGATTTTCTTGTGCTTGTTTTTTTCTACCCACATTGAAAACCATTCGTTTTGAGGTGCTTCTCTGACATTTGTTCTGGTGCTCATCTCTCTTTTTCTTTTTTGCCACAAAAACAAATTTTTGGTTTAGTCGACATTGACCTTGTTCTCAAAGTCATGATTCGTTTGAGGAATTTTCTTTTTTGTTTTATTTTTAAGCAGCATCAACTCCCACGCTCATTAGTTGAAAACATGAAAAAATTGGGTTTTGCGCTTACGCGGAAAACTAGAGCACGTTTACTTTAGAGCAGTGACAAATTGCAAATGTGGAAATCATTTAGAATAATTAGATTATTGCTATGTTGGGAATCAATTTAATGAAGTAACTTCTCTAGAACTCCTTCATTTGAGGTTGTCAAAATCTACAATTTGATCAATTGAATGAATTGCTATAAAGTGACTTTTAGCAAATTAAATCTAAAAGTTGAACAGTCGAGTTTGTTCTCGTCTTGTTTCCTAATTGACATTTCCATATTTGTTGACTGACACAGTTTTTAGTGTTGTTTACGCATAATGAGCATGTAAACAACAGGCTTTTTGAGTACGTGTCCAAGTCCAAACACATTGTCAAGCACAAGTGTTGATCTATTAAAAAGTGCAAGAGATGCTGATCTTCCGGATAGCACTTGCATTGTGATGGCCACCAAGATCGTGCCCGTGAAGGCACACAAACATACATAATGTTCAATTGACGTCAATTTGCCACAATTCAATTTAAAATTGAATAGATAGATGCAGACGCATCATTTGGCGCCGTCAGTTGTTTGTCAAAATCCTCCTGTGGAACTGGATAGTGCCAGTGAAGCGGCAGATGGCACTCTTGTTTTCTTTTCTTTCCCAGTGTCTGAAATGTGCACTTTGCACCAGCCAAACAAACCCACATTTGCTGATTCTGCTGTGGACTTGTTTTGTTCAAAACAAGCCTCACCTCTTGTTATCTCTTCCTCTTGTTACTAGGGGCTCGTTCCAGAAACTGCCGCCACCTTGGAGATCATCATCAGCATTTTGTACAAGCACTCATCCTCTGACGGTGCATTTTTTCTTGGGGAGAGCAGACGCTCGGGTAATAGGCACACTCGCCCAGCACCGACCGCACCATTCGCACCAGTGCTAGCACCAGCATCAGTGACGTGTGTGCTGCCGGTGTCCGCCGCACTGCCGTTGTTGGAACCAGCTCACTTAACGGCACGCACACACCGTGAATCGGCAGTACTCATCCTCGGTGCTATATACCAACACGACCAGCACTAGCACCAGCAGCAGCAGCGGCGGCAGAAGCAGCCGAACTGGACCGCTGGCTGTGCTCACCACCACCAGCCGAATCCCTATTTCGCCAGTAATCACATTGATTGCTCTCCAATGTCGGCCATCACTGATTGAAGAGAGAGAAAGAGTGGCGGAAAGATCAGCACCAGCAGCAGCAAAGGCAGCGGCAATACATGCGCTGGACGGACGGACAATGAGCACCGAGTGAAAGTGAGAAAGAGACCGCAGCGGCGGCGGCTGCAGCGACGACGACGGTTCGGTATATCTGTTTATCTTTGCCCAGCATCCACTATTAATGATGGGTGGCTTCTAAATGAGACTTCAGTCTGACATCTGAGCTGACCGGGAAAGGACTAAGCCTCTTCCCTTGGCTTACTCTGGCTATCAATCTCCCCTTCAGTGGTCGTCTTCCTCCATCACCTTGTCAACAGCTTATCAGCAACCTCCGGCATCTCAATCAACACTTTCCTTCAGTTTCCTTGTGATCTCCGCTTCACTCCCTTCGTTCTTCTCCAATATCGCCCGGCATTTTCTACAGCATCTTTTTTCAGTTTTTTTCTAGCAGCAATTTTAGCACCTATTCAATTGTAAGTAATTTGGTCTAGCTTTGTATAACAACACTGAGCCCTTCTAACTGAATTAATTGAAAATAAGTTTTTATACCAGAAAAGATCAATAAAAAATTAACTAGTTATTTAGCTAATCAGAATCAAAGTTACTAAATGGTATTTCCCTTGCACTACTCACCAGATCAGTGAAAATGGACAATCTTCTGCAAATTCTGAGGGTGGGATCGCAAGAGCAAGTGGCGAAAGAGCTTGCTTCCTTCTACACCAACTTCAGCACGGTGACCCTGGTGAAGGGCGAGTTCACGGGGAAGCAGGCCATCATGGAAGAGCTCTTTCGCCTGGTTCGCGACCCGGACATGGCCAACCTCTGTCCACTAGCGCTGCAGGTGATGCGAGTCTTCACCCGTGAGCCGGCCATCGCCGAGACGCAGTTCAACTCTGACCGCATCGAGACACTGCTGCACTTGGCCATGCTCGTCGGCGAGGAGGAGGCCTTCATGACCGAGAACAGTCAGTCCTTTGACGTGAAGATTGTCGTCGAGGCTCAGAAGTGCTTGACCAATCTGCTGAGTTTGTCAGCAAAGGTTCGACGCATTTGCAGCAACAACTCCTGCGTCGAGGGCATTATGCTTCGCCTTCGAATTCACCCCGATCCAAAACTGCCACAAGAAGTAAGTTGAATTAGCTTTTTACTTGAATTTTTATTTTCTCACTCACTAATACAACTTTTTTTTAAAACAGGTGAAATATTTTGACATGGTAGCACTGTTTCTTCTCACTGCTCTTTGCTCTGAACTTCGAGGCAAAGTGCAAAACAACTATCACGGCCTGATTTATCTAATGGAGGCGATTGACTTGATACTGAAGAACAATGCAGAGTATCTGGCAGAAACGGTACCAAGTAAGAATAAGCGTCGCTCAAAGGGCTCAAGGAGAGGTCGCAAGTCGGCTCAGTCGACGGAGAATGGCGACAATGGTAAGGAGGAAGCCAGTGATGGCCGCCTCGATGACACTCTGGTCGCCTACTGTCTCGACGATTGGGAGGCCAATCTGGCTATTCAGATTCTCAAAGTACTGTACAATCTGAATATCGACCTGGACAACCGTGAAGTGGACGAGGTAAATCAGTCTTGTTATTTAAATATTGAAATTGAATATTATATTTTGCTTTTTGTTAAAGGTCGAAGAGGCTCACTTTTTTCGTTTGGTCTCCATTCTGCATGACCTTATGCTGTGCGACACAAAGAATCCCGCCAAGAAAGAAGACTTACAAAGTCAGGTGGTCAATCTTTTGACGCTCATGCCAATTAAGAGCTACGAGGAGCTGCTCTCTAATGTCGCCGACTTGGGAAAGCCAGAAAATCCCGAACACGAGTACAATGAAATGAATATGGAGGTGATTGCTGTACTGTGCAAGTTTCTCGAGAAACGCCTACAGGAGGTAAGATTAGCGCAAGCCAGCAGTTCACCTGACATTGACATTCATTCTCTTTCGTTTACTAGGAAACTGCATCCAGTTCTCCTGAGCGACTGCTGGGCATACTCGGCGTCATGTACAAGGCTTCCAAGTCTTGCTCGACGACGCGAAAGTTTTTGCGATACCGCATTCTGCCGCCACTGCGAGAGGCCGATCTGCAGCAGCGACCCGAAGTGGGCAATCTGCCGCGTAATCGCCTGGTCCGTCTGATGGCCTCCAGCAATGACACCATCAGTCAGCTGGCCATCAACTTTATCTGGTCACTGTGCAAGTCAAATCGAAACCGCTTTGTGAAGTACGTCGGCTACGGCAATGCTGCCGGCCATTTGGCTCGAATTGGGCGCATGGCGGGAGAGATGCCTGCTACTTACTCTTCGGACTCGGATGACAGTGAGACGGATGAGTACGTCCAGAATGTTGACAGGTAGGGTTGACTGGAAAGCACTCAACACTATCGGTTGTTGCAATAACACTCTTCTTTCACTGAACTAGAATTAATCCCGTCACCGGACACATTCAAGAGCTGGCTCCTAATCCTATGGAAGGAATGTCCGAGGAGCAGAAGGAGTATGAAGCTAATCAGCTGGTCAACTTGATCGACCAAATGCAGAGGTATAGCAAAGTAGGCTTTCTTGTGTGAAACACCAATTCTCAATTTCCCCTTTCCAGAACTGGCATCATTCAGCCCTGTCGCATTGGCGAAGACGGTCGCCCAGTGCCCATTGAGCACGTTCTGGAGCTGCAGAGCAATGCAGAAATTAATAACGGACCCTCAACTTCAGGTCTTCAACGTCATAACTCGGATTCGGACTAAACGGACCAACTTGCTTCCGGTCTGAATACTGAAAAGTGGTTGTTGCACTTTTTCAACGCACACCAGTTGACAGATTTTCTTTTTGCTTTTTAGCGTGTGTATTTGTTTGTTGTAGACATTGTTGACCACTAGTGGCACGTCATTTGACCACATTTTAGACATTTGTGCACAACACTATTGACCAAGTTTTAACCCTTTTTTCCTCTTTTTCCTGCCTCTTTTTCTCCTAATGCTTTCAACTACTTATCCAATTGCAATAATTTTGCAAGCTTACCTAACAAAAAGAATCCTCTTCTTAAACTCCCCCTAGCGATTGTCACAAACCCCTTTTCTTGAATTTTGTTCGTATTTTGACTAAAACCATTGCCCGCCAAACAGCGCACTCACGAGTGACATTGACTTCCGAATTGTTATTGTTACTGTAATTCATCAAAAGATTTTTAATGTATATCCCGAAAGAAGAAAAAGATTGATTCTGTTGTCGTTAATACTGCAAATGGCTACAGAAAAACTATAGAGACATTAAATAAATAAATAAATAGAGCGCAGTTTTGGGGCATTTGCAGCAAACTGTGTGGTGAAGGTGAGTGTATGTAGATGTGTCATTAGCAAATTGGTCAGTTGCGCTGTAGTAGTAAAGAGGTGTGTCTGTTGGTTGACCTTGGGCAGTGTCAATCGTTCATGTGTTCAGTATAGTTCAGCAGTGGCAGTGAACAGCTTGGACATGTTTGGTAAACGATGTAGGTGTATAAATAAAGAGTGTGTCTACAAAGTAGGTGTAAAAGTGTCGTAAAAGAGTAGTAAAAACGTGAAAAATTTGGTGCTGTAAATGGGCTCAAAAACATGGGAAGTTCAGGTGGAGAGGGAAAGGAGGAGAACGATGGGGAGATTGGGAGAGGACGTCTATTTGTACAGAAGGAGAGGTGGAAAAGCAAGGAAAAGGGACTTGGGATGGTGATGATAATGATTCTGTAACACTGTCTGATTTCAAGTAACGGTTAACGTGCCAAAACAGAGCTAACAAACAAAGAAGTAGATAGGTAGAAAGAGAGAGGAGAAAGATAACAACAACTTGCTTGCTTCCACTTGAAGTGTGTCAGCAAGAAACATCATTTGTTTGTACTTGGTAACACCGCATTCGTTTGCTGCCTTCGCCATGCAAGTGGGAAGCAAAGCCTTGTCGGTGGGAGAGGTGTTTCACCACGCCCACCGACAACCAATTTCACTTTCATTTTGTATGGCCTCAAAGTTCAAACGACACAAGTCATGTGTGGTCGAGTGTTCGTTGTGTGAGTTTGTGAATGTGGGTGGGTGTGTCTGTGTGTGTAGTTCGTAGAGGATATAGAAGCGATAACAACAAAATATTATAATACAAAACATAGAAAAATAATCAGGGTAGACTATAACAGGTAGATAGGGAAAGAGTTAATAGAGAGATAGGGAGAAAAAAGAAATTGGACACGTGGCTGAAAGATGGAATGATGGGGAGTGGATGATGGAGAAGCAACTACGACTGACAAACGTGTGTGGCACACTGCACAATTAAATTATCAATCAGTCTGGTCAGGTGGCAGTGAGTGTTTGCACTGATCAGGCAGGTTGTAGCATCAATTGATAGCCAACAGTGGAGGACAACTAGTCCCTGGTCACCACTGTTTGCTGGTGCTGTGTGTGTGATCATACAAAAGGGGAAGAGGGGAATGATTAAGATGATCATGTCAGTGGGCAGTGAGATTGGACAAGAAAAGAACAGGTTAAAAAAGATGAGACCTCTAGAGAGCGACATTCATCTCAGATTTGGACTCAGTTCTCAATTGGACTGGCCATTGAGGCGTTGTTGAGCTGAGGACTACTGTTTGTTTGCTGTTGTTGCTGTTGTTGTTGCTGCTGCTGCTGATCTCTGGATGAAATGGTCGACTGCGAGACTACCACTACCGAAGTGTTTGCAACCGGTGTGGCACTCGCAAAGGTGGTCGACTTTGGCAGTGGTATGTCCCAGATTTCCGCAAACAGCGGCGGCAAGTGCAGGCGCAACCAATTGGAGCGGAACCACTGCAGGTGCAGCGAGTGACTGGAGCCCAGAGCTCTCAGTTCGTTGATTTTTTGCATCAACTTTTGGAATGTGGCCGTGTCATTGCTGTGATTGCGTGTGATTTGCGTCTTTAGCGCCTCCATGACGTTCTCTTGAATTTTATTGATCGCTTTAATATCATATATTTGCGGGCGATCTAGAATCGGTAAAACAGCAGAACAACGGTTAGAAAGTGTTGGCAAACTTCAGAGGGCACTGCTTACCTGATTGTAGCAAAATGATGGCGGCAAAGAGACCAATTTCGGTGTCGTTCAGCGCAAGATTGTTCAAGCCTGACATGAGGTGAAAGAGGTTGCCCACAAATTCGTGCTGTTTTTGAATAAGAGCAAAGTAGTAAAATGATGCGGTTAGTGGTGAGTCGCTTCAGAGAATGCCCAAATTGAGCGCCTCATTCAGTTTGCCTGCCTACTTTCTGCCGACCGGCCGGCACACTTACGTCAAACATTAGTTCAAGTTGCTTTCGATTGAGAAAGGAGCCATCAGCAAAGGTGAGAGTATTTTCGACAAAGTCCGCCGTCTTGGAGATGTGGACTAGCCACACCTCAAAAAAGCCCAACTTGATGAGTATCAATTGGTCGTCCTGTGTGAGCTCGGAGAAGCCGGGAATTCGCTTGGCAAACTCGACCACTCGCTGGATGCAGGGCGTGATGAGCAAAGCCAGCTGCTCCCACAGCTCAATCTTCTGCGTCTCCATGCTCTCAGAGACGGAGCCGACGTCCGGTGAGGAGGAGCACTCGTCGCTGGACTCGAGCTTTATGTGACTGGTCATCTGATAAGGAAAAACATGGGAGTGTAAGGATTTTTGCCGAAATAGGAACAAAGTGGTTTAGAAACATACAATAAAGATGGGTTTCTTTGCGAGGCCTTTGATTTTATCATCGGTGTAAGAGCAGTTGGCATGGTGCGCCTGTGAGATGGTTAGAATGGTGTCGTACAGTGCCAGGTCCTTGGCGTCGATGTCCACCACCGAGGACTGGTCTGCCTCGGCCTGCGTCACACCGTTCGCCTTCTCCTCCAGTCGCTCCTTTTCCTTAGACTTCTTTGGCACTCGTCCATAGCGCACCGCTAGAGAAGGAAAGGGAAAAGGGAGGAAGTAGAAAGAGAAAGTGTCAGACAAAAAGGTGTGTGTGTGTAAAAGTGGTGAAAAAGTGGTTGATGTGTGTTTGAAGAGAGGCATTAGTGAAGAAAAGAGAAATTCAAATGGCAAAAAGCACTTTAACTTTAACTTCAACTTCAACTTCAACTTCACTGTGCACTCTTTCCTTCAATCACCGGCAACTTCACTTCACTTTGACACTGTCTATCTGTGTGTGTGACACTTACAGTCGCGAGACATGCCGACCGCTAGACATTTTTTAAATCGGCAGTACTGACAACGGTTGCGGTTCAGCCGAATAATGAGACACTTGCCGTCTCGCAGACACCGGTACTCGATTTGCTTTTGAATAGATCGCCGGAAGAAGCCCTGTGGAGGAGAAGGAAAATGGTCGGTTAACAAAGGGGAAAAGAAGAAAGTGACTGGTTGAAGATGATGCTCCGAGTACTGCTGAACACAATGCCGCAAGTGAGTGAATCAATTGGCCGATTTGCATCAATCGTCTCTATCGAATGTGTGTTTAAATTACATTCTCACGTGGTTTGCCCACTTTTCCTGTCTCCCCTGGCTGGCAGTTTTACTTTTTTCATTAAGCTCTCCCAAACTCTTTTTTTCTTAGTCCGATCGCCTAGCTAGGCTGGTAAGGTGAGTGAACGAGTGAGAACGAGAAAAAGGCATTAGCAGTAATGCAGTGAAATTAATTCAATTTAAGACAACACAATCCAACGCCAACGGTTGTGATCTAAAGGTAAAGGCAATGGTAAAGAAGGCCTGAAAGGCAAATGGGGGGAGGGCAAAGTGACAGTGTCTGTTTGCCAGTGCTTCCCTAGGACAATGGCAATGGGCAATTAAGAGGCAAAAGGAGTAGTGCTGGCTGGCTGGCATAACAGTGAAAGCGGCCAGGCAACTCTGAGCCAATTATTTACCATCATCATTATTATTAATACTATTGGTAGCAGTACGTAGTACGTGCAACACTGTGAACACTCTGTGCACTTCACTTCTCTTCACTTTTCTCGCTCTCACTCACTCTCAGTCTACCTGTTGTCTGTCGGTGCTGTCCACTCTGACATTACGGGCATATACATTTCACTGAATGAATGAAATGAAAGACGGGGGAAGCAGGGAAGGAAGGAAGGGAGTGAGGGAGGGGGAACAGCGTTATAAAAGAAAAGTTCAAGAGAAGATAAATTGAAAGCAGTGAGAGAAAGCCTCGAAAGAGTTGCCACTGAAAGGCGGAAGTAAAGTGAAGCCGCTCACAGTGAAGAAAGCAATGGCGCCCAGAACGTTGGCCGCCATGACGGCTCTGATGACTTGCAGAGAAGTCAAGTCTGCTGAAGCTAGTAAAGCGCTGCCTGACGTACAGAGGAACATAGTCAGCGAACAGAACAGGTTGCTGCCACTTGCTAGTGACCTTAATAGTGAGAGAGCTAGTCAGTGTACAGAGCGCACAACAAAGACGAACTGGCACTGCCATTTCTTCTTCTCTCTATCCATTTTCTCGGTCTTTGTCGTTTCCCCCTCTCTCTTTCTTCTGCCCCTCCTTCGTTTTACTGGACAGCACTAATTAACACGTCCACAACTGCCAACACCGGACACTGTCCTTTACTCTGTGTTGCGTGCAGTGTTCACACAAGACACTGGACAATAACAACAACCACTTTTTCAGTCCTTCTACCAGCATTTAGTAGAGAGATACTGGCGGGGCTGATGGTCAACTTGAAAGACAGTCACTGTAATGACATTACACTTTCCGGCGATCTATCTCCCGCCGGGTGGACAATTAAACTTGCATCTTCAAAACTGCCATACACTCGGTGACTGACTGAACACTGGCTGTTTGATGGTTAAACACACTTTCACTTGTTAGCACTTGCACTGCCTCTTTCGTTTAACAGCTAAGAATGAGAAAACTTTTACGATGATTATTGTAGTTGTGGTTGCAGCAAAATGAGTCTATTTAAATGTGCGAGTGTCAGCTGATAGATGAGATGGAGGAGCTGATGAAGTTGCCTGCAGCAACACAAAGAAGCGGCAATTGGTGACACTTTTGTTTATTTGCCGATTAGTGGAACTTCCTGGCAAATCTTTTTGACTTGTGTGCGCTCATTTTAATTAAATAAATACACGCAATCCTGGTGCGACTGTACACTCAATAAATACCGCCGCCTGTTTGCTGTTATGTACAAATCTGTCAGTGAGCAGTTGACATAACAAAGTACTGCTTGCCTTTCTGCCTGTTTCAATCTCTGCTGTTTTATCTTGGAAATCGACTTTTTCTTACAAAAACCAATTTAGAATTTACTTTTCCACTGTTTGCACTACCATTAATTACTAAATTAAAAAGCGCAAAAATTGATAAGGGTGTTACAAACCTTGCATCCTTCACAGCTGGTGACGCCGTAGTGGTACCCAGAAGCCTTGTCTCCGCACACTTTGCAGGGCACAAAAGCCTTTGATGAGGGATTGCCACTGTTGGAGTCGGCGTCAGTGAACTGGTTCGCCTCTGAGTTGCTTCCAGTGCTGCTGGCTATATTGCTGGCACCTGCAAATACATCAAAAGCACATAGCTCGTTAGATTATTGGTCGCATAGTAGAAAAAAGAATGAGGAAAAGGACGAAGGAAAAAGAGGAAAAGATGTCTCAGTGTGCGAGTGTGCCTGCAGTTCACAGAAAGCACAACGGCAGCTCAACTTCCCGATTCCTGGTGTTGCTAGAACCAGAAATAGTTTGTGTGTGTCTGTGAGCCTCTTCATCAACTGATCACTTCCTTCCTTTCTTCTGCACACACACACACACACAGAAAGTCTAACTTTCATTTCTCTACTTTAATTAACCGCTTAGTGGGACTTTTCCATCAACTGTCCATTACAGCAACAGCACAAGTAAATCCGCTAAAAACCGATTGAAGCAGCCGAGAGAAAAGTTGGCAGCAGCAATGTAAAACAGTGAGTCTGTGGCTGTGCGACTCTCGATTCCAACTAACTAACTAACTAACTAACAGGAAAAAGAGACCCAGTGGATCGATCGGGAAAACGAGGAGCTGCCACTGCTGATGCTGTTGTCTACTACTCAGCGCAAGGGAAAGGTATCTCCCCGGTGATTGGCACCTTCAGCGCAAGGAAGTGTCAGCACTGCAGGCAGACTGGCTGGCTGGCATTGTATTCACAGAGCTGGAGTTGTCTCTGCTCGGTGCACAAAGTGAAAGGAGACAGGACTGCAGAAAACAAAAAACAAAACACATCTCACACAGCCTGGCACAGAGACTGAGTCGGGGAAAAAGAAAGAAATAAAAAAAGAAAGAGAGAGAGAATGACTAACTAACTGGCGACAGCGTCTAACGGTTAGTCTGACTAACGGCACTGCTAAGTGGCAAAGAGGCTGCTGCTGCTTCCAAAGCCAATTTGCTGCCGCGGCGAAATCAAGTGGAGAGCGTGAGCGAGAGAGAGAAAGAGCGCGCGAGCGCTACCGCAACCCGGAAGCGAAGACGGCGCAGAAATAAGGGACTCCAGTGAGACGATCGAGATCGAGCGGCAGCAGCTCGTTTGTTCATTCTCTCTCATTTGCCTTTCTCCTTTCTCTGCACTGGCAACAGCAGTTGAGTGGTAGCTTCGATTCGCTTTCCCATTTGGAACACAGTTCAGAGAAGAAGAACAAAATTGCCAGTGAGAGAGAGAAGAAATTAAAAAAGTGTTCAAACAACAATGGAAGCAGCCTTTTCTGCTGTTGGAACGCAGAGTACTGCCGTCGTCCCCTCCGATTACACTAGATGTGATGCTGAGCGGAGGAGAATGCCACTGTGTGTGGATCGATGCTAGGGACTGAGTTGGAGTGCAGTGCTCACGCAGGAAGGGAAGAGAAAGAAGAAGTCGCAGGACAAACATACGAGCTGGCTGCATAGTCTCTCTGCATTGGGGTGCCAACAACACTGTGGTGGGGTAATCGTAGTGCACAGTTCAGCTGTGATGGTTGTCACATCGATCGTCTCTCTGAAGGAGCGTCTCTATTTTGTCTCGCTAGCCAGTCGACTCACAAATAAGAAAGAAAGAACGATGAGCGTCGTCAAAAGAAGGTAGAAGGAATGACGACGCTGAAAAAAGGAGAGGGGACGGCAACATTGTCGTCGCATTGCCTGCCTGAGTGTGTGTGTGACAAGGAACAGGTATTGCCAGGCATGATGGTCAGTCCGCTATGCTAAATCAGATCAGATTGATAGAGATTGCTAGAGCTCGCTCTGCTGCTGCTGGCCAGTGGCCACCGCCAGCTAAAATCTCAGTTTACAGCCCAGTAAAACTGTGCTGACATCGCAAATCGATTTACAGCACGGCACAGACAGCAACTTTGTTTGTAAAATGATCATTTACATTTTTGCATGCCCAGTTGCAGCTTTGCAAAGGCAGCAATTCAAGTTGGCGACGACCACAAGCTGCAGAGGGGCACTGCCATATGTGCAGTCCACTCGGAGAGACTTGTGAAAGCAGCACCAGCAAGACGAAAGTAATTTGAAAATGTTTGCGCCGCTTCAACTGTCTGCCGACTTTCAACTTTGGAAGATTGAAGAGCTGCAAACGAACTCTGCAAACTGAGCCCAGGGTTCAGTGGACGACAAGAGGGCTTCTTTTGAGCTGGGTTCACTGCCACCGATTAATGCAAATGCAAAAGGGAAAAGAGAGCAAAACTCTGAGCCTTAAACACAATGGCAGTGCAGTGAGTGGACAGAGAGTGAGCGCAGTCAGGGGGCAATCACCTAGGCCCGACTGCCTGGCTCAACAACAGGGACCAAGTCTGACCGGTCAAGTTGGCCTTTCACTGTCAAGTGAAGGAAAGGGGACAGTCGGCAGAGCACCACCGCTGCCAGCACTGCTACCACCATCATCACTGCCATGAGGAGAACTACCACCAGTAGTAGCAAAGGGCAGCGAACAAATGCCAAGGCCAACGTAGTGCTAACACAGAGCGCAATGAGAAAAAGAGATGAAGGTGAAGGAAAAAGGCAACCACGGCGACTGGCCGACCAGAGGCAAACGACCTCGCCAACACTGCTTGAATTTCTTCAGTGAACGGACATTGACATTGTGCACAAAAATAGACTGAGCAGAGAAAGAGAGATAACTGTCAGCTGCTGTTAGAAGTAGTGGTGGCGGCGGTGGTTGCAGTGGCAGGTCGCACTGTTGCTCCTACCACCACCGATCATCATCAGGCTCTTTGAGAGAGGCCTGTGAATGGCGCGCGCAATACTGTGCAAATCTCCGGTGGTCATCACCGGTGAGCATCCATGCAGCACGCTGGCTCTAACACACCAATGTGTGCGTGAATTAAAACCCACTTTGAGAAAAAATTGGGTGAAAAGTTGAATGAGCAAAGAAAGTATGGATAGTAAAGGAGAGAAGCAGTGAAAGTAGAGGTAGTAGTAGTCACCTTTTCTGCCAGCACGAGACTTGGCATACGGTGCACCGGTTAAACTGAGACCCGAACTTTCGGCCATTTCACGCTTCAGCTCGTAGCAGACGTTGCTGGACGTGGTGGACGAAGAGGATGATGACGAAGAGGAGGAGGAGGACTTTTTGGCAATACACAGGCCACCGTTTCGAGGATGAGAAGGGTGAGAAGGGTGATGATGGTGATTGGGGGTGTTGGGCGTGTTGGTGATGCTAGGCGGAGAGAGACTGTGTCGACTGCCACCCGAGTGGTAGCCCGCCGAGTTGCTGCTGACGATGGGCGGCGAGTCGGGCAGTGAATGGCTGCTGAGCAGGGGTGAGGTGCCCGATGACTGGCTGGGGGTGCACTGCTGCATCGAGTAGATGGACGTGTGCAAGTTCTCAAATTCCTCCTTGACGATGCCACCACCACCACTTCCTCCATTGCCGTACATGGGTTCCATCGGACTCATCGGACAGTTGCTGACCACACTGCCTGTGCTGCTGTACGCCGGACTGGACTGCAAGTGGTGGTAGCTAGACTGCTGTCCCCCTCCATTGTTCATGTGATTCTTCTTTAACTGACATTGCTCTTCGCTCATGTGTGAGGAGTGGTGCATGGAGCCATTTCCATTGAGGTTGTAGTAGGCGTACTGGCCACCATTGCTACCTCCACCGCCGCCACTGCCACCGAAAACGTGGTCAGAAACTTCGACAGTGGTGGAGCCGCCGAGCAGCTCCATCTTCACGTGTACACCGTTGTCGTGTCGAAGTGAAACATGACCGTACGAACAGCTGTCTGCTGGCATTCCCCGGAAGGTGCTTCCACCACCACCACCACTACTGAGAGCACTTCCTACGTAGTGGGCTCCAGCGTCATTGAGGCCATTATCGGGTGGAGCACCGCTGCACGTCGAGCTAATCACCGGCGGAGAGAGAATGCTAGGACAGTGCTTGTCCAGCGAGTAGTAGTCCATGGAAGTCATTCATTCAGTGGGTAGGGACAGTGGGTTCGTAGTTGGCTGGTGATGGGGATGATGATGATGATGATGATAGTGAAGTGGTGATAGGGAAGTGATGGCAACACAGCTAGACGCTCGCAGGACTCCGGTGAAGATGACCAGACGAGAGGCGTCCGTGGTCATCCTCACCCACAACTGCCACCGACTGACTGATGTACACACACACACGCACAGTGCTAGAGAAGAAATTGAAGATGAAAACAGAAGAAGTACTGCTGAAGCGGGTCTAGACAACAAAAACTTCAGTGACACGGTAATTGAATTAAAGTGTACTGTTGTTGGGTTGCTGTCCAGTGTTGTTGCTACCGTTTTTTTCAATGTCAACAGTGCCCGGACGACGGTGTCCTTAAACTTGTGCCGCCGCCGCAAACCAGCAAAGTGACCAAAAGGCTAGCAGAGCATGGAAAACGCACACATACACACACGCACGCAAAACACAGCAACGGGCAGCAGGACGACAGCGAAGACGACGACGACGCGGGCACAGAGAGACTAGCCGAGAAAGACTGAAGACACGGCAATCGAACGGAGCGAACACGTCCAGCCGCGAGAAGCATCAGCAGGCTAACTAACTGTTCCTTCGACTCAACAGGTACTGATTGCAGGTCAACAACTGGCTGCTGCTGCTGCTGCTGCTGCCACTGAGGCTCACTTCAAGGATTGCGGCCCGCCTTTCATGTCCCCCAAATGAGTGCTGCAGTGGTGATGGTGGTGGTGGTGGAGCAGTAGCCTTGCAGAGAGCACTGCAACTCCACTAGCGTGAAGCTGCCGAGCAAGTCCGAGGTGAAGCAGACGCAAGAGCAAGAGCAAGAGCAGCCAGCGGCGACAACAACCACCGCAGCAGCAGCAGCAACAGCAACAGTAGCAGATCGTCGGCCGATCGCAGTTGACGGGCAGCACACGCGGAAGTGTTCTCAATGGCAGTCTGAATCGACGCCGATCTGAAGGAAAAGAGACGAAAACGACGAAGACGGCCTAGGCGGAATACTACTCATTCCGAGCACGGTGAACAAACACAGACTCACTCCGAAGAAAGACAAGGCCGGGCAAGCAATCGAGTCTTTCTCTTTCCTTTTTCCCTGCCTTTTTTCTTTCTCACCCTCTCCTTACTCGCTGCCTGAGCAAAGCTGCAGAGCGCAAATTGAAATCGAAACCTACTGAGCAGTCTGTTGACGAGAAAAACCTGAGGAGGCGTACCATTTGCCCGAGACATTGTGGCAAGTGAAAAACACACACAGAGTGAAAACGTCTTGCAGCGACTGACATTAACTGCAAACTTGAGCCACGCAGCACAGGGACTAGCGGTAACTCTGCTGAAAATATGGTGGTCGTGGTTATCATGGTAGTAGTGTCAAAGTGAACGTAGCAAGAAAGTGGTCAACATAGCCAGAGACAGACAAAGCTAATTGTCCATCTTGCAAGTGGACAGACAACAACAACTACTACTACTACTGCTAGTGAATGATAGTCTTTCCTTCCACTTACCTTTTGCTTCCTTGACAGATGATGCAGAGTTGCTGCTGCTGCTGCTGTTGTTGCTCTTTGCTGCTGTGGCCGCCAAAGCAGCGCTGCTGTTCTTCTGGTTGTCCGCTTTTGCCTTTGACTCTTTGGCAGCGGCAGTGGCAGCAGCGCTCTTGGAACTGGGCCGAGTGGCAGTGGAAGTGGACGTCGAAGCAGTGGTGGTCGTCAACGTCAGTTGTCCTGTCGACTGCTTCTTCTCCTCAATGATTATCAGCCGAGTTTGTTGTTGTTGTTGTTGCTGCTGCTGTCCGGTCCCAGCCGCCCCCAGCGCCGTGGATGACTGTTTCTCTGTAGACAGTGCTGATCGCTCCTGCTGTTGCTGGTGGTGGTCGCTGATAAAGGCGACCACATTCTGGCCGACGACCTTCATGTTGGCAAGTGAAAGTGCCGCCGTCGATATGGGCAGGTAGATGGCCTTGTCCCCGCAAATGCTGCCATTGCTGGTGGTGGCTGCCAAGTTGCGCAGCTCGGTGATGGACGAGGTAGTGCAGTTGGAGACATCACTTCGATGCAGTATCACCGACTGCTGATGAGGCTGCGGCTGAAGTGCGCCCTCAGAGACGGTGAGAAGCTGATGAGCTCCCGATTCAGCAGAGCCAATTTTGATAATCTGTCCATCGGTTGGCTCAGTTTTTACGGCCACTGTCAGTGGCGACTTGCTGAAGACGCCAGAAAAAGAAGTGGTCGCCGCTTTAAAATCGGTTGAGTCTGCGGCCAGTCGCTGGTCCTGGTCCTTTTCGTACGTGTAAATGGTCGTCGTTGAGCTGACTAGAGGGTCTGAGGACGAGGTGAGAAAAGCGCCACTGCTCGGCGATGCTGACTGCTGCTGCTGCTGCTGCTGTTGCTGTTGCTGCTGAACCTCCTTGATGATTTGCAACTCAAGCGTCTCGAGGAGGTTCATTTGCTCAAAAGAGTTTTGAGTAATGGCATCCGAGCTGATGCTGCTAAGATCAATGGTGGTGCCTAGCTGGTGGGCAGAGCTGTTGTGGTGAATGACAGAGGTGCCTGCAGAAGAGGCAGAGCTGGCTCCTGAACCAACGTTACCGCACCCGTCCAGCTCCAAGTTGAGCCCATCAAAGAGATTGGCATCAAAGGTGACGTTTTGCAGGAGAATCGTCTCCGAGAGCGACTGCTCCACTAGACTGTCCTGTAGGTCTTGAGCCGTCAGAGTTGTCACCGGGTTGCTGGTGGGCAGCGCCTCTAGGGCCACCGAACTAGTGCCAATCTTGCTCTCCATTGACCGGTCGGTAATATCAGACACTGAGGAGGAGGAGGAGGACATGCTCAGGATTGGCCAACAAGGGAGGACAAGGATTCATGAGGTGAAGGTGGCAAAGTTCACACCTAGTGAAAGTGCTTTTGGTCGATGGCGCACTGACAGTGTCGATATGCTTTGAGGACAGAGGTGAGCTTGAGGTGCTGCGGGTAAAGGACCTCTCTGTGGTCTACTACAGCTAGGAACATTGCTTCTTTTGCTCCTTTGCTGGCGAGAGAAGAAAGTCAGCTACAGAGCAGTGAAAGGTAAAAGAAAGTGGTAAGTGTTAGAGGACAAGGGTTTCTAGTTGTCACTGCACTGATTTTCTACTTGCCAGTGCCAGTGCACTGAACGGTTCAATGACCTGCTCTCTTTTTGCTCACTCACTGCTTGGGCCTTTGGCCTCGCCTAGGCCTAAGGCAGAAGAGGAGAAAAGAAAGAGGAGAGGAGAAGCAATTGCAGTTGGACAGGGCAGTGCTCTAGAAGCAGTGCAAAAAATGCAAAGCTCTTTCTTGATGGTCCCGAGAAAGCAAACACAGGCTGCTGCTGCTGCTTACCTTTCAAGGAAGAGTGGCGAAAGAACAATGCTGGTAGTGGTGGTGATGCTGGCTGGCAGTGGGCGACCGGAGAACACTCACACGCAAATGGCAAATGTAGTGCTAATGGACGCACTTTTCGGTCCATTCACACTGGCAAAGCTGATGCTCGAGCGATGGTCACACCGGCTATGATTTGTACTGAACTCAACAATGATGATGCTGCTGCTAGGGCCGATCGATCAGTCTGAAGGATGATGGCAGCCGATGATGGCAGAGGTAGCAGTGGTGGCAGTGCTGCCAATATTAATGGCGGTGGTGGCCATCATCGCCACACTGTATCTTAGAATTTGCGTTCTGCACTGCTCTTCTTCACTTTGCCCTCTGTGCTCGGCTGTATTCTTGCCAAGAAATGTGTGTCTGCGTCCTTTCACTTTTTGCTGGTGTGTTGTTTGCCCTGGTGAATCCCTCGTCTAGGAGGAGAGGAGAGAAAGTCGGAAAGGAAAGGAAGAGAGAGAGAATGGTGCCACAATTCGGCACAGTGACGACCCCTTCCTTCCTCCAAGACAGAACTGATGCTGCCTGCCTGCCTGGAGTGCAGCACACTGTGGCAGTGCTGCAGCTGTGTTTGGAGTGCTGGTGCACCTCTTCTTCTAGTCTTTCCCCAGTGCCGTTCCTCGGCTTTTCCTCCTCGTCGCACTCTCTCACTCACGCCCAACTTTTGTCCAACTTGGCGCCCGGGCACCAGTTTTGGCAGCCCATCAGGCCAGCAACCCTAGCCTATATAATAATGTGGACTCCATCTCTGCCGGAGAAGAAGAAGGACACTAATCTCCGGGACGCACTGCCATGCGCTGCTTCACTTTCTCTAGGTCGCATTTCGACAAACACACACACAGTCTGCTCTGCTCTCCGAGTGAACGTCTCCTCAATGGGGCGACCGAGGCGGTCATTAACCCGCCACGGTTCGAGAGAGTTTGCCACAGCAACGCGGAGCAGCGCCTGCTGCTACTGCTACGGGAGCTAAAGTGCCGTTGCTGTGCTTGCTGTGTGCCGTCGAGGAGGGTGCCAACCAGTCAGAACTGCACTGCAGCCACAGAGTAGCAGCAGCAGCTTTGGTAGTACTGGTGAGCAAATCTGGCCAGGTGCTGCCATCACTCTCTTCTGGCGGCGACCATCACCTCTCACACAGAGGTCGTCGACGCGAAGGGTGGCCATACGGTGGTCACTGTTTGGTCACTGGGCTTTAGCAGCAGCAGTAGCAGCAGCTTCAGTCGATCACCACGGTCAATGTCACCAGGTAATGGTCATCCAGAGGAGGAGGAGGGCACTAGCCAAGCTACTGAACCGAAACGACCAAACTTGCACTTGATGATCGGTGGGTGCAATCTCATCGGACTGATCTAAATTACCGGGGCACTTTCTGCGTAGGCTGTCCAAGTCACAGTAAAACACAAAGTAATAATTTATTTATTATTATTGTAATTGACAGCGTTGATAAATTAGATTGCAATTAGAAAAAGGGGGAAGAATAGCTTTTTTGTCAACTATTAACAAGTGGCATAGTGGTGTGGAAGAGGGGTGTGAGTGTGAGTGTCGGTGATAGTAATAAATAAATAAATGAGAAGTAAGACAAGTAGTGGCACCACCATGGTTATGTGACTGTTTACAAGTATATGTACAAAGGAAGAAGGGGGAGGGGGATGTGAGGAAGAAGAGGATGGGGGAAAGCCTCGGCCTGACACTGCGACCTCTGGTAAAAACTTTTAATGGTAAATGCCGCCTGAAGAAAAAGTGAGAGGCGTCGTCAAGGACAAATAAAAACGATCAAGCGTCGACATCTTTGTGCTGGGCACCACGAGAATTGGGCACCGCAACTCGGGGGTCGCTATTGTTCATGGCGACGTACTTGAAGCGCTTCCACTCGTCTATAAGCTGCTTTTGCAAAACGCTCAAGTCTTCGCTAAGAAGTAGGTTTTCAGGAAAAGCCAAGCATGGCTTGGTCGAAACGAGCAGCTCTTTGAGCGAGGTGCTGTCAATCTGTAGATGAAAAGGAGGTTAGCTTATTGTACAAGAAACCGACTCGTCACTCTTACCTGGCGCCGATGGACTGGCTTTTCCCACGTCTTTGCGTCGCTGGTACTGTAGTCTTTAATCTTGTCGTCCTTGAGCAGGTAAAAGTCCTTGAGCAGGGTGCGCAACAGCGTCGACAGGTAGATGGCTCGCAGTGAGCGGACCAGATTGTTTAGTCGCTCATTGTTGCTGTCGGTCAGCAGCAGCTCAAAGTTGACGCGAATGTCGTACTTTTTGCGGTGCTCTTCGTTGTCAAAGTCAATCTCCTCCAGCTGGTCCTGGACCACATTTTGGCTGTATGGCAGGTTGGAGGAATCGGCAATGTAGTTGCCGTGCTCGTCCATTTGGTACTGCTGCTGGTGGTGGTGGTTGTTTTGGCTCGGATCAGCTGCCAGCTTTTCAATGATGAAAATGTCTTTGAAAAACTGCGTAATGTGCGTGGCATTGAGGGAGCTGGTGCACTCTAGCTGCGTGAGAATGTACAGCACCTCGTCGTAGACGGTGTAGGGGAAAAAGAGAATGTTTTCCACGACAAACTCTAGCTCAATCATTTCGCGCGTCTCGGCGACGGTGCTGCTGCTATTGCTGGCAAAGTCGGCACCGCCCTGGTTGGTGGGCGGCTGCTTAAAGTCGGTAATGTCGAGGTTGCGCAGCAGCGAGGTGACAAAGGCCCGTCTCGACTGGCGGTTGTTGCAAATGACCTTGTAGAGGGTGGTGAGGCGGGCGCAAATCTCTTTGGTGACGACGGGCGCCCCGGTGCTGCTGCCGTCCTCGCCGCTGGCCGCCGCATTCTTTTCCAGGTAGATGCGGTAGCCGGGAATGGCGAGTCGCTTGCAAAAGATGGCCGACAGGTAGATGGCCTCCTTGGCCTTCATGCCCACAAAGCCGTGGTACTTGCGCTCAATCTCGTGCAGCACGTGGTCGGCGCGCATGCGAATCTGCTGGTCGTCGTCGGAGGTCATGGCGACCAGGTGCGACACTAGCTGCAGCGGGTGGACGTGCCCGCCCGAGTGAATGACGTGAATGACATTGCAGGCGACGCGGCGAATCGCCAGGTTGGGGTTGAGTGCGTTGATGAGCACCGAGGAGAGGTACGTCTGGATGATTTGCGAGGCAGAGCACGAGTCGTCCTCGAGCGACTGCATCGACTTGAGCGACTCGCGCGACCACTCGATGGTCTTGACGGCATTCTCGTCCGACTCGATCGACTCGGAGAGGTAGTTGCGAAAGTTGTTGAGCACCTGGATGCAAAACATTTCGTCTTGCTTCTTTTTCACCACCGGGTTGCCGTCCGAGGCAAAGCGGTTCTGGAGGATGCTCGTGTAAATGTCGACCACCTTGGGCAGGAGGCAAATTTTCGGCTCGCTCTCGATGAGAAAGCCCAGCGCCACAATCGACTTGCACTTGATGTCGACATTGTAGGGCGAGAGAATCAGCTCGATAAAGGTATCACGCACCTGGACCTTGTGCTCGAAAATGTCGTTGCTAAAGTACTTGGCAAAGAGGCCACAGGTGAAGATGGCGCGCAGCAGCTTGGGCTTGACCGCCTCCTCCTTTTGGCCCTCGTACAGCAGCGTCTTGTACTGGTAGAGAATCTGCTGGTGCTTGACAAAGAGGTCCACCGCCAGCTTGGTGTTTTTCGTGTGGTTCTTGATGAGAATCGAGAGGCACTTGACCGAGCACTGGATAATGTTGGCCGCCGACTGCAAAATGTTTTTCGTCAGGTCCTCTTCGATGCGCGTCAGCAGGTGCGGCGAGGGGTTGGTAATGTGGGGAAGGATGCGCTCCAGCGTCTGAATGACCTTGGTGCGCACGGTAATCTCCATGATGGTCTCGCAGCTGAGCGAGAGAAAGGACTGCAGCGTGTCGCAGTGCTTGACCATGAGCTGGGGACAGCACTGCGACATCATGGCGACGCACTGGATGGCACTGAGCTGCGTGCTCTTGGGCATTTGCGGGAGATCGTCGATGAGAATGTCGGTCATGATGCAGTCGCAAATGTCCTGGGCAATGGGCATCGTGTCGGGCTTGATGAGCTGGTCAAAGAGCGACTGCATCGACTCGACGTTGCTCTGCTCGTTGAACATGGTGGCAATGACGTGCAGCAGCGAGTAGACTTTAAACTTGGACGGCGCGCTGGTGGTGGAGAACCAGAGGTCGCGACACGTGTCGACCACCAGCCGGCGAATGCCCTCGCCGTCGTCGTTGATGCGGCGCACAATTTTGGCGGCAATTTCGCCGCACTTTTCAAACTCGGGAAACTCTATGCAAAAGTCGCGCAGAATCTTGATGACGCGCTTGCGCACCGAAATGCCCGTGTCGAGGATGCGCTCGCCAATGAGGTTGCAGTAGCGCTGGCACAGCGCCTGGTCCTTGGACTGGAGGACAAAGCGCCCAATCAGGTCGACGGTGGCCTCGCGCACCGAGGTGGACGGGTCGAGGAGGGCCGACTGCATGGCGCCCTGCAGGTCGCTGCGCGCCAGCAGCTGGTTGGCCCGCTCCACGCCGCTCGAGTTGAGAATGTTGGAGAGGCACTTCATGGCCTTGGAGCGCTGCGTCGTGTTGGTCGTGTTGGAGAGCGAGGCGGTGACCATTTTGATGGCGTACTCGAAAACGCGCAGGTTGGTGCTCAGCTGCACAAACTCCATGTACTGGATGCAGAGCGCCGCCGTGCTAATGTCAATGACGGAAACGTCTTCGCTCGTCGACTTGGCCAGGCGCTGCAACAGCTTGGCCTCGCGCTGCTCGTCGCCGAAAAAGGGGTCCTTGAGCCAGACCGAGGTGAGGACGAGCTTTTCCCGGTGCAGCTTTTCCGCATTGAAATAGTCGACGAGCATGTTCCACACTTTGTCGACAATCACCTGTGGACTGTCTGCTTCTTCCTCCTCCTCCTCTTTGACCTTGACCTTTTCCTTGTCCTTTTTCTTGTCCTTTTTGCTCCTTTTCGAGGGCGTCACCGTGGCGGCCTTTTCGCTCTCTTCAATGGTGCTCAGCGTCTTGGCCAGCTCCTTGGCCGTGTCCTCCTTGTCGGCGATAAACTGGGCAAATTTGGAGCAAATGATGGAGAGGTACTCGATGGCAAAGTTGCGCGACGAGAGGCTCGAGTTTTTCTGCTGGTTCGGACTGAGGTGCGACATGAGCAGCTTGGCGATAATTTGCACAATGAGAATGCACGAGGTCGAGTGGGGCGAGTGGAGCGACTCGAGCAGGTCATTGAGTAGCGCCTCAAAGATGAGCTTAAAGTCGACCTCGCTGCTGCCGGTGCTGTGGGTGCACTTGCGCACAAAGGGGTTGAGAAAGCTGGAAATGACCTGGGTGGCGGTGAGGTTGGCCGCGTTGAGGGCCTCGCGCGTCTGCAGAGTGTTGGTCGAGCTTTTGAGAATGGCGTCGGGCTGGAAAAAGGCATTGGTCAGGCGGACCAGCAGCTGGGTGAGCACCGAGTCTTTGCGGTGCGACTTTTTGGTGGGAATCTTTTGCAGCGAGTTGATGAGCTCCTCGAGAATGGACCGCCGGTGCGACTGGTACTCTTCAAAGACGTGACACATGATTTCAATCGAGACAAACTGCATCTCGGAGGTGTTTTGCAGCAAAAAGAGGGCGCTCATGGAGATGCGCGTCAGCGAGAGAATGAGCGTGTCGGTGAGCGAGCCCTTGCTGCGGAGGTTGATGAATTCAAAGAGGAGCTGCAGCAGCTGCGTCCAGCGGGTCACTTGGCGCTTGGAGACGCCATAGTGCGAGGCGGCGTGGCTTTTTGCCTTGGGCGAGCGAGAGTTGGCTCCCGCCGAGCTGGACACGTGCGTCGTGGAGCTGAGGTTGTGCGACAAAAAGTCGACAATGACCTCTATCAGCTCCTCGAGGCTAATCAGACTGGCCTTGTCGTTGTTGGGCGTAGAGGAGGTCATGATGTGCAGGGCCGACTGGGAGGCGTTGCAGCACAGCTCCCAATAGAGCTCGCGCTCCTCGGCCTCTTCCTGGTCCTCTTCGTGGCCCTGAAAGGCGGCCTTGCTCTTGTAGCGCGTCAGCCAAATGTTTAGCTGGTTCGAGAGGGCCGTCAAAAAGAGAATGACCTTTTTGCGCTCCACCTCGGCGGCGCGGTTGCTCTGCTTGAGCTTGGCCGAGAGGACCATGATTTCCTTGAGCTGCTCCTGGCTGATGCTCACGTCAAAGGACATGCCGTTGACGTGGTTGGAGCCCTTGGCGTGCCGCCGTTTCTTTTTTGACGACCGGCGCTGCCCACTGTAGTAGTCGTCGTCGGCGTCGTCGTCGGTGTCGTCGTCGTCGTCGTAGTCTTGAAAATCATTGCACGAAGTGGAGAGAATCTCGTCGATGATTTGCTCGAACCTCACCACAATGTCGACCGACGAGTTGAGCAGCATCGAGTCGCTGTAGTCGGCGTCAAAGGAATATTTCACAGATTTTATTTGCTGGGGCTTTACGTCGTTGTAGGTGCGCCTGGGCACTGGCGGGGCCGGCGTCGACGACTGCCTCCGGTTCGGAGGAACCGTGGAAGGAGTTGTCGAGTAGCTGTCGCTCTTTTGCCGCTTGTTTTGGTTTGGAAGCTGCCAATCTCGGTCCTCGTCACTTGCAATTGATTCGGACCTGACTGGCTGCTTGTGGTTTGATATGGAAACGTCGCTATTGTTGCTGCCATTGTTGGGCTGCTTCTGGTTCGAAACAAAACTATTGGGCTGCTGAAAATGTGGAAGCGTGTGAGAATTGGGCTGCTGAAGGTTGTTGGACGTGGCCAGGTTGGCCCTCGCGGCCGCCTCGCGCTGACGGCTCTTGACTCGCTCCCCGAGGGACGAGTAGTTGGCGTCAAACTGGTCTGTTCTGAGGTCATGATTGTTGCTGTTGTTGTTGCTGCTGTTGTTGTGAATCAAAGACGACATGTCACAGTCGTCGTTGATCAAGTCGTTGACGAGGTTTGGATCAAAGTCCGTCATGTGCCTGTCAATGGACGGTTCAATGGTCTGCAGATCGGCATTTAGTTCGTGGAGATTATTTGCCAAAATGTTGCCCGCACTAGTGCCATTGTGTAGCGGCTGGTGTTGGGGTTGGTGTTGGTGTTGATGTTGTGGAGTGTGTGCATGTTGTGGTGTGTGTGAATGTTGATGTTGTTGTTGTTGTGGTGGCGGTTGAGGCTGCAGTGGGCTGTAAATGGATGATGGAGACGTCGAGTTGAAAAAGGTGTCCTGAGAAGAGAGCGCGACGAGTAACCGGGATGGCGGCGCTTGTGGGGCGGGGGTGGGGGCAATGGTCGGGTCGGCGCTCGACGGCGACACAATGGGCGTCTGACAGTAGTTGGAAGCGGCTGGATTGCTGATGAAGGAAATCTCGCTCGTCTTGGCCTTTGCCAGGTACAGCGCCTGCTGCAGCTGGGGCACCAGAGAGAGGTCACTGAGGACCGGCGGGCGGTTGGTGGCGCACAGGCCGCCGGCCACCAGCGTCCGAGTGTGGGCGGACTTGTCCACGACCGGCGTCGGGAGTTTGAGTTCGGTGAGAATGTTGCAAAGGCTGTTGATGCCAGCCAGCGAGACGGACAGGGCGACAGCCGAAGAGTCGAAGGAGTTGCTCGTGTTGACCATCATCTGATGGCCTCCGCCCCCTTGAACAGGCGGGCCTGGCAAGGCGAGGCCTGCGCTGCCGATGGGATTCATATCTGCTGATCAGTGTTTCGGTTTATTGATTGAATCCGCGGCGATGGTAAAAGCGAACTAGCTTTGCTGGACCAACAACTCACTCATACACAGACTCTGTCAGCCATTTTCGAGCTAGCGGCACACGGCAGAGGCGGCCGACACCGACCACAGTGAATACAGAGGGAATACAGAGCGAAAAAAGAGAATGAGCTTGCCGAGCGGGGCGAGGATTGCCTGCATTTGTTTGAGTGAAAAGGATCTCTGAAATCTTAATGCCGAAATCGCCGCAGTGCTGCCATCTACCGGTGTAAAACGCACTTGAAACGACCAGTCAACGCGGTATTTCTGGTGTTGCTGCAGATGCAATTGCTGGATCGATCCAGGACTACCGGAACTTGAATAGAACAAATAGTAAGAGCAAAAAACAAAAATGGCGCAATTCCAGAGTGCTAAGACTACAAAAATGCCAAATAAACAAGCAGAATGAATTTTCTACTCTGACCAAATGAGGCAAAACCCCTTTTTTCCAAAAGCTTTTCATTTAAACTAAAATGACCGAAAATACTTATAGAAGCGGCCTCCAGTGTTAGTGACGTGGTTTTGCTCACGCAAAGTTCAAAACCTCTGTAAATGCTTTATAAACTGCTCCCTCTACCATTAAAAGTCAGTTTAGACTACGTTATGCTAGTAAATCTTTCTGCGCGCCACGTTACCATCCTCTACTTTATTTTTCTCTTTTTTCCTTTTTTTTATTGCAACATAGACCAGCCAAGCTAAGGCTCAAGTAGACAATTTCCTTGATCGTCACCACCATCATCGCTAGCACCACCGTCAGCATCTGCATCGCCCTCCCCCCAAAACCCCGAACCAGGAGTTGCCGAGCAGCCAGTCTTGGCCTCCTCTTCTCCTCCACGCCCCTTACCATTAGGGTGGGCTGCCCAGCTGGAGCAAATTGCCGAAGAGCAACAAAGGCAGCGTCCAGAGCATGGAGTCCTGATGCAAATGGTTCGGGCTCTGCTGACTAGACAAAACCTGCTGGCCAAACAACTCGCCCTGGAAACACGCGTCCGTCGCCTTCGAAATAACATGGTGGCTGCAGAAGTTCGCCGTCTCGGTCGAAAGAACCAGCACCAGCGGGGACGAGGACGAGGACAAAGGCGAGGACGAGGGCGAGGGCAAGGGCGAGAACAACGTCCGTTCCACGGGTAGTTTGTCATTGCTTGAGCCATCCACCCAGATGCTGGAAATGGCGTGGCAAAAGGAAAAGGAAGACAGCAACGAGGGCGAGCTTTTTGCGGACTTTGCCCACAGGCTCGCCGCTAATCCCTGGCATGTCCCCTACCCCCATAACACCCATAGTATATATATACATTTAAATATATTTAAAAATTATTATATAACATTATAAAATAAAATTTATTCAAAAACTTTACCATTAAATTACATTTTTTCAACGTCATGAAGCATTTCATAATTTCAAAGTTTGTTTTTTGTTATATGCCAATAAACGATGCACTAAAATGTTTGTTTTGTGCACAAGTTTCCAGAGCTTAAAGCAAACATTTGTCAGCCTATTTGTTTTACATTTTCAAAATTTAGCTAGATCGCCTGTTGCCACTGTGCAATGTCAAGCGCAGTATACTGTGAGAATATAGTCATTTTCAGTCATTTTGGTCAGTAAACTTCTCTTGAGCATTTTTGGTGCTATTAGGTTTTTCAAACCCGGGAAAACACTTTTGAGTGCAGCCAAATCTTTGCTAGCCCGTCTAGGCGTTTGTTTGCAAAAAAAAAGTAATAGGAACGTTTTGAATAATTTTTGAAAAAATTTGTCATTTTTAGCATTTTTGGTCAATAAACTCCCTTTAAACATTTTTAAATTTACAAAATTTTTTTAACTTGTAAAGGCATTTTTGAGTGCAGTCAAGTTTCAACTTTGTTGTCTAGGCGTTTGTTTGAGTAAAAAGTAAAAGGAGCGTTTTAAATAATTTTTGAAAAAACTGTCATTTTTAGCATTTTTTGGTCAATAAACTCCTCTTGAACATTTTTGGTGTTACTGGACTTTTTCGACCCGTAAAAGCATTTTTGAGTTCAACCAAGTCCCAACTTTTTTGTCTAGGTCTTAGTTAAAGTAAAAACCCTAAGAAGTAAAAAATAATTTTTGAAAGAAATTGAGTAGCGGCCCATAGGCCGCTAGCGACGTGGCTTTGAAAAGTTCAAAGTTACGTCGCCTGTTTGTGTATATAAGCAGCTACTTTTTGCCAATAAAGTCAGTCTGGACTACATATGATGGTCTGGATTACTACAAAAAGATGATTGATGCCGAGCTACAAACTGCTTGACGAGAAAAGAAGTTGATAACTGCTTTATTACACTTCGATCCTGCCTGATGTGCTGAAAGGATGGGATGACATTGGCTGATGCTGCAGTTAAACTGACTTGGAAGTCTAATATAACGATGGAGACTCGCTGACGAGAAGTTAAGTTATCCCAGGCTGCTGAGGAAGAAGATACTCCAAACTGCCTGAGACGGAGGACGTGCTTGAACATTGGAGAAGATGGCCGTCGTGGATTTCCTCGTTCTTACACTGGCCGACAGGCCATCGGATCCTAAAATGTTTGAATTGACCTTTACTAATTTGAGTACGCTGAATCCAATGGTGCCAACCATTTTTTAATCTGATTGTCTAGATTTTGAGATAATCGATCTTAAAAGTGTCAAAATAGCCGTTTTAGGCACTTTTCACAGCTTTATTAAAAATAGCTACAGTTGTTTTCTGCTATTGAATAAAAACGTTTCTGAACGTTTATAACCTCATCTTTTCATTTCCGAAGAGAGAATTCAAATAAACTCCTTAAACTTTTATATCTAGATCAAAACAAAATGGCAAAATTTCAAATTTTTGCTTGCGCGGTGTGAGTGGAAATAGTCAAAATAGTTATTTTTTGCGTATAATAAAAAAAAGTAACTTACTTGCTCATTTTTGTTTTTTTTAAATTAAACATACTTTACAGTTCATTAACTTAATTTATAAAATGTTATCTGATTTTTAAATGTTTTAAAACACCTGTTTTCAAAATTAACAAAAACTCACAATTTTAAATTGATTTTCGTCTAAATGCACCTAAGTGGCCCATAAGGAAGCCAAAATTTGGTGAAAAGTGAAAGAAAGATTTTAGATCAGATAAAAATGTTTTTATGCCGTATTTTTGAATTCTCTCTTCGGAAATTAAAATATGAGGTTATAAACGTTCATAAAAGTTTTTACTCAATAACAGGAAACAACTGTAACTATTTTTAATATGGTTGTGAAAAGTGCCCAAAACGGCTATTTTGACATTTTTAAGATCGATTATCTCAAAATCTAGACAATCAGATTAAAAAATGATTGGCACCATTGGATTCAGCGTACTCAAATTAGTAAAGGTCAATTCAAACATCTTAGGATCCGTAAAAATTGTCTTCATTTGTCGGCCAGTGTTAGTGGAAGGAGAAGCTTCTAAATCCTACCGAAAAGCTAAGACTGAGTGTCTGGAGCATAAGCCGTGTCCTGGTGCCGAAAATCTAATGCCAGACCCCAGCACACCTATCAATGCAGTGACCTACAAACCCTACTAGACCTGCTTATCAACTAGACCTACTTGACCAGCGTCCACCGCCAAACATTTCATTAGTGCCACCGACATAGTACAATTACCCGACAATTAAGTAGTTACAGCTAAATCTTTTAAATTGTGTTTTCCCCTCTGTTTTAAGAAACCACATCACACCAGCGCCATTTTCACACACTGGCAAAAGTGAGAGACCACTGAAAGGCCACAGTCCATCCAATCGTACGAGCAGCAGGACTGAAATTCTCGTTCTAGCAGCGCATTGACCCTTGACCATGTTTGCACAGCTCTGAACAAATCACCAGAAAAAGTGAGCTTTCCTTGGCGGACATTGTTCTATCTCACAGGACAGTAGGACAAGCTAGCCAACGCAGTCCACGAAACTACCCTACTTCACAGGTCGGCATGACTAGTGACTACACCCGCTACTGAACCTTACAAACTGGCATGATTGTTGACCATGTCCAGAACTTGGGTGATTTTGAACCAATTTGACCAAACTACCGACTGCCACTACCTGTCTTATCTTACACAAATAACACAATTTTAATAACTAAAATTGTAAAAAAATTTTTGTGGCGGTTACCACCACCTCCACTGCTGCTGTTGCTGTTGTTGCTGTTGTTGCTGCTGCTGCCTTTTACTTTCCGGTCATCATTTGGCAATTTGGCGTTTTGGTCGCTTCTGCGATTCGGCGCTTTCCCTAGCCGACTGGCAATGCTTTGTTTGCCGTTGTTGTTGTTGCTGGAGTTGTTGTTGTTGCTTTTGCTGCAGTTGTTGCTTTTGCTGTTGTTGCTGCTGTTGCTTTTGTTGTTGCTGCTGTTTCCGGTGCCGCCGGTCTGGGCACGTTGCCCTTTGCCACTTCCGCGACAGCCGCGCTTGTTGACCTTGCGGCGGCCGTTCCAGTGGCGGTCAACAGCAGCCACAATGTTGTTTTTCTGCTGCTGCTGTTGACTTGTAGTGGGCGGTGGCTGAGCGACCGGTTGGGTCAGCTGGTTGACCACCTGGACCAGCTGAGCTGCCAGGAGTAGGCGTGCAGCGTCCATGCTATCAAAAAGAAAAGATGAAATTAAATTTACAATAAAAACATTTAAAAAAACTACCTTTGAGCAAGTGCAAGAGAGAAAAGGGAGAGAGGAAGTCGAGTGGGCGATTTTGCAATCGAAACTAAACCTAAACCTAAATATAAACTTTAACCTGTCAAAGATGGTGGCCAGGTCATCCAGCAACCGCTTCTCCTTCACCACCCAGCCTTTTTGTCCGGGCGCAACGGAAACAATAAAGCCGTCTGGGCGACTGCTTTTTTGCGAAAAGAAGAGGAAAAAGTTCCTCCTAGTAAAGAAAAAGTAAAGAAAATGTAAAGATCAAGTCATACAAAAGGCAAATGCAATACTTACATGGCAATCAGCGCAGAGGTGATTCTGGCAATTAGTGCCAGTGCCGTACAGCTGGACGGCCATCCCCTGATGCTGGGCGTATTTTCTAACCAGCACAGTGTGCCGGAAAGAGCGTGAAAGGGCAGCCCTACAAAAAAAATTATGGTTGTTGAAAATCAAGCAAATAAAACTATCAGCGATGGTACTCACCTGATGAGAGCAAATGGCTCACCAGCAGGCAGCTCGGTGCCCTGAGCCAGACTCCACATCAGCTGGGCCATCGGGACAAGGGAGACAAAGCGCATCTGCTTGTTCTACTCGTAGCGGGCAATCGCCTCGCTAATCTGCTCGGCAGTAAAAGGGCCGACATTCCAGGCCACGTTATTGCACCATCCACTGGCCTGCACCCAGTGAACGGCGCCAACGTTGACCCAGACGATGTCGCCCGCCTTCTGCGTGAACCGGTAAACCGGCACGCCTGCAGCCGACAGGTCCTGGGGCAAAGGCCACCAGGAGTCGTTCAGGAACCGCTGTCCCTTTCTGAAACAGCAGGGAAAAAGTTAGCGCTGTTTAGCTAAATACTTTTCATGTATACTTACTGCTCGCAGAGGCGGTGCAGCACACCCCAGTACTGCCGGGCAGTCCCGAGCCACTCGACGTCCCCGGGCCCACTATTCAGGTTGACTGAACAAAGGTTCATGTTTTCCTGATGGGCGGGAGTCCTGCAGCCAGGGACTTTCATGTAGAGCTGGGCCTTGTTGACGCCCTGCACCACTTGCCCAAGGTGGTTGAAGAGGTTCTCCTCTGGGCACTCCACTCGCAGAAAGCCTGGCAGCTTCTGGAGCTCGCTGAGCTGAGGCGCCCACTTGGCGGCCTCCGACAGGTCGACGTTGGTGCCAAACTTGATGTTGGCGTTCTTGTTCTTGAAGAGGAGGTGGCTGAAATGTAGGTACAAATGGTCAATTAATTTGCCGAAGGCAAGATTTCACTAGCAGTGCACGACAATGCTGACCACTTTGGTATCTACAAGTGTACCAAGGCAGTGCGGTTACTTGCCACACTGGAGAAACAATTTAAAACTGCACATGAAAAAGTGCTTCATTTGCCAGAGTGGCCGCTCACTGATTCAGACGGCTACATTTGCGTGGCCGTGTTTTTAAAAACCTTACACACATCTTTTCACATACAGGAAATTTCCGCCTGACCTTCAAGCTAATACCAAGTTGAACAAGTGCAACATCTATTGAATGTTGACCTCTAAGCAAAAGGACGAGAGCGGTGGTGGCGGCCTGGAAATGCTGGTGTACGAGCAGTGAGCGTCAGCAGTGTACAGCTGGTGCTCAACAACTGCATCCTCTGGCCACTGACCTGGACTGCGTCAACACTGAGCGGCACATTGTTTTTCCTTTAAAGTGTACCTCGACGCTGGCAGCTGAATGTCAATTAAAAAGGACAGCGTAGAGTCCTCAAAATGTGTTGTCTTTTTCTCTCTCTCTCTCTCTCTCTCTCTTCTTTAAAAAGCAAGAAAAAAAGCAAACTTACCGTGGCAAAGGGGAGACAGTTTCAGGGCTCCCCAAGTTGGGGCTACCCGACTCCTCCAAAATTTCTCCAGACTGGAAAGTGGCATCCAGCGTTCCTCGCTGGTACTTGGCGTAGGCCTCGATGGTAGAGCCTCCAGTGGGGTTGGCAAAAAACCACTGGGGCTGGCCACTTTCATCGGTGTTCTCCTCGACTGCTTGACAGCGCTGCACCCGCTGGTCAATCTCCGTCTTGCCGTGGGCGGCAGCCAGGGTGGCTGATGAAAAAGCGGCCAAGTCTAGGATAAAACCGAATAAAAAGGATAAAGGAAAAATTGAACTAAAAACAAAACATACCGACGCCGAGCACTGTGTGGAGTTCCTTGATCAACACAAACGGGTGATGACCAAGGCAGTGCTGTTTCAGCTCTCCGCAGAGAGCTTTTTTCGTCGGGTGCTCTACCCGCCTCGAGCCAACATTCTTGCTCTAAAAGAAAAGTAAAAAGAAAGCATATGTTAGACAATTGTAGAGTAAAAACATACAAAGTAAATAAAAAGATTTGTCAGTAATTATGTCACAGATATTGGCTTTTTTCATAAAACTACAAAACCGTTGGCAATAAATACCTGAGAAATGGAGGTGAAGAAGGTGGGCTGCTGAGCGCCAGTGCCACCGGATGAACCCACGGTGATCACCAGAGGCTCCAGAAACGAGCCCAGGGTGCATGGCACCTCTGGTGTGGGATGGGCGGGCGGCCATGGAACTTCGCCTTCGTCCGACAATAAGCTGTTGATGATGATGCTGCTGCTGCTTGGGAGTGCCCCGCAGGCTTCAAAAACTTCGCTGGAGGTAGCTGAAGAGGAGGCGTTGGAGGCCATGGTGAGTTTTTTTATCTGGAGATCAATTAGCTTGAAGCTTTTGAAAAAACCAAGGCCTAATTTTGGGCCAACATTCCAGGCCACGTTGTTGCACCATTTACTGGCTTGCACCCAATGAACGCCGCCCAGATGCGGGTCGACGACCACATGCACTTGCGAGCTGTCGTCGGCCACTGGCGAAAAAAAGATTAATGCTCCGTCTTGAGAAGGGTCAAAGAGGGGGCGGAGAGGCCCGGAACGCCTGGTTCCGAGGCTTTGATTGATGGCAATTGCCAATCAATGCTATTGAAGCAAAAAAACCAAAAGATTAGTTTTAAAAAGCACAAACACAAAACATACCAATAAAACCCGGCAAAGGCACTTTGAAGGGTTATCGAAGACCCTGCCGATAGTCGTCGTTGAAGCAAGCCAGATTGGCAGAGATGTCCTCCACTGAGCGAGTGTCAGCGGCAAAAACAAACTTGCCGCTCTCTAGGCGGGGGCGTTTTCCAAATCGCGATTTTAAGGTTTCCGGTGATGAAACCTTGACAATGTTGGTCGTCAGTGGGGGCGTGGAAGGGGGAGCTTCGGCGCTTATTGTAGTTGTAGTAGTAGTAGATCTAGAAAAATTCTAAAAAGAGGATACTAGAGTATATGATGATGGCACGGCCTGAAGGACTCTGTTGATGAACACTTTAAAAAGTTGTTCAAAAACTCAGCTTTATGTAGCGGCTTTGGCGTTGCACCTGGCTTTTATTGTTTGGGGAGCCTGCAGTGTTTCTCACTCCCTGACGTGGCCTTGTCATCACTCTTGAGGTGTGCAAAGGTTGACGTGGCAACGCCTTGTCAGTGGTCATCGAGCCTTCTAGTTCGTCCACGTCAGAAGCCAAATCATCAAGTAAGGTGGTCCCTTTGCACAAAACGTGTCCACAGTCACAGTCAACTCATTGCCACTAACACACTCAACCTATACATGGCGTTTACTCACCCTTTCTTTCTTTCTCTATTATTCCCTCACATGTATATAAGCACCATTCCCTCTTTTTTTCAACCACAACTTTCATCACCACCATTCACCCTCATCACCACCATCCCTCCCATTCACCCCACCACCCATCACCCCATTTTTCTTCTTTTCACCGCCGTCACTGCTCACTAACATGCAAAACTTGCCAGCGAGGCCCCAGCTGCCAGACGACTCGGGCTGGCCGACGAAGCAATGCCTTCGATTCTGGACGGTGAGTCTTGTAGAACCAGTTGTTGTTGTTGCCAATTTCAAGTGGGCGTCAAGTAACCAATTTGTCTTTGCAACCTAGATCTCGTCTACTTTTTCCCACAAGACGTCCAGCAGGCCCCGGCCCCAGACGCTGAGCCGAAAAAGGCCCGGCAGCGCGAGTCGTCTAAGCGCCATCGCCAAAAGGCCAAAAATACCGTTGCCGAACTGGTGGCCGAGGTGGCAGCCCTCAAGGAGCAGGTCAAGACGTTGCAGTGGGCCAACGCAGAGTTTGTTGCCATCAACAAGCTGCTGGCCGAGAATGCTGCCGTCGACAAGGAGGTTATAAAAAAACCTCAGCATTACTCTGGCCAACCAGTGGGCCTGTTTTGTTTTTGATAATGACAAGCCCGCCAAATAAATTTTTTTCATTTCACTTGTCACTATTGCTTTGGTACACGACAAGCAGTTTTATGTACTCAAACCGCCCTTGGCAAAATTGTAGTTGGGCGTCACCTTGTCACATCTGAGAAAGAGAGACGTTTGCTATTCTAGCCCGTTTGCTATTCTAGCCACACCCGCTTGACAGTCAATGTTTAAACTCTTTATTGAAATACAAAATTAAATGGCCTTGACCTTGCTTACAAACTGCTTGTTGAGGTTCTTTTTGCAGTCTTTGGGCGTGGCGCTCAGCTTTTGGCCGACCTGCTTGAGCAGCGCCGTGGTGTTGCTATTGTTGGCCTCAAACACCTTGCAGGCCATGGCCAGTTTCATGAGCTGGTTAATGTACTGCAGCCTCGTTTTCTTTGCAGCAGGTGAGCTGCTTTTTGCACTTGCGTTGACTGCCTGCTTCTTATTTGCTAGGTTGTTGAGCTCGTCAATCACCAGCGAGATGCACCGGGTGTTGAGCTGGGCAACAATGGACTGGGTTTTGCCGTCAGCGGGACACGCCTTTACCAGCGAGGCTAAAATTTCCAGTGCCGTGCACCGCTTGAAAGAGCGAATTTCCGGGTTAAAGGCGTACTCGAGCAAAGCATCATAGTATTCACTCTTGAAAAAGGCCGCCCCCTGAGCCTCGCAGAGCTGCGGAATGGTGCGAATAAAAAGCTCCATCTTTGTCTCCACATTAGGGCGTTCAAAAAAGTCCCGCAGTGAATGCGTAATGGCACTGGAAAACATTTGCCCACTAGACAGTCCTCCCTTGGAGGTCACGCCCATCAGCCAGCAAGTGAGCGAAACGAGGCTCTTTTGCAGTTGCGAGTGGGCGCACTTGCGCTGCATCTCCATCAGCTGGTCAAGGACATTCTGGCAAACTTGCTCATTTAGACTCTCCTCTTGTTCAAATCGCTTCTTGCTGGTTAGCTTTTCAAAAATGTTGATGCACTTGTTGGTAATGTAGGCGACATTTTTAATGGCGTAATGAGACTTGGCCACCAGCAGCACCGACGATACAAGATCAAGAGTCAGCTCAAGACTCAGGTCCTGCTTCTGCTCGACCACAATTTGAATCAGCTCAAGAATGCGAAATTTCAACGTCTGCATCATGTTTTGCTGTTCATTGGCTCGCTTCTTGTCGCCAAACTTTTTCCGGAAAACTTCAGCTAGCGATTCGTCAATTTTAAACATTTCGCTGTCGCTCACGGCATCATCGGAATCGCCGTCATTTTCAACAGCGCTTCCCAGCGCCTTGATAACGTCCAATTTAAACTGCTCGTCCACGCGGGCTTCATCATTGTCATCCTCTAGATCCTCGTCGCTTTCCTCTGATTCCTCTCCTTCATCATCATCGTCTTGTTCATCCTCCTCCGCATCATCTTTTCCTTTAGCATCTGCATCCTCCTCATCCATTTCCTCGTCGTCCTCGGCATCAGAATCGTCCGTTTGGAAAGCGTCCCTGTTGAGAAGCGCTTCAGTGAGGGTTTGCAGTCCGACGGCCGAGATAAAGGGAGCAAGGTGCTTGAAAGCGCTGACAATTACATTTTTAGTGTACTTGCTTTTGCTGGCCAGCAGAGAAAGCAGCAAATCAGTCAGCACATCTGCCCACAATGGCTCATCTGGTGTTTTGGCCCTTGTCTTTTTATCGACAAAGAGCGAGCGGTTGGCGCACTCGGCCAAATCGGGCAAAATGGCACAAATTTCATTGTAGCTTTCAAACAGCTCAATGACAAAGCCAAGATGGAGCAGCTTAAAAATGTTTGCCTCTGTGCTTTGCTTCTTGAGCGAATCAATTTGCTCAATTTTGGACCTCAAATCTTCAATTGTTTGTCGAATGTCATCGTCTAATGGTTTTTCGGCAGAGGACAGCAGTTTAACCCTCTTTTTACCGAAAAGTCCGACGATAAAGTCTCCCATCAATGTGAGAGCCCGAGTCTGCTCCTGAAGCTTTTCCTTTTGCGAATTAACGCCAGACGAGGCCACTTGGCAGAGATGTGCAAAGGTCGATTTAAAGCCGTCTGGAAACTGTTTTTGTAGTTTTTCGCCAACAGGACTTGTGAATCGCTCCAATTTTTCAGTTTCGTCAATTGCAATGTCCTTTTTGCAGTTGCTAACGTCAAAGTACGCATAGACAAACAAAAACTTGCTCACAGCCCACAAAAATGTGTCGTAGGCGTTGTATGATTTGATGAGTTGACATATTTGCTGGAGACAGCGGATTCGAAAAAAGTCGCTTTCTGGAACCTCTTCTTGGCTGGTCATGAGACCTTTGAGCATCACAATCCAGGCACGTATCGAGTCATTTCCAAAGTTTTTCAACATTGAAAACAAGACTTTAGATTTGGAAAGCTCATCAAAGTTGATTGATCCAGGCTTGTTGATGAAGCACTTGGCAAAAGCCACCTGGTAATCGCTGTCATCTCGCTTGGCGGCCACCAACTGTACAAGTTTGTTACCCAGGACCACAGCGTTGGCGTGCAAAGGATGCTTCTTGTTGCCCAGAGTCTGTATAAACAAACGCATAAACTTGGGCGACAAAACGAGCTCCACCTAAAAGAGTACAAATTAGCAAGTGTGATTAAAAAGCCAAAAACTTACTTGTTCAGGGGTTGCCAGCTTGAGCATAATGTGAGTCATTTCAAAGCCGAGTGAAGACTTGGCCCAGTTTACTTTGAATACATCTTCGACAATAGCTGAACAAAGACTGGCTACATTTTCAGTCTCAATTTCGAAAAGGGTGGTCACGAGCAGTTCGTTGATTGGATGAATGTTGGGGTGGTAAGCTGTCGTTTCCTTCAAGAGGCTGAGCACTTGACCATAGTCGTTGCTTCCAAGCTGATAAACATTCGAGTTGAAAAATTTGGTAAAGCACTCTCTTAAGCTCAAGTGCTTTCGAGCCAACATGATAAAATATGCGTAAAAAAGTGACTTTTTATCTTCATGAGCTTCCCACATTGGCAAGACAGTCTTTTTAAACACTTTGGGTTTCTCTGCAAAAATCTCCAAGTAGAGTGGCAGCAGATTGCAGACTACAATTTCGACATAGTTCTTCTTTGACCCCAGCCTAAACAGGTAGTCAGATATTTGGGTAATGAGATCCCCGCCAATGTCTAGTGTAACGCGACCACTTTTCAAAATGCATCCAAGAAACAGAGTCCAAGAGATGGTGGTTTCTGCAGTGTTTTCCGCCACCTTGAGGCCATACTCCTTTTGCGCCTGTTCAAACACTTCGGCAATGTTGCTCTGTTCGGGAAACTGCTCCAAAATGGACGTCAGCAGAACGCAAAATCCATGGCGAGCAAAATCTCGACTCGAGAGAAGACCACGAGTCAGTCGATCAATGCAGTAGCCGACATCATTGCTGGCGTTGTTTGGGTTGTTGATCTGGCTGGCCAGTGTCTGAAGAATCACCTGCGTGCTGCGGCAGCGCTTTTCATCAGACGGGTCGCTAATGTTCCAAAAGTGGTCGAGTATCACCTGATTGCATGGGGCGTTGCCCTTGTTTGTCTTGGTTTTGACCATGATGACCGGTGAAAAAGATGATAATGACAATGATTGAAGCGTGCCAAAGCAAAACACACACTGCCTGCACGTGGTTTCTTTTTCTGCACGAGATTTTTTTTAAATGCATTTTTTATTAGGACCGTTCGTAGAGAGCGTACTTTAGCACTGTGGGTCCCTCTAGTGGCAGAATATGAAAGCTGCTCTTTTTGAATCGTTTTCTTGATGTGTTAAAGTCTTTTGGATACTTTTGATTTAAAAACCTAGTATCTATTTTAGAAAACTTTTACAAATTGATTAAGTTTTTAAACCAAAAATGATTTTAAAAACAAAATCTGTTCAGTTTGATTTGATGAACTTAAACGAAATGAGGCTGTTATCTTTTAGTATTGGATACTCTGGCTCTTGTTGACACTGTCAATTGCCTAGAATTGATTCAGTGGTTGTGATTGAATTCCAACTTTACATGATTCTTTATCTTGAATAGCCACCTAACGGTAGTAAGGCAGTCCTAGCCTTGTTGTGCTTTTCTGAAGCACTTTTCTTGTTCAGGCTCTTTGTTCAGGCTGTGTGCGAGTTGCCGTCGAGTCGACTCAAGTGCACTGCTCGCACTCTGGCGGCACTCAGTTTGTCTGCAGCTCTCGTTCAGTGCAGTCGCAGGGCACTCGCAACACCACTTTCTACAACAGTGATTTGAATCAACTTGCGCCGCAGTTTGCCACTCTCCTCTTTGCAACTTTAGATTCGGCTTTATTCATCAAGAATCCACTTTTTCCACATGGTTTTAACCACCAGTGTAACATTGTGACAAACCCGACAACAACCCGACAACACTTCAACATTTTTCATTTACACAACTGTTTGCACAACATTTTTATCTTGGTTTTTTAACAACTGCATTCAATTGTATGGTAAGTACCAGACTGTTGTTTTGCCATTTGTTTTTTGCGTCAGTGTTAGATTTAATAGAAAGCATTTCTTAAAAAAAACTTGAATTTACAAAAATCATCGAGAGCATTCGTGTTTGCCTACATGGCAATTCCAAACTCTACTCACTTTTAGCTCCTCTGACTACTTGATTTGTGAGGACCAATGCACTACGAGTGTCCTGTTTGTGTGTTTTTGACGATCCTCAAGTAAGCCTTGCCGCCAAGTGCAGTGCCTAATGGGCAATTTAAATGTCACTGATTGTGAGGCACACTGAGCACTGTTAATTACCAAAGTGGCAGCAAGCAGCTCATCAGTTGACACGCCGCACAAATCTTCGTCTCTCCTCTTCGACGTCTGTGGTCGAGTGTCGCGGTCTGCACAACAACTGTAACGAGAAACCGTCTAATTGGTTGCATGTGAGAGTTGGTCGCAAGTGAAACTCACATACTAGAGACCAAAACAACATACAGATTTTTTACCCTACACTGTAACCGACACCAATCTCTGATGCAGCAAATGAGTACTACAGCACACACACACACAAACAAGCAGAGACAGTGCTTGTCATCCAAGTAAATACACAAGACTGAGTTGTGCTCAAAAACCTTAAAATTACTGAAAGGAAAAAAGAAAGAAGCTTTGTAGTACTAAGTTGAAGAATGACAGGAGAACGAAAAGGCAGGCGAGAGATGATCGAGATAAACGGCGTGTACACAATGCAAAATGGCAATATCGAGATAATTTATTGCACCAAAGAGGAGGCCAAGGGAAAAAGGCAATGGTGTAAAATAATCCGATTCCTGCTTATCGCAGTGCCCGTCCGTAGTAATATAATCGCAATTATGCGTCTTCAAAATGTATCAAATTTAATCCAAGTTCTACCAGCAATGCGGCGACACACTTGAGGGAGAGCAAGACATTTGCAGTCAGTCAGTCACACTGTCAGAGAGTTGCCAAAAGCCCAAGAGTGCCACACACGCAAAAATTCACAAGCGCACATCACGGCCATGTTATTGTTAGGACAATTGGAGCGGCAGTGTCGCGCAAATGAGCACCCACTGACGTACTCGTTTCGTGCCCTTCGCCAAATTGCGTCCTCTCCCCATTAGATTGTTTACATATGCCCTAGTCAGCAAAAGAGAGGGCGAAAACCTAATTTAATTTAACACTGCTGCTGGTGTTGCCTTTTAAGCTGATCATAATTTTCTCTCAATTCAATCGAAACTTGGTGGTGCTCCAGAAACTGAGCCTCAGAGGGGGCAGAGTGTTAGTGAGTACCTTTTTTGTTCAGATGTTGGAAAACTCAAATGCAACATTGTGCCAGTTCCGAGCAAAGGAATCGTCCGCATCCGAGTCATCTGCCAGTCCCTTGCCTTGCCTAGCCTTGCCGTGGTCAGAGACCAATTTGCTGCTAATCTGGCGTGCACTGGTGCGCGTCTGTCCACTCTTCTTGCACTTGGGCCACTTGCAGCAAGCTGGCCGATTAGCTGTCACTTTGCTGAGATGCATCCAGTCAGAGAGGCAAGGGGGCATTATTATAAACGAGTGCATTCAGTGTGCGACACTGGCCAAGTCTGCAAATTGCCATCTCGCCTAATTGAGTGCTCTCCTCGGTCCTCAATGCCATCACTCTCTGGAATCCGCAGTCGAAATGACCATTTGCTTGCACTGCACTTTGGGCCCATTAGCTGCCGCCCATTTGTCATTGTCGTCTTTAATTGTCCATTTGAACCTTTCAATGAGGGGGATAAAAAGCGTCTGAACAACAAACTTACATTTAGCTGTCATGTTCAATGTTTCCTCCCGAGCTCTCTAATGCATTTGCTCTTACCGTCCTCTTTGCCAGTCTTGCACTTTGCCTCTCTCTCTCTCTTTCTCTCTCGTACCTCTCGCGGCACCAAATTAAGCTTATTTGAATTGACTTGCCACTCACTTCATCTCTGACTTTACTCGGCTTCAACCATCAAGACAAATGCATCTGCATTCACGCTCTTGTACCTAGTGGCACAATCAATTCTTTGGCAGCACTCTATGGCAAATTCATTTTGTGCTAATCGCAAGCCGCCTCGAGTAGTTTCAATCTCACTGCCAACCTGACACGCTCGTCGTGAGGCCGTATCAATGCAAAATGTGATCGCCTAACCTGACACCGCCAATAATACCTTGCAAGTGGGCTTGTCTGTTTATCCTCATTCGTTTGCCAAGTAGCCAAATTGCAATTGGTACTGGCTTTTTATATTGAATTAGTTTTATTGAGTAGCAGCCTAAACTGAGAGTGTCCAGCTGACAGTGACTCTTACACACTCTTTGCATACTGCTTGGTCGTTATTCAATTATATTGCTGCTAAAAGGAAATTTCAATGCGGGCAGGCGGTTCTTCCAATTTAAAAAAGGACGAGCAGCCACTTTGAGTGCTGCACTTGCGACTAAATGGCGTACAAGTGGTAATCTGGGTTGCATCTGCATTTCTCTCTCTACATGTACATGTGCACTCTATGGGAGATTTATGAATGGCCAGCAGCTCACTGAAAAGCCAACTTAAAGTAGAGTGAGAGAAAACACTCAAAGGCAACCAAAAAACGGAAAAAAAGAAAAATGTGCCTGACGGCCGGATAAAGGCAGCTTGAGCACGACAGCTCAGTTGCTGCCTCTGCGTGATGACGAGATCTGACTTGGTGATTAGGCACTCGTTAAATCAAAATTAACCATGTGAATTTATAGCTAAATTAATTGTTAATCACAGCCAGCGATAGCTGCTCCAACCCAAAAGACTTGTCTATTGCTAGTGAACACAGTGAGCATTCCCTCACCACTTAGCCTTCCCTCTGCTAATTCATTGCTAGTAGGCACACACATTGCCACAATACCTCTCAGACTCAAATCTTTTCCTTCCCCCTTTGATCAGTCATGTCTTCACTTTACTTTACTTCACTTCACTCTGTCTTTCCTCATCCGCCAAAGTAGCACATTTGCATTCGTCGTCTGTTTGTTCGCCGTTTTCAAAGCCTAAATCCTGGCGCTAAGCACTTGTCCAGACCGGTGCCAATCGCTGCACTCTCTGGTCGTGAGAATCAAATTGCACATGGCTTTCCCCTCTTGGGTTGTTTGCAAATTAATGCATACGACTACCACTTGGCAGAAATTTGTCCTCTCCACAAGTTTGGCCAAGACAATTGCACTGTGCAAGAGTGTGCCTGTCACTCTGGTAGCGTCCATTTACAAAATTGAAATCTGCACAAGTTGAGTGTGTGCATAAAAGCACTTGTTTTGGGCTCAGCAGTTTAGATTTTCAGTCTCAGTGTCGCGATCACATTACAAGATTTTGTGATTATTGCACCACCAATGGGCAGCCAACGTTTGCAGCACGAGCACTGGCTAATTCAGCCGTCTCGACACGCTGACACTGCGTAATTGATCAATACCGTCTCGATGGCACAGCAGAGGCAATTGCCAGGAATCAAATTAGTTTGACGTTTTTGCAACACGACCAAGCAAAAAGAGCGGATTGCTATTCAAGAATGGCAGCTTTTGCCTGGTGAACCATCAATGAAGTTGCACTGGATTCCAACTTGCAATTTCGCTGAGCATCTGAATGCAAATTCTATTCAGTGCCCTTTTGAGATACCCAGGCAACAAAACTACCCAGTGACCGCTGTCTATGCAGCACTGAATAGCGGCAGCACAGTCTTAAATGTAACACCGCTGCTGATTGGTCTTTTTGTCGTTTACAAAAGCACTCATCACGGCATTCAGCATTGCAGCCATTTTTTACTTGAGTGGTCATCCTGGAAACTGTCATCTTCAATCCAAGATTGTCATCAGGCGCCTTTGAGCTGCTGGTAACGGCAAATTTTCAGTGCTGTTGATGCTACTCTGCCACTTTGACAATCAATAGTGCACCACACAATGGCCATCATTGCTGCCAAGTGTGTTGTATTTAAAGTAAGCCATCATAAATATATTAAAGCTCATAAAAACCATATACTGGCATGGCAACTTGCGCCTTAATTAACTGCCCATCGACGGGAAAAGCGGCCAGTGGAGTTTATTAGCGGCAGTAGCACTAGTCAGTGAAGCAGTCAGTGAGTGAGCGTGAGAGGAGCATTTGAATCGTCCAATTAAATATAGCTGCAATGGTCAAATCGGCAAATTCAATAACGTTGCCGAGCGCCGGCAATTAATCATGCACTGAGGACGAATTGATTTAATGACAAGGTAATCTAATAGCATTAAATGCGGCAAACTCGATAAAAGACTACTGCCCAAGTGATTTGCTGCACCAAAATGAAATGAAAATAGTTTGGCAAGCCAAAGTAGTGGCGGGCGGCTGTGTATCTGTAGTCTGTTTGTTAATTTAAACTGATTTTACTGATTATATTTTACCGTCAATCTCTGACGTGACTTGGCCAGTGTCAACGTCCGTCTCCTCGGG